>Ga0068714_10000845_pt1 | contig 51196 bp, 42 predicted proteins | sample MTBNYHSulfiMetaG_FD_62988 | JGI IMG/M metagenome (GOLD analysis project Ga0068714, IMG submission 62988) | Enrichment culture microbial communities from rom New York Harbor, USA that are MTBE-degrading - MTBE-NYH (New York Harbor Sulfidogenic)... | ecosystem: Environmental > Aquatic > Marine >... | reverse complement strand
TGTAGCCGCGGGCTTCCAATGCATCGATAGTCTTTTCAATGGCATCTTCGTTATGAAGACTCTGCTCGCTGAACCACTGGTCAAATGAGACCCCAAAGATATCGAGGTCTTCCTTGATGCCGGCGAGGATGCGCTCCCCGGCAAAGCGGCTCAGCTCAGCTAGAATTTCATCGAGTGGGGTCTCGCGGTAACGGTCTCCGACTTCTGCGATCAGTTCTCGAGCCAGATCTCGCATGTAGTCGCCCTGGTAATGCCCGTCGGGAAATTCGACAGATTCCCCCAGTTCTTGTTGGTAGCGGTAATAGAGGCTGCGTCCGAGAGTCTCCATCTGGTTGCCGGCATCGTTGATATAATATTCCCGGTCAACAGCGTAACCGCATGCGGAAAAGATCGCGGCCAGCGCATCGCCCGTAGCTGCACCCCGCCCGTGGCCGATGTGCAGTGGGCCGGTGGGATTGGCACTGACAAACTCAACTTGCACTCGCTTGCCCCGGCCTATATTCTGCCGGCCGTAATTCTCGTCCCGGGCGTGAATTTCCTTCAATACTCGATGCCAGGCGTGAGGATGGACAAAGAAGTTGAGAAAGCCCGGACCGGCAATTTCCACTCTTTCAATGATATCCTCCGTGCTCTTAAGATTCTGGATAATTTCTTTGGCGATTTCCCGCGGATTGCGTCTGAGCGGGCGGGTCAAAGAGAGGGCAATGTTGCTTGCGTAGTCGCCGTGCTGCGATGCTTTTGGAATTTCGAGCTCGATGGCCAGGGCCAGGGCTCCCGCTTGTTCCGATGTTTTTAGCAGGGGCAGGATAGCTCCGGAAAGAGCCTCGAGAATGCGGTTGCGAACGAGCGCCATAATAATAGGGACCTCCTGGCTGGAAATTCGTAGTGAGCGCTCATTGGGAAAGCATTAGCGAACAAAGAGGCGCCAAAATGAGCTCTCAAGAAAATGTGAAATAGCAAAAAAAATTTATAACTAGTGGCTGATCAAGGGTCAAGATGCTTCGAGCCTATAAAGCGTCTGAATCGGTGCGGTCCAATGCTGCAGTAGATCTCATAGCTTATGGTCCCGCACAGCTCGGCGATCTCTTCTGCTGTTATACGCTCGCCTTTTTGGGCTCCCAGTAAAACCGCCTCGTCATCCTCGGCTGCAGCGGGGAGATGGGTGACGTCGACGGTTATCATGTTCATAGAGACTCTTCCCACCACCGGGGCGCGCCGCCCGTTAATAAGCACCTGTCCCCGGTTGGAAAGCAATCGTGGGTAGCCGTCGTCATAGCCGACCGGGATTGTTGCAATGCGGCTTGGGTTCTCCGTTATAAAGGTTCGACCGTAACCGATCGGCTGAGCGGCGGACACGTCCTTTAGCTGCAGGATTTTTGACCTGAGGCTCATGACCGGTCGAAGGTCGGCAGGATGATGAAGCTCTCCCGAAGGCGCAGAGCCGTACAGCATGATTCCCGGCCTGACCAGTTGGAAGTGGGCGTGCGGAAGATCGAGCAGTCCGGCGCTGTTGGCAATGTGTGCATAGGCAATGGGACGGCCGCGATCGGCAAGCGCCTGCAACAGTTGCCTGAAACGGTCGAGCTGCTGTTCGCTGAAGGCTTTATCCGCTTCATCGGCGACCGCAAAGTGAGAAAGAATTCCCTCCAGTTCAATTCCGGGCAAGGACAGAAGATTGTCCAAAAAAGATGGCATTTCGGCCCAAGGCACCCCCAGCCGGCCCATGCCCGTATCCACCTTCAGGTGCACGTTTACCGCAGTATTCAGTCGACATGCTGCCCGGCTCAGGAGCTCTGCGTGATCCATGCGGAACACTACCGGACGAAGATCCAAGCGTATGGATTGCTCTATCTCGGAGGGCTCCACACCGAGCAGCACCAGGATGGGAACCCGGATGCCGGCGTTACGTAGCTCTTCGGCCTCCCAGAATTTGCTGACGCCCAAAAACCGCACCCCTTCACTCACCAGTTCGCGCGCCACCGGTATCATACCGTGTCCGTATGCGTCCGATTTAACAATTCCAAGAACCTGCGTATGGGAAGACATGCGGCTTCGAGCATGCGCCAGATTGTACCGTAAAGCCGCAAGATCGATCTCCACCCAGCTTAGAGGCATTGGTCCCTCCGATTGGAAAGAGTAAAGAGAGCTCTTTGCAACGATCAGAAAATATGTTAGGCGATTCAGGGTTGAATGCCAAGAAGATCTTGGGAAATCTTTAGATGGGATGTGAAGGACATGCTTACAGGGTATTTATTAACAGTTGTCGGTTTGATCTGCTTTTTTGAAGGACTTCCTTACCTTGCCTCTCCTGACAACCTGAAGAAGGTGATGACGCAATTGCTCCGCACACCCAGCCATGGGCTTCGCCTGCTGGGCGGCGCACTGATGATTCTCGGCCTGTTTCTGGTTTACTGCGGACGACACTATGCCGGATGATTTAGAAACGGCCTCTTTTTTGCTCCGGGACTATCTTTTCGAGCTGCCCAATCACCTGATCGCCCAAAATCCGACCGACAAGAGAGCCGAATCCAAGTTGCTGGTTGTAGACCGCCGGCACGGAAATGTCCGCCATTGCAGGTTTGACGAAATCTGCCGGTTCTTTTCCTCAGGTGACCTGCTGGTCCTGAATGATACTCGAGTGGTTCCCGCCAGGCTTTATGGTAGAAAAGAGACTGGTGGAGCTGTTGAGCTTCTGGTCCTGGACCCCTACAAGGATGCTGAGCGAGGCAGGGAAGAAGGTTACGAGTGTCTGCTGAAGAGTGCCAAGCGACCGCGCCGGCACACCCGCATCGTTCTGCAAAATGGAGCACGAGCGACGATTCTGAACGAGCCAAGGGATGGGAAAGCCGTCGTTCGTTTCTCGATGGACGAGCCCCTTCTGGAGATTCTGGAAAAGATCGGACAGGTTCCTCTGCCTCCCTACATTCATCGGAATGGCAACACGCCCCCCTGCGATGACCGAAAGGCCTATCAGACGGTTTATGCCGCAAAATCCGGGGCGATAGCCGCCCCTACCGCCGGTCTTCATTTTACCCATGAGCTTCTAGGGGAGCTGCAGGAGCGGGGTGTTGAGATCGTCAAAGTTACTCTTCACGTGGGTTACGGCACGTTCGCTCCGTTGCGGAGCGAAGATATCAGGGAACATCGAATGCATCCCGAGTATGCTGAAATCCCGGCCTGTTCGGCGCAGGCCATTGAACAGGCCAGAATTCGGAGCAGGCGAATCATCGCGGTTGGAACAACGGTGGTTCGCATTCTGGAATGGGCTGCGGCCGAGCTCGGTAAGGTCAGTCCCTGTGCCGGATTGTGCAATCATTACATCTATCCAGGTCATCGATTTTGCGTCGTGGATGCAATGATCACCAACTTCCACCTGCCCGGCTCCAGCTTGATTCTCCTGGTGGCTGCTCTTGCCGGCCGACAGACCATTCTTAATGCGTACCAGCAGGCGATTGAGCGAGGATACCGGTTCTACAGCTATGGCGATGCCATGCTCATCGTATAAAGACTGGGGAATATGAAATAGGCGCGAGCAATGAAATTTGAGATAATTTCGAAAGAGTCCACCGGTGCGGCCCGCCGGGGACGTCTGACAACCAGGCACGGTGCCATCGAAACCCCGGTTTTTATGCCGGTGGGCACTCAAGGAACAGTCAAAAGCCTTACCCCTGATGAGCTGGAGGATCTGGGAGCGCAGATCATTTTGGGGAATACCTATCATCTGTATTTGCGACCGGGGGCTGAGCGGATCGCGCGCTTCGGAGGTCTGCACTCATTCATGCACTGGAATGGGTCTATTCTAACTGACAGCGGTGGCTTTCAGGTGTTTAGCCTGGCCAAGATCCGCAAAATTCAAGAAGAAGGAGTTATCTTTCAGTCTCATATTGATGGCTCCCGCCATATGATATCTCCTGAAGTATCGATGCAAATCCAGATGCAGCTCGGTTCTGATATCGCCATGTGCTTCGACGAGTGCACCTCTTACCCGGTAACTCGGGAGTACGCCAAGCAATCGATGGATATGACCGTACGTTGGGCAAGGCGCTGCAAGCAGGCCCACGCTCTGCCGGGGCAGGCGCTGTTTGGAATCGTACAGGGCAGTATCTATCCGGATATAAGACGGGCCTGCCTCGAACAGCTCAGGGATATCGATTTTGATGGCTATGCCCTGGGGAGCCTGGCGGTTGGTGAGCCCAAAGAAGAGATGCTGGCTGTTCTGGAGGCGATCACGGGAGAATTAACGGAATCGGCCCCGCGCTACTTGATGGGAGTCGGCACCCCGGAAGATTTGGTGGAAGGAGTGCGCCACGGAGTGGACATGTTCGATTGCGTTCTGCCTACTCGTAATGCACGAAACGGCATGCTCTTTACTTCCCAGGGAAGCATTCAGATCAAGAACAGTCGTTTTGCCGACGACGATCAACCCATTGAAATCGATTGCACGTGTTATACCTGCCGCCGCTTTTCCAGGGCTTACCTGCGCCACCTTTTCATGTCTCGAGAATTGCTCGTCTACCGCTTGAATACACTCCACAACCTGCACTATTATCTGAGGCTTATGGAAAATATAAGAGAAGCCCTTCAAGAAGACTGCTTCGATCAATGGCGCCGAGATTTCTATAACGGACTTCAAAAATGAGCTGCAAAGCAGGCGTTTTAATGCTGGTTGAGCGAGGCGGACTTTTTCTGCAAAAATAGACACTAAGTTTAAACGTCTGTGCTTTAAGAATCTGCAAATGTATGTTAAAGTGCCTCCGTTTATCGGTTACCAAGTGAATATTTGAACAAGTCATTCGCGGTTAGCTTTCCTTGATTGCAATTTGCACAGAAGGGGGATCAGATCACTATGGATGGTTTGTACACATTTCTTATAGGACCGGCCCTGTGGGTGGCGCTGTCTATTTTTACAGTTGGCCTGATCTGTCGGATTTTCTACCTATACGGGTTAAGCCGGGAGCGGGACAAAGTCTTTTACAATCACATGGACTGGAATTGGGCTTTTCGCTCCATCGTACACTGGCTGGTCCCCCTGGGCAGTGCTTCCATGCGCAATCAACCGTTTTTCTCGGTCGCATTTATTCTGTTTCACATCCTCCTTTTTGGTATACCCATATTCCTGTCGGCCCACAACATTTTACTGGAGGAGTGGGTCGGCTGGAGTTTGTGGACCTTACCTGACACAGTAGCCGATAGCTTAACCATTGCCATGATGGTTATCATGGCCTTTTTGCTTTTGCGACGCCTGGCTCGACCCGAAGTCCGCATTCTCACTACCGCGTGGGACTACACCTTGTTGTTTTTGACTTTCTTGCCGTTTTTGACCGGGTTTCTGGCCTACCGTCAGTGGGGGCCGTATCCGCTCATGTTGATTTTGCATATTATATTCGGCGAGGTGCTGTTAGTGATCATTCCGTTTAGCAAATTGGGTCACATGATCCTTTGGTTTTTCTCTCGATCCTTTATAGGATTCGAAATGGGTGCGAGAAGAGGCGCTCGTTCCTGGTAGTATTCAGCCCGGAATAATGGAAGCTTTGCATATGGAATTATTTAGCTCATGAAAGCAAGAGGAGCTTAAGATAAGATGAACGAATCGATTGAAAAACCTGTTAACGTTAAGCAAATAAAAGCATTGCTCGAAGCCAACGACGGTGCTCGTATCCGGACCTGGCTGAGCATCTGTTCGAGATGCGGCCTGTGCGCCGAAAGCTGTTTCTTCTATCTGGCAAACAACCACGACCCGCGTCTCAGTCCTGCCTACAAATTTAAGAGCACCCTCGGGTTGATGTACCGCATGAAGGGCAACGTCGATCGTGAATTTTTGAAGAAATGTTACGAAATCATCTGGGGTGAATGCACCACGTGCAAACGGTGTTCGATGTACTGTCCGTTCGGAATCGATATCGCCACCTTGATTGCCACGGCCCGAACGATCTGTTTTTCCCAGGATATAGTCCCGGAAGGATTGGCCAGAACATCGGTCAATTATCGAGAAACCGGTAATCAGATGGGCATGAGCACCGAGGATTTCATCGAAACCTGCGAGTGGATGGCGGATGAAACGGCAGAAGAGATTCGCGGACTCACCATTCCGATAGATAAACCGGGTGCAAAATACATGTACACCGTCAACGCCCGGGAGCCCATGTATTATCCGCAGGACATAGGCATGGCCGCTAAAATATTCACAGTCGCAGGAGAAGACTGGACCATGCCCAGCACCGGATGGGATTGCACCAACCTGGCCATGTTTGCCGGCGACCGGGCGCTGGCCGGCCATATCGTCAAACTGATGTATGACAAGGCGTTGGAGCTGGGAGTTGAAAAGATCCTGATCACAGAATGCGGTCACGCTTACCGCTCGGCTGCTTTCGAAGGACCTTATTTTGCCGGTTGTGCGGGCGGCAAGCCGCCGGTTGAAATAGTGCATTCCGTGAGGTTGTTCTATGAGTATCTCAGAGACGGCAGGATAAAGATCGATCCGGACAAAGTCCTGACCGAGCCGGTTACCTACCAGGATCCGTGTAATGTCTCTCGCAATGGAGGTTTATGGGAAGAGGGGCGGAAGATCATCGAATACCTGGCAAAAGATTTCCGGGATATGAGCCCCAATCGCGAGCATAATCATTGCTGCGGCGGCGGTGGGGGGTACATCCCGATGGGGCCTGAATTCAAAAGGCGGCGCATGAGCTCCGGACGGGTTAAAGCGGATCAAATCAGGGCTACCGGCGCCAAAATTGTCATCACACCCTGCCATAACTGTTTTGACCAGGTGAACGATCTGAACAAGGAGTATGAACTGGGGGTCAAGGTGCTGAGTTTTAAGGAGATAATCACCGAGTCGATGATTATACCCGAACAGTTCCAGCCGTTGGACGAGGACGAAGAGGGCGAAGAATAGAGCCTGAGAGCTCCGTTTCATTGGAAGCGGGCTCTGATGAGCGACCGATATGGCTGTAAAACAGCAAGTGATATTGAAAAAGCAGACGCAGATCGGTGAAGCTCAAAGAAACGTTGTCGGGAGGGGATGATCCATGAGATTTGTAAAGGTTGTGTTTGCTCTGATCGTGGTGGCGGTATTTGCCGCTTCTGCATTCTCTCAGGATGCAGTCATTGAGCTTAACAGCGAGATTCTAGGCAGTCATGAAAGACCGCTTGTACAGTTTACTCACGAACAACATGCAAACCTTGTCGAGTGTCTGCGGTGTCACCATAATTTTGACCAGTACGGCAATAACTCCAGTTCGGAAGGTCAACCCTGTTCCGATTGTCACACCAAGACAGCAGGAGAAAATCCCGTTGCCCTGCAGGAAGCTTTCCATACGCAGTGCAAGAGATGCCATGAGCAGGTGCTGGCAAGGTCAACGGCGAGTGGGCCTGTCATGTGCGGAGAGTGTCACATAAAGAGATAAGCACAGAGGTCCCCTCCACCAGTGTCATGGGCTATTGGGAGTTCTAGGGCTGTGGCAGGAGGGGCTGCCGGAATGTTTTCTTGTGACCCTATTTCGCTTAATAGACGACGCTAATTCGCACTCTGCGCAGCGGCATGCCGCTCCTGCAACAGTGAAGCTATCAACCTTTAAAGGTATAGATAATCAGGCCGGCAAGTCCGGAGACTGCTCCTGCCAAATGTAAACCGCTATGTATCTTGAATACGTTCGTTGATGGATTCCTATTTGCTTTTATTATGGTAGAATTGCGGACCTCATTTCAGTTGGAGGAATGAGGGCTGAACTGAAGACGATGCTCTCTAATCTCTGGGGAAAGGGCAGTAAGCTCGGATGACGTTCGTTTTCTATATTTCGGTGCACTCGTTAAAAGATTGAAGGAGTTTTCAGCAATGGAGAGAACATTGTCCATTATCAAGCCGGACGGAGTAAAGCGCCATCTTGTCGGAGAAGTGATCAAACGATTTGAGGCTGCCGGCATTCGCATCGTTGCCATGAAAATGGTGGAGTTGACCAAACAGCAGGCAATGGCTTTTTATAAAGTTCACATGGAGCGGCCGTTTTATGATAGCCTGACTGAGTTTATGTCATCCGGACCTGTGGTTGTCATGGTGCTCGAAGGAGAAGATGTTATCCGCAAGAATCGTGATCTTATGGGAGCCACCAATTACAAAGATGCGGCGCCGGGCACTATCCGCCATGATTTCGCAAGGGACATTGAACAGAACATAGTCCATGGTTCAGATGGTCCTGCGACGGCCATAACCGAGATCGGTTACTTTTTCAATGAATTGGAGATTTGCTCTTGACCCGTGTTGTGACTCTCTAAAAGGAGAGCCAACAAGGTTCCGCATTAATCTGGTCGGGTAATGGCTGCTCAATTTAGATACATGCTCAAGGGAGCTCTTGTCTGAATTGGCAGGCTTTTGCATGGGAGAAAGACATGAATGAGCAGAAGAATCGCCAAACCGTTGCTTTGGCAGTGCTCGTTTCGTTGATATGGGTGGGAGCTTTCTCGAGCTTCTGCTGGGCAAGAACAGAAACCACGGCAAGAGCTGCCCCAGTGGTGGTTCCCTATTTTGAAGCGCCCAGAAAAGCTGTACTGTGTGGAGAATCCGTGCCTCTGCACATACCTGATGTGTGGGAGCGATTCGATCGCGAGTTCACGATCGTCGTGTATAGTCATGCTCAGGTCTACCTATGGCTCAAGCGCATGGAGCGCTATTTTCCGTGGATTGAAAGAGAGCTCGCCCGGCAGAGCCTGCCTGATGACCTGAAGTGGGTTGCTGTGGCGGAAAGCGACTTGCTCTATACTTCCTGCTCGCCCGCCGGTGCGGTCGGCCCATGGCAGTTTATATCGAGCACCGGGCGCAGCTACGGTTTAGACCAGACGAGCCACATAGACGAGCGGCATGATTTTGAGCTGGCTACCCAGGGTGCCATTCGCTACCTGCGGGATCTGCACGGAATGTTCCGGAATTGGGCCCTGGCGATTGCGGCCTATAACTGCGGCGAAGGAAGAATCAAGCAGTCGATGCAGAATCAGAGTGTGCGAGATTATTACCATCTGAAGCTGCCCTTGGAAACGGAGCGGTATGTATTACGAATAATTGCCATTAAGGAAGTTTTGAGCCATCCGGAGCGCTACGGCTATCAGTTTCCTAATGGTGCAGGCTATCCCACAATTCCAGTGGATCGAGTGAGCGCCAAATTATCGCACGCCCTGTCGATTCAGTCGGTAGCCGCAGCGGCCGATATGACATATCGCGAATTCTTGATTCTGAACCCCGTGTTCAAAACCGATACCATTCCTCCCGGTACTTATGTGTTAAAAGTGCAGCAGGGCAAAGGCAAGATGCTCGAGAGTCGACTGGCTTCGCTCAAGCCAAAATACGAGCCGCCGCCGAAGCAAAAAGTGGTCTATCATAAGGTCAAGAAAGGCGAGACACTCAGCGGAATCGCCAATAGGTACGGAGTCAGCATGAGCGACCTGCGGACCTGGAATAAGATCAAAAAAGATAACGTCCTTATCGGTCAAGAGCTCAAGATCATCAAATGAGAATGGACCATGGGGGCGCATTAAAAACATGTTTTTGGTGCAGACATGGACTTTTACGAGATAGCCGCTGAGCGAATCCTGCGAAGTCGTTACACGGTAGCTTTAACGGGAGCCGGCATTTCCGTAGAGAGTGGTATTCCCGATTTTCGCAGTCCCGGAGGGCTCTGGTCAAAATACGACCCCATGGAATTCGGCCATATTGAATCGTTCAGAGCGAATCCGGGACACGTCTGGAAGATGCTTCTGGAAATGGATGATGTACTTCAACATGCGAGCCCCAATCCCGCCCATTTCGCATTGGCTAATCTGGAGAAACGAGGTCTGCTCAAACAAATAATCACGCAAAATGTGGATAGCCTCCATCAGCGCGCGGGCAGCTGCAACGTGATCGAATTCCATGGGCACAATCGAACCTTGCGCTGCGAACGCTGCGGTATCAGATTCTCTCGAGAAAAGGTTTCACTAGCTGAGATCCCGCCATATTGCCAGTGCGGATCTCCATTGCGGCCGGATTTTGTTTTCTTTGGGGAGAGCATTCCTCCAACTGCTCATGAGCAGGCCATGGCGGCAGCCGAGAATTGCGAGGTTATGCTGGTTATTGGCACTTCTGCCACAGTTATGCCGGCGGCGCTTCTGCCTTCATCGGCCAAGAGACGGGGAGCTTTTCTGCTGGAAATCAACCCCGGTCCCACAGAGCTGTCATTTCGAATGAGTGATTTACATATTCCTGAGCCGGCAGGGAAAGCTTTGCCGGCGATAATTGCGGCATTAGATCAACTCAGATTGTAAGGATACCAAACGATGATATACAGTCTTGTGCCGGTGGCGTACGCAGCCGTCGAAGCGGTGGGCACTCCTTATCAGCGGGGTGGCAACGGCGTGTTCGATATGGTGCGCCATGCGGGTCCTATGGTGAAATTCGTGCTTCTGGCCCTGTTGCTTCTTTCGATCGGCTGTTGGTGCGTGATTGCATTGAAGGTGCGGCTGATCCGGCGTGCTCAAAAAGAGTCGAACCAATTCATTGACATTTTTCGACAACGCAAGAACTATGCTGTTTTATTCAGAGATGCTCAGCTCTTGGAGGAAAGCCATCTTGCTCAAGTGTTTCGGGTTGGCTATGTTGAGTTGAATCGTTTAAGCAAGTCCCTGGAAACAAAAAGCTTGCAGGAGGCCAAAGTTAACCCCGAGATTCTTTTGGAAAACGTGGATCGGGCGATGCTTGGGGCGATTACCTCCGAGACGCAGCGCTTCGAAAAGTTTCTGCCTCTTTTGGCCACCACGGGAAGTACGGCGCCATTTATCGGTTTGTTTGGAACGGTGTGGGGAATCATGACCAGCTTTCAGGAAATCGGCTTAAAGGGAGCGGCAAATCTCGCGGTTGTGGCGCCAGGTATTTCGGAGGCTTTGGTGGCGACCGCTATGGGTTTGGCGGCGGCAATCCCTGCTGTCGTTGCCTACAACCACTTTTCCAATAGAATCCGTTCGCTGGAAGGTGAAATGAGCCATTTTGCCGCCGATTTTTTGAACATGCTTAAGCGTGACCTGATGCGGCGAGGCAGACCGGAAGAGGTGCAATCGGACCGGCGTTATGCTGTGCAGGAGTGAAGGCGAACTCTAGCATGGGAATGCAGACCGCAACTATAATGGGGATTTTGGAATGCAGGTAAACGGAAGCAATGCAAGAGGACGAATGGTCAGCGAAATCAATGTCACTCCATTCGTGGACGTTATGCTTGTGCTGCTCATTATATTCATGGTGACAGCGCCGCTGATGACTCAGGGAATCGACGTCAAACTGCCCGAGACGAGTGCGCCGGCAATCCCGGCCGAGAAAGAACGCCTGATGGTAACGGTTGGCAAGGATCAGAAGGTTTATATAGACGAATACGTAGTTGCTCTCGAGGATCTGGGACCCAAAATCGCTGCCATCTACCAGAATCAACAGGGACGCCAGGGTGTTTTCTTGAGGGCCGACGAGACACTTTCTTACGGGTTTGTAGTAAAAGTCATCGGGATTATTCGCGAGGCGGGCATCGACCAGATTGGCATGGTGACCGAACCGCTCACCGGAAGCGAGCGGAAATCAGTGCCCCGCAGTTGATCCGTTTGCCAACTCGTCAAGGCGAAGGATGAAAATGGAAGGCTGTCCTCTGTCTTAAACGGGATTTAACTCATGGAAGCTCTATCTTTAGCCCCACGCAAACTTTCAAGCGGCGACCTGTTGACCGCTTTGATCTGTTCTTTTCTGGCCCATGCCGTTATTCTCTTTATGGCGTTGTTCTTGCCTCATTTGATGCCTCGTCAGGCCAGCCAGGTCGCCTTTTATACCGTCAACCTGATCTCCGCTGACGAACTGAAAGGCTCCGCTGCGCCTCCGTTAAAAGGTGAAAGTAGCGTGGCAGTGAAAAGCAAGCCGGCTGCTGAGACCAAAACCAGCACCAAAAAAGCCACCGCTGCTCAGAAGAAATCGTCTTCCCCATTGGTGCCGGTCAAGCGTCTGCAATTCGATGAAGCGCCAAAGAAGGCAGTGACCGGAGTAAAGAAGCTGGAAACTTCTGAGCTGCCTAAAATAGCTGCCCGCACCGAAGGTGCCAGCTCTATCGAAAAGGATTTGGACAAGCTCACCAAAAAACCCAAGAGCTCTTCTCCGCCTGTGCCGGAACCGATTCAACAACAGTCTTCGGGTTCCGAACAAGAATCTGCAGGGGAGGAGTCTCCCTCGTCGTCGCCGGCGCAATCCGGCGAGAGCGCAAAAAAAGCCACTTCCGGCACACCTGAAGGAAGTGCGCATGGATCAGCTCAAGCAGGCTCCGGTAGCGGGCAAGTCGGGCTGGCGCGGCGCCTCTATTATACCGAAATATGGAATGCCATCCGTAGCAAGTGGGCGCTTCCCGACTTTTTGAAAGAGCAGAGTCTGGAGGCGATTCTCATTGTATCGATCAGACGCGATGGCAAGATTCTCAACCTCAGATTTGAAAAGCGCTCGGGAAACGCTCTGTTTGACGAATCAGCCGAACGGGCTGTAATTAAAGCTGACCCGCTGCCGCCTTTTCCAGCCATATACAGCCCACCCCAGGAAGACATTGGCGTGCGCTTTCGACCCGAAGATCTATAACTGCGCCTGAAAGGAACAAAGGAACTGATGAAAGTCTACCGGCAAAGCTTTCTGTTAAAGATACTTGTTGCATTTGTCCCACTCTGCCTGTTATCGGGATTGGGTGTTGCTAAAGCACAGACAGTCTACATTGATATCACTCAGCCAAGCTTCCAGCGGCTGCCCATAGCAATTCCCGACTTCAAATACCAGGTTGCGGGTCAACCTCAGCTTGCTCGTGAAATGGCCCAAACGTTATCCGACGATCTCGACTATTCAGGGGTCTTTCGCTCTTTGGATCCGCGCGGCTTTCTGCAGAGTCCGCAAGAGATCGGGATAGCCCAGAACGAGATCAACTTCATGGAATGGCGCCGACTGGGGGCCGAGTTCCTGGCCCGGGGAGCATATCTGGTGCAGGGGTCTTCTGTAAAACTTGAAATGCGCTTGTTCGACGTCGTGGCGAATCGCATGGTGATCGGCAAGGTATACGAAGGCCAGACCAAGGACTGGAAGGCAATGATTCATCGGTTTGCCGATGAAATTCTGTTGGCCCTCACCGGTGAGAAAGGTGTCTTTGGCACCAAGATCGCTTTCGTGCAAATTCAGGGGAAAGATAAAGAAATTTATCTGGTGGATTTCGACGGCAGCAATCCTGTGCCGGTCACTCAAGACAAAAGCACTGCCTTGTCGCCCGCTTGGAGTTCCGATGGCGGCCAGCTGGCTTATGTGAGTTACAAAGAAAAGGGCCCGAAAATCTACATAGCGAGTCTTATGAGTGGCTCTCACCGTCTACTGAGCGGGCATCCGGGATTGAACATTGCACCGGCTTGGCGTCCCAACAGCCAGGATCTGGCGGTGACGCTGTCAAAGGATGGAAATCCGGATATTTTTCTGCTATCCTCCACCGGTGCTATCATGCGCACATTAGCTCAGAGCTGGGCGATCAATGTATCGCCAAGCTGGTCCCCGGACGGGAGCAAGCTGGCGTTCGTCTCCAATGAGACCGGGAGTCCGCAAATCTATGTACTCGATGTTAATAGCGGTCGCAAACAGCGGATTACCTTTAGCGGCGACTACAATACTTCCCCCGCTTGGTCGCCCAAGGGAGACTGGATAGCCTACAGCGGCATGTCCGGGGGGCGTCATAATATTTTCGTTATCCGCCCTGACGGCGGCCAGACTCGCCAGCTCACCCATGGCGAAGGAGATAACGAATCCCCCACCTGGTCACCCGATGGACGCATGCTGGCTTTCAGTTCAACCCGGCAGGGGCCCTCGGCCATCTGGGTGCTTTTAATGAACGGTGCGGGCACGCGACGCCTTACCAATCTTGGCGGGAGTCAAGAAATGCCTGATTGGTCGCCGCGTTTGAGCGGGCGCTAGGTTTTATATGGAGCGAAACGTCGCCGGCTTTCGGTTCAGACGCTGATTTGATAAGGATGCAACAGAAATTGAGAATGAACGAATAACGGCCTACAACAAAGCAGTACTTTTTGGAGGTAAGGAGGACGAGATGGCAGCAGGGCGTTGCACCAGATTTTGGGGACTGGTATTGATTTTACTCTGGTTGACTTCAATGACCGCGTGCTCCAAGAAGACCGTCCCGGTTCAGCCCGGACTCGGGCCGGAGCAAGGGACGAGCGGCATGACTGGGGAAGGAATTTCGCCGGATGAAGCCAGGTGGCGGGAATTGGGTCTTCTAACAGAACCGGAGCGCAGGGAATTTCAGGAGAAAGCACAGGTCTTTGAAAACCAGGACATTTATTTTGGCTTTGACTCGTATGTGCTGACCGAGGAAGCCAAACGAATCCTGAACGACAAAGCCGAATTCTTGCGGCGTTATCCAAAGGTGAGAATAACTATTGAGGGTCATTGCGATGATCGCGGCACTTCTGAATATAACCTCGCTCTCGGTGAACGCCGGGCCAATAGTGCTTACCAGTATCTTGCCAATCTTGGAATAAGCACACAGCAGATGACCGCCATCAGTTACGGAGAAGAACGACCGGTGGCCATGGGACAGTCTGAAGAAGCATGGGCAAAGAATCGGCGGGATCATTTCGTAGTTGACTACTAATGATGGCGGTGGCGGTCTCGCCGCTTTTTTATCCCGCCGGCGAGTGGGTTACCCGCTACGAAGTGAAAGGAAAGACACCCATGAATGGCAGGAATATCAGCAAGGCAGCGCGCTTATTATCCTTGGTTATTCTGCTGGGCCAGAGCTGGGGATGCGCCACGCCGCAAGAGACGGCTAATCTCCAGCAAAGCATCAACATATTATTTGATCGAGTGCAAAAACTGGAGGAACGGGTGCAAGGCGGAGGAAATCAGGAGCAGAGAGTAGCAGATCTCTACTCGCGTATGGAAGAACTGCAAGTGAGGGTGGGAGGCCTTAGCGGTCGCATAGAGGAACAGCAGCGACAGATCGATCGGATGTCCGCAGCGGGATTCTCCGCACCGGCGCCGTCCTTGAGCCCCGCCCCTGCTCCACTCGCGTCCGTCGCTCAAGCGCCGGCAGGCGTTTCCACTCCGGAGCCGAAGATTGTTATCCAGGAAGAAAGAGATCCGGAGAAAGCCATGTACAACAATACGCTGCAATTTTACCAGCAGGGCAAATTCGAGGCGGCAAGGAGTGAAGGCCAGAATTTTGTGGCAAAATATCCAAAATCTGAATTGGCCGATAACGCGCTGTTTCTTGTAGGTGAAGCTTATTATTCGGAGAAGCGCTACAAAGAGGCTATAGAAACCTATCAGCAAGTTTTGGATCGCTATCCCAAAGGAAACAAAGTGCCTTCAGCTCTACTGAAGCAGGCCGGTTCGTTCCAAAAGCTGGGAGATTCCACAGCTGCGCGGATACTCTACGAGCGGTTGTTGGAAGCTCATCCGGGAAGCCCACAGGCACAGCTTGCGCAAAAGGAGCTGAAGCAACTGCAATAGCGTCGTAGACAAAAGTGGAGCTGTTAAAATAGGAGCCGGTGGCGTCAAAATCGGATTATCGTTGCTGCAGAAAATCTATCTTCGCTTTGTTTTCCAGGATAGGCAGGGAAATCTCGAAGGTTGTCCCCTGCGGGCCGGTTTCCGCTATCTGGATTTCCCCATTATGCTCTTTAATGATCCCGTAGCTGATAGCGAGTCCGAGGCCGGTTCCCCGGCCTTCCTTTTTTGTGGTGAAAAAGGGATCGAACACGCGGCTGAGGTTTTCCTCGCAAATTCCTGATCCGCTGTCCGAAAAAACGATTTGAATTGCCGGAGAGGACGCGTTGGGAGCGATGCGGCTGCAGATGCGCAGCACTCCCTTTGATTCGTGTGAAGTGCTTCTTTTCTCTTCTATGGCATCTCTGGCATTGATAATCAGATTCAACAAGACTTGCTCCAGTTGAGTGGCGTCTCCGCTAATCCTGGGCAGATTCTCCTGGAAATCCAGGACGACCTCGATTGCTCTTAAGCGTAACTGTTCGCCGGTCATCAGCAGCGCATCTCTGATGACCTGATTAATGTCTACCGGCTGAACATTCGCTTTGGACTGTCGGGAAAATGTACGCAGATGGTCAATGATTCTGCTCATGCGCGTGGTCCCATTTTCCACGAGCTTCAGTTTGTCATAGTGTTCATCGCCTTCATGGCATCGGCGCAGTGCCAGCTGGGCAGCCGTTCGAATCACCATGAGCGGCTGATTCAGCTCGTGGGCGATCCCTGATGCCAGTTCGCCAATGGACGCCAGTTTGGCCGATTGAACGAGCTGCATTTGGGAAATTTGGAGATCGTGGTATACCGATTTGAGCTCCTGTTCGGCTCGCTTGCGATCTTCGATCTCGAGGGTTAGTCTTGCATTTGCCTGAGAAAGCTCGGCAGTTCGTTCTTCCACGCGCTTTTCCAATTGATGACGGGCGTCGCGAAGAGCCCTTTCCGTCTGACTGGCGCGCAGTATGTAACGTACTCGATGCTCGAGAAGTGTCCAGTTGATGGGCTTGGTGATAAAATCGGTGGCTCCGGCCTGATAAGCGTGGTTGACCGATTCGATATCCTCCAGAGCAGTCATGATCACCACCGGCACATGCCTGCCGCCGGCAAGCTCTCGCAGCGAAACACACACTTCGAAGCCGTCAATCTGCGGCATCAGGACGTCTAGTAACACGATATCCGGCTGCTGCCGTTTGAATACGCTGAGAGCCTCCCGGCCATTGTCAGTCTCCATGACCGTGAACCCGGTTTTTTCCAGGGCTTCACGCGCCAGTATGCGCACAATCGGATCATCATCTACCACAAGCACTGAGGCCGTTCGTTCTTGATAGGTAGATTCATTCATCATTGCTTCCTTGAGGCAGGCTCAATCATTAGGGCTCTCTTATTCTCATTAAGACAAATATAGCTCTGCGCGCAGTACTTCAAGCACTCTTTCACTTTCGGCTTCGAGTGCAGAGAGCACATCCGAAGCGTTGACGATGGAATTTGTCCGACCCATCTCTTCTAATTCTCTGCACAGTGCCGCCAGCATCCCGGCCCCAAGAGTCGAACTGCTGGATTTGAAACTGTGTGCGGCTTCTCTCACGGCTACCGGATCACCCCGCTCAACGCCTTCTCGAATCTCCTTCAAAAGCCTCGCTGAGACTTTGATATAACTGTTGATCACCCTCTCGAGAATGTCTGGGGCTGCATTCGCCTGTAGGGCACGTATATTATCGAGGGCGCTGCGGTCGATGGCTGTCGTCTGTGGTGGGTTGGGCACGGATGAGGCTTTCTGGACCGGCAGCCACCGGCTGACCACAGCACACAGCTGTTCCTGTGTGAACGGTTTGCTCAAATAGTCGTCCATTCCAACTGCAAGGCATTTCTCAAAATCTCCCGGCATAGCGTGGGCTGTCAAAGCGATAATCGGGACCCTGTCGAAGTGCTTTTGATTTTCTGCTGAGCGCATATTCCTCAGCCTCTCCCGTTCCCGAATCAGTTTGACCGCCTCGTATCCATCCATTAGGGGCATTTGGCAGTCCATTAAGACAAGATCGTATGCCTTTTGACTCAGAGCATTGATTGCTTCCATGCCGTTTTTCGCTATTTCTACGTCACAGCCGAGTTTGTTTATCATGGCTACAGCGACCTCCAAGTTGACCGGATTGTCTTCTGCGACCAGCACACTGCCCTGAAATCTTTCTATGGATCTTTCCCTATGCTGCCATTGCACGGGTTGCCGAGGTATGCCGGGTAACACGGCTTGATCCTCCGACAGGGAGGGGCGTTTGCGCAAGCGCGCAGTGAACCAGAACATTGAGCCCGTTGCCAAATCACTCTCCACACCGATCTGTCCGCCCATCATCTCGGCAAGCTGTCTGGCGATCACCAAACCGAGGCCGGTTCCGCCGTATTTGCGTGTGGTTGAGCCGTCGGCCTGGGAAAATGCATCGAAAATACGGTTTTTCGCCTCCGGGGGTAAGCCGATTCCCGTATCGCTAACTTCAAACCGGAGCAGTTCCTCATCTTCGCCTTTTTCGACTGCGGCCACCTTGACTGACACGCTTCCACGCTCGGTAAACTTGACCGCGTTGCTGACCAGATTGGTGAGAATCTGCCGCAAGCGGACCGGATCTCCGTCCAATGAAGTCGCCACATCGGGTGCGATCTGACAGGTGAGCTCCAAACCTTTGCCGACGGCGCGCTCACGGAATAGCTCAACAGCATCATCCAGCACTTGAGTTAGCTCGAACTCGATTTCTTCAAGCTCCAGCTTGCCTGCTTCAATTTTGGAAAAGTCCAGTATGTCGTTGACAATATCGAGAAGATTTTCCACCGAGCGACACACATTTTGGACGAAATGCCATTGCTTTTCAGACAAGGCAGTATCGAGCAAAAGGTCCATCATTCCAAGAATGCCGTTCATAGGGGTGCGAATTTCATGGCTCATATTGGCGAGAAACTGCGATTTAGTCTTACTGGCCGCTTCAGCGCCTTCTTTAGCCTTTTGCAGCTCATCTACGGTCTCCTGCAGTTTCAGGTTGGCTTCGAGGAGATCGGTAGTCCGCTCAGCCACCTGCTTTTCCAGTTGCTCGCCATGCTTCTTTAGTTTTGCTTCGCGCAATTGGATTTGGAGCATCATCTCATTGAAGCCATCGGTGAGAGTGCCGATTTCATCATTCGTTCTCTTCTGGATCTGAATGGAATAGTCTTTTCTGTCAGAAAAGGATTTCATGGCTTCGGCCAGACGCAGAATCGGAACAGAGATCACCCGCCGCATGACGAAGGAAAGAAGATAGGCAGCAAGCAGGGCCACTGCCATAAAAATGAGATTGAGCGCGCCATAGCGCATCAGCCTTGAATGAAGCCGGCTAAGATCAGACTGCAGCACCAACGCTCCCATTGTCTCACCGTCCAGAATCACTGGGCGGAACAGCTCCAGGCGATCCGGCAAAAACCGATACGTGTAGCCGGCAGACGAGGGAGCAAATGAAAGGACTTCGACCTTGGAATACTCTCCGGCCGATGATGACGATCGCGAACTTTCGGCGGGTGCTCCATTGCGGTCATACCGAGCGAATAAAAAGCCCTCCTTGTTATAGAGGTGAGCCCAAGTGATGTTGGGCTCAGCATTGAGGGAAGACAAGGTTTTTTTCGCCGACTCTTCGTCATTAAACGCAAGGGCAGCCACGCTGTTGATTTCTATCACCTCTGCCAACGTCGACAATTCTTCGACCATTGAGCGGCGGAAGGTGAACAGCTCATTGATAACCAGAGCCATACAGACCAAGACCAAAACGCTGCAGCTGGTCACCATGATCACGGCTGTGAGCTTATGTTTGATCGACATTCCCTGTGGGCTGCGCAAACGTGTATCTTCCTTCTGCGACGTGTTCTTAAAGAGCTGCTTCGAGAAAGCAATTGTAACATCGATTCTAGTTCAGTTTCACTTTAATCTGAAGGTTCATAGATTCCTCTCCACAAGCAATGGAATTTCACGGTTCGGGTCCTTTCACCGGTGTTTCATCGTGTGTCGCTATGCGAGCTCTCTGGGGGTAGGTGCGGATTTCTGATTATTGACACGAGCCTGCATAAGCTGCTATTAAGGCATCGATTATGCGCATCTTATCCTCTTCTCGAAAAGAAATGACACCCTTTCCTCAGTCCCTGCCCATGTTGGGGAACTGCTTGATGGGTGAGCTTCAAGCGCATGATTGCTTATTCGAGCACCAGGGGGCCAAGGACCTTTCGCAGGAGTGATTTCCGGTTCATGGCTTCGCGGCTGAAAACTCCCATTCACGGTTCAGTCCCTCTGAATTCACGGCTCATCATCCAATCCCTGGTAAAGTTTTCATCTATTTCGGCACAAAGTGCGATGAGGCTGGGGGCTTAATATCCAGTTGAATGGGTCCGGAGGATCATCGGACATTGATAAATGTTCAGCAAACACAACCTAAACACAACCAAGGAGGATTAGATGAAGGGAATTAAGGCAGGATTCGTAGGGTTGGTGGTCGCGATGCTGTTGCTTTCTCCCATGACGGCACTGGCCGGAGAGACGCTGGATGCGGTCAAGGCTCGAGGCTACTTGTCGGTGGGTGTCAACGGCGCCCTTTATGGCTTCGGGATGCCTGATGAAAAAGGCGTGTGGCGCGGTTTGGACGTTGACACCGGTCGGGCTGTTGCCACGGCTGTCTTCGGCGATCCGGAGAAGATTAAGTTTGTAACCTTGACCACCCAGACGCGGTTTACGGCCCTTCAGTCGAAAGAAATCGATGTTCTTTGCCGCAATGCCACCCGCACCCTCACCAGGGAAACCGATCTGGGGCTGAACTTCGTGACGGTCAATTACTATGACGGCCAGGGCTTCCTGGTGCCCAAGAAGCTCGGCATCAAAGGAGCCAAAGAGCTCAGTGGTGCGAGCGTTTGTGTACTTCCCGGCACTACCACCGAGCAGAATGTAGCGGACTTCTTCAGGGCCGGCAAAATGGAGATGAAGCCTGTAGTCATCGAACAAAATACCGAGCTCAACAAAGCGTTTTTTTCGGGCAGGTGCGATGTCCTGACGTCTGATGCTTCTCAGCTTGCCGGCATTCGGGCGGTGGCTCCGAGCCCGGATGATTATGAGATTCTGCCGGAAATTATTTCAAAGGAGCCCCTGGCGCCCGCAGTACGCCATGGTGATGATCAGTGGCGCGATATTGTGGATTTCTCGGTGTTGGCTATGATTGCCGCTGAGGATCTCGGCATCAACTCTCAAAATGTTGACGAAATGCTCAAGAGCAACGATCCAAACGTGCAGCGTTTTCTCGGTGTGACCCCCGGCAATGGGAAAGCCCTCGGCCTTGACGAGAATTGGGCCTACAACATTATCAAGAAAGTGGGCAACTATGGCGAAGTGTTTGAACGTAATGTGGGAGAAAAAACCAAGCTGCAGATCAAGCGAGGTCTCAATGCCCAATGGAAAGATGGCGGCCTGATGTATGCTCCGCCTTTCAAATAGCCGCATGGGATGCTGAAAGCTAAAAGCGAACACGGGAAATGAGAACAACAGCTTTCGAACAGCAAAGGCGCTAACAACGTGAGGCCCCTTTTCCCCTTTGCGCGCTTTGCGTCTTGGCGGTTCCTTGCATTTGGTTACGGTGCGCCGCGCTTGGAGATCTATGTTGACTGAGTGGAATTGTTGCATACAGGCAGGTATGGTGTGCCTGTAAGCGATACTGAATCAGCAATCCGGACGGGGACTGAAGAGATCCCGTTTTGGCATGACCCCACCAAAAGGGCAATCGTCTATCAGGTGGTTGCCCTGGCTGTGGTATTTGCACTTGGCTATTATATCTTTAGCAACACCCAAGCTAATCTGCGGCGCCAATCCATAGCCACGGGGTTTGGCTTCCTGGAGCGCGAAGCGGGGTTTGCAATCGGCGAATCGCTCATCAGCTACTCTGCAGCCAACACCTACGCAAGAGCCTTAGTGGTTGGGGTGTTGAACACCCTAAGCGTGGCCTTCATCGGTATCGTACTGACTGTCTTGCTGGGAATCGTGGTGGGCGTGGCCCGCCTTTCGACCAATTGGCTGGTCTCGCGGTTGTCGGGGGGCTACGTAGAGATCCTGCAAAACATTCCTGTGTTGCTGCAGCTCTTTTTCTGGTACTCGATTTTCCATGACACCCTGCCGTCTCCGCGCCAATCACTAAATCCAATGCCGGGTCTCTTTTTTAACAATCGCGGATTTTATTTTCCCATTCCAGCTTCCCATCCGGCATTCTGGTGGGCTGGTGCTGTTCTGGTTGCCGCTTTGCTGGTGACGTTTGTGCTGCGCCGCTGGGCAAGGAGGCGTCAAGATCTCACAGGCAAGAGATTTCCAGTATGGTCGGTCTGCGTCGGATTATGTTTGCTTCTCCCGCTCATCGCTTGGGCTGCCGGAGGCGCTCCTACGGCGATGGATGTTCCTCAGCTTCAAGGTTTCAACTTTGAGGGTGGCATATCCTTTAGCCCCGAGTTTGCCGCTCTTCTTCTCGGGCTTGTGCTGTATACATCGGCTTTCGTGGCGGAGATCGTTCGGGCAGGCATTCAGGCGATTTCCCACGGTCAGACGGAAGCGGCAATGAGCCTCGGTTTAAGAGCGAACCTGGTGTTGACGTTGATCATTCTGCCCCAGGCGCTGCGGGTGATCATCCCGCCATTGACCAGTCAGATGCTGAATCTGACCAAGAACAGTTCGTTGGCCGTGGCGATCGGCTATCCGGATTTTGTTTCCGTGGCCAATACGACCATCAACCAGACCGGTCAGGCTATCGAAGGTGTGGTGTTGATTATGGTGGTCTACCTTTTTTTCAGTCTGGTTACGTCTGCTTTCATGAACTGGTATAACAAGAAAAAAGCATTGGTGGAGCGATAAGCGAATGGAAAGTTCCGCTGGCCTGACCGGCACTGCCGATCTCAAGCCTCCCGCCACCAATGTGGGAGCAATTGGATGGCTGAAGAAGAATCTTTTCAATAGTCCCTTCAATTCCTTTTTGACCTTGTTTATCCTATACTGCCTTTACAAAACTCTCCCGCCTTTCCTGCAATGGACTTTCTTGAACAGCGTCTGGTATACGGATGGGGCTCAATGCAAACTGGCGGAAGGAGCATGCTGGTCGGTGGTGAGCAGGAATTTCCGCTTTATCCTGTTCGGGTTTTATCCGTACGAGCAGCAGTGGCGCCCTGCCGTCGCTATCATTCTGCTGATCGGCTTTCTGCTCTACACTCGTGAAAGGCGGCACTGGAACCGCCGCTTGATGATCGCCTGGCCTATTGGGCTTGCGGTTATGGGGCTGCTCCTCTACGGCGGCTTCTTCGGCCTGCCGATGGTTGAAACGACCAAATGGAGCGGCATTATCCTCACGCTGCTGTTGTCAATATTCGGTTTGACGGCCGCCTATCCTTTGGGCGTTGTGCTTGCGTTGGGTCGCCAATCCAAACTGCCCGCTATAAGAACTCTCTCGGTTATCTATATCGAGTTGATTCGCGGAGTCCCACTGATTAGCCTTTTGTTCATGGCTTCGGTCATGTTTCCCTTGTTCTTGCCGGAGGGGATTACCATTGACAAGATCATCCGCGCCCAAGTTGCAATCATTCTGTTCACTGCGGCTTACATCGCGGAGGTGGTCCGCGGCGGTCTGCAGGCAATTGCTCGCGGCCAGTACGAAGCTGCCGAGTCTCTGGGGCTTGACTATTATCTGAAAATGCGACTGATTATTCTGCCTCAGGCTCTCAAGATTGTCATTCCACCAACGGTCAGCATCCTCATTTCTGCTTTCAAGGATACCTCCCTGGTGGTCATTATTGGCCTGTTCGATCTGTTGAAGACCACCCAGGTGACCTTGTCAAATCCGGAATGGACGGGCTTCAGTGCCGAGGCTTATCTTTTTATATCGCTGATCTACTTTGCCGGCTGTTTTTCCATGTCGAATTTCAGTAGACGCCTGGAAAACGAGCTTCGTACCTGAGCGTTGCGGCTCCGGTTCAATAATCATTTGGGATCTTCTTATTGCGTATTGGAATATTCGAACTGAGTTAAGCTGGTGAGAGTGAGTGGTTGGAGAAAGGTTTATCCATGACTGACGCAATTTCGGCCGAATCGGATGTGATCATTGAGATCACGGGACTGCACAAGTGGTTTGGCGATTTTCACGTACTCAAAGACATCAATCTCACCGTTAACCGGGGGGAGCGAATCGTTGTCTGCGGTCCTTCAGGCTCCGGCAAGTCGACCCTAATCCGCTGCATCAATCGTCTGGAAGAGCACCAGCGCGGCAAGATTGTCGTCGATCATATCGAATTAACCAAAGACATTAAGAACATCGAGAAAATAAGAGCTGAAGTCGGGATGGTCTTTCAGCATTTCAATCTTTTTCCTCACCTGACCATTTTGGAAAATCTGACGCTGGGGCCCATCTGGGTGCGCAAAGTGCCCCGCAACGAAGCCGAACAGACGGCCATGTACTATTTGGAAAAAGTTCATATTGCCGAACAGGCACAAAAATATCCCGGGCAGTTATCCGGAGGCCAGCAGCAGCGCGTGGCCATCGCGCGCAGCCTGTGCATGAAGCCGAAAGTCATGCTGTTCGATGAGCCAACCAGTGCTCTTGATCCTGAAATGGTCAAGGAAGTCCTGGACGTCATGATCGATCTTGCCAGGGAGGGCATGACCATGCTGGTGGTGTCCCACGAAATGGGGTTTGCCAGGAGTGTGGCCCATAGGGTGCTGTTCATGGATTTCGGTCAGATCCTCGAACAGAACAGTCCTGACGAGTTTTTCACCAACCCCAAACACGAGCGAAGCAAGTTGTTTCTGAGTCAGATTCTGCACTGATCTAGGGCTCCTTATGTCCTTCGAAGCCATTGGCTGCCAAGATTGAAGAAAGCAGCTCATCCTATTCTCAGATCGTCGCATCGGTGTGCTCGCTACTTACGGGCAAGCGGATGGTAAACGTTGTTCCGACTCCCGGTTCGGTTTTTAAGTCGATTATCCCGCGGTGCTCTCTCACGATTTTCTCAGTGATCATAAGCCCCAATCCTGTTCCTTTAGAACCTTTAGTGCTGAAAAAGCTGCGGAAAAGCTTCTCCCTGGTCTCCCCGTCCATGCCGCCGCCATTGTCGGTTACCTGATACTCGACGGCCCAGCCATCGGCTTTTTTTGAAGTGAGCACGACTTCCTTATGGGCGGCGCTCGGATCTCCCCACATAAAAGCATCGATGGCGTTGGTCACCAGATTCAACAGGCAGGTGTAGATTCCTTCTAGATCGAGAAAAACCTTCTCCAATCCCTCATCGAGGTCTAGTCTGAGGTTTATCCCGTGCTCTTTTGCCTTCGGCAGCATCAGGTGAAAGACCTCTCTTACCGGTATATTTGGATCGAAAAGATCATAATCCGGCGCTCGCTGCTTGGAATAATTCAGCAAGTCGAGTGCAAGGTCGTTTATTTTCTGCACGTTCCCCTTGATCATGCCCCAGCCTTGGGAAAGATACTTCTTGTTATCCTGCTCCATCCCTTTTTCCATCACGTACATTGCGCCTTTGAGGCCGCCTGTGATGTTTTTTATGGCATGAGCGAGAGTGGCCACCGACTGACCCAGGGAGGCGAGCCGTTCAGCCTCGATCAGCCTGCGACTCTTCTCCTGAACGAGTCGCTCTAGATCTTCTGTATATTCTTTAATTTTGTGCTTCATCCCGATCTTTTCGTGCACCCTTTTGAGGGCAATTTCCAGCGCATCGTAATTTACCGGCTTGGTTATGAAATCCGAGGCTTCAAACTTAAGGCTTTGAATCGCCAGCTCCAGGTCCGCATGGCCGGTCATCATGATCACTTCGCTGTCGGGATTCTCTGCTTTTATCTTCTGCAGCAATTCTATACCGTCCATCCCCGGCATTTTGATATCGGCGAGGATGATTGAGGGATGCTCCGATCGCACTATCTGCATGGCGCTCTTTCCGCTATCGGCGGTCAGCACCCGGTATCCCGCCATGCCCAGGGATATCTGCAAAACGTGTCGGATGCCTTCTTCATCGTCTACAACCAGAATTTTTTCAGTCATTTCACTTCATCCGCGGGAAATTGAACAGTCAGCGTTGAGCCTTTGTTTTCGACAGACTCCGCTTTGAGTGTACCGTTGTGGTCTTGTACTATGCCATAGCTGATGGACAGGCCAAGCCCAGTGCCTCTGCCCTGTTTCTTGGTAGTGTAGAAAGGCTCAAAAATCCGGTCGAGCATACTTTCCGGAATCCCGATACCGGTGTCTTCAATTTCAGCCGTGACTTTTCCGTTCTTGTAACTGGTGCGCAGAATTATCCTGTCTGCCGATCCGGTTTGACCATGCCGGTCCCGTTTTGCTTCCACGGCATCTCTGGCATTGATCAATAAATTGATGAAAACCTGTTCCAGCCTGTTGGGGTCTGCCATGATGGGCGGAAGATCGGCAGCCAAATATTTCATTACATCGATATCTTTCAGCTTGAGCTGTTGGCTGAAGATCCCGACGGCCTGTTCGAGAACTGCATTCAGCTGGACTTCTTCCTTCTTTGCCTCGGACTTGCGCCCGAATATGGTGATGTGATTTATAATTCCGGAGGCCCGATCGACGTGGTTATCAATCTCCTCAATCATCGCCCTTAAAACGTCGTTCTTTAGCGGTTCGCCTTTTTTCATCCAATTGAGGAGAAAACTGCTGGCGGTTTTAATGACGGAAAGGGGCTGTTTCAATTCATGCGCAACCCCGGTTGCCATTTCTCCGAGGGTGGCCATTTTGCTGGCCTGTATCAATTGCCGCTTGATCGAAAGTATTTTAATCGTATCGCTTGCGGCCACCAGCAGCGCTTTCTGGTCCATGTATTCGAATGGAGCCACCCGCATATTGGCGAAAATTGCTCTGCCGTCCTTGGTGAGCTGTCGCACATGGATCAAGGTACTTGAATTTCTCAACTCCAGAGCATAATTCTGGTGCTCGTCCTCCTCGAAAAAGCGTAGAAAAGAGGTGCCGCGTACCTCCTCTTTGCTGTATCCATAGATCTCTTTGATACTCTCATTGCAGTCAAGAATGATGAGCTTCTTACGATCGAGCACAAAAACCGGGTTGGGAATATGATTGAACAAAAGCCGGTACCTCTGTTCGCATTCTTTAGCACCTATCGAGTTGTCATGGCTTGCGGCAGGATCGACTTTGAGGTTCATCTTTCAGAGCTTCTTCTTTCTGCAGTTAATCATTGACGGTCGCTTGCAGCAGATCCACTGACGCTGCCGCCTGTTCGTAAATCCCTGCAATGGATAACCAGCCCTATTCTTTGGTTCCCTTGAAGTACGAGGGTGGCGGACAAAAGTACCGGTACTCGTTCGCCCGTCACGCCGACAAGGTGCGTGCGAAAGGGAAACATCCGCTGTCGGCCTTCACTTTCGATAGAAGCAAGGCGGCTGATAAATTTCTCGAATTCTTCGGATGCGTATAACTGGGTCAGTTTCATTTTTCCGATCACGCTGACTTTATCGTAGCCAAGCATAATCTCCATGCTTTCATTGAAAATGAAGAGATTCAATTCCTTATCACAGGCCACAAGCCCGTCAATGGAACTTTCAATCAGAGTTTTCTGGAAGAGGAATGTCCGTGCCAGCTCCTCCATGGTGTCCATCCATTTTTCTTCCAGGATTTTGGTGTAATTCTTGAGGTCCTTGCGCTTTTCATAGCGCTCTTTAGCGCGTTGCAGTGCTTGTGTGAGCGTTTCGTCGTTGACCGGTTTAGTTACAAATCCGGTGGCATCGAGCTGCATTGCTTTCACTGCAAGTGCTATTTCGGTAAAGCCGGTGGAAACAATCACTTCTTTGTCCGGGTCCAATTCTTTGATTCTTCTAAGGACCTCCAAACCGTCAATCCCGGGCATACCGATATCGGTGATCACGATTTGAGGAGATTCGGTCTGACACAGCTTGATACCTGATTCGCCGTCGGCGGCCGTCACCACGGTGTAATCAGCAGCTTGCAAGGCGAGCGCCAGGACTTTTCTGATCCCCGGATCGTCATCGATTAACAAAACCTTCCAATTATCTATCATTTCAACCCATCCATCCCATTGCCGGGTTGCTTCTGCAAGCCTCGTCCACGAGCAAACGGTTGTCCTTTTCTTGCGCTAAAGCTTTCGAGCATCTTTTGGCTCTACATTCAGCTTTCTATTTTAGCAGAAATCTCATCTGTCGGCAGCAGGGCGGAGCGATCAAAAGCAGCACGACAGGGCCGATCAAACAGATGTATGCTGCTGATTTCAGATCCATATTCAGATTCTAGAAGGTAGGCCGATGCAAAAGCATCAGTGCGATAACGGGCTTGTAAATCAACTGATTCGAAGCGAGGGGAAGCGCTAAAGATGCGAAAGCTACGCTTGCGCTAGAGTCGGTCTGTCGAACATGCATGATGGAGTGTACTCTGCCCATGAATCCTTGCTGAGCAAAACGAGCTAACTCCTGCAGTGGGACACCTGTGCCAATGTAGAATCGAGTGCTGCAGCAAATTTCCTTCAATCGATCGTGCCAAGTTCTGCGGGTCCTCCCTGTACGAGGCCCGCAGAACGCAGATTTTGCATGAAACTACGAGGCGACAGGCGCTCTCTTACGTTTGCTGATGTGTACAGATCTCCACGGGGATCAATGGCAAGAGCCCCTTTTTCCACAACGTCAGCCGCCCCGGTATTTTTTCAATAGATTTGTCCGCTTCCAGTCTTCCCCCTGGTGCCCCCCGTGGCAGCTTTGCTCTTATGCACTGCGCGCTTTTGTTTGGCGGGTGAAGATTTTGCTCCGACTCGTCCAACAGGCTTACCAGTTGACGGTTTTGAGTTAAGCGTTTTTGTTCTTGAAGCTACTGACAGCGGTCGCTTCGGTTCGAATCCGGGAATGATCTGCTGCGGCAGGCACTGGCCAATGTAGCGCTCGATGCGGCTAAGACATGCGCATTCGCTTTGCGAGGCGAAAGAAATGGCAATGCCGGATGCTCCGGCCCTGCCGGTACGGCCTATTCTGTGGACATAATCCTCGGCAAATTTAGGCAGATCGAAATTGATCACATGGCTCACACCAGCCACGTCCAAGCCGCGTGCGGCAACGTCGGTAGCAACCAACAGCCTTATTCTGCCGCACCTCAGATTGTTGATGGTCCGATTGCGCGCGCTTTGTTTCATATCCCCATGCAATGCGGCTGCCGAGTGCCCCTGTGCATGAAGTCGCCGCGCCAGGTTGTCGGCGTCTCTGCGGGTTGCCGAGAAGATGATGGCCTGCTTCAGACTGCGATCGCCGACAAGGTGCTGCAGCATGCGGTTTTTATGCTGAATGTCGTCAACCACATGCAAGCGTTGTTCAATGTGCTGATTGGGGGCCTGTGTCGCATCGATTTGAATGCGCACGGGTTGTTTCAGTAACCGCTCCGCAAGGGTGATCACTTGTCTGCCCAGAGTCGCTGCGAACAGCAAAGTCTGACGCTTTTTGGGGACCGCGGCAGATATCTTTCGAACATCGTCGATGAATCCCATATCCAGCATGCGGTCGGCTTCGTCCAGCACGAATATCTCGACTTCAGCCAGATCGATGCGACCGCGATCCATCAAGTCGACCAGCCTTCCGGGGGTTGCGATGAGTAGATCCGGCTTTCGGGCCAGGGATTTAAACTGCTCGGTGTAGGGCATACCGCCAACGATCACTGCGCCCTTAAACGGGAGGAACTTGCCATAAGTGCGAGTAGCTTGAGCGATCTGGTCGGCCAGCTCCCGAGTAGGGGTAAGCACCAGGACGCGCGGCCCTTTTCTGCTCCCTGAAGCACCTTCCCATAAGCGCTGCAGGGCGGGCAATACGAATGCTGCCGTTTTGCCCGTGCCGGTTTGAGCGGAAGCGATCAGATCGTGTCCCGCCAGAGCTTCGGGGATAGCCTTAGCCTGAACTGGTGTGGGGAGGCTGTAGCCGCAAGCAGTGGTCGCTTTGAGGATGGGGGGTGCCAATAACAGCTCTGCAAATGTCATAAAAAAGAATCCTTATCATTTTTGAAGTGAATTGAATATTCCGCCCAGAAATCCTCCAAGCAGTTAAGCGCACGCAGCCAATATGCCGCCCAGGGCCGACAGATCTGTTTTGAGATTGCAATAATAAGGAGCAATCGCTTCAAATCGGTAACTGCCCGTCACGGTTGGCGTGATTACCACATCGTCGCCAACCTGGCATGCTGTCGCTGTTTTCAAGAAAGCTGAAAGCAGGGGGGTTAGAGATCGATGAAACCTGGTCGGTGGGTTTCTGGAACCCGGGCGTCCGATGAATATCTCTCAGCAAAACGCCCGACAAAGGTGGCGAATTATACAAGTACGTTCGAGAAAGTCAAGCGATTGCCGGGTGGAGTTTATTCAATTTGGACAGAGCAGGGTTTCAGAGCCGCCGGATTGGAAGCTCGGAACAGCTGCCCTGGGCAATCGCTGAATTCTGGACAGGCTCATTGGAATATTAATTGACGCTTTTCTAAGATGCACTTAGTATCGAGGCTACCAGTCGCCGTTTGCCAAAGAGATCTTGATGAAGTAGACGGGCGAAGCAACAGCTGCGGTATGCAACAGCAATCCTAATGACCGGCTTGCCGGCCCGGAGCCAGGGAGGTCCTAATTTGAGCCTTATCACCGGAAGATGGTGCTTCATTCTGTTTGTTTGTGCTCTTTTGAGCAGTTCCTGTGCCCCACTGATAGCAACGCAGCGCATACCCGTATCGACAAATCCCTCCGGCGCAATAGTGCTGGTGAACGGTCAACCTTCATGCAACACGCCTTGCAGCGTAGAGCTTGCCCGCAATCAGGACCATATTTTAACCATGCAAAAGGATGGATATCAGCAGCAGGATGTGACTGTCAAAAGAGAATACCAGACTCAGAAAGCGCTGCTTAACGCGATCAACTCCGGTTTTAACACCGGCACTTTTTTTAACGACGCAGCGATGGGCTTCAATAGCGCGGTGCAGTCCCTAAACAGGCAGCAGGCAACTGGCGAAGCCTATATCCTGGTCCCGACGACGGTGACGGTTACACTCGTGCCCAATGAAGGTTTTCCGAGACGGAGCACGGAATCGGAGGCTGAGAAGACACTTCAGACCGACATTTCGCCGATCCAGTTGATGGTGGAAAGCGATGAGCAGATGCTGGAAAATGCACTCGAAATGTCGGGTACAGGCCGTTCGGTACTGTGGACCAACGACCAGACGGGAGTTTCTTTTGCCGTGGAGCCGGAGGAAGCCGATGCGCTAAACGGTACCATTTTGCGATATTTTAGGATCGGCGCTCGAAGGGGCCCCGAACAAGTGGCGGGACGATACCCAGCCTACCGTGTCGGACGTGGAGAATGGGTAATTGGAGAGCTTCCCCAGGCGCCGGAATCGACTCGATCCACACCGGCATTGCAGGCCGGGGGGAGCACCTATCGCGTCTTGGGTGAAGTACCCTGGCCAGGCGTGAAAAAAGATTGGACTGTGCAAGAGTCCAGTAGAACCAGTACCAGCCAGAGATCGGATGGATCCATTGTCACGAAGACCCAATCAAGCTCAACAAAGTTGGGAGTGAGTGTAAACCCCGGTGCTGTGTTGAACGTTCTCGACGCACTGAACAGCTCCGGAACAGCAAAGTAAGGGGGACATATAGCTCATCCCGAACTTCCTGCAAAGGCAGCGCGACTTTCAAGCCGTATTCGTGCCTTATTAGTATCGGAGTTACCGGATCTACCCAATAAGTTCCATGTGGAGCGAGGAATTCTGCGAACCATCCCGTTTCTGCCCGGCAATGGAGCTGTTGAGGGGTGAAGGCTTCGTTTTTGCAAAAAAAAGATAAACGACATTGAAAGTCCTCAACCTTAATCGCTATATTTTGGGCTGGGAGTTGGTCCTTTCTACCTTATTGGCCTTCGGGCCTCAGTGTGTGACGGCTGACGGTAAAAATGCCTGAAAGGCGATTGTTGAAACAAAAGATAGCGATAAAGAGCGGGTAGAGGAGATTACATGTACATTGGGCATTCATTTCGTTTAGTGGCTCTCATTCTGTTGTGTTCTATTTTACAGTTCGCTTGCGCTTCACGCCGGCAACCCGCTCAGACAAATGCCAGCATCAGGCCTCACCCCAAAACATATGTATTCGAGTGCAAGGATAAATCCAGCTTTACCGTGCAGTTCGAAGAAGACAGGGCTTGGCTGTTTCTGCCTGTTGGATATCTGTCGGTGCCTCGAGTGCCGGTTACTTCGGGAGCCAAGTACAGCGACGGGAAGACCAGCATCTGGTACAGAGGCAAGGACGCCCTTATACAGGTGGGAGGCAGGGCTCATGGAATCTGTGTCAATAATCCCTTGGAAGTTGTTTGGGAGCAGGCAAGGCTGGCTGGCGCAGATTTTCGCGCAGTCGGCGCCAATCCGGAATGGTATATGGAAATTCACGATGGCGAGAAAATTCTATTTGTGACGGACCGCGGAGCAAACCGACATGAGTTCCCACTTGCCGCTTTGAAGGATGTCGAGCCAATTGCCACTTATAAGGTTCAGAAAGGTACTCAGCAACTCAAGGTTGTCGTTTCAGAGCAGGAATGCCGTGATGTGTCGAGCGGAAAAAAGTTCGAGAAAACCGTCACTGTCGACCTGAATGGTAGAGGCTACAGAGGATGTGGCAAGTCGCTGTGATGTCTTACGCTGTTCTGTACGAACACAACGGAACGTGGTGACATCCGAATTAAACATGGCACCCAAAAAAGAACAAGATAGCGGATTGGTTTACTCCACTGAGCATGGCAGAATGTGCCCAGCTTGTAAGAATCCCGCCGTCAAATGCGTCTGTCGCCGGAAAGAGGCGGTTGTTAGGGTTGATGGAGTGGTACGGATTGAGCGAGAAACAAAAGGACGCAAAGGAAAAGGCGTAACGATTGTAACCGGAATTCCCCTCGATCAGGATGCTCTCTTAAGACTTGCGAAAGAGCTTAAGAAGAAATGCGGGGCTGGAGGTACAGTGAAAGAAGGCGCAATTGAAATTCAAGGAGATCACCGACAGTTGTTATTGGATGATCTGAGAAAAAAAGGTTATACGGTTAAGATCTCGGGAGGATGAGCCTCGTTTTTTAACCAGGACTTTCCCTGGATAGATAGAATCGACTTGAGCTATTGATCTATGGGGAACGGTTGATAATCTCTGGATTTGGAGGAGGGGTGGCGCTTGGGGCCACCGTTCGGGTTCCGGTAATCTATTTACCTGCTTGATAATACTTTCAAAAGGAAAACAACATGAAGATTTACGTGGGCAATTTGTCGTACGAGGTCACCGAAGATGATCTACGGTCGACTTTCGAACCGTTTGGACAAGTGGATTCCGTCAATATCATAAAAGACCAATACAGCGGTCGATCGAAAGGCTTTGGGTTCGTTGAAATGGCTTCGGCCGAAGAGGCGAAGGCAGCCATCAACGATTTGAACGGCAAAGAGCTGAAAGGTAGAACCCTAAATGTCAATGAAGCTCGCCCTCGAACTGAAGGGGGCCGCGGGGGCGGTCGAGGTTTTGGCGGGGGCCCGGGCCGCGGCAGCGGCGGTGGTCGCGGTCCCGGCGGTGGAACGGGTCGCGGTGGCGGTGGTGGAGGACGTGGTTTTGGTGGCGGCGGCGGGCGCGGCGGACGCGGCGGCAGCGGTCATCGTTCCTGAAGACCAAATCAGGGTGAACCGTTAAAGAACATGGGGATTAAAATTGGTGGCGCCGCCTTCCATGGCGGCGCTGCCACGGGTATTTCACCAACCTTAAAGGATTTACCTGGCCAGCTCCCATTTTTTCGGGGAACGCCACAAGCGCGATTTCAATAACTCCCGCAGGTGGACAAATTCTTTGGGCAGACGGTCAAAAAATTTGTCGAACAATTCTTCATGCGCGCGGGCTTCCTTGCTGGCTGCCTCGCGGTCTACGGTCATGAGCTGATAGAAAGTATCCGGATCGAAATCCAACCCTTCCCAGTGAATATCCCTATGGCGCGGCACATAGCCAATCGGGCTTTCGACACCCGACACACGACCGCCAACACGATCGACGATCCATTTTAGGATGCGCAAGTTTTCCCCGTAGCCGGGCCACAGGAAGTTGCCATGATCGTCCCGTCGAAACCAGTTTACCCGGAAAATGCGCGGCTTTTCGTTCAGGTGTTTACTTATATTCAGCCAGTGGTTCCAATAGTCGGCCATATTGTAGCCGCAGAAAGGCAGCATGGCCATTGGGTCCCAGCGCACCGGCGGTTGTCCTTCAGCTGCCGCTGTGGCTTCAGAGCCCATCGTGGCCGCAAGGTACACGCCGTGCGACCAGTTGTAAGCTTGAAACACCAGAGGCACGTTCTTACTCATTCGACCTCCGAATATGAAAGCCTTGATGGGAACCCCTTCTGGATTGTCCCATTCGGGATCAAACGTGGGACATTGCTGGATGGGAGCCGTGAATCGAGAATTGGGATGAGCCGCTAGACGTCCGCAGTTCGGATGCCAGTGCATCCCTTGCCAGTCGATTAGATGGGCGGGCGGTTCATCGGTCATTCCTTCCCACCACACATCGCCCTCATCGGTGAGCGCCACATTGGTAAAAATGCAGTTCGCATTCAAAGTGAGCATGGCGTTGGGATTGGATTTCATGGAAGTGCCCGGGGCCACTCCGAACAATCCCGCCTCCGGATTGATGGCGCGCAAGGTTCCGTCAGGCGCCGATTTTATCCAGGCAATATCGTCTCCTATGGTGAATACTCTCCAGCCTTCAAATCCTTTGGGCGGGACCAGCATGGCAAAGTTGGTCTTCCCGCAGGCGCTTGGAAAAGCCGCGGCCACGTAAGTCTTTTCCCCTTCGGGGCTCTGTACGCCCATAATCAGCATATGTTCGGCGAGCCAATCTTCATCTTTAGCCATCACTGAGGCGATGCGCAGAGCGAGGCATTTCTTTCCGAGTAAGGCGTTGCCGCCGTAGCCGCTGCCGTAAGACCAAATCACTCGCTCCTCCGGGAAATGAACGATATATGTATTCTCCGGGTTGCAGGGCCAGGAGACATCTTTTTGGCCCGGTTGCAGGGGAACCCCCACCGAATGGACGCTGCGCACAAAATCTCTCCGCTCTCCCAGCACGTCCAGGACCGCCTGCCCCATTCGTGTCATGATGCGCATGTTCGCCACCACGTAAGGCGAATCCGTGAGCTCGACCCCGATTTGAGCAATGGGTGAGCCCAATGGCCCCATGCTGAAGGGAATCGCATACATGGTCCGTCCGCGCATGCAGCCTTTGGAAAGCTCGTTGAGCTTATCCTTCATCTCTGAGGGTTTCATCCAGTTGTTGGTCGGTCCTGCATCGGCTTTATTAATGGAACAGATAAACGTTCGGTGCTCAACGCGCGCCACATCCCGTGGATCCGACCGGCACAGATAACTGTTGGGCCGCAGCTGCGAATTGAGTCGGATAAAGGTGCCGGTTTTAACCATCTGTCGGCAAAGGCGGTCATATTCTTCCTGGCTGCCGTCACAGATATAGACCTCATCCGGTCTGCAATGGCTCGCGGTTCTTCTGATCCAGCCAATCAGCCTGTTGCACGTGGTGTGGGCGCCCCTGATGGGTATATCTTTCATAGACTTCCTCCGCTCTGCCTTTCGAATCGAGGCAGTTGTTTAAGCTAATGCCAACCTGATGACAAGAAATGGTATTGGATTTCTCTGCTATCAAGGGTTCGGAGCGCTGTCAAGCAGAGATAACGACAGCAGAGATACGGCGAGGTTTCCAAGATAAGAATTACTGGTTTTAAGACTTCTTTTCCGATAAGCGGAAAAATATGGCTGAGAAGACCTTCTGGTTGTTCCAGCTGCGCCATACTCCTGGACTGAAGGTGATCGGCCGCGGATTTAGAGATTGTCCTCGACAGTCGCACATGTTATAAGCCACTGCAATTTTGGCGGAGAAGGTCAAAAAGCGCTGGAATTGATATACGGTTATTTGTGACTATAATCGCATATGGAATGAATATAGCAATCGTGCTTGAAACAAGGAGCGCAAATGAGCTTCACTTCTTTCGTATTTAAGGCGAGCCCCAGAATAATAGAATCCATCCGCTTGAGCTTGATTCGCAAATTAATAGCCTTCTCCAGCAGGCAACCGCACCATGATGCCGCGTAGATTGAGACGGCTTGGATACTTGAAATCCGCATTTTCTATTTTAACCGTTTTGCTGGCCTTAACGACCGGTTGCACTGCTCCCCCTGCGGAAGGCTGGACACTTTTTACTGATTCCAAGGAAGGAATCCAGTTCCTCTCTGCGGGAACGCCGGACAAAAGCCAGGACGAGAGCTCAGACAGGACGACGATTACCTGGAGCTTTGCCCATTTCGAAGACGGTACCAGCGGATTCGTGGATGCTACGCGCATGAAAGATGGCAGCTTTGCAGGCTTTGATGTGCTGCGCCAGGCGGCCGATCTTCGCTTGGGTGTCGAGCGAAGCGGGAAAACCAGAGTGATGGAAGAGCGAAGCGTTAGTGTCTCCGGAGCTCCTGCGATCGAATTTCGAACGGAAACGTTGACCTCTAAAGGCAGTACCTGGTATGGCGTGCTTCGGATGCTGGTTTTGGGTGAGACGCTCTATACGGTAGGGATCACCTCTCCAAATCCTTCAACTTTCGAGAAAGAAGAGATCCAGACCTTTCTGGACTCGTTGAGGGTATTGGAGTAGGAGACGCGAGCCCAGGGAGTGTTCAGTTTTGAGTTTTGAGCTGTCTGGCTTAGCTGATTGGGAGCTTCAAAACTTCCAGTTGACGCTGACCTCGAAGAATCCATCCAGCGAAAATTTCACCGGGAGCTTACCGACCCCAAACGTCCTGGCCGCATCGAGGTCAAAGGGAAAAGGTGACGCGTAGCCTCGCTCCATGTTCCAGTTGAGCAATACGTAGTGTGCCACCCCTATCTCTAGACGGTCCGACATATCGTACTCAAAGAAATATTCGATGATTGTCTGGCTGGCGTTGAAATTGCTGTAGGCTGGAACGGACCATTGGTGCTGCGAAACCATGCCAAGTATCCAGTGGTTCCCGAGGTAAAATCCAGCGACAGCCGGGCCGACCTGCCATGCTGCTTGTTCATACTCATCTTCTGCTTCCGCAGGTCGCGTGATCACCGGACCCGCTCCCCAGACGAACGACGATTCGCTCGTTGTCACCGGCGACAGGAGCGTCATAAGACTTATATGGCCTATTTTGTAGTCTGCCTCCATTCCTTTCAACTGATAGACCGCATTTTCATTCTGAAAAAGTGAAAGAGACGGCCTGCCAATAAGAGTCCATTCGTAGTTTGAGGCCATGTGAATCTGGGTTGAGTAATCGACACTACGATTCCCGAAGGCATTGGCAAAAGCGTGCTCCAGCGATCGATCAAAGCGGGCCAGCGAGCGGCTGAAATCACCCGCCGCTGGATCGATGAATGTTGCGGATTTAGGCCTCAAGGCATCCTCTGCCAGAGGTTTTGAACTGTAGCGGTTCGAGTCGAAATCACCAGCCTTGGAATCAGTATCACCTGCAGCCAGAAAAAACGCCAGAGTGAACAAAATTACCAGTGCTCTCACACTTTTCATGTCTCCCGCCCCTTTTAACGACCGATTGTTTGACAAGATAATTAGCTCGACTTCTACACGCGCGCAGCTTACCCGTCAGGTCTTTCTAAGCTTTGTTCTGTAGCTGCGCATCCTGCCGGGTGAGCACTATTGCGACAGGCTGCAGACCCTACAGAGAAACAGAAGGAGATAAGTCGGAAGCTACTAACTTTGCCGGTATAGTAACTGCCGGTTGAATTTCGGGGAGCTTATTATCCGAGCCAGATCCTCTTTGAATGATAGCTTACAAGGCTCACTTCAGTAGCTACAGGAAGGATCAGGTCTCGGGCTCGGCCGAGCGAATGGGCTCCATTGCACCTCAAGCCCATTGAAATGTCAGAAATCTCAGTTTCTTCGATAACACCTCCGATGGCTGCCGTAAATAGATTGAAACCAGTAAATTCGTCTAGGAAACAATGTAGTGATCGGTAAGAGTCCTCCTCGTTGAAGATGACGAGGACGATTTCATTGCCGTGCAGGGGTATCTATCGGAAGTCCCTTCCCGGACCCATTTCCGGATCGACTGGGTAACGACCTATAATGCAGCTCTGCGTGCCCTTAAAGATGGCCATCATGATGGGTGTCTGCTCGACTATCGATTGGGTGAGCATGACGGCCTGGATCTGCTGAAGAAATCAATCGAGATCTCCTTTTAATGGTTAGTCGTCATACTCCCATGCAGTATGTATTCTTCTTTGTAGTCGACACGAGAATCAGTACGATTTGAGGTTTAAAAGAAACCACTGTTTAAGGTAACATAGCCTAACCGCAATGAAATTGTGCCAATCATCACTTAATTAAGCTCTAGCAAGTAAAAGATAGCGGCTATCGTCGTACTTGGTTGATTTCAGTTTATGCCAAAAGACTAACCCTGGGGAGTAATGGCGATGATGGGAGGAGCAATGAGAAGTAATATCTGCATGGTGATCTTGCTTATGAGTTTTGTATGGTGGTCGGCTCCTTTACAGGAAGCGAGCGCGGTGAGGATGGTGGCGGCAGGGGGGCATTTCATGCTTGGCTATTCGGTTGGTTTAAGGGCAGTCGGAACGGTTTTGGCTGTAGGGGACAATGAGTACGGCCAGTGCAATGTGTCCGGATGGAGCAGCATCGTCCAGGTGGCGACGGGAAATTATCATACTGTCGGTTTGAAATCGGACGGGACCGTTGTGGCTGTGGGCGGCAATGATCACGGCCAATGCAATGTCTCTAAATGGAGTGACATCGTTCAGGTAGCGGCAGGAGGCTACCATTCGGTCGGTCTAAAATCGAACGGAACCGCTGTGGCTGCGGGGGACAACTATGAAGGTCAGTGTGATGTGTCCGAATGGAGCGACATCGTTCAAGTTGCGGCAGGCAATTATTATACGGTAGGTGTAAGATCGGACGGAACGGTTGTGGCTGTAGGGGGTAACCGTCACGGTCAATGCGATGTGTTCGAATGGAGCGACATCGTCCAAATAGCAGCGGGAGATTTTCACACGGTTGGTTTAAAAAAGAACGGAACGGTAGTGGCTGTGGGATGGAATTCTGCCAGCCAGTGCAATGTTTCAAAGTTGAGTGGTATTGCCCAGGTGGCTGCAGGAGGAGATAACACGGTGGGTGTGAAATCAGACGGAACGGTTGTGGCACTTGGGGACAATGATTACGGACAATGTGATGTTTCCGGCTGGAAAGGCATTCTCCAGGTGGCGGTCGGAGGGAACAACATAATCGGTCTGAAATCCGATGGAACGATTGTGGCCGCTGGCGATAACCACTATGGTCAGTGCAATGTCTCCGGATGGCTTCTTCCGCCGTCCTACTCCGATGCAGATGGGGATGGAGTGGATGACACGCTTGACATGTGCCCCAAAACGCCTCTGCAAACAGCGGTATATTATAATGGATGCCCTGGAAATTTAGCTTACATGGATTCTGATGGGGATGGCGTGCAGGATCAGCTCGACATGTGTCCGGGCACGCCCCCCAAAACACCAGTATATTCGGACGGATGCCCTCAAGTATACAGATGAAAAGCCAGCCCCCGGATGGGGAAGCGCATGATGAGCTCAATCTAACCGTGCGTCAAGTGGGAAAACCCGAAAGATTCTGGTATGAGAGAACAACTGCCGGTCGAAGTCGAACGGATCGTGGATAAATTGGGGAGGAGAGGAAAATGAGTCGCGTTGCTCTGGTCAGGACCACTGATCGAAAACAGGGAGTCAAGGCTTCTATCGCCGCTCTGCGAGAGAATCCGGTGAAAGGAAAAGAAGTCCTGATCAAGCCCAATTTCAATACTGCGGATCCCTGTCCGGGCTCAACCCACAACGATACGCTGGCGGCCTTGGTGGACGAGCTCTGGGCGATGGGTGCCAAATCCATCAGCCTGGGAGAGCGCAGTTATCCTTTGACCGCCGCTATCATGCAGGAAAAGGGGGTTATTCCCCTTATGCTGAAAAGAGACGTTCGGATTATCGATTTCGATCAGCTCGCCAAATCCGATTGGGTCGAATTCCGGCCCAAAGAGAGCCATTGGGCCGATGGATTTCGGATTGCGCGTCCCATCCTTGAGACGGAATGCCTGGTTTCCACGTGCTGTCTCAAGACCCACCAGTACGGCGGCACCTTCACCATGTCGCTGAAGCTGCACGTCGGAGTCGTTCCGACTGTTCGCCATGGGTTCAACTACATGAACGAGCTGCACAGCTCCCCTTACCAAAGAGAGATGATCGCCGAGATCAATACCCCGTTCCAGCCGAAGCTGGTCGTTCTTGATGGAATCGATGCGTTCGTTGACGGCGGTCCGATGACCGGAATCAAGGCGAAGGGCGACCTCTTTCTCGCCTCGACCGATCGTGTTGCCATTGACGCAACGGGTGTGGCAATCCTGAAGGTATTGGGCAGCAATCCGGCCATCATGAAGCGGAAAATATTCGAGCAGGAGCAGATCGCTCGAGCGGAGGAGCTCGGTCTGGGAGCCTCATCCCCTGCTGAAATCGAGCTGTTTTCAGCGGATGATGGCGGCCTAGAATTTTGCGCGATAGTCCGGGAAATGCTGGACAAAGGCTGAAGCAATTATTGACTCAAAATGAAAAAGGGTTACGAAGCATCTCGTAACCCATTGTTTTCGTTTGGCGTCCCCAACCGGATTTGAACCGGTGTTGCCGGCGTGAAAGGCAACTTGCCCTTACATTGTTTTCTTAGATAAATCGTTATATTCAAAGAATACCGGTATCTTGCAGTGCGCGTCTTGGTGGCGATTTATGCTAAAAGCGAGCATTGGTGGTGGTTCGTACGATGATTTTCCCGCAAAAATTCCCGCAATGAAATGAGAATGCATGGATTAACAACGTGGCAACGATCCTTTGCGTACTAAAGACGACAATACACTAAAGATTGTGATCATGACCTGCAAGAAATCGGCACGAGAATCCTTTTGAAAAGATCAACATGCGGCTCTGGGCAACGCATCCTAGAGAGCAATTTCAAACCGTCTCCTCAACAGCCCTCAGAATTTCCAACCTTCTTTGATCTTTCCCAGGATCATCGAAGCTTCACCCAGATCAACATCCGTTCTGGAATTGACAGTAAGGCGCACCTCGACCTGAGGATCACAACCGGCCAAAGACTTGGTTAACTCACCGATTTCCTCGCCCAACGTTTGCACTTCTGCTACGTCCAATGACACAGTGTTCGTGAAGGTACGCCCGCCGCCGGGAGGCGTCGGCGGGGGCGGCGGTGGGGGAGAACTAGCCCGAATAATCAATTCCACATCGCCGTCATGCTCCAGCGAACTGAGCAGTCCGGATCCTGAACTTCTACTCATAAAGCCTTGAGCTATTGCCGCATTAAGACCTTCCAGAAACAGTTTCCTGGGCCATGGCTTGCCGCGAGTGGCTTTGATCTGAGCATACAATGCCGAAACCGTTGTCGCAGGCTCCGAATCGCCACTCCACGCATCCGGTAGAGCAGTGGGAAGGAAGTCAATCGCAGCCAGAGGGGCCGGCGGGCGATACAAAAACGCCTCAGGATCCAATTGGTATTCGGCAGGTTTTTCTCCGCTTATGCTGTCATTCCCGAGAACCAGCCAGAGAGATCCATCTAAAACCGCTCGACTCACAGTCTGATACACAATTTTGTAGTCGACTTTTGGGATTGGGCGCTGCTCGGGTGGATATTCCGGGTGAGGCATATCCTCAAACGAATGCGATCCATCAAACCAGGAGCAGAGAGTGGCCAGTCTTACACCGCTGTTATCTTCGGGCCATAGGCCCTTAAGAACCTCGGGCAGCACTGCTGAAGGACTGAGACTATTCAGCTGTGAGGCCGATGGGAGCCAGGCTTCTCCAACTTTGTCCCATTCCGCCATATCGATGGCGGTTCGCCAGTACCATTGCTCGGAGCCATCCGACCTCTCGCAGCGAACCGCCAACACCCCTTGCTTCACGGCATCCTCGATGCTGTTCAAAACAGTCTGGCGGCTCAGGAGCTTCGGCAACCGCGGCTCGCGTCCGAAGGCTGCATATAGATCGTTTATTCTGATGCTACTATCCACCGGCGGCCAAACCTGATAAGGGCCTCCCGGCATGATGGACTCTGCATCGATTTTCTCCTTGAAGAGCCTAAGATCTTTTTCCATAAGCACTGTCCCGAACAACGACTGCGCACCCATGGTGATCTTTCTTGCCTGGATAGAGCCGTCGCTGTGCAGGTAAAGCACCAGCTCAAAGGCGTTCTTGACGAAGGTTTGGGCCACCTTAAACGATTCCTTCTCACGCTTCCTCACGATATCCTGCTGAAAAGAATCCATTTCGACAAACTGGGGCGACTCCTTGACTTCAGTCCATGCCAACCAATCCGCAATCTGTTGTTCCGCCTGGTGAAGTCCCGGAACGCTAGGTGTCACGACAAGCACAATATTTTGGTATATACGGGTGACCGTCGGCGAGGAATGAGTGCGAAGGAAATCGGCCGCTCCAGGTTTTGGCGGATCTCCGACGATTCCAGCATATTCCGCTCCGAGGACAACAAGACGGAATTGGCCGTCGTCATCCACGTCCGACGGAGATGAAGGAAGCTTATGGAGTTTCACATTCTCCTGCAGACATCCTTCAAACAGTGGAGAACATTTCCCGGCCAGCTCATCGAACTTGCTTCTGGCATGGCTCATGGCGCGGCTTTTGTAAGATTCGTGCAATTGATTTAGATTCGGCTTGGGGCCAAGTCGCCAGAACTTGGGAACGCCAGTACCTGCCTCGGTGGCTTCGCACTCTTCAAGGTACCAGGATGTCCTGGCCCAGGAGCACAGTCCATTGTTGAGCACAGCAGGCATGTCGCATTTAGATCCCAGGAGCCAGCGTAAATCGCTGAGCTCTGCCTGTTCTCCAATCGGTTGGGAGTAGATGAAGGATGCAACGCAGGCAGCCTCGACTTCACGGCCGGTAAGCGTCGGGGCATCAACTGTCTGCGCATTCCGCGCACGCGGCAGCTCGGTCTTGAGGTTTCCAGGCCAGGGTGGATGCCTTTCTTTCTCGGAATCTTTGGCAACATTGGCGAGTTTCTCCAGAGCTTCGCTCAGCCCGTCTTTCTCCGGAGCAGGCAGGAAAACCTGGGTGCTGATTATAGGCGATTCGTCCCATTCCTCAGCATCGCGCAGTGCCATGGCGAACGTCTGGAGCACCCCGCGAGTTCTTTGAAACTGATCGAGGCTGATCCATTTCCCAAAGAATCGGTCCAAAAGATCGGGATGAAACGGGTAAGCTTTGTTTAAACGTTCCTTGGCATCGGGGATTCTGGCACGAACTGGATCAACCGCCTTGAGCCTGTTCCAGAACGCCAGAACGTGCTTGTGGCGCTCCGTCTCGCTTTCCGGATATTGCTCGAAAAGCCTTCTGCGCAGCAGCTCTCCCAGATCATCCCTCTCCACCGGCGACTGCAGGGAGGCCTGTCGGTTGAGACCACTATTGCATGCATTGAGGATGGCCTTGCCCGCATCGTCGTATTTGTCAGGCTCTGTGGCAAGAAGCGAAACCACCAGGCAGGATCGTAGCGAGAGCTCGACGGCCTGAGCGAGCTTCTGAAAGAAATTCTTCAGCCGATCATACCAGACCGGGCCACGGTCCCGGCGCTCTCCTGTCGGATCGGGAGATGCCGCATCATGCGCCCACATGAGAAATTCATCCAATAGTATCAGGGCACCCTGACCCGATGCTTCCACTTCTTGAAAAATTTTGGTCCAAAGCGCATCCGATGGAGGTGTATCAAAGTCAGGCTTCGATTCGTCCCTTTGCAAGATATCCAGGCCCTTTTGCCCGAGAAGCTGCCAGACAATGAGATTCCAAGGCATGCGGAAACTCCTGATCTCGCCTTCGGGAGATTTGGCTTCACCTCCGGCCTTCCAATCCACTTTATCGAAGGATACGGCTGCAACTCGAGCTGTGGGGGGCAATTTGAGTTGAGCGTCGTTTAGGATCATGCCGACTGAGTTGGGTTTCTTGGGTAGTTTATCCCCGAGAGTTGTCAGATAATAGAGCGTGGTCAGAGTGTGGGACTTACCACCGCCAAATGTCTGTGTCACATTGATGATGGACTCGCCGCCCGTTTCTCCTGCCAGCCGCCGAAGCACTACCTTGCAGAATTGCCTCAGGTTTTCCGTTGCATAGGTCGTTTCAAAGAATTTGACCGGATCGCAGTAGAAAGGCTTCTTCCCCGATGACCCATGAATGACCTGGTGCAGATTCACCGCAAAACTGCTCGCGGTGAGCTCATGAGTGTGGATTTCAGGCCGGAGGCTGCAAGTCTTTTTCCAGGGAAGGATTATGGCTGATTTGCTCATTTGATGATCTTCTCCTTGGCACACAACCTTGACACAAAGCTTTTGCAGTGGAAATCTTAGCGAATTGTACCACCACCATGGATGGTCCCTTTATCATCATAGAATAACTGAGTTTCCTGAACAGTATTGTCCACAACAACCAGCTTCCTGTTCATCTTGAGCTGGCTGGCGAGTGCTTCCACCAGGCGCCGTTCCGTGTCCCTTTTGTCTCGCACGGCCAGCTCCCGGACAGCTTGAAGCAGGGGAACGAATGCTCGTTCAGAGGCCAGCCCCCATGTCTCGAATGCTTGCTGCACTTCACTCACACGGTTTTGATCCAACAGGAACATGAGCCGATGCAGTCGGTCTATGAGCGGTGCAGGTTCATTCGAGCGATTCTCGCCAAGCCCCTCTCGGCGGACACGTTCTGACCAGTCCAGAAGCCGGTACTGATTGCCGCTGCTTTCCTGCTCTACCGTGCCATCAACGTCCGTCTTGCGGGGTCGTCCCTTCGCAGGTTTACCCCCCTGCTCGATGATGTTCCACGCCACCTTGAGCTCTGTTTCATTTTTGCCGCACGCGTTGGCATAGAGAATACATGGTCCTGCCGGTGCGGGATCGAGGCTGAAATAAGCCCTGTGAAGAAGGTAGTACTGGGTGACGGCATCCAGTTCGAGCGCGTCGCCGCGTCCCTTGGTATCCCTTTGCAAGTCGCGGAATCCCGGCAATTCTCCCAGAGAGAACTGAAGGACCAGCCTTCGCACTTCCTTCAAGAACTCAGAAACAGTCATGACGCCGCCCGCGGTTTTTTTGACGAACGGGTGTGCGCTGTAAGCTTCGAGAGCAGGACCAATCGCCGCCCAGATGAAGTCCGGCCCGCGGATGCCAAGGTCAAAATAATACTGGAGAATGTTCCGATTTCCCAATGGCTCGCGCGGCTCAAAGAGGATAGCCTTCATCCTCTCGATGACATTGGCGTCCCAACCGGCTGATGCGCTTTTGGAGCGCTTCCTGCAGACGATCCAGACGGAGGAGGAGAGTGCAGCAGAACTAATACCACGGGTACGATTGGGCATTTCTGTTTGAATCGGCCAACTGGCAGTGACGATAGCACCTCCTCGTATCAGCGCCCCAATTAGCGTCTCCCAAGCATCGACTACTTTGTTTGCGAACACCACGACTAGGCGACCATCGTCACTCAATGAATCCAAGGAGGCTTTGAATGCTCTTGCCAGCCCATCTTCATAGGTGCATTTGGATGTTTCCTTGTCGCCTCCGAACCTGAGTGCATCATCAATAAGCTCACCATCATTCTGCTCTTTATCCCACTTGGGAGCAAGTGGCTCGCTGAAAGCGGCATTGATTTCTGAGGAAGCATGGTACAAGGTTCGCCGCAGCCACACGTAGAAAAAGTCCATGAGAACGGAGTAACCGATTGCATCGTAGTAGGGTGGATCTGTAACAACGAGCGCCAGATTCTCCGTGCATCTGTCGATAGCTGACATCTGTATTATAGTCGGATTGACACCAAAACTTCCAAGGTTCAAGGCATGATCGACATATTGCGCAACCAGCTCCAATTGTCCTGGATAACCTCCGGAAGCCTGAAATGTGGGAACGCATTCAGCAAAATCCCAGGCAACGGGCAGAGCGAAGCGAGCAAACGTATTTCTGATCTTGTCCCAATCAATGGTCCATGTGCATACATTACTGCCACGGTCAACAAGACGATCCAGAACAAGCGCCAGAAAGCCACCCACTGCCTCAGCAGACTCTGCATTTGTTCGTTGCATTTCTTCTATGGCAGCACGAGTGTGCGTGATGAAAACCGCCGTAGCAAGCAATTGTCTTGAGGTAAAAAGCTTTGACCAGCTATCCACACCATACTTAACACACCATGTATTTCGCTTCGCATCTTCAATGATCGGCTCATCAGGAATACCAAAAGGAACATCCCTGAAGACCTCCTCCAATTCCTCCATCTCCACATGAGCGGCTTTCAGTTCTGAATCTTTCGGAAGGCGGTAGCGTTTGAACGTCTTGTTACCATTTTGAGAGATCGCTTCCACAACAACAGCGGTCATCTGATCGCCAAGAAGCCCTTGTTGCCCCTGCCTGCGCAGATCATCCATGGTGAGTGCTATCAATCCGGGCCTCCCGCTGCATGGACTCCATACCCCGGCACGATTCATGGTGCCGTTATTCAGAAATGTCTCCAGCTTTTCGCCGGTAACTTCCCATTTGGTTAGAAATGGATAGTTTGCTATGATCTTGCCCGGATATGTGAGATCCGAATCGTAGAGAATGGTGAAGGTTACGCCGGAGCCATCTTCATTGGGGATCGGCAGCAAGGCCGCCCTTTTGCCTTTCTTTTTACAGAGCCAGAAGGTCTTAAGCAATGGGATGCGCCCCATGGTGATCTTATCACGAGCCGTCCTGGCCCAGAGATAGGTGATAGTGGGCTCTCCGTCTATAGTCGGGTAACGGGCGGCCAGATCAGCCCGGGCCCGTTCCAATACCCATCGCCCCCAGGCACGAACGTGCCATGCCAAATCAACTTCCGGTAACTTGTATAGTCTTAGCTGTTTTGGATCGGAAAAATGCGGCTTCTGGCTGCCTCTGCGCCGCTTTATTCTGCCTGCAACCAGGTCTTCCATGAAGTCAGGCCACTCTTTCACAAACTCAGGCAATGGCCATTTCTTACCTATGAATTTCTGCGGATACTCAAGGGTGCACTTGAGGATGAACCAGGCAACCGGATTAATGTCGGAAGCCGTGACTTCGCAGCCGAGCCGCATGGCTTCCAGCGGAATGGCGCCGCCGCCTGCAAAAGGGTCAAGCACTTTAGGCGCGCTGTTGCCATAGACTCTCTGAATCATCGCCCGGAGCTCATCCATGGCAGAATCATTTTCGTTCCCCCATGCCAATACTCCACCCTGCAGGGATTCTTTTTCCTCGATGATAGTCCTGCCGTCAGCAGCCCGTTTTTCAACCTCTTCCACCACGACCCTTCCACCTATTTTGTCCAGAAGGGCCTGCCGTTTATCCGGGTCGCCGGGGTCCGGAAGTAACGTGGCGAGGAGGGCGGCGCGGCAGGCGGCAAGCGGTCGACGCGCGGGCCAGATGTGCAGCGTTGAAATATGGCCGTGGCGGACGTTTTTCTCATGTACGCTGGCAATGCTTGCCTGCTTGAGTGGGAACGCGACTTCAATGAGGCGTGGTTGATCCATCTTTTGCGCCATTGTTCACTTCTATTTGTTTGTTTCGGTTACTCGCTCTCAGTCAGTGTTTCAGTGCCCTTTCCTCTTGGTCGTCGAGCGACGTTTATTGGGAATGAGCTTGATGAGTGAACGCAAGGTGGCATTTACCGATTCCGAGTCGGGGAAATACTCGCGAACGTCCGGCGCTAGAACAATGGCGCCTTCTTGGGGTTTCACCTCTTTAACCACCGCCTCGCCATCCGGTTGATGGATAGTGATTGTATATCCCGCCTGCAAAGCCCGATGATGCTTTCCGCGTATGCCGCCGCTGAAGTCATATTCAGCACGCATGGTATCATCATCTCCCTGAGTTTTCTTGGTGGATGCCTTCTTCATATTGTCTCCGTTCTTTTTTCGTTGCTTTGCGACAACTGATAATGCGGATTTTTCCGGTCCGTTCCGAATAACTCACCACCAGTAGACGACCGCTTTCTGCAACACCAATGTCGATAAAGCGTTCCTCATTCACTGAATGGTCTGGATCATCGATGGAAATAGAAAGGGGGTCATGAAAAATGGTGACGCCCTCCTCAAAGCTGACGCCGTGTTTTTCAATGTTCCGCAGGGCTTTCTCTTCATCCCACTCAAAGCTCAGTTTCATTTTAAGTTAAGCCCCTTTGAGCCATAGCGCCCCATGGCCGCCAAACACCTTGGGAAAACCTCAGCTGCAAGCTGCAAGAGTTTAGATACCGATCAATATTCACCTTACTGCCGCACCTTTAAGTCCGCGTCCCCCGAATAAGTATCTTGAAACATTACTAATTGTTAGCTTTGCGCTTTGAACTTCGAGCCTTTTTCGGTGGTTGCCGTTTCTTATAGAGATAGGCATCTATATCTCTATCCAAAGCTGCAGATTTTAATGCTCGGTCAGGATCACCGACGTACATTTCTGTCCCCTTCATAATTCCTATAAGGATGTTAAATGCATCATCAAAATAAATGTCGAATTGTGAAGGTTCTTTTTCAATAAGCTTTATCTCAGCTTTCAAGGCGTCGCGGCTGATCTTCCATTCATCGTTGCCACGCCATAGGTATGATGCGATACGAGCAACGTGAAATCCACCGCGTTTCGCAATTATCCTCTCAGTTTCATCGGCCCCATTATAATAGGTGCTTCCACGAAGCCATTCTGAAGTCTTACGATATAAGAGAGACGATATAACGTATGGTTCTACGCATTCGCCCGAGAATATGTTCGAGTGAAGTTCTCCCCACACCTTATATTTTCTTGCTCGCCCATCAGAAGGTGTCTTGAGCACGATCGAAAGATAAGATTGTGCTACTGTTTCATTTGTAAAAGCCTTGAGATATCTATCCGAAAGTCGTCGAATTGACGGGGCTTTCTTTCGTAAAGATAACCGTAGATTTTGAACCCCTCTTCCATGTCCATCTGTATAGGGTCGTTCGCTCGAAGATCACGGCCACTAATTTTGTTTTGGTTGTTCGTGGTTAAAACGATCCGATTGACAAGGTCAAGCTCTGTGGTTTCATAGATTCTAGTGAGCACCCTAACATCAGAGGCCAGTATTCCTGAGGCTTGCGCCAGAGCTAAAGTAGTAGCAGTTTGGCATCCGTTTACTATTTGAAGGTTATGCAATTTCACATGTGGATTATCAGGATCAGTCACAGGGTCGAAGTGATCACACACCATCGTTATCCCATTATTCAGAAACCAAAATTCATAGCTAAGTTCGATATTGGTGCAGGTGTTCAGGATATCCTGGTTTACATTTCCCCGCATTCCCAGAAATTTTCTAATGTTAAGGTCAAATACTGCGCCATCAGGGTTGTCGTTTACGAGCCGAGCAATCTCTGCAGCAGGTACGGAACAAACGAGGCCTTTGAGGTCTTGAGAGTAGTACTTTATGAGTGATGGATTGTTGGCGTCATAACGAACTCTAATATCCGCATCTACCCGGCGTACTTGTCGTTCTTGGATCTTTGAAAGCTCGTTCAATTCATCGCATCCAAGCGCTTCAATTGAGAAGTTTTCAAAAGTATCATTATCATAATCGGTGCGAACGGATGCAAGTTCTTGCCTAAACTCATCCGATATGTCTTTTGTCTGACCGTTGGTTACGAACCTGATGTATATTCTAATATTCGATGGACCGTAATTGCTGAGAACTCCTCTGTATTCAAGGATTTTGTCTCGAAGTCCTTTATTTGACAGGGTTTCCAGTTCCTTACGGGAGCGCTGAAATAGCCACCGTAGACCATTATGTAGCTGTATCAACGCATTTGATGAAAAGGATGTTGTGTTCTTTGTCTGGAGTATGAAAACGTCTGCTCCTTGACCATCTTCCTCCATAGCAATTATGTCCATCTGCTTATCTTGACCGCCGTCCACCATATCGGAGGGATCAAAAGTGTGCACGCTTTTTCCTGTCACCAGAGAGAAAGCCAAAAGCATAAAAGCAGCATCACTGTCAACTTTAAGGGCCTGTGCAAGTGCTTCGACCCTCTCATGAATGATCTGTTGGCGTAGATTCATGAATTTCTCCTGCGCTGGCTGAGAGAAGGCATTGAAACTCATTTCAGTCACTTTCTGCTTCACGGATTATGTCTCTCATATTGACCGTAAAACTCTGCCGGCTCTTAACGGCTAGTTTGAAAGCAGGATCTTGAACACGGTAAAGGGTTGGGGTTGCGGTAGCACAATCCGCCACAACATATAGCCAATACCGGTTTCGAATGTTTATCGCGGTAGGCCACTCGTTTTCTGTCAGGTGAACCGGGCTTCGCCCGGCCAAACCTTTCACCTCGATCACCACTTTTTCCCCGTTGGCCCGATGGCTTTCCAAATCATAACCCCTTGCAAGGTGGGGAGATGAGACGTCATAGACTTTGGCCTTGTAACGGTCCATTTCAAAGTTGCGAGCAATCCGCATGGCTATCTGCTCGATGTTTTTGTCGTAGAGCTCTTTAGCTTCGGGGCTGGTGTCCGGCACAACAAGCGCCACAGCAATACGCTCGAATCTGGTGATTTCCAGGAGATCAGATCTTCTTTGTTCAAAAAGCAGCATCTGCGCCTTTTCCTCATTCAAACGTGATTGCTCGCTCTTTATGGCTTCGAGCTTTTCCACGGCAGAAGGATCTCCCTGCCTTACGCGCCTGGCAAGTTCCGACCTCTCCTGCGCCAGCGAGCTAGCCTGGAAGTCGAATCCTCTCATGAGATCTGCTGTGCGAGACCGACTTTCGGCCCGTAACTTAGAACGCAGCTGTTGGAGATAAACAGATTCTGCCAACATGCATGCGTGGAGATCAGCGCGGGTGACGTGGTCTTCCGGATCCTGCAGAAGGTTGCCGGCTTTCCACACCATAGATTTATGGGCTGCATGAAGGGCCAGCAGATGATTGGGAGGACAAACGTCGAAATTTCCCCCTTCGTCCCATTTGATCCCGATTAGACGTCGTTCCATAAGGTTACGTCCAGAGGAGCGGGAAGCGCCTTCAGGTTCATTGCTAGCCTTTACTATAGTTGGTTGCCTCAATGTGCGGGGATGTTCGCCTATCTGGCACAAATATACTGCAGCGTAGTAGGGTTTTTCAGCACTGGGATCACGAAAGACTGAGCCACGTTGAATGTCGCCCTGAAAGCGTCTGATCGTTTCCTGGCAGATCGAATCGAAGATGACTTCCCCTGGCCGCAGGAACGCCACTCTTGTTCTATCCACACCCGGTACAGAAACGCACTGCCTGACTGAAAGATAGTCCGGAAATCCTTTTGGAAACTGCTCGGCAAGGTGTTGCAGCCACTGCCCTTCACCGCTGGAAATTGAAAGCCTGGCGACTTCACTGAGATCCCCTTCCAGTTGAAGTCCCAGACGGGGTGCCGCCTTTTCCAGAAAATTCTGTATGAACGCTGGAAGCAGGCGGCTGAACTGCTCAACCTCCCTCTCCGCCCGCAACTGGCTCAGCCGCTGGGCAACATCCCCAAAGGT
>Ga0068714_10000844_pt1 | contig 51294 bp, 45 predicted proteins | sample MTBNYHSulfiMetaG_FD_62988 | JGI IMG/M metagenome (GOLD analysis project Ga0068714, IMG submission 62988) | Enrichment culture microbial communities from rom New York Harbor, USA that are MTBE-degrading - MTBE-NYH (New York Harbor Sulfidogenic)... | ecosystem: Environmental > Aquatic > Marine >... | reverse complement strand
GTCCAGCGCAAACGCCCAAGTTTGCTGCCCGTTGCTCATTTTCCGTGTCATCGAACCGCTCCAGATCCAGGAAATATTCAACAGGCTGTAAAATTAATTTGTCAATCGCGGAGACCCGCCTTGCTGGTCGGCGGGGGATCTTTAATCTCAGGAGCATTTGAAGAGATTCGAGGGCTTGCTGAATACCTTGGGGCCCCTGTAGCGACTACGATTTCCGGCAAAGGCATTTTGGAAGACACACATTCCCTTTCTGTTGGGGTGGCCGGCTCAATGGGTAGACCCATAGCAAATGAGATTCTTCATGAAGCAGATCTTATTATATTTATTGGGACAAAGACAGGGCAACTGGCGACATTGGGATGGGATCTTCCAAAACCAGATATCCCAACCATCCATATCGACATTGACCCTGAGGAGATTGGACGGAACTTCCCCAATAGCCTCCCTCTTGTTGCTGACGCTCGGCTCGGAATGGCTGCGTTATTTGAGGCACTCCAACAAGAGCACATACAGGTTGTTTGGAGGAAGGAGGACGTATCAAGGCGTGTTCGGGGTTGGTATCAAGAGGCTGTCAGCAAGCCACAAAAAGAGAATGAACCGTTAAAACCCCAAGTCGTGATGGATAGGGTGAACCGCTTTGTGACCGAAGACGATCTGATCGTCAGTGATGCAAGCTTAGCCTCTGGCTGGGTTGCGGCTTATCTTCATGTGATGAAGCCGGGTCGTCGATTTTTTGCGCCTCGAGGGATGGCTGGCATCGGATGGGGAACTCCTGCTGCGGTTGGGGCAGCCCTTGCAAAAGGTGGAAAGCAAAGGGTCCTCCTCTTTGCAGGAGATGGAGGCTTTGCTTACTCCATCCAAGAGTTAGAGGTGATGACAAGGCTAAAGCTTCCCGTTGTCACTATCGTTTTTAACAATTCCAGTCTCGCCTGGGTTAAGCATGTCCAGCAGAAACGCTTTAAGGAAGGATACATCTCGACGGATTTTCACCGCGTCGACTTCTCTATGGTCGCTCGGGGTTTTGGGGCGCGTGGTTATACTGCGCGAACCATGGATGAGTTCGCTTCGTTTCTCGAAAAAGAACAGATCCCAGAGGGACCTGCAGTCATTGATGTCGTGACAGATGGTTGGGAGACGCCGGTCCTCCGCTTCTCCTCGATGGGGGGTTAGCTGTCGTTGAGATGAAAAACTGTATTGATGGAAGAATGCTGTGGATAAAAATTCTAAGGTTGAGTTCAAGTTCGATCATGTACATATAAAATGTCATGATCTCCATGCTGTAAAAAAGTTTTATGAAAAAATGTTTAATGCCAAGGTGGTATATCAAGGAAAAGTTCGAAATACTTCGATGGTGATGATAGCACTTGGTGATACATTTATAAACGTATCGGAAGCGGGTGAAGGTGAAGTTCTCGAAGCCATTAAAAAATCAAGGAAAAATATCTGGATTCGGTATGGCATCGGTCATTTTGGCGTTTGTGTAGAAGACCTTGATGAGGCCACTCGGGAACTAAAAAGAAAAGGAGCAGAGTTTATCTGGGAGCCTCGTGATTTCCGGAAGGGAGTGAGAGTGGCATTCATTAAAGGCCCTGAGGATGATGTCATCGAGATCGTCCAGAGGGAAAAGTAATGAGAGCACGGCGGGGATTCCTTTTTAGAGCCTCCATCTTATTGATAGGGTTGAGATATTTGACACTCTGAATGTGTAACGGATAATCCTAACTCTCATGGTCTATGGAAATTGTTTTACTCATAGGGTGATCAGATGACCAGGAAAACGCATTCGATGGTTCTCGAAGCTCCTCGGAAAATGTCTTTATGGGAATTTGAGGTTCCGAAGATTGGGCCTGAAGATGGACTTTTAAAAATTGAAATGGCGGGGGTGTGTGGTTCTGATCCGGGTATATATCGTGGTAAGATAACCAGAGCTCCTCGACCCTATCCGATCATCATGGGTCATGAGGTCGTTGGCCATATCGAAGAAATCGGAGGATCTGCTGCCGAAAGGCGCGGGTTAAAAGTAGGCGACCGGGTCATTATTGAACATGCTTTTGGTTGCGGACAGTGTCGCCCCTGCATCACAGGCAACTATGTCCGATGTGAATCCTTTTTAACTTATGGCTCTATGATCTCGTGTAAACAGCCTCCTCATTTGTGGGGGGCTTATGGGGAGTATCTTTATATCGCCTCCCGAGCGATGGTCCACAAGGTGCCGGAGGAACTTCCACCCGAAGGGGCGGTATTGATTTCCGCTGTTCTGGGCAATGCCATCCGATGGTTGCGTATTGTTGGTGGAGTTTCTATCGGAGACACAGTCGTCATTGAAGGACCTGGGCAACAAGGACTGGCCGGGGTCATTGTGGCCAAAGAATCCGGCGCACAGACCATTATTATCACCGGACTGACAAAGGATCGCACGCGGCTTGATCTCGCCAAAGAGTTTGGGGCGACTTACTGCGTGAATGTGGAAAGAGAAAATCTATTCGAATTCGTCAAACAAGTAACAGCCGGGAAAATGGCTGATGTAGTCATGGATGTCACCGGTCGGCCAGAGGGAGCTGTGAATACACTCGATTTAGTTGCGAAGGGAGGAACGATAATTGTTCCGGGACTATATGGAGGAGAAACAGAAATTCCCCTTCCCTTGGATAAGCTTGTATTTAAGGAGGCCAGACTTCAGGGAGTTTACAGCCACAATATTCATTCCGTGATCCCAGCCATAGCCTTGGCAGAATCAGGAAGATACCCTATCGAGAAAATGGTGACTCATCGATTTCCCTTAGAAGAAGCTGAAAGAGCAGTCCGTCTCGTTGGGGGAGAAATAGAAGAGGATGAAATGATCAAGGCGGTAATTATTCCTTAAAAAATAAATTCGCATTGTAAATAATCGTTGCTGATTTCAGGAAAACGAAGACCAGTGACAAAGGAGGAGACATCATGTTGCAATGTGTTCGTCATTTACAAGATCTGCCCGAGGAAAGTTTAGGTGTTTCATGGCCGGGAGTGAGTATCAAAAGAGTTATTCATCCGAAATTGGTGGGCTCGACATTTCTCAGTGTGAATATCTTGAAAATTTTGCCGGGGTATGGAACGCCTAACCATATCCATTACAAATCAGAAGAAGCATGGGGAATATTGGAAGGTGAGGGAATCATGCGTCTCAATGGGAAGGATTATCTCTTTGGGGATGGTGACGTTTTATATGTCCCGGCAGGGATGGCCCACCAAGTCGTTTGCCGAGGAAAGACCACATTGCGTTATTTCGCCATCACCGCTCCTCCCATAGATCTGGAAGAAGACAATATTGTATTGGAACCCTATAACGCGGCCTTATTTCGAGACGACGTGCCAAAATAGGGCCGCAGAAATGATTTGATGCTATTTCGAATTTTATTCTCAGCCAAACGATACTAAAAGCGCTTTTAAGCGTTCCCCAGTGAGGAGACCTCCGATGGGAAATATGAAATTCGTTAAACTATTTGAACCGTTCCAAATCAAAAATGTAACCTTAAGAAATCGAATCGTCATGCCGCCCATGGCATCAAGATTGGCCCTGCCGGACGGGGAAGTCTCCGAAACTTTAATGAATTATTATGAAGAGAGAGCGAAGGGGGGGGTCGGGTGTATCATCGTCGAATATTCCTATATCGATGATAAAGCAAGCAAAGCCATTCCAGGCCAATTAGGCGTTTATGATGAGAAGCTAATTCCATGGTTGAATGAGTTAGCCGAGCGTATTAAAGCGTACGGGGCAAGAGTCGGGTTACAGATAAATCATGCTGGCAGAGCAACGTCTAAAGCTATTATAGGCAGGAAGCCTTTGTCCCCGACGGCACTGACCGTTCCGCGGGGCGACGAAATGACGAAGGAATTAACTATCGAGGAAATTGAGGAAATTATTGAAGCTTATGGCGAAGCAGCGAGAAGAACTAAAACGGCAGGATTTGATTTCGTCGAGATTCATGGGGCACATGGTTATTTAATCTGCCAATTTCTTTCTCCTTCGATTAATCGACGTACAGACAAATATGGCAGTGACAGGGCGGTTTTTGCATTGGAGGTTTTAAAGCGAGTCAGGGAAAAAGTCGGAGAAGATTTTCCGATTGGGTTTCGTATCAGTGCTGACGAATATGTCGACGGAGGAATTACGTTAGAATTAAGCAAGAATTACGCAAAACGCTTAGCGGAAGGAGGTGCAGATTATATTCATGTATCCGGGGGAACCACAGTAACGGTTGATAAATTCATTTCACCCATGTGCTACCCTCCGGGTGGACTTGTCTATCTTGCTGAAGAAATAAAGAAAAATGTAAAATTGCCTATCATCACTGTTGGCTCAATCGGTGATCCTTTCTTCGCAGAAAAAGTCTTACAGGAAGGCAAGGCCGATTTAGTATCCATGGGGCGAGCTTTAATCGCTGACCCTGAATTACCTAAGAAAGCCGCCGAAGGGAGGTTAGAAGATATTCGTCCATGTATCAGATGCAATGAAGGGTGCTACAGAAGATTACGGGAATTTAAGACCCAACGGTGCACCGTGAATCCTTTGGTAGGAAGAGAAAAGAGGTGGGAGGTGATTCCTGCAAACTCACCTAAACATGTCCTTGTGGTAGGGGGAGGACCAGCAGGCATGGAAGCTGCAGGGATCGCGGCATTGAGAGGTCATAAAGTAACGTTGTTTGAAAAGGAGAAAGAGTTGGGCGGGCAGTTGAGAATAGCCTCGGCACTCCATATTAAAGCTGACATCAAGAAGATAGTGGATTTTCTTTCAAGACAAATTATAAAATTAGACGTAAAAGTGGAGTTGGGCAAAGAAGTTCATTTAGAAACCATTGGTAAAATTAAGCCTGATGCAGTCATTGTAGCGACGGGTGCAACCCCACTGATTCCTGATATTCCGGGGGTTAACAAATCATTCGTTCATACGGCTAGTGACGTACTCTTGGGGAAAGGTGAGTTGGGAAAGAATGTCATCGTTGCGGGGGGAGGAATGGTCGGTTGTGAAACTGCAATCTTTCTCTCAGAGAACAAGAAAAATGTAATGATCATAGAAATGTTGCCGGAGATTGGCATGGATATCGAACCGAATACCAGAATGGTTATTTTAAAGATACTGAGAGAACGGGGAGTAAAAATACTAAACCACGTGAAGCTTAAAGAAATAAAGGATGGAGAAATTATCGTCATCGACAAAAATTGGAAAGAATATTCCTTGAAAACTGAAAATTTAATTATTGCCTTGGGGTCGATCGCAAATAGAAGTTTGATGCCGGATTTAATAGATAACAGTATAAAATTTTACGCTATTGGAGATTGCGTAGAACCAAGAAAGTCAATAAATGCGATAGAGGAAGGGTTCCGAATTGGCAGAGAATTGTGATTGAAAAGGTCTGGGCATCCTGGAGCGAGACTCAAATACGGATGAGAGAGGAGTCTCCTTCAAACAAAAGGCTTCATTTTTTTAAATCCATATTCTGTGTTTTCAAAGGTTCTGAGAAGGTTCATGTCCCTTTCTTTTAGGATCTCTTCTAAACTTCTCCCGCTGTAATCGAAAAAACCCCTACCGGTTTTAACTCCCAGATGTCCTTTTTCAACAAGATCGAACAGACTATCGGGCCTATGGTCAATCGGAGGATCGAAAAAGTCAGGATTCCGTAAATTCGCGACGCTAATATCAAGCCCCGTAAAATCGTATCGCTGGACCACCCCTAATGTCATCATCCTGGGAGCTAAACACATCTTGGCAGCCAAATCCAGTTGGTCCGGAGTAACATAACCGTTATCTAAAAGAAAGAAAGTCTCCCTTCCCAGGCTCCGAAGAAGACGATTGATAACAAATCCTGGGATAAACTTTTCGATCCTCACGGGTACCTTCCCGACCTTTGCCAATAACCCTGATATCAAATTCATTGTGTGAGTTGTCGTCTCTGCTCCCCGAACCACCTCTACCAGCGGAATGATATGTGGGGGAGCAAACCAATGCGCAATAACTGTTTGGGGCAGTCGAGAACGGGGGACCAAATCAAAAATATTGAGAGAAGAAGTATTACTCGTAAATATCGTTTCCGCTGGGCAAATTTGATCTAAAAGATGAAACAACTTCTTTTTAGAATCCACGTCCTCAACGATGGTCTCCAAGATTAAATGAGCATTCGAAGCAGCTTCTTCTAAAGATTTCGCAAGGAAGACTCGGTCTAAGGTCGGAGCAACCTCCTCTTTTTTAAAAGCACCGAATTCAACGAGGGTACTCAGGCTGGTTCGCATTAAAGATTTTGCTTTATTTAAATGTTCCTCGTTAATATCAACCAATTTAACTTCATATCCACGGTGTGCAAAGGCTAAGGCAATGCCCGGTCCCATCGTTCCTGCACCGATCACCCCGATATTCTTCATTCCATCGATTTCTAACACTTTGTCTTTCCTCGATTGTTCAAAACGTTTCCGGTTGTTCCAGATTTTTCATCCATTCACCCATACAGGAGAATCCCTTCGTGATCCGTGTTAAACTTGTAGATGGCACCGGTTTCGGTTTCGGTAACAAAGAGCGTCTTCCGATCGGGCCCGCCGAATGCCACATTCGTAGGACGCGACCCCACCACTGGCACACGTTCGATAATCTCTCCCCTCCGATTAAGGATTAAAACATCCCCTGCTGAATAATGGGCAACGTACAAATGACCAGCCGTATCCATCGCCATTCCGTCAGGCCCTGCCCAACCTCCGCTCAATTGGGAAAAAATGGTGCTCCGGACAGGTATCCCTCTCTCATCTAATGTAAATCGTATAATTCTGTTCTTGTGAGTAATGGCTACAAATAAATCGATTCCCTCTGGAGACATGAGCGAGCCAGATGGGGAAGGCATCCCCGGGGGTAAAGGACAAACCACTAATCCATTCGGGTAAGGAAGCCCCGAGGCGATCAGAGTCATTTCTCCTGCAGCCGAGAATTTATAAATGCACCCTATTGGATTTGCAGGAGAAGATCCATGGGGGTCCGTAAAATATAAATTTCCTTTAGAATCAAACATAAGATCGTTTGGTCCATTGAATTTTTTTCCTTGAAATTTGTCAACAATAATCCGTATATCTCCCTTCGGTGAAACGGAGAGGATTCCTTTTTCCCGGTCAGCCACGTAAAGATCCCCGTTGGCGTGAAATTTAGCTCCATTGGGGTGTCCCCCGGTATTCACAAACGTTTCCACCACTCCATCGGGGGATATTTTTGAGACATCGGCTGTCTGGACGTTTACAACGAACAGATTTCCTTTACGATCAAAAGCAGGACCTTCTGGAAATTTCAATCCTTTCGCAAAAAGTGTCACATTGCGTTTTGACATCTTTCCACCTCCATCAGATTTGCTTCTAACATTTTACAACCATTCAATAGAGTGCTTTATCAAATGGCGGTTACATGCATATTCAAGCATCACAAATAATACGAAAAGCTCAGCCTCCCAAATAGGCCTCCTTCACAACCTTGTCTTGGAGCAAATCATTTGCCTTCCCTTCGAGAACGATCCTCCCCAATTCCATGACGTAGCCTTTATGAGCCACCCTTAATGCTAAATTAGCATTCTGCTCAACCAAGATGATAGAAATTTTTTGTTCCTGATTGATATGGTTTATAATTTCGGCTAACTCTTGGACCAAGAGGGGACTTAAGCCAAGTGACGGCTCATCTAATAACATCAATTTAGGATTTCCCATAAGCGCACGCCCAATAGCAAGCATCTGCTGTTCCCCACCGCTGAGAGTTTTGGCTTTCTGTTTTCTCCTCTCGTAAAGAATAGGGAAGAGGTTCCATATCTCCTTTTTAATATGATCGACTTCTCCCCTTTTATCCTTTCTCAAATATGAACCCATATTAAGATTCTCATCGACACTCAAATCGGGGAAAAGCCTTCTTCCTTCAGGAACTTGAATGACTCCGAGTCTGGCGATTTCATGGGTTTTCATTTTATCTAGCCTGTGGTGAAGAAACCAGATCTCTCCCTCGGTCACGCTCACTAAACCAGATATTGCCAACAAAGTACTGGTTTTACCGGCTCCATTTGCCCCAATGAGTGTCACGATTTCTCCCTCTTCTGCTGCAAATGTAACTTGTTGCACAGCTGCCACTCCAGCATAGTGAACACTAATGGCCACTGCTTTAAAAAGCATGGGTTCTATCTCCGAGGTAAGCTTTAATCACTTCTTCGTTATTCCTGATCTCTTCTGGTATCCCTTCGGCTATCTTTCTTCCAAAATTCAGGACAACAATTCTGTCGCATAGTTCCATCACAGCTTTCATTCGATGTTCCACCATCAGAATCGTTACCCCATTTTGCCTCAGCCTTTTGATCTGGCTTGCCATATTTCCAATCTCGTTCAAATTCAAACCTGCGAAGGGCTCATCAAGAAGCATTAATTTAGGCCTCACGGCTGTTGCTACGGCAATCCCGACCATTCTTTGGATCCCGTGGGGGAGATTATTACAAAGCCTATCTTTCCATGCCAGGAGTTTCATCTCCTCCAATATATTGAAGCTGGATTGTTGAACCTCTTTTTCCTCAATGCGGCTTCTGGAAAGGTTAAAAAAAGACTCCCATGGACTCCCTCGATAGTTGATCTCATGGGAGATCAGCACATTCTCCCAAACGGTAGCCATTTTGAATAGTACATTTTGCTGGAAGGTCCGGCTAATCCCTTTTTTGGTCAATACATGAGAGGGATGACCGGTGATGTCTTCCCCCTGGAAAATTACTTTCCCAGCCGATGGTTTATCTAATCCATTGACGAGGTTAAGAAAGGTCGTTTTTCCGGACCCGTTTGGGCCGATCAAGCCAAGAATCTCCCTCTCATTTATAGAGAGATCAACATCATTAATTGCCGAAAGCCCACCAAAATGCTTACTCAGGTTTTGGGTCCTCAGAATGACCATATTTGTTCTCTTCTACTTTGTTGGGATCTATAATAATTTACTGGCGACGTATCAAATTTCCCCTTATCCAACTGACCACACCCTCCGGGATGAATCTCAACACCAGAATAATTACAAACCCATAAAAGATCAGTTCGTAAGGGCCAAACTTTCGAAGGAACTCTGATAGAATCATCAAAAATGTCACTCCTACCATAGGCCCTATGAAGGTTGCCGCTCCCCCAAAAACGATATAGACAAGCAGCTGCATGGTATAGAAAAAAGTAAAGTCGTAAGGGGAAATATACGTCATCATGTGAGCAAAGACCACTCCCCCCAAGCCAGCAACAGTGGAAGAAAGAACAAAACTTACAAGCTTGTGCCAATAGACATTTATCCCAATGACAGCGGCGAGCCTATCGTCTTGCCCAATGACATCCCAAATCCTGCCAATACGAGAACGATCAAGTCTCCAGGTTACCAGCACCACCATGACCAATACCACTAAGGCGATAAAGTACATCGCGACCCTTGAATCAAATTTAATGGTCAACCCGCCGAGGGTTATCGGCGTAGGAGATGGGATACCATAGATCCCTTGGGGACCCCCTAATAATGGGGCATTCCAATTCATCGCAATCAATCTGATTGTTTCGCCCATGGCTAAAGTAACTAAAAAGAAATGGACCCCCTTTGTTCGAACTGCCAAAGAACCAAGGAGAAACGCAACGAGTGCAGTGATGGCACAAGCGATCATCCAAGTGACCCAAAAAGAAAGATGTAGCTTCGTGGTGAGCAAGGCTGTTGTGTAGGATCCGATACACATAAACGCTGCATAACCAAAACTCACTTCGCCCACCTTCATGATGATACGGAGGCCCAAACTCATGAAACAGTACAGGAAGATGAAGATCGCAATGGTAATGAAATATTGACTTTTTGTATAAAGAGGCAAGGTGAACAGAAAAAGAGCTAAAAGAGTATAAATAACGGGTTCTAACTTTTTATTCATGACCTAAAATTCCTTTTGGCCTCAATAGCAATAGGATGACAATGAGAACAAAGACTAAAACGAACGTGATGTACCCACTGATTGTGATACCGATGCTCTCGACGAAGCCTAAAATAAAGCTTCCTAAGATAGCACCCAAAACACTCCCTAATCCCCCTATGATGATGACAACAAATGCTTTCAATATGAGTGATTCTCCCCAGTAGGGGCTAACGGTGAACAGAGCTCCCAAGAGCGCACCTGCAGCTCCTGCCAAGGCGCCTCCCAATGCCATACTGATAGCGGACACATACCCATTATTCACCCCGCACAGTTGACTAGCAATCGGCTCCTGAGTGGTGGCACGGATGATCAGGCCAGCTTTAGTGAATTGTAAAAAGATCAACATTCCAATCATAATGGCAAAAGAAACCAGGACAATGATTATTCTGTCCAGGCTAATGGTGATACCAAACATCTTTATTAAGTCTACAGGGAGGGCATTAACAAAAACCTTATCCTCACCCCCTAGCCCTATGAGAGCTCCTTGTTGTATGATCATTCCTATTCCTACAGCCGCTATACAGCCAGCAAGAGGGAATTTAGCAAAATAATCGAAGACAACTCTTTTGAGGATGACGCTAATCATGGCGGTGGCGGCCATGGCCAAAATGATTGAAAAGTAAAAGTTGATCCCGAAAAAGGTGAACGTGTAGTAGGCCACCATACCGCCCAGCATAATGATTGCTCCATGGGCAAAATTAATAATGCCCATGATGCTAAACACTATGGTCAATCCGGAAGCAACCAAAAAGTAAGTGAGTGATAAAACAAGTCCATTGATAATGATCATGGGTATCATTTTTTCTATACATTCTCCTTACCCAAACTTCGATCATAGTTTGATAAGACCCTCCACGCCTCCCTCACGCAGGTGTTCATCGTCTCGGGGCATTTGGCTTACAATCCATAACGAGAGGCGTGGAGGAATGATGCTACTTTCCTTCAATCTTTATCCCCATCTCTTGAACTAGCTTGGATAAGTCTGCCCATCTTAATAGATTAAGCTTTCCTCCTCGGAGCTCTGTAATAGGATGGGGGATACTAATTTGCCGCTTAATACCCTTATAACCGTATGCATCGAAATCAAGCCACTCAGCTTTGCCGGCAGGAACATCCCACGTCAAATTTTCAAAGGCTTTGGTGACCGTGGTCGTGTCGAAAGTTCCGGCTTTCTCTATAGCCAGAAAAGCCCCTTTTGTTCCTGAATAGGCAACTTCAACCTGGTGTAGCATCGTCTGACCTGGCCATTTTGCCTTAAATTTTTCATAAAGGTCCTTTTGCCCTTTGGTTATCCAGGGCATATCATAATCGACCCCCCAGAAACCAATCATGCCTTCCGCTCCCTGTCCCCCTTTTTCCGACTGTAATTTGGGCATAATAAGCATCCCTGTTTGGAGGCCCCGATAACCCATTCCATGGGCTTGGGAAGCCACCAGTGCCGCCTCGATTGAGGGAATGCCAGCGGTTTCTATCAGGTCAGGCTTTTTAGGTAGCACTCTTGCCAGTAAAGGGTGAAAATCCGTCATTCCTCGCTCGTAGAACTCTTTCGCCACGATCTCCCACCCCAACGCTTTTGAATGGGCAACTGCCTCCACTATTTTTGCAGTATCCCATCCGGCATGGTCATTGGTGCAAATGTAAGCTATTTTTTTGATTCGGCCGGGGTACTTCTCAGTCGCCGCCTGAAGATTCCCGGCAATCCCGAGGAGAAAGCTGGGCCCTATCCTAAACGTATAGGGTTTATCCTTACCACACGCATCACCCGAGGCATTAGTCATGATGACGACTTTTTCCTTCTCGGTAATGGGTTGGATAGCTAACGTCGTAGGGGTTCCCAAAGGACCCGTGATGAATTTTACGCCCTCCTGATGAATTAGTTTTGAGGCTGCGGCAACAGCGGCTGCCCCTGTGTACTTATCATCTTCCTCCATAACCTTAATTTTATATAGGGTGTTTCCCACCTTCAGTCCGCCTTTGGCATTAAATTCATCCGCTGCCAATTCCACTCCCTGGTTCATGGCTTTTCCCCACAAAGCGGCCGAACCGGATAAGGGTTCAATGGCTCCCCATTTTATTGCCTTTTGCTCTTGACCCATTACCGTACCGAAAGAGATTATCAATAAAGAAAGAACAATGAAAACGGGAAAAGACAGAATTACCTTATAAAAAATTGTGTTCTTTTTTTTAACTGCCATGGTTATCCTCCTCCCTTTTGATAAAGTAAAACAGTGATTCGGTTTCTTTTTTCAACCCCATTAAAATTTCCCTGATATCTTTTATCGCCTCCTTTCTTTGTAATCTCAATGCAAGAAAAGCCGGTGCGAAAAAAGCCTAATTAGCTTTTCGGTGATGATCTTACCACATGACATAGCCTCCACTCACATTCAAGGTAATACCGGTTATATACTGTGCCTGGCCAGAGACCAAGAATGCAACGGCATGAGCAATCTCCTCCGGTGTGCCGAACCGTCCCACAGGGATTCGCTTCAAAGCCTCTTCATTTCTCTCTGGAGATGTCAAATGCGCCATGGGAGATTCCACCCTGCCTGGAGCAATAGCATTAACAGTAATTCCGAAAGAAGCCACTTCTCGCGCTAAAGATTTGGTCATGGCGCTAATCCCCCCCTTTGAGGCAACATAATGAGCTGCAGCCAAAAGGCCCCCATCCAATGCTGCCGATGAGGATATATTTATTATCCACCCCGCTCTTTGCTTGATCAGGCAAGGCAAAACTGCCTTACAGCAAAGGAACACAGACGTTAAATTTACACCAATGACATTGTTCCATTCATCTAAGCTAATTTCAGTGAGGTTTGGCTTCCTCCCCTCTTTTTTGGGAGAGATCCCCGCATTATTGACAAGAATATCTATTTTCCCATACTTTGCCAAAATTGTCTCAACCATGGCTTGAATATCTTTTTCGTCAGAAACATCACACTTAAATGGAACGGATTGCTTGCCTGATGCAGCTATTTCTTTGGAAACTGCCTTTGTACTTTCTTCTTCGATGTCACATACGATCAAGATAGCTCCTTCCTGCGCAAGTCTAAGCGCAATGGCTCTTCCAATACCCCTCCCTGCTCCCGTGACGATGGCAATCTTCTTTTGAAGTAACATTTTATTCCCTCCTATTATATGTGTAAGCGGGCTTGACGAAATTCGTAACCCATCGATTCAATAAACTGATTCAACTTACATTTTTTTGACTTGCCCTCCCATAGAAATTCCAATTTATTCTCAACGATTTACAAAATACTATCTCGGTAAGGTCCTATGTGTGCAAAGGAATTTGTCGAATCAATGCAATCATCATAATGCTGTATTTACACCATTTCTTTGGTTGCTTGTTGTAAATACATCATACTCAGATTAAGATGTCAAGTATAAATTTTGGTTGCAAAGAACTTGACTTTTTAGACGCTTCATCATATTGTTGTTTAGGTTACCAATAATATTTTTAATTGATGCGAATACATCATTTTACCATATCAAGAATTCATCTTTTACTACCAAGAATGGAATGGGCGTCAAATCCAAATCTTTTAGGGATATAAACTCTGAGGACCTTCCCTACTATTTGTTAAATAGTCGAAGGACACCTTTCTAACGAAATGAAAGATCCCGGTTCTTTACCTGGAACGAAGCAATGGCCATTGTCTGTTCATGATATGAAGGAGACTCAAAGGGAGAAATATGGTGAGGCATTGCCTAAGGTTGGTGAAATCATGAAGATGCTCAAAGAAAAAGAAGAAGCGAAAAAGGAAAAATAGAATATTATTGGTTTACCATTCAGGGCAGGCAGGGAGTTAAAGATGGGGAAGAAGAAAGAAGGATCAGATGTCCGACAAGTTATTTCAAGCTTGGGGTCTCCGGTCAAAGTCTACTACAGTCCAAAAGATTTAACGGAGTTTGAGTATGACAGAGACTTAGGAAAGCCGGGGGACTACCCTTTTACAAGAGGGATCTATCCGACGATGTACCGGAGCGCCCTCTGGACGATGAGACAGTATTCTGGTCAGGCCACTTCGGAAAGCACCAATGAAAGATTTAAGTTTCTTATGAGCCACGGCCAGACCGGTCTGAGTCTGGCTTTTGATCTGCCCACTCAGGTCGGCCTTGATTCGGATGATCCTTTAGCCGAGGATGATGTGGGAAAATTAGGGGTCGCAGTGGATACGCTTGCGGATTTTGAGCGTATCTTCGAAGGGATTCCCCTCGATCAAGTCTCCACTTCTTTCACGATTAACGCAACAGCTCCCGTCATCTTGGCGATGTACGTTCTGGCGGGTGAAAAGCAGGGAGTGGATCAAAAAAAACTGAGGGGAACCATCCAAAATGATATCTTAAAAGAATATATCGCCAGGGGAACCTGGATCTTCCCCCCCAAACCTTCTATCAAATTGGTGGGGGATTGTGTGGAATTCTGTGTCTCCGAAGTCCCCCGGTTCAATGCCATCAGCGTCTCGGGGACGCATATCCGGGAGTACGGGGCCAATGCGGTGCAATCCATCGCCATCCCGATCTCCATCGCCCAGGTCTATATCGAAGAAGTGATGAAAAGAGGTTTTGGGATTGATGATATTGCCCCCCTCTTGTCCTTCCATCTTCCCGTCGGTGGGAGGGATTTCAACTTTTTTGAGGATATTGGAAAGCTTCGAGCCGGTCGCCGACTCTGGTCCAGACTAATGAAAGAGAAATATCAGGCAAAAGATCCCCGCTCCTTACAATTCCGATTCTCGACGGGTGGAATGGGAGGAGGCTTGACAGCGGATCAGCCTTTAAACAATATCGCACGGGCAACCGCCTACGCGCTTGCTGCAATTTTTTCGGGAACCCGTTCGATGAATTTAGCCTGCTTTGACGAGGTTTACGCAATCCCATCCGACCTTGCCATTCGAACGTCGTTAAGGATTCAACAAGTCTTGGCCTATGAAACGGGGGTCGGGGATGTCGTCGACCCCTTGGGTGGATCGTATTATGTGGAGAGCCTCACTAATGAGATGGAGGCGAAGATGGTCGAGATTTTGGAATCGATAGAAAGAAAAGGGGGAATTGTTCAAGAGATCGAAAGTGGAGAGATTCAGAGGGAGCTGGCCCGGCAGAGTTACCTCCTTCAGAAGAAGCTGAATTCTGGGGAAAGGGTGTCGGTGGGGGTGAACCGGTTTACTGTGGAGGAGGAGGAACGGGACTTAGAAATCTATAAGGTTGACCCTGAAACCCGGGATCGCCAGATCGCACGGTTACATCGTATCAAAGAAGAAAGAGATGGGGCCCGGGTAGCCCGGTCTCTGGAAAAGCTGGAACTTGTGGCCAAAGCTGAAGAGAACATCATCCCTTTTCTTTTCGAACCTCTTAAGGCACAGGCCACCCTGGGTGAAATCATCTCAACCCTTAAAAAAGTATATGGCGAGTACAAAGAGCCTGCAACCGTCTAAGCGAATCGGAGAAAGCAATGATGAATGGGAGAAGAATCCGTATACTAATTGCCAAGATCGGCTTGGATGGACACGACGTGGGAGCCAAGGTATTGGTCCAGTGGCTTCGAGACCAAGGAATGGAAGTGATCTATACCGGCCTCCGGCAGACCGTGGAGCAAGTGGTGGAGGCAGCTCTCCAAGAGGCGGTCGATGTGGTAGGAGTCAGTATCCTTTCGGGCTCCCACCTTTCTATTGCGAATCGACTCCTCCAGAGGATGGAGGAGCGGGGGATCAAAGACACCTTTACCCTTTTTGGAGGAACGATTCCAAAAGAGGATGTCAGGACATTAAAAGCAATGGGGGTCCATGGGGTCTTCCCATCCCATGCTCATCTTGAAGAAATCACTGATTTCATCCGACAGAACCTTAAATACTGAGGAAACCGTTGAACGATTTGGATCAAAGAATAAGGAAAAAGGAACTCCTCAAAAAGGTAGGGACACCTGAAGAGGCATCTCTTCTCTTTAAAGATGGCATGATGGTGGCCACCTCTGGAAATCCCCTGATGGGTTATCCGAAAGCTACCTTCCTGGCCCTCGCCGACCGGATGAAGCAGGGAGGAGAGATCAAGATTGACCTTCTGTCAGCCGGCCCACTGGGTCCGGAGGTTGAAGAGAGCTTGGTCCGGTCGAATGGAATCAGAACGAGGATCGGGGCGGTTGGGTCGGGACTCCTGAGGGATGCCATCAACCAGAGAGAGGTCCGGTTTATCGAAGGCAAGGGAGGTCAGCTTCCAGCTCATGTGAGGCAGGGACGTTTCGGAAAGATCGACCTGGCCGTCATTGAGGCAATTGGCATCACGGAAGAAGGAAATATCATCCCATCCACGGCTGTCTATGACACCCCGGAATGGGTTGAGCTTGCCTCTTCCCTGATCGTAGAGATCAATCAGCTGCGGCCTCTGGAGATGGAAGGCCTCCACGATATCTATCTGAAGGCTCCACGACAACCAATCCCCATCGTACATCCTCTTGACCGAATCGGGACTCCTTTTATTCCGGTTGACCCGGAGAAGATAACACTCATCGTTGGGTCAATGGTGCCCGATCGCGAAGCGTCGGAAATCTCAATCGATACGCTTAGCAGAAGGATCGCCAAAGAGTTCATTCAATTTCTTGAAAAAGAGAGGCAAGCGGGAAAATGGAACACCCCCCTCCCCCCATTAGAGGTGGGGATCGGAGGGATTGGAAGTGCCATTTTGCAGGAGCTTGGAGAAAGTGACCTCAGCCCCCTCTTTTTCTATATGCCCGCCATCACAGATCCCATCCTTGATCTCATTGACCGCTCAAAAGTAGGAGGGGTCTCGGGCATGGCACTCCGGCTTTCTCTGAAAGCATGGACGAGGTTCCAAGCGGAACTTGAAAAATATAAGAAGCTGATTGTCCTTCGTCCGGTCAGCATTTCCAATTCAGCCGAGGTCGTCCAGAGACTTGGGGTGATCTCGATCAACATGGGGCTGGAAGTGGATCTTCAGGGCCAGGTCAATTCGAGCCATCTTATGGGTTCGAAAATCTGGACCGGGATTGCAGGGTCATATGATTTCTCTCGCAATGGAGCACTCTCCATTTTCACGATTCCTTCCGCAGCAAAGGGAGGAAAGATCTCGTCTATCGTGCCTTTGGTCTCGCACGTGGACCACACGGAACATGAAGTCGACATGATCGTGACAGAGCAGGGTGTTGCAGACCTTCGGGGGCTGGACCCCTTGGAAAAAGCGGAAAGAATTATTGAAAAATGTTCCCATCCTGACTACCGGGAGCTTTTAAGAGATTATTTGAGAAACTCTAAAAGGAGTGGCGGCCATATTCCATTCTCCTTTGAAGAGGCTTTTTCTTTCTATGAGAGGCTTCAGGGAAAGGGAAGCATGAAAGGGGGATAAGATGAAGATAGGGATCGTGGGAACAGGTCGAATGGGAAATCTTTTCAGTCAAAATCTGATCAAGGCTGGACATCAGATGGTCGTGATGGACGTGAATCAGGCAGCCTACCAGAACCTCATTGAATTGGGCGCACAGGCTGCTCATTCTCCGGCTGAAGTTGGGGAGAGAACTGAACTAATCATCACCTCTTTGCCAAAAAATGAAATAGTACAAGAGGTGATTGCGGGAAAAGAGGGGATTTTGGAGGGGGCCGGGCCAGGAAATACCCTCATCGACATGAGTACCACTTTCCCCATGACAACGCAATGGCTTGGAAGGGAGGCCTCCAAGAAGGGGGTCGACTTCCTCGATGCCCCGGTGAGCGGTGGCCCGAAAGGAGCCAGAGAAGGAACCCTCGCCATTATGGTCGGGGGGGAGAGAAAGGTTTTTGAAAAGGTTAAACCGGTGTTAGAAAAAATTGGCAGCAGAGTCTTCTATGTCGGAGAGCTGGGAGCAGGTCAATCCCTCAAACTCGTAAACAATATGATTTACAACCTCAATCGTCTTGCCATGGCAGAGGGATTGGCTTTAGGGGTAAAAGCAGGGATCAATCCCAAGACGATGGTTGACGTGATCGGGGTAAGCACCGGAAACAGTTTTGCCTTACAGTATCTCGCCCAGGACATACTTCGAGGGAACTTTGAAGGGAGAGAGAGTTCTTTAAAATTAGCCTGCAAGACCCTCAGACTGATCTCGGAGTTTGCCGATGAGCTGAATGCGCCCCTCTTTCTGATGAATTTAGCCAAACAGATATACAATATGGCGAAGGCAAGGGGGTTTGAAGAAGAGAGTCCTTCATCCGTCATTAAATTGTATGAGGAAATTTTAGAAGTCCGGGTCAGATCGAAATCGCTTTGATTGAGAAGTAAAGGAGATAAGACATGGAAAAGATAGTGGTCACCGCAGCGGTAGCGGGTTCCCAAACAACAAAGGAGCAGACTCCCTTCCTGCCATTGACTCCTGAGGAGATTGCAGAAGAGGCTTACCGCTGTTTTCAGGCGGGAGCGACCATGGTTCACATCCATCCGAGGGACCCGAGGAAGGAAATGAGCGATGTGGAGGTTCTGGGAGAGACGGTTCGCCTTATCCGGGAGAAGTGCAACATTATCATCCAGGCTGGGACAGGAGGAAGGGATCGTTTCGGCAAACATCGGGAGGAAGGAGATCGGTTGAAGCTGCTCGATATCAACCCAAAACCTGATATGATCAGTGTCAACACCGGCTCGTTCTTCTTTCACAGCTTAACTCGCAAAAGACCTCCCGGAGCCCCGGAAGGATATTTTCTTCATATCAACCCCCCCTCCCTTGTTGAATCCTTCGTCACGGGAGCAATAGAGAGAGGCATTGGATTCGAGTTTGAGGTCTACGACTCCGGAGGGTTCTTTGAAGTGGAACGCTTTTTTGAGAAAGGGATCCTGAAAAAAGGGGAGAAACTCAACTTTAATTTTGTAATGGGAGTGGGAGGAGCGATTCCCCCGACGCCGAAGAGTCTCATCTTTCTTATGGAAAATTTACCGCCCAATTCACATTGGTCAGTCATGGGCATTGGCCGGCACGAGTATCCCTTGATTTCCCTGGGCATGATTCTGGGATCAGGAGGGGTTCGGGTTGGGCTGGAAGACAACATCTACCTGGCGAAAGGCACTCTCGCCAAAGGAAATGCCGATCTGGTGGAGAAGGCAGTCCGCATGGCGAATGATCTTGGAAAGGAAATTGCGTCAACCTCCGAGGCAAGAGAGATCCTTGGCCTCAAATAAATAAGTCTCCTGGATTGAGGAGGTGGGTATTGAAAAGAATTGCCGTCGATGTTGGGGGAACTTTTACCGATTTCACGATTCAGGATGAGCTCTCGGGGAAGCTCCTGATTGCCAAACATCTCACAACCCCGGAGGATCCATCAATTGGTGTGATGGAAGAAATTGATCGGTTGGCCCAGGAGCGAGAGATCGACTTGAAAGAAGTGAGTCAAGTGATTCACGGGACGACCTTTCCCTCCAATTTAATTATCGAAAGAAAAGGAAAGAACACCTTCCTCATCACCACGAAGGGGTTTAAAGATGTTCTGGAGAACGCACGGATCAAACGCTATGACCTTTATGACCTCTTCATCGATAAGCCAGTGCCTCTTGTCCCACGGAGATCGATTCGCGAGGTGACAGAGAGAATGGCCTATGATGGAACCGTTTTAATCCCTTTGAATGGAAACGAGGCAAGGGAAGTAATCAGGGAGCTTGTGAGCCGGGGTGCCGAATCCATTGCAATCTGTTTGCTCCATTCGTATGCGAATCCCGCCCATGAAAGGATGTTGAAAAAGATCATTGAAGACGAATTCCCGGGGATCTATGTTTCTCTTTCATCGGAGATCTCTGCCAATTATAAAGAATACGAAAGGACAAGCACCACGGTCGCCAATGCGTATCTGATGAAAGGGGTTACTCACTATATTAAAAACTTAAAAGAACAGTTTGAAAAACGGGGGTTCGTCAAGAACATCTATATCATGCAGTCAAACGGAGGGATTGCGGCGTCCCTGACGATGGAGAGATTTCCAGTCCATATGGTGGAATCTGGCCCTGCAGCAGGAGCTCAGTTAAGTGCCTTCTTCGGAAAGACTCTCCATATGGAAAATCTTCTCTCTTTCGAAATGGGGGGCACGACGGCTAAAATCTGTCCCATTGTGAAGGGCGAACCAAAAATCACGGATGAATTTGAAATCGAAAAGATAAAGCTTCGAAATGGGAGCGGACTCCCGATCAATATCCCCGCGATAGACATGATTGAGATTGGTGCAGGAGGAGGAAGCATTGCCCGCGTCAGCATGGGATTGCTGGTCGTCGGACCGGATAGTGCCGGAGCCATGCCGGGTCCGATGTGTTATGCCATAGGAGGCCAAGAGCCGACAGTGACGGATGCCAACGTCGTCCTCGGCTATCTCAACCCCGATTTCTTTGCGGGCGGTGAGATGAAGCTCGATCCAGTGGCTTCTGAGGCTGGCATCCGTGACAAGATTGCTCGCCCTCTGGGTTACTCCGTTGAGCAAGCCGCATGGGGGATTTATGAGATTGTGACCGCCAATATGGCCCGGGCCACACGTGTCATGACGATCGAGAGAGGGTACGATCCCAGGAATTTCGTATTGATGGCCTTTGGAGGAGCGGGTCCCATGCATGGGTCCCGTGTGGCAAGAACAGTAGGAATCAAGAAGCTCATCATTCCTGTTTTTGCCGGGGTGGCTTCAGCTCTCGGAATGCTGATCACAGATCCCAAATTCCATTTTTCCCGTACTTACATTGCAAAGCTCGATCACATCGTCATGGGCAGGATGAAGAAGATCTACCAAGAACTCGAAGCGATCGGATTGGAAAACCTCAATCGTTGCGGGGCCTCTGGAACATTCAAGTATATCAAGTCCTGCGATATGCGCTACTTCGGCCAGGGGCATGAGATCAATGTGCCGGTGCTGGAAGAGGATCTTTCTGAAAACGGAGCGGAGAGGCTCAAGGCGAGGTTTAATGAAGAGTATAGAAGGAATTACGGCTATGTCGATGAAGGAGCAGAGCTCGAAGTCGTCACCTTCAAATTAACTGCCGTCTGTCTCAGGCCAAAGTTTGATTTAAAAACGGGCACCAAAAAATCGAAAGGGGTGGATCCCAAGAAAGGGGAGAGGAAGATTTATATCCCCGAAGAAAAGGAATTCCGGTCCTGTCCTGTTTATGATCGCGAAAAACTATATCGGGGTTTTGAGGCAACAGGTCCGGCCATCGTGGAGGAAAGAACATCCAGTACCGTCGTTTTTCCGGGGGACGTCCTGGAAGTGGATGGGTTGGGTAACCTGGTGATCACTTTGAACGAGATGGAGAAGAAGAGGAAATGAAAATCAAAAAAATGGATCCCGTCACCTTAAGTGTCATGTGGGGAGGATTTGTCGCTATCGCAGCCGAGATGGGCGCGACGCTCAGACGGACGGCCTTTTCAGAGGTGGTGAGAGAAGGCATGGATTTCTCCCCGGGTATCTTCGACGGGAAGGAGAGGCTGGTCGCTCAAGGAGATTACAGCCCCGGACACTTGGGGTCAATGCCTTATGCGGTGAAGAGCGCTCTCCGGTACTTCCCGAAGGAGACCCTTAAGCCCGGTGATGTCCTCCTGATGAACGATCTTTATATGGGTTCAGGCCATCTGCCTGATTTTTTTATGATCACCCCGGTTTTCTATAGAAATCAGATCATCGCTTATACGGTGAATTGCTGTCATCAGCAGGATGTGGGAGGTGCAGGCTCCGGTTCAACCGTGGTCATGAATGTCTCCGAATGTTTTCAGGAAGGAATCCGCATATTGCCGGTAAAGATCTACAAAGAAGGGAAACCGAACGAGGATATTTTTCGCATCATTGAAGCGAATGTAAGGGTGCCGGAAAAAGTGGTGGGTGATATGAAAGCCCAAGTCAATGCGAATTACGTCGGTGGCACTCGGATCCTGGAGATGGTGGAAACCTATGGCATTGATCCATTCAATGATTATATTGACGAGATTCTGGATCGGTCAGAAAGGGCAATGCGAGAAGCCATCCGAAAAATCCCGGATGGTGATTATCCCTTCCAAGACTATTTGGATGACTGCGGCGAAGGGACGGAACCGATCATAGTCAATGTGACGGTGCGTGTAAGGGAATCCGAGGCGATCATCGATTTTGCTGGAAGCAGTCCCCAGACCGAGTCCGGGCTCAACTCCATGCTCAATTATACCAGAGCTTACGCCTACTTCGCATTAAAATGCCTTACGGAACCTTTCATCCCTCAGAATGGAGGCTGCATGAGACCCGTTGAGGTCACCGCACCACTGGGTTCTTTCTTCAACCCGAGGTTCCCGGCGGCAGGGGGAGGGCGTGCGATGATCTCTCACAGGCTCTTTGAAGTGGTCGTTGGAGCACTCGCCCCTGTTTTAAAGGAGAAGGTCATTGCCGGCCATTCACAGGGGACGACACCATGTTTTGGAGGAATTCACCCGGAAACCGGAAGGCATTTTGTATGCATCGACCTCATCAAGGGGAGTTTTGGGGCCCGGCCTTTCAAAGATGGTGCAGACGCCCTGGTCTGCTCCATGAATCCGAGAAACGTTCCCGTAGAGGCCCATGAACAGAAATTTCCCGTCCTTGTAGAATGTCTCGAGTTCATCCCCGATTCAGGAGGCGCCGGAAAGTTCAGGGGAGGCGTCGGGGTTAGAAAAGACATCAGGTTTTTGAGCAAGATGAAATTATACAATCTGACCGACCGCTGCAAGTTTGCTCCCTATGGACTCTTCGGAGGAAAACCTGGGGCTAAGGGCGCTACCCTGCTAAGACGAGGGTCTGAGATCATCCCTCTTCATTCGAAGGGAATCTACGACCTTCATCCGGAGGATGTGGTGAGTTTCATCATTTCGGGAGCTGGAGGTTATGGAAACCCGGGTGAGCGGGATGATCAAAGTGTCTTAAAGGATGTGGCAGGAGGATATGTCTCGGTTGAAGGAGCCGGGACGGACTATGGTGTCATCATCGATCCGACAACGATGACGGTCGATCATGAAGCAACAAAAAAGTTAAGAAAAACCCCTGGAGGAGAGAAATGACCGATAAAGTCTTTTATCGAAATCTTCGAAAGTCTTACAGAATGGTTACCCACGCCAAAGGGATTTATCTTTATGATACGGAGGGGAGACGCTATTTAGATGGCTGTGGGGGAAACACGGTGGTGAATGTGGGTTATGGAGTTGAAGAGATCATTGAGGCGATTTATGCCCAGATGAAGAAGACCCCTTTCGCCCATACTTCCCGGTTCACATCCGAAGTTCAGGAAGCCTTGGCGGAGAAGATCATCCAACTCTCTCCAAAAGGGATGGCAAGGGTCTATTTCCTCTCAGGAGGGTCCGAGGCCACGGAAGCCGCGTTAAAAATGGCACGACAGTTTCATCTGGAGACTGGGAATCCCCACAAATATAAGGTCGTTTCAAGATGGCAGAGTTACCATGGGAATACAATCGGGGCATTATCGATGGGGGGCCGATCCTATCGGAGAAAAAATTATATCCCCTTTCTTCTGGACTTTCCCCATATTGCGCCGAGCTACTGTTACCGCTGCCCATTCCATAAAGAATATGGAAAATGTGGGATTGAATGTGCCCTTGAATTGGAAAGGGTGATTAAACAGGAGGGCCCGGAAAACATTTCCGCCTTCATCTCCGAACCTGTGGGCGGATCATCGCTGGCAGGCGTGTATCCGCCCATCGAGTATTACAAAATTGTTCGTGAGATCTGTGACCGGTATCAAGTGCTGATGATCATGGACGAGGTGATGACAGGATTCGGCAGAACAGGAAGAAACTTCGGAATTGAACATTGGGATGTGGCTCCTGATATGATTGCAGTGGGGAAAGGGATGACCAGTGGATATGCACCTGCAGGAGGCCTGATCGTTCATGAAAAGGTGGTCAATGGCCTTCTGAAGGGATCGGGGATGTTTGTTCACGGTCATACCTTCGTGGGAAATCCCCTTACCTGCGCGGCTGCCCTTGCCGTCCAGACCCATATTGAAAAGCATGATCTGGTCAGACAATCAGAAAGGCGGGGGGAACTCCTTCATAAGAAACTGAAAGAGGCTCTCACGAATGGAATCGTTGGGGATATCCGTGGTAAAGGTCTATTTATCGGCGTTGAATTTGTAAAAGACCGTAAAACGAAAGAACCCCTCGATCGGGAGAAGAAGTTTGCAGAAACCCTTAGTGACCTCGCCTTTGAGAAAGGGCTTCATACTCTTACCGGTTTTGGAAATGCGGACGGTGTCTCAGGGGATCATGTTCTCATCGCACCTCCCTTTATCATCTCAGAGAAAGAGATGGATGAGTTGGTGGGAATCTTGAAAGAGACCGTAAGTGAGTTGGAACAAAGGCGTTAGGGCCTATGAGCAAAGAATAACCAATATTTAACCCTGGGAGAGGAATGATTGTTTTGTCAGGGCACGTCAATCCGGGAGAAGGAAACTGAAATGATGTTGACCGATGAAGAGAAGAAGATGCTCGATGGTTCCTGCGGAGAGGGGATGAGGAGAGCGATGGAGATCATCGTCACCCTTGCCAAAACTTATGATGCGGAGCGACTCATCAAGATTTCGAGTGCGCACCTGGGAGCCACTTTCAAGTCTCACGGCATCGAAGGGCTGGAATGGGTGGAGGATTTGGTGGAGCAAGGAGCGCGATGTGACCTGGGTCAGGTCCATGTCACCCTGAACCCGAGAAGCTTTGATAACGACCACTGGCGAGAGATCGGCTTTGAAGAACAAGCGGTTGCAAACCAAGAGAGACTCGATCGATGTTATCACCGATTAGGAACGATCCCTGTTTACAGCTGTGTCCATTACCTTCTCGGCAATTTACCAAAAAGGAATGACCATTTCTCCTGGTCAGGGTCCTCCGGACAGGTCTTGGCAAATTCTGTTCTGGGAGCGATGGGCAATCGGGAAGGGGTCTGGGCAAATGTGGCAGCCGCCGTAACGGGAAGGACACCCGAATATGGCCTTCATTTGAAAGAAAACCGGGGGGGGCAGGTACTGGTTACTACGGAAGATCTTGATCTTTCGAAATTCTCAGCGGTTGACTATGCGACGCTGGGATACTTTGTGGGAAAAGAGATCAATGATCAGATTCCTGTTTTCTCGGGCGTTCCGAAGCACCTCACCATGGAACAGATACGAGGATTGGCCTATTCACTGCCCGTGGCCGGGGCTGTCCCCATGTTCCATGTCTTGGAAGTGACCCCTGAGGCAAGAACATATGAGGAGGTCTTTGGCCGTAAAGAGCCTAATAGAAGGCTGGTTGTGGAACCACGGGATCTCAAGACGGTCTATGATCTTCTCAATACCACCCAGAGGGGGGAAGTCGATTTGATCTGCTTCGGCTGCCCCCACTGTACGCTAACGGAGCTGCGGGAAGCTGCATCCCTCCTTGACGGAAAAAGTATTAGTGAGAACGTCAGGCTCTGGTTTTGTACCTCGAGATGGATGAAGGATCTGGCCACCCGTCTCGGATATCGGGAGGTCATCGAAAAAGCAGGAGGCTATGTTTTAGCGGATCTCTGTGCCGGGCCCAGCGCCCCCTTCAATTACCTTAAGAAGGGGATCAGCGTCGTGGCCACCAATTCGGTCAAAACAGCCTTCTATGCACCGGGGACGAGCAAGGTTGACGTTCTCTTTGGAGACACTAAGAAATGCATTGAGGCTGCCCTTCGTGGAAAGTGGGAGAATTAGATGAAGATAAGACTGCAAGGAAGGGGGATTACAAAGGGAAAAGCAGAAGGCGAGGCGGTCGTTACGAAAGAACCGATCTCCTTCTGGGGAGGGCTGGACAGGGAGACCGGGGATATTGTGGACCGAAACCATGATCTGGCAGGAGTGAACGTGAAAGGAAAGATCCTCATCTTTCCCCATGGCAAAGGCTCTACCGGAGGGTCAAGGACGCTCTATGCCTCAGCCAAGAAGGGAACGGCGCCCTCAGCGATCATCAATGTCAAGGCAGAATCGATTATTGCGACAGGGGCTATCGTAGCGGGGATTCCTCTCGTGGATCGGCTCGACCCGGATCCCATTTCTACGATTCAAACCGGCGACTATGTCTGGGTGGATGCAGACACGGGGATCGTTCTTGTCGAAAAAAAAACTGAAAAACCTTGATGAGCGGTTAAATCATTGCCGAAACTCACCCAGCTTTGATTCTTCAATCTCGATTCCAAGCCCCGGAGCCTTTGGAACTTCCAGGGTCCCCTTCGATAAAGAAAGGGGCGTCTTCAACAACTCACCTTTCATTCTGAGATGATACGAACATTCAGCGGGGAAAAGGATATTCTTAAAAGAAGAAGCAACATGAGCACTGGCTGCTGCACCGATGCTGGAGTCACCCTGGCTCCCAACCATGCAAGGGATATTCTTTTCCTGGCACATGTGAATGATCTTTCTTGTCTTATAGAAACCGGTTCGGGCCACTTTAATCAGGACCATCCCTATTGCTCCCAACTCAAGCTCCCTGAAGACATCCCTTGGAGTAAAACAACTTTCATCGCCTAAAATGGGAACGGAGATGGATTGAGCGAGCTCCACCCTTCCTTTGTGATCCCATACGGGACAGGGCTCCTCCACCCAGGCAAGCCCATAGGGCTCCAATTCCCTGATCACCTTCACCGCAACCTTCGGAGGATAAGCCTGGTTTCCATCCACATAAAGAAGAACCTCATCCCCTAATCTCTTTCGGATCGCCTTAAAATTTTCCACGTCCTCTTTCGGATTGAGACCTATTTTGAGCTTGAATGCCTTAATCCCCATTGATAGAAACCGTTCGCACTCTCTGACCATCTCCTCCTTCTCTCTTATTCCAACCATCCAGGAAAGAGGGATCGGTTTCCCGGACCCGCTCCCGAAGAGTTTAAAGAGGGGAATATGGAGAACCTTTCCGAGGATATCGTGAATGGCAATATCGAGGGAAGATTTAGCGGTCAGATTATGGGGGAGTCGGTCCATCATCGCATGGATCTTTTCAAGATCAAAGGGATCCGACCCTAAGAGTGAGGGAGCCAAATATTTTTCGATGGCCGCAACAATGGAGGGTTGGGTTTCGCCATAAATCTGGGGCCTCGCTGGAGCCTCAGAGATACCGATGATCCCTTCATCGGTGTGGACTCGGACGAGAACGTGCTCTGCCGCCTCTGAAACCCGGTATGCAAATTTAAGGGTAAGTTCGGGATCAAAGGGAATATAAAATGGGATGGCCTCCACACGAATGATTTTCATCATTGCCTCCTCAATCGAGCTTGAACACGGAACCCTTCATTGTCGGTTCGCGCTGGGTGGAAAAGTTTTTCCTAAACCGGATCCTTAACAAGGACCACCCCCTGCTTCATGATCCAATTTCCTTTTGACATGACATCGCTTATTTCGAACCGGTCATTCATGATCATGAGATCAGCTTCCTTGCCCGGGGCCAGACTTCCCTTTGTCTTGTCGAGCTGATACAGTTGGGCCGGATTGGTTGTCACAAGTTTCAGCGCCGAGGTGAGGGAAACCTTCTGCTCCATGACGAGCGCTTTAAGCTCCGAAAGGAGTGGCTCTAACCCCACATGGATCATCCCTCCATCCGGAAGTACCCTGGAGGCATTGCCATCCGAGGTGAGCGTCACTCTTTCTAAGGAAATCCCTTTTTCTAACATTATCTTAAATGCCTCGCTCGCCCTGATGCTTCCGGGACGCTCTATGGGATTCAGTGAGGCGGTAAGATCGATCCCCCCTCCCTGATGGGTGTACTCTGAAGTCAAGTGAAGCATCTCCTGAGATCGATTCGCATGGGTAAAAATGATTTTTGAAGGAGGAATCTTCGTCTCAGCCAGGATTTCCCGGAAGAGTTCGACCCACTCTCGGCTGTGGGGGCCCAGATGGACATGAAGGATGCCCGCCTTACTGCTGAACTGAGAGGCCCTCCGAATCTCTCCGATAAGGTTTTTCAGCTCTTTTTTATCCGGGTGGGCAGAGGACGGTTCCCCCACGGCAAGCTTCACCCCGATGATTTTGTCGATAAAGACCAAATCCTCTTCGACGGAACCGGTGACGGTGATAGGAGGAAAAACCCAGGATCCCGTAAACATGTAAGAAGAAATACCCGCTGATTCCAGGGCATTCGCCTTGATGAGTAATGTCTTCGCGCTTTTTGAGAGATGATCGATGCCGAGACATCCCACTACGGTGGTCACTCCAAAGCGGACAATGTCTTCAATGAAAATTTCCTTGACTCTCGAAATAAAGCCAGCGCCCCCCCCTCCTCCGATAAGGTGGAGATGAGAATCAATGATTCCCGGGCAAACAATCTTATCCTTCGCATCATAAACCTCTGTTTCCGAATCGAGACCTAAGGATATCGAAAGATCACGATCAATCCTTACAACCTTATTATTGATGATAAGGAGATCTTGCCCTCCGATCTCCTCCGGAGTAAAAACCTTACCCCCTTTGATAAGTTTAATGATCTTTTTTCTTTCAGAAGTGTCTTGAGAGTCCATGCTTTTCTCCATTCTTTTGGAAATATTTAAGGGGCCCCTTACAGATCCCTCCCCTTATCATGATCCGTCATAAAATTATCATTTTTGCATAAAAATGACAGCTTTTTAAATGATTGATCGAGAAAAAGGAGCTCCATGGGTTACTCCAGGATTATTTTCTGATATTCGGCCGGAGAGAAAATTTCTAAAATAACCGTTTCTTCATCTAAGGCCTCGGTCTGATGAGGTTGACTTCTTGGGGTGTGTACAAAATCTCCTGTTTTTACGATCCTCTCTTCCTCTCCTATTTTCACCTTTACCTTTCCCTTAAGGATATGTGAAATCTGTTCGCTGTCGTGCTGATGTTTCTCTCCGACGTGACCAGGTTGGAGGGTCAACAGGAGAGCTTTAATTTTTTCCCCTTTAAAAGTTCGGAAAGATTTTAAGAGAGAGACCTTCTCTAAAGGAAGGTCTTCCCAAGAATAACAAGACATGTTTTTTCATCTCCTGAAGGATTACTGGACTGCCCATCCGCCATCGATGATGATCACCTCTCCGGTCATATAACTGCATGCCTCTGAAGCAAGATAGACAACGAGGGGAGCGATCTCCTCGGGTTCTCCGGCACGCTTCAATGGGATCGCCGCTTGCCTCTCCTGAATGGCCTTCCCCATTTCAGGGGTGTTCATGAGCCCGGGGGCCACAGAATTGACGAGAATATGGTAGGGTGCCCACTCCAACGCAAGGGCGCGAGTCAGCTGGATGAGTCCGCCTTTACTCGCACAATAAGCAACACGGTTGGCCATTCCCTGAAGTCCGACTCTGGAGGAAATATTAATGATTCTCCCCCCCTTTTGCCGAATCATCACCGGTCCTACGGCCTTGCAGCAGAAGAAGGCTCCGGTGAGGTTGGTATCGATGACGCTCCGCCATTCCAGCTCGGATATCTCTATGAGGGACTTGTATGACCTGGTGGCAGCATTGTTGACGAGAATATCAATCCTCCCGAATTCGGAAATGATCTTCTGAACGGCCTTTTCCACCTGATTGAAATCGGTGACGTCCATGGAGATGGCTAAGGCATTCCGTCCTTTTGCCTTAATCTCTCCTTCCGTCTTTTCGATCTCCGAAAGGGTCCGGGAGGTCACTGCCACATGAGCTCCCGCTTCGGCAAGGGAAAGTGCAATCGCCCTTCCTAAATTTCGTCCTGCCCCTGTCACAAAGGCCACTTTATCCTGGAGTCGAAATTTCTCAATGACGTCTCTATTCACTTCATCCGCCTCCCACTCTTTTAACCATTTCATGAAAATCTTCATCCGAGACCGGTTTTTTCGTACGTTCGGACTGTTCTTTCACTTCTTTCAGAAGGGCGGTAACCTTTTCATCCGGCAGGGTTAAGGAGAGTTCCTCTAATTTCATCTGGATAGAATATTTCCCGCTTTTTTTACCAAGGAGAACATTGAATTTTTGACCGACCACCTCAGGGAGATAGGTTTCCGAGATAAAGGGGTTTCCTTTGGCGAAGCCCTCCAGGCCCGCACCACTTTCAAACGTAAAGGCATTTCCGCCAACGACCGCTTTATGCGGTTGGAGTTTCACTCCCGTCAGCTCCTGAACCAGACGGGAAACCTCATAAAACTTTTCATATTTCAAATTAAGGTGGAGCCCGTAAAGGAGGAGGAGAGCCACGGCGACTTCTTCCGTGGAAGCGTTTCCTGACCTCTCCCCCATGCCATTCATGGTCGTGGAGAGCACATTGGCCCCCGCCGATGCGGCAATAATGGTATTGGCGGTTGCCAGCCCGAAATCGTCGTGACAGTGAATTTCAATGGGAAGATCGGTTAATTCACGAACTTTACTGATCAAAAAAGCGATCCCCTGAGGAGAAATGCATCCCCGCGTGTCAACCAGACGTAACCGATCGACGTGTCCTTGGGCAATGACGGTTTGGATATAACGCGAAAGAAATGAAAAGTCGGCTCGTGTGGTATCAAAGGGGCTGAAGACCACATACAACCCTTGAGTATGTGCGAAATTGGTCAGCTCAATGGCGGTATCAATCACCTTTTCATAGGGCCACTTGAGCTTCTCTTCGATGAGCAAGGGACTCGAAGGAAGACTGCACAGGATCCCCCACACTCCGCAATCCCTGGCGATTTGGATCTCCTCTTTTCTGGCCCGGCAAAAGGCAAGAATTTTGGCACGATGCCCGGCCTTTGCGATCTGGGTGATGGTCTTCTGCTCTTCAGGAGAGACGGCAGGCATCCCTGATTCGATTTGATGGATTCCAAGTTCATCGAGTGCCTGTGCAATCCGTATCTTTTCCTCTCTGGTGAGGACGACCCCCGGCTGCTGTTCGCCTTCCCTGAGAGTACAATCGCTAATCTCAATGTTCGAAAGTTTGATCGGACCTCTCACGTCGGGATGAAAATTATAATTGCTCACATACCATTTTTCTTTAATCCAGGGTTTTTCCATTCGACCTCCTCACCGAAACAACTTATTTTAATTGCCTTTAAAGAACATCGGGTCTTTTCATCTCAAATATATCTGTCATCCGGCAATAAAGCTGCCCGCCAAGTCTCCCGATGGGTTTCCATTTAGAAATATCTATCTGATCACCGGACCACAACTCGTCCCGTATATGGGCCAGAACGATCTCTCCGATGATAATATGGCTTCCTGTTGGAACCACGCCAAATTCCAGGAATTGTACAAGCTTACATTCCATGTTAATTTGTGATTCAGCGACCCTGGGTGCTTTGACAAGATCGCTTTTTACGGCCGTCAATCCGACCTCCTTAAACTCATCCACATCGCTGGGATAATCCGCGGAAGATTGGTTCATGGCTTCCACCATGGACTCATCCACGACATTTACTACAAAATCCCGGGTAAACTCAATATTTTTTAGAGTATCCTTCTTCTGGCCGTCTCTTCTCCGGGAGATCTGCAGGCAAACAAGAGCAGGTTTCATGCCGATCGGTGAAAAACAGCTGAATGGCGCAAGATTGAATATCCCATCCTCGCCAACCGTGGATACAAACGCGATCGGTCTCGGTAAGATGGCACTCATGAGCAACTCATGAGAATCCCTTTTACTTAAATCTGCTGGAATAATTTTCATTTACCTGAAACCCCCTCTTCCGTAAAATGTTGGATATCCATAATTTAAATTAAAAAATGGTGTATTGTCGTCATACTATCTCAGTCCTCGCGAAATGTCAAGCCTTATATCCCCTGCCCTATCTTCCCTGACCGTAAACGTGAAAATTCCAGACCCAAAGATGAATGATTTTCTTAACCGGGGCGAGAGAAGGAGATCTCATTGGTCTTCAATGGGGCTGAATTCCCAGCTTCATATCAGGAGGACATTCAACCACGGAAAATTCATGGAGCCAGAGAGCAAGGTCTCCAGACGGAAAATTAGATTCTGTCCCGAATTTGTTGCTAAGAAAGAGTGAAAAGAGATCTCTGAAGGAATATACAATTTTTAACTCCATGCGGCTCCTCACGAGCATTCAAGCCCCTTTTTGAAATAGAAGGGACCCCTCTTTGAGAAGAAGATATTGAATGTCATGTCAGCAAAGAGATCCTCTGCGCCTTCATAAGTTCTTGATCTTCCTTTATTTTTGGAGGCGGTGTAACTGAAATGTATCGGCACAGAAATGTTTGACAGAATATTCAAAAGACTTTAGATTTATTCAGTAATGATCAGTTTAGACAAGGAGGAATTATCGTGTCTGAAATCATCACTTTTTCACCCTCACTCTCGCTATTTGGTTTTGGAGCTTTATTGAAGCTTCCAGAAGTATTGAAATCAAGAAGCTTCAAACGGATCTTAATCATCACGGATCCTCAGGTCGGCGCCAGCGACATTCTCCAGAGGATCCTTGATTTGCTGAAAGGGTCATTTGATTGGGAGTTATTTGATGGCGCACCGAGTGAGCCCCATAGTATTGATGTGGATAAGCAAAAAGACCGTTTTGGGTCAGACTTCGATGCTCTTTTGGGCGTTGGAGGGGGCAGTGCTATGGATTTTGCCAAAGCGCTGTCCATTATCATGACTCACGGAGGTTTGCTTGCGGATTATGCTGGTGAAGGAACCGTTCCGGGGCAGGTCATTCCAATCGTTTGCATACCGACAACATCAGGAACCGGTTCGCAAAACACCCAAACTGCGGTTTTTACCATAAAGGGCGTCAAACTCGGATGTTCCTCAGAGTACATCCGCCCTGCCGCGTCTATTGTGGATCCAGAATTAACGATGAGGCTTGACCCTATGGTTACCAGAAATACGGGATATGATGCCCTGATGCACGCAACCGAAAGCTTCACAGCCCGGCCCCACGCTCAGGTTCCAGAGCGGCCGATTCTTTACCAGGGAGGTAATCCTTTCAGCCGGGCTTTAGCCTTTGAAGCCTTTCGTTCCATTTGGGCTTCCTACCGGCAGGCCTTCTCTAATGGTGGTAATCGCGAGGCTCGTATAGGGATGTCCATGGGATCACATTTAGCAGGGATCGCTTTCAGCCACAGTGGGCTGGGTTTAGTCCACGCACTCGCCTCATCCCTGGGAGGTATGGTTGACGCACCCCATGGCGTCTGTCTTGCAGCTTGTACGAACATTGGGTTGAACTATAATTTCAAGGTGTGTGAAAAGGATCTTAGCGCCTTAGCGTCGATCATGGAAGGCAAGGATGGATTGAGTTCTAACCTCGCTTCTGCAGAGAGCTTCATCACAAAAACCCAGGCACTGATAAGGGAGTTAAACTTTCCTTCCAGACCTTCAGAACTCGGGATAAAAAAAGAGGACGCTCAAGCGCTCTTAAAGAATACCTTAATCCAAACGAGACGTATCAAGACAAATCCACGTCCTCTCGACGATGAACTGCTCTCGTATATTGAAAAGGGTATTTAGTTTTCGTCCATAAGGCAGTGAGTGATGTTGAAGCGACGATGCGATTTCTTGCTGATATGGGTGTGGATATCAGAGTTGTTAAATAGCTGCGCAACAATGCTCATGATGCAAAGCATCTTCGCGAAGAAGGAGGTTGAAAAGCCCAAGGGTCAAAGCCTTAATGGGGAAAAGGAAGAGATGATAATCTTCAAGCCAGATGAGATCCGCACTCTTCTCGACAAAGCTGCCACGCAGAAAGACGAGGTACTTTTCATGACGGCTGTCTCAACCGGGGCAAGAAAAGGGGAGCTCACTGGCCTTCAATAGGGAGATGTTGACTGGCTGAATTCCCAGCTTCATATCAGGAGGACCTTTAACCATGGAAAATTCATGGATCCAAAGAGTAAGGCTTCCCGCCGAAAGATCGACCTTGCCCCAGAAGTAGTCCATGAACTAAAAAAGTGGAAACTGGCATGTCCAAAAGGAGAAACGGACCTTATCTTTCCTACCGAAGAAGGAACCCCTGAGAACGCAGCTAATCTCTTGTATCGACGGTTCTTCCCCGCCTTACGGCGAGCCGGACTGCCTCGAATGAGATTTCATAATCTTCGGCACACCTATGCCAGCCTTTTGATTGCTCAAGGGGAACATCCCAAATACATCCAGAGCCAACTCGGCCACAGCAGTATCAACGTTACAATGGATATTTACGGGCATTTAATGGAGACCGTGAACCAGAAGGCCGCCAGCCGCCTGGGAAAAACCGTTTTAGGTAATATTACTCCGAATGAGTCGGAGAAAATCTCATACCAAATCCGATAAAAACTGATTTTCGTTTAAAAGGAATCTGAGGTTTCTTAGAAGTACCGACTTCCCCACTCATACTGGAAAAGGGTAGCGATGCAGAATTAAAGACTTCCTGTGTAAACTACCCTTCTGGACATCCATATGAAAATCAAATCGAAACATTTAAAGTGTTCAAGGAACAGAGGATAGATAGCAGAAATTGATAGCTTGAATTTGTGGCAGAGAGAGGCCAGGAGGTGCAAAATGGATCTCTGAGAAGTGTTTTAAATCCCCCCAAATTCTTTTACCATCCAAAAATCTAATTTAACCTTTGATATCACTCATTGAGGGTCCTTTATTACGTCTTCTAATCCCAGTTTTTCCAAGGTTTCAGGCAGTGGCCTTCCTGTTTGAGGGTCCCAGCCCATAAATTCATAGTAATTCTTAACCATAGAGTCCCATTTCTCCATAATGTTTCTCCCTTTAGCTGGTCCGTCGGCGGGAATAGAACCATAGCGTACAGAAGGTCTTTCGTTTTCAACTTTCATTCCATGCCGAAGATTGAAGATTCTAAGGAGATTGACAATCCGTCTGCCAACAGTAAAAGCCTCTTCAAGGGACCAGTTCCACCCAGTCACAGCATTGAAACAGTTCAAAACGAGCTTTGGGTGGGGTGAGGCAAGTCGGCAAATTCCCAGACAATCATCAAACTGGCGGATCCCATTGAATTTCGCATTCAGAGCGGTAACTTCTTCGTGAGAGAAAGGATCGGTAATCGGAGGAACTTTATCAACCATATCGGGTCTGACCCCACCGAACGTTGACTCGATGGTGCTTGTATTTGAAAGGCACGTGTCAAATAGTTCACTCCACCTTGCCCGATGGTCATGACCTCTTGGCGTCGCACCTTTGTGGGTATACACAGCCCAATCGGCTGCTTCCCCTCCTATTTTTTTAGAGGCCCTCATCACCCCCTCCGCCAGAAGATTTCCTATATAGCCCTCTCTGCGTGCAATTCGATTGAGCAATGCTTTTACTGCCTCGACATTTCCCCAGTTAAGGGCAAGGCCTTCTGTCTCTCTCTGAGTAAACACCCCTTTCTCAAAACACTCCATTACCCAAGCCACAGTCCAGGATGACTCATTACTGTCCATCCCGAGGCGGTCAACTTCTCTCACCAACATAACCACCGCCCCTAAATCGGTATTTCCAATCATAGGACCGAATCCTGCCAAAGACTCATATTCAGGTTCCTCCCCTTCAATGCCGCTATAAGGTCCTTCTGTTACAGTCACTTTTACCACGTGAGCGATCGGACACTTGTAACATGGCTTCCGTTGAATCTTGAAATGACTTCTTATGTATTGACCATTCATTTTCTCGTGCTCGGGGAAGATGTGTTCGGTCAAATTCTTCACCGGTAACGCGCCCGATTCATAGACCGCTGAAAAGATTCCGGCAGTTCCGAATTTCTGAAAAGGGCCCCATGATTTCGCAAATTCATACAGTTCTCTGTTCGCCTTTCTCAATCCAACCAGATCCGAAATTTCAAAATTGAGGTCTCCACTGTATGCCACAACGGCTTTAAGGTTCTTTGATCCCATGACTGCACCAACGCCGTTGTGGGCGGCCACATGACCCCGATCTCCTGCAATGACAGAGTATAAAACCCCATTCTCCCCAGCAGGCCCGATCGCGTATATGCTTACGTCATGTTCACCGACCCCCAATTCTGTCCGTAAGTCGTCCTCCACCCTTTGAATATCCTTACCGGCAAGATGTCGTGCATCCTGAATCTGTGCCTTCCCGTCGCGGACGACGAGATAAATCGGATTCGGTGATTTCCCCTGGATAATGATACCGTCAAAACCAGAAAATTTTAGATAGGCACCAAAAAAACCATTCGCCTGGGATGATCCGGCAATATTAGTCATTGGTCCTTTCGTTGTAACATTAAATGTTCCCGCGCCAAAAACACCGCTTCCTGCCAAAGGACCCGATGACCATATCAGCCGATTTCTAGGATTGGACCATTCAATTTCAGGAGGAACTTCTTCATAAAGATATTTTGCACCGAGTCCAACACCCCCTACCCATTTTCTTAATACCTCTTCATCCAATGCCTCTGACCATATTTCGCCTTTAGAAAGATCCACTCTCAAAATTTTTCCTGTGTAGCCAAACAGTTTGCTCACCCCCTGCCAACCTCCTTCCTTACAAACCACTTATGGGTTGCATACAATGCTTATTACTGGCCACGGAGTGTACTCGTCGTTTAAGACACCGCGCTTCGACACACACGTTCCACGAAGTCCCTCACCGCATCCCCGCGGGATGCTCCTAACTTAATCGCGAGTTGATTGACGTGTGAGATGACCCCTTCGTAGTATGTAGAGCGCGAATCGCCGATGCAGGCGCTGGTGTGCGCCACAGTCGCGGCAGCAATACCACGCTCATTAAGTGGATCAAGGCGACCGATCCCCGCCTGGTCGATACCGACCCCAGCATCGTTGAAGATCGCGACGAAAGCCTGGATATTGAAGGCCTTTTCTCGCCGGCCCCCAATGAGACCTCCGTGAGAGCCAGTAATGACAATTTGACCAGCATCCTCGGTTTTCACAAGAGAAGCCGAATCAATGCAGACAATTCGTGGGGTACCCTCTGAGATCTGGAAACGGGTTTCCTCGTAAGCTGGAGGTGTGCCGATCGGAAGCGGAGCCCTTTTTAGGTACACGGCTGCGTAAGCACATGCCATACCCGGAATACAGTTTATACTTTTTGCGAGCCGATTGGCGTGACTGATAATGCCCCTGTGAAGCATGTCGGTTGCCTCTCCAATTCGTGCTGAAGTATAGGAAAGGACCGCTGCCGCCATGCCTATATGTTCGCAGTAGTCGAGGCAGGCGATACCAGCATCCCGGAGCCCCACGCCCGCGTCATTCAGGATCACCGCTCGAGCACCGCTAACTGCTGCCTTGTAGGCTGCGTAAGTGCCGCCATGGGAACCGGCGATTACAATACTTTCATGTGCAGTCGAGTCCAGATAGTTGACGCTGTCCACAAGCAGGATGCCTTCGGGAATTTCCATCCCATCGAGCATTTCATGTCCTATGCACTTCATCTAGTCCAATTGATCAAAACGTTCATCAACTCGATTTGGATTGCAGTAGGGACGAAGTTGCCCTCAATCTTAAATAAATCTCCGGGACGTGTCCTCGTGCTCGAACCTTTATCTTTTATCCCTGACGAGACCCTTCGCCCGAAATATCTTTGGCTATCTCCGCTGCCATGGTAACGGCTCTGGTAAGCATGGCATGCTTGGCCACTCCCTTCCATGCAATATCGTAGGCCGTTCCGTGGGGAACCGTGACGACCGGCGTAGGCATCCCCATGTAGAGGGTCACGCCCGGCCGTTCTCGCCCTAGAATCTTCCGCCCAATGTTGGCTTGGTCGTGGTACATACAGACCAGCCCCGCGTAATCCCCTTGCAACGCATTCAGGAATAGGCTGTCGGGCGGCACCGGGCCAGCCACGTCGTATCCTTCAGCGTTGGCCATCTTGATGGCCGGCTCGATTACGTCAATCTCCTCCCGTCCGAATAATCCCCCCTCACCGGAGTGGACGTTAAGCGCAGCTACGCCAATCCGAAGCGGATTCACCTTTGCCGCTTGCATCACTTTATGGAGGCCATGAATTTTCTCTAGGACGGCTTTGACTGTAATGAGGTCTGCGATTGACCGAAAGGGTACATGAAATGTTACTGTTGTGACCCAGAGGCCCGCCACCTCCCCGACCATGTAGGCATGGTCGGGTCCTCCAAAGCATTGGTGGAAGTAGATTATATCATCCGTGGCCATGATCCCGGCCATGTGAAACGCCTCCTTGTTGAATGGGGTAGAGACAATGGCACTCACCTCCCCTGCTTTGGCTATCTCGACCGCGCGGCTACAACACGCGGCTGCTGATTTGCCCCAACGAGCGTCCAATGTTCCTGGCATCAATGCCTCATCAGGCAACTCGCCAGCGGAAACAACGTCTAAAGTGGAGGGGTTGGTCCCCGCACCGGCAGCCGTTGGCACGGTGACGATGGAAAGCCGGCTCCCCACCAACTCGACGGCGCGGGCGAGGATCTTCGGATCACCAATCACAACTGGATTGCAGCAAGCTCTTACCTCTGTTTCCCCCAACACTCGGGCAACGATCTCCGGGCCTATGCCGGCCGGGTCCCCCATAGTAATGGCAATAGTTGGCTTGACCATGTGTGTAAGTCTTTCCCCTTTCTTGTTCGGTCAAAATCAATAGAATTGGCGGTATTTAAACAGATCCGGCCGATACGTGCTTACATCCGGGACCTCAAGAAACTCTATGTAATTCCCTTCGGGGTCTATCGTGTAGACCACAAATAACCCCGGCCTTACCTCGATCTTCGTATCACCACTCTGCAGCTTTACTCCATTCTCCTTCAAGCGCTTAACGATGCTATCAATGTCTGTCACGATGAAGCTAACATAAACAAGACCATGTCTATCAAACACGTATTGAGGGACTTCACCTGGTTTGGGTGGTCTTCCTGTTTGGATAAGCCTAATCCATTCTCCATAGGGTGTTGCCAATCGAACGACTCGTAGCCCATGAGCAGTTTGACCTACCTTAGTTGTCATCTCAGGTGGAACCTTGGCGTCTGAAACCTTCCTGAGTCCCAAGATTTCAGTATAGAATATAAGCATCTTGTCCATGTCGTTCACAGAGACCGCTACTTCCAAGGGGGCGGTCATCTTTAACGACCATGAGGTTTGCGCATTCGCCCCTGAGAATACCCCTACCACTAAAACACCTCCATTTATTTGAATTTAAGAACTCTCTCGTTTATTATTTTGTTTTAACTCCATATTTTAAAAAACTTATAAGCTCCATCATATTTAACCCCCTAGAGTTACCCGGGGCAGCCATAGGATGATCTCGGGGAACACAATGCAAGAAACCAAACCCACTGCCTGCAAGAAGACAAACGGGATTACCCCTCGGTAGATGTCCGAGGTCTTCACCTCCGGCGGCGCCGCCCCCTTGACGAAGAAGATGGCGTAGGCGAACGGCGGTGTTAAAAAAGACATCTGCAGGTTCACGCAGACGAGTATGCCGAACCAAATCGGGTCGAAGCCCAGAGTTGCCACCACTGGCAAGAAGATGGGTACCAAGATAAAAAGAAGCCCTTGGTAGGAGATGAAAAAACCGCCAATGAAGAGGATGAACATCATTGTGAACAAGATGAACCATTTGCCAAAGGGCAGGTTCATTAACATGTTCTTGATCAGCTCCCCACCGCCTAGAAACAGGAAGACGGAGTTGAAGATGGCTGCGCCCATTATGATAAATAAAACCATGGTCGTGACGATAAGTGTGCTGTAGGCGGCTTCCTTGACGTTCTGATAGGTCAGCTTACGGTAAGCGGCGGCGAGGATCAAGGCAGCGAAAGAACCCACGCCGGAAGCCTCGGTCGGCGTGGCTATGCCGCCGATGATCGATCCTAGAACGGCAATGATCAAAAACATCGCAGGAAGCATGTTCAGGGCCGCCTTGCTCCACAGTTTTCTACCCTTGATCCTAAGCTCATTCTCCGTGATGGCAGGGGCCATATGGGGTTTTAGCCAGGCGCCTATACCGATATAGAGCATGTATAAAAACGCCAAAAGCAGCCCAGGAAACAGAGCTCCCGCAAAAAGCCTGGCCACCGAGAGGTTGGCTATGGGCCCGTACATGACCAACATGACACTGGGTGGAATCAATATGCCCAAACTGCCGCCCGCGCAAACCAAGCCGGTGGCCAGACCCTTGTCGTATTTGCGTTTGAGCATAGCAGGCACCGCTAACAGAGTCATGGTGGTGACGGTAGCTGCGATGACGCCGGTACAGGCAGCAAAAACAGTGCACGTGATGATCGTGGCAAAGGCCAGCCCCCCTCTGATCTTCCCAAAAATCTCGTGTAGACTCTGATAGGCGCCTTCGGCTATTTCGGTTTTTTCGAGTATTGTGCCCATAAAGACAAATAATGGCACAGCTATGAGAACCTCGCTTTCCATTGTGCCGAAAAACCCCAACATGGACATGGGGAAGAAGGACGCGCCCATGAAGATGAGGCCGAAGGTGATGGCCATGAACATCAGGCCAAATGCCAAGTGTATCCCACAGATGACCATCCCCAAAAGCAAGACCATCATGATTATGGCCACTATTTGGTCTGAACTCATGACTGGCCCCCCTTCTTTAGTTTCTGGCAAATACGTACGATTTCAGCCAAAGATTGCAGGGCCAGCAGGAAAAAACCGACCGGTATCAGCGTTTTGGGCGGGCCTGTTGGGAAAACCCAGGTGCCGGTGGAGAGTTTCTCGCCAATGCTATAGGCTTTGGCGGAGAAAATAACCCCGGCCCATCCGAAAAGAATCACCGGAGGCACGATGATGATTAGATTTATCAAAAAATCGTAAATCAGTTTGGCACGTTCAGAAAGGGCGCCATAGACTATATCGATGCGAATATGCCCTTTCCGGAGGTGGGTGAAGGCTCCGCCCAACACAAACTGGGCGGCGAAAATCATCCATGAAACATCATAGCCCCAAGTGGTGGGGCTATTAAAAAAGTGACGCATAGTCACCTCGTACAGCACCACCAGCATGAGAGGAATAACCAGCCAGGCCGATAGGGACCCGGTCCATTCATTCAAACGATCCACAGTCTTGGCAAACGGCATTTTTCACCTCGCCTCTAAGTCAAGCTTATAGATAATCCTCGGTGCCTGTCCTGATGCTTTATTGTCCCATTCAGGGAAAGGGGAAAAACCTTAGCCTTTAGGGGAAGATTTCAGTAGGTTTGCGGTATGGAGAATTATCGTCGATTGAGCCATACCGTTTATAATCTAAAGTATCATTTGGTTTAGATCACCATACCGCAAGCCCCTTTTTATGTGTTAAATTACTGTCAGGCTACGGCTTAGTCGAACTTGGTCAGGTCATAGTACGGTTTATATTTTTCGATAAACGCCTTCTGAGATTGCCAGACCTTGGCAAAAAAAGGATCTTTTTTGGACTTCTCATCGATGATTTCCATGGTCAGTTTGCGTGCTCGTTGCTGATCCGCCTTGGATAGTTTGGTGGTTATGGTTCCATATTCTTCAATCTTTTTATTGTACTTAATGGTTTCCTGCCAGTAATCGGCATACCCTTGGAAGGTGGCCGCCATGGCCGCCTTTTCCACGATGGCCTTCAAGTCAGGGGGCAATGCTTTCCATGACTTGGTCTTGATCACAAGCTGGAAGATATTGTTGGACATATGTATCGGCGGTCCGAAGCGGTACTTGCAAACCTCGTGAAACCCTGCGTTATAGTCATAAGCAGCATCCACATATTCCGCAGCATCGATAAGACCTCTCTGCAGGGCAGGCAATACCTCGCCCCCAGCAAGGAGCACGACGGAGGCCCCCAATTTTTGCCACAGTTCCATACACAAGCCTGCAGATCTAATCTTTAGGCCCTTTATATCATCGAGAGTCTTGATGGGCCTTTTCGACCAGATTTCTTCGGGTGGGGTCAGGCCCAAGGGAAAGACCACGATTTCGTTGCCGTACATCTCCTGTTCGAGCTCCTTGCCCCCACCACCGTAAAGCCATAGGATCAGGTCGTTGAACTCTAAAACTCCACCGGGCAAGGTATAGAAGAGGTCTCCCGCCGGATACGTACCCTTTTGGAAGGCTGGCGTGTTCGCACCGAAATCCAAAAGGCCATCGCGCACGGCGTCATATACCTTGGTCGCCGGAACAATCTCGTTGGCTTCGTGCAAAGTGATTTCCATACGTCCCCCGCTCATTTCTTCCACGAATTTCTTCCAATATACGATAGTGTACTTGCCCAAAGGAGTGGACAATCCGAAGCAAGTTGTGCCCTTCCAGCGAATTTTTTCGGCCCCAAACGCGGCGCCTGCCATGAAACAAAATAGAGTCGCCATCACAACAATCATCAAAATCACACGCATGATTCTTCTTTCCATTTTTTTTCTCCTTCCTTGTATAATAATTTTATCCCAACACTTCTCAATCTCTATTAATCTTAAGCTTTCTTTCAATCACCCCCTTTTCGAAAACTCTCATTTACTGCCTGCCAAGAGACTTCATTGGTCACCTTCTCCCTCTTCCTCTAAAAACAGATATCTTTGGTTCTGCGGTGATCCCTTCATGCCGGCCCGTAACAGAATCCAATCATCCCCCCCCTTATCCAATGTCCTTCCGGCCCCTCGGGAAGTAGGTGCACCTATGGTCGTCGCTTTCAGATCGTCCGCATCAAGGTCTTCTCAAAGTTGGTCACGGGTGGAAAAGCCTCACGGTCCACGATAACATCAATGACTGTGGGGCGGTCGCTTTCGAGGGCCACCTTGAATATCCGCTCGAACTCGGAGCGTGTTCGCACCCGCACCCCCTCTGCACCGAGGCCGCGAGCAACGGCGCTGTAGTCGGCATCGGTGAAGTCATTGGCCTCGGGAATGACCCGGCCCTGGTGACGGTACTTCTGTTCATGGTATTCGAAAATGAGGCCACCGTTGTTAAGGACAACAATTACAACCGGCAGCCTCAGTCGCACCGCAGTCTCGATGTCCGAAAGATGGTATCCGATACCGCCATCACCGGTGACGCAAACCACCTTCTCCGGGCGGGCAAGCTGGACGCCGAGAGATGCCGGCAGTGCCCACCCGAGAGAGCCGACGGCCCGAAAATAAGAACGCGGCCGGGCGGTTGGAAAAAGGACGCCTGTCCACGCTGCCATATAGCCGGTGTCGGCGACGATTGTAATCTCCTGGTTGTGTTTCGCAAGGACCGCGATAACCTCTAACGGCGAGAGTGACGGGCTATTGGCTGCTCTTTCGGTTGCCGCCATGACCTCGTTCCGCCAACTCTGGATTTTCTCTCGGGCTACGGTTGACCATGCCGCTGCGTCGGCGCTGAGGGCCCGCCCCTTTGTCTCACGGCAAAGCGCTTCCAAGCCTAACCGAGCGTCGGCGACAAGCCGCACTGTTGCAGCATAGGTGACACCGAAGACCGCAGGATCAGTGTCGATCTGGAGGATTTTCGCTTTTTGGTTAGGAACCGTATAGCCCTTTGTGGCGAGCCCGCCTAAACGAGAGCCGACGACGAGTACGCAGTCGCTTTCCTCGACCAGGTCATTGGCCACCTTGGCAGAATAGCGGCCGGTGACGCCGAGGTTAAGCGGGTGGTCACCTGGGAAACTAGTCTTGCCGCCCATGGTTGTGGCCACGGGAATACCAAGGGCTTCAGCAAACGTCTGGAGTGCCACCTCCGCTCTCGCCTGAACCACGCCGTCGCCGGCAAGGATGACCGGCTTTTTTGCTGCGAGAATATTTTCCACCACAGCACGCACAGTGCCGTCATCAGGGTGAACCGGACTGGCGTCTCCAAAGCCGATTGTCTTCGGTTTGTCAACTTCTATTTCACGTCCGAAGTAGTCTCTTGGAATGTCAAGGTGTACCGGGCCACGGCTTCCAGCCATAGCCTGGTTGACGGCGATGGAGAAGAAATCAGGTACCGAATCCGGACTGGCAGCGAAACCGCTCCATCGGGTCAGGGGTGCGAACAGAGGCATCTGATCAAGGGCTTGGTATTCCCCTTTGTACATGCTACTGGTTGCCGTTGCCCCCGTAAGGGCAACCACAGGGCTTTGAGCCCAAAACGGATCGGCTAGGGCAGCAGCAACGTTGGCCGCTCCTGGGCCAGACTGTCCATAGGTAAATCCAGGCCTTCCGCTGGCCCGGGCGTACCCATCGGCCATGTAAACGCTACTAAACTCACTTCGTGCCAAGATCATCTTGATTCCGGCGTCGTGCATGGCGATCCAGAGTGGTTGGTCACCACCGGTAAGCAGAAAGAAATACTCGGTGCCGAAGGCTATCAGACGATCTACGAGAGCTACGGCAACTGTCGTTTTCATAGTAGAGTCCTCTTCAGTCAAATACCATTTAGTCTAAGACGATCCTCTCGATTAACGCCGAGAAGCATGAACACTCAATGTCAGGGCTGGCTTTTTCCCGATAGCCTCGACTCTGTGTTTAAGAGTTGAATCGAAATAGATCGAATCTCCTTCATCCAATACATATTCCTGATTGTTTATGATATATTTAATCTTTCCCGCAATAACAAAGTCAAATTCCTCTCCTGCATGTTCGAATTCAACCTTTTTCGCTTTAGATTTATCGCCAGGCAGTACCTTAACAATGAATGGATCCATGATCCTATCTTTTTTTTGCAGAGAAAGAGCCTCATAAACGTACCCAAAAGGTGTCCCTTTCTGCGCCACTTGAACCCTCTCATTCTTCCTTACGACGGCAACATCAGAAGAATCATCTGTGCTTTCAAAAAAATTACCGATCGTCATCCCGAGGGCGACCGCAATCCCTGACAGAGTTGAAATCGCCGGAATCTTCTTTCCTGCCTCTAAAAGGGAGATGTAACTCTTTGTAAGACCGGACCGACCCGAGAGGCCCTCTTGAGTAAGGCCTTTCTTAATCCGAATCTGTTTTATCCGCTTCCCCAAATTCTTAATTGTGTTGTCCATATTGTTTTCCTCAAGTGCAATATGTTATTAACTACTGGTAAACTTAATTCCCAAAAAAAATTTCAAGGCCTTATGATATGATATAAATTTGGGTGAATATCGCTCTGGTGTGTTTTCCCATATTAATCTTTTTATTTCTTTGGGTAAACTTTATAATGGTCCCAAAAACTTGTCAAGTCTTTTTTTAATTTTTTTAAATATTTTTCAGACTAGTAATTTTTCCAAGTCCGTCACCGAGCAGACCCAATTTTCTCAACCCAACATACATTTGATTTGGCAAACCTTTGCCTTTGGGCTTCAACCCCATCTTTAGTATCATTAATAATAGCAGATTCAATTCCGAAAAAAATTAGGAATCATTAAGTCGGAAGGGGACGAGGCAAGACTTCCTTTTTTATGCTTAATATCTGCTATTAACCTTCTGTTTCCGACACCCCAAAAAACGGAGGATATAATCTCCATATATTCACATGGGATACACGCCAGTAATCTTCAGTTCAAGATGTCAACAAGCGGATCGAGGCTGGTTGGACGGCCGTTGGTTTCCTCAACGATCACACGGATATCGCCGTCGGAGGCACCGAAGTTGCGGCCGATCTTTATATGATGCGAATATTCATAAGCCGGCCGTGTTAAGTAGCCGACCTGCAGTGTCGCTATCTCACTAGCCTCGATTCGAGCTTGCTCTTGAAGCGAATGAATATTCCGAGCATGCAAAAGCTTCACAACTAATTAAGACTGTGCGCCAGCGCTTTATGGAATTTAATGTTGCGATCGAGCAGATCGTGATGTTCGGCCGGATTGTCGGATTTGTTTAGATAAAGTACGCGTGCGAATGTTTGTTTGCTCTTTTGGCATGCTTCACCTTATCCCACTGAAGAAGGAGAGACGTTATCCACTTCCCTGGACGGTCCCATTAAGGTGACGCCACCGTCAACCACCAGCGTTTGGCCGGTGATAAAACGTGCGTGATCAGACAGTAGAAACCTGACCGCATAGCCGATGTCCCAACCAGTACCTTCGATCCCGAGTACCGAGGCTCGGCGACGCAGGTCGCGCGTCGCTTCGCTCATGCCAGGACCGTAGACAAGCGGGGTAAAGACAGGCCCAGGCGCAACGCAATTGACACGGATGTGGTCGCGGCCGTGGTCGACGGCCATCGCTCTTGTGAGAGCAATCACCGCACCTTTCGAGGTCGAATAAGCTGTGTTTCCCTTCGGTCGCAGCGCCGAGATTGACGAAACATTCACGATGGCGCCACCGCCTGCGTAGTTAATCATAGCGGGAATGGCATGTCTGGAGGACAAAAACATACTGTCTATATTCACCTGCATGACACGATGCCAGGATTCTAAAGTGCTGCAGGTCACGGACCCGCGGCTGTTGATGCCAACATTATTATCAAGGAAGTCGAGCCGGCCGAAGCGATCGAGCGTGGTTTGAACCATGATGGCACATTGGGCCTCATCCGTTACATCTGTGGCAATGGCGACCGCGGTGCCGCCTTCTGCGGAAATCATTTCCACTGTACGTTGGGCGAGATTGAACTCGCGATCGGCCACTAGCACTTTAGTACCTGCACGCGCCAGTAGGATCGCTGCCGCGCGTCCGTTCCCAATTCCATCGCCTACCGCCCCACCTCCGGTGACGATCGCGACTTTCCCAGCAAGACCCAAGTCGTCTTGGGTTGATTTTGTCTGATTCATTGTTTCCTCCCTATTATTGGATTGATCATATAAACCGGCTTCTCAAAATACTACATGTTACGTTTTATTGTCAAAGTCTTTAGTAACATACTTTGAAAAAGAAAAAATTTTAAAAGAAAATGTTTTGACTCGCTTCTGAATATATGGGGAGGATCCTCCTCTTTAGAGATGTCATGGCCACAGGCCATTCGAGGGCATTAAAGACCTACTCACTCCCTGGCTGTCCTTTAATCCATAGATCACCATGGTACATCGAGAAAAAGTAAGCAAGAAAACCACTTAAATAAGGTTAAACAAACTAGGCCAAGACCACGAATATCTTGCCACTATCCACACTTTCCAAACAGTTTCGATTTCAATGACAAGTCGAAACCCTGGATTCGTCCCATTCGTAATTGTTTTGAGCCTTGCCTAGTGTGATGTGCAAGATTTCTATAATCTATGATAGGAAAATTGGAGCAGAGACTAAAAAAAGGGGTTAGGCCAAATCGCCTAACCCCTTGGTTTTTATGGAGGCGGCAACCGGATTTGAACCGGTGAATAACGGTTTTGCAGACCGTCGCCTTACCACTTGGCTATGCCGCCCTCTGGAGCGGGAAACGGGATTTGAACCCGCGACTTCAACCTTGGCAAGGTTGCACTCTACCGCTGAGTTATTCCCGCATCTTCGATGCTCTCAATGATAAAAATTACAAGATTTGGGCTTTGATGTCAATAGGGTCCTCTTAAAGAAAAGTTCGGAGTAAAGGAGTTCGGAGTAAAAACCTGACTCAGGCAATAATGGACTTTAAATATTTCTTAAAATAGTCAACCCCTGAAATAACGGCAATCACTAAGGCGATCCATAGAAGGGCCATCCCGATCAGATGAAAATTAATATAAAAATAGCTTCCATTGATGATAAGAAAAGAAATAGAAGCCGATTCGAAGACTGTTTTGTACTTTCCCAGGGTGCTTGCGGAAATAATGATATCCTGAGAGACAGCAATTCCCCTCAGCCCCGTAATAGCAATCTCTCTTCCAACAATCACAATCACCATCCAGGTGGGGATATCTCTTGCCGGAATAAGTGCGATGAGAGTGGTGACAATCAAAAGTTTATCGGCAAGGGGGTCCAGAAATTTCCCCAGAGTCGTCACGATTCCACGGCGCCTGGCTAAATAACCGTCCAAGGTGTCCGTAACGGCTGCCGCAACAAAAAGGAGTGCCGCGAGGATTTGAAAGGCCCTGCCTGGATAAAAAAGCAAGACGAGAATGAGGGGAATGACTAAAATTCGAGTGATCGTTAGCCCATTTGGAAGGCTAAGGATCTGCTCCCGATTGAGTTTTTCCATGAAGAGATCATTCTGGTGTCTCCCGAGCAGGCCAGGGAGAGCTAAGGTCTGTAGGATTGATAATAGCTTAACACTCTCTTGACATAATCCGCCGTTTCCCGATAAGGAGGGATCGACCGTAACTCACCCACAACATTCTCACCGGCATTATAGGCGGCTAAGGAGAGCCGAAGATCTTCATTAAACAGGGAAAGGAGATACTTAAAATAACGCACCCCTCCTTCAATATTTTCTCTTGGATTGAAGATGTTCGAAACATTCATCCGAAGTGCGGTCTCAGGCATCAATTGCATCAGACCCTTCGCCCCTTTTCTTGAGACGGCAACGGGATTGAATCCCGACTCTGTCCGAATAATCGCTTTGATCAAGGCAAAATCCACCTGATATTTTTTAGAGAACTCGGAAATCAGCGAGTCATACTGATTGGAATCTTTGATATATCGAAAAGAGGAAGAATGGTTATCATTCCCGATGTCTTCCTTATTTTCCCGAATGTATAGTTTAAATTTGGGGTCCCTCGGGCAATTGGTAAAATGAACGACTCCTTTTTCATCCACAAATCGATAAATCCCTGCGGAGGAGGGAGTGGTCAGAAAAAAAAGACAACCACATATCCATAAAATAATAATATATTTCATTAAATTTCGATCCGATATGCGCAGATTGGCTAAAAAATTACCACAACTTGTCACTTCTGTCAATTAATTTAAAATCACAAAAATTCCAAATAATTTTTTAATCCATTGAAATCAATAACGTTTTATAAATTAAGATTTAATTTATTAGTATAAAATACTGCAATCTTTATGCCGATTAAACGCCCTTGAAAAATTAGCCACAGGATAAAATTGTGTCTGTTGAGCCTCGAATTCCTTCCGAAGGGTTTGGAAATGTTTCTTCATTGCACTATTTTTTCTTTCTTATAAATAGCGTACTAAACTTTTTCTGGAAATCATCGAGCAGTGTGTAGGCAACAGGCACAATAAAGAGGGTGAGGAGTGTTGAAGCGAACATCCCGCCGAAGGTCGCTCTTCCCATACCCGCTCTCGACTCCCCTCCTGCACTATACCCTAATGCGACCGGGAGAACACCCAAGATGGTCGTCACAGCGGTCATCAGGATAGGTCGAAGTCTTACGGGAGAGGCCTGGAGGACGGCCTGATTTCTCTCCATCCCCCTCTCTCTCAACGTATTGGTGTAATCGACAAGCAGAATTGAATTCTTCACCACCAGGGCGGTCAGGGTGATCATACCGATCATACTCATTATGGAAATTGTATCGCCCGTCAGATAAAGGGCACCGAAAGCCCCCACCGCACTTAAAGGCAAGGCCAGCATGACGGACAGGGGATGGACGAAACTGTTAAACTGCATCGCCAGGACCATATAGATGATGACGACAGCCTGGATCAGGGCGATGATCATATATTGAAAGGATTCTTTGAAAGCCTCTGCTTGCCCGGTGAATGCGTGAGAATACCCCGCTGTAATATATTTTTTGGTAAGAGTCTCGACCTCCGAAATGGCCTCTCCCAGAACCTTCCCTCCAGCCGTATCCGCATAAATTGTTGCACTTCTCTGACGGTCCTTTCGGTTGACAAGGTTAGGACCGATCCCTTCTTCGACTTTCACGACCTGGGCAAGTTTAATCAAACCTCCTTTGGGGGCTCGGATGGAGATCTGGGAGATGTCTTGCGGGTTCATCCTCTGATCCCTGATCAGCCGAACCCTCACGTCATAGCGCTTCGCCCTCTCTACATCCTTGAACTTCGAAACCTCCTGACCCCCTATCAATTGCTGAACGACGGACGCGATCTCACGAATATCCAGTCCCACATCGGCGGCCCGATTCCGGTCGATCAGAACCCTTACCTCGGGCTTGGTGAGTTCAAGATCAGAACTGACATCCACTATTCCTGGGCTTCTCGTCATTTCTTCTATAATTTGATCGGAAATCTTCTTAAGGGTTTCCATCTCCGCCCCTTTGATATCCAACTGCAACGGGGCCCCTCTTCTGCCCCCTGAAGCGATTGGCGAAATATCTTCTACGTAGGCTTTAAACCCGGGCATTCCCCGTATCCTCTTTCGCAAATCGCCCATAATCTGCTGCTGGGAGCGTTTTCTTTCTTTTCGGTCCTTCAAGCTGACGACGACAATCGCTTTGTTGACCTCCTTACGTTCGCCGATCCCGATTGCGGCAAAGACTCCTTCGGTCTCTGGAAGGGAGAAGGTGAGATCCTCCACCCCTCGCAGTTTTTCATCCGTATCGTACAAGGTCGAACCTGTCGGCATCTCAAGACGGATAATGAAACGACCTTCATCGGATTTGGGGACGAATTCCCTCTTCAAATTTATAAAAAGCCCAATACTTCCCAAGAAGGTCACGGTGGCAATTCCGATCACTAACCACCGGTGTCTCAAAGAGAAGGTCAGCATCTTTCGGTAGCGATCCTCAAGTTTCCCGTACGATCGATCAAAAAATTGATAAACCCTTCCTTGTTTCGATTCCAGCTTCAGGAACTTTGAACAGAGCATGGGGATAAGGATGAGGGCAATGACCAGAGAAGCGATCACGGAAGCGGCCACCGTGACACCAAACTGGTAGAAGAATCTCCCGATGATTCCTCCCATGAAGGCAACAGGCAGAAACACAGCGGCGATGGAAAAGGTTGCTGCCATGGCCGCAAAGGCAATTTCTGAAGTTCCTTCCTTTGCTGCCGTAACCGGATCCCCCCCTTCCTCCATATGCCGGTAGACATTCTCAACGACAACAATGGCGTCGTCACAAACCACGCCGACCATCATCGAAAGAGCAAGCATGGTCATATAGTTCATGGTAAATCCCATAAAATGCATGATGCCAAAGCTGGTGATGAGAGACGTAGGGATGGAGACAGCCGTGATGATGGTGCTCCGAACGCTCAGAAGGAAGATAAACATGATCACCGCGGCAAGAAGTCCTCCGATGAAAACATCTTCTGTAACCCCTCCGATGGCCTCCTTAATAAATTTGGAGGTGTCAAATGAAATATGGATATCAACTCCCGGGGGAAGAGTCCTCTTGATTTCGGCAAGCTTTGCCTTAACGCTTTCCGCCACCTCCACGACATTGGCACCCGACCTGGGGATCACCCCCATTCCTACGGCCTGGACCCGATCATACCGCGCAATCGTTCTAACGGGCTCGGTTCCATCCTCCGCCCATCCCACATCCTTTAACCGAACGGGAGCTCCATTCTGATAGGTGATGATCAAATCATTAAACTCTTCGATATTCCGTAATTCACCGAGGTTTCTGACCGTGAATTCACGACGAACGCTTTCGATGATTCCGCCCGGTAATTCTATATTTTTGGCAAGGAGGGCTTTCGATATATCGGTCGATGTCAATCGATGGGCCTCCAGTCTCTTTCCATCCAGCCATATCCGGATCTCCCTTTTCGCATAGCCCCCTAACATTATTGATCCGACACCTTTGATGGATTCAAGCTGAGGTCTTAACAACTCGTCCGCCAGCATCCCCAGTTTCTGGGAAGGTTGATTTCCCGCCACCGAGAGCCAGAGAATG
>Ga0068714_10000842_pt1 | contig 51322 bp, 35 predicted proteins | sample MTBNYHSulfiMetaG_FD_62988 | JGI IMG/M metagenome (GOLD analysis project Ga0068714, IMG submission 62988) | Enrichment culture microbial communities from rom New York Harbor, USA that are MTBE-degrading - MTBE-NYH (New York Harbor Sulfidogenic)... | ecosystem: Environmental > Aquatic > Marine >... | reverse complement strand
CTTGAGGAGTTTTCTACCCCAGGGCGACGCCCAGGTGACGGCATTTTGCGATGTGGACGAGGAGCGGCTGCAGGATGCCCGGAATGAGGTGAAAAAACAATATGGCGAAGATTACAAAGACTATTTCACTACCGGTGACTGGCGGGAGATTGTGGATCGCAAGGATATAGACGCGGTGGTGATATCGACGCCGGACCATTGGCACGTGCTGCCGGCGATCGCGGCGGCGAAGGCGGGCAAAGACGTTTTCTGCGAAAAACCTTTGACGCTGACAGTGCATGAGGGCCGGGTTTTAAGTGATACGATAAAGCGTTATGGCAGAGTTTTTCAGACGGCTAGTGAAAACCGGTCGAAATGGAATTTTCTCAAAGCCTGTGAGCTGGTGCGTAACGGCAGGATAGGCAGATTGCATACTATACGGACTCATTTGCCGCACGGTAAGACGTGCCAAGTGCAGCCGGTCAAGCCGGCGCCGAAGGGACTCGACTGGGATATGTGGCAAGGTCAGACGCCATGGCGGGATTACTGCGATTTTGGCGCCAAGAAATGTCATTATGAGTGGCGGTGGATATTGGATTATTCCGGCGGCCAGCTTACCGACTGGGGGGCACATATCAATGACCTGGCCCAGTGGGCGAACGATACGGAATATACCGGGCCGGTGAGTGTGGATGGCAAAGGCGCGTTTCCGGAAGAGGGACTGTGGAATACCGCGGTGGAATGGGAGATTATGTATCAGTATGCCAATGGAGTTAGATTGATATGCAAGAACAGTCCGCCGAAAGTGAACTTCGCGAATATAAAATTTGAGGGAAGCGAGGGCTGGATATTCTGCATGTGGAATACCATTGAAGCCAGTTCCGCGAAGATATTAAATTCGGTCATCGGTCCGGGGGAAATCCACCTGAGAACCTGTAAGGAGCGGGAGCATCGCGATTTTCTCGATGGCGTCAAGACCAGGCGGCAGCCTTATTATCCGGTAGAGGTAGGTCATCGCACTGTCTCGATCAGTCATATCGGCAACATCTGCCTGATCCTGGGACATAAATTAGAATGGGATCCGGACAAGGAGCAATTTATTAACGATCCCCAGGCCAACCGCATGTTATCGCGGGCGATGCGCAGTCCCTGGCGGCTATAGATTATTTTTAAATACTATTAACAAGATAGGAAACAAGGGTATGGATTGGTTGTGGAATAACGTTATAAAAATATTGACGCTGGTGTTTTGCTTGGGCGTGGGCTGTCAAAATACCACCTGCCCATGCAGTGGGAATAAAACCAGCCCAGAAAGATTTGACAATGCCTTTTACGCTATGGATACGGGGACCAAAGATGAGAATCATCGTACCGCCAACACGCAGGTAACAATGCTGAAAGAGCTGGGATATGACGGCATCGGTTATAGCGGAGTGAAAGACATACCGGAGATGCTGGCGGAGCTGGATAAAAACGACTTAAAAATGTTTAATATTTATGTACGGGTGGAACTGGGCAAGGAAAAGGGCAAATATCCCGCGGGTCTGCCGGCGGCGATAAAACAGCTTGCCGGCAGAGATACGATGATCTGGCTGGCTATTTATAATACAAATTATGAGGTTTCTTGTCCCCAAGGCGATGCGGCAGCGATAGAAGTGATAAGTGAAATAGCGGATATGGCCCAGGCGTCAGGCTTGAAAGTAGCGCTTTACCCGCACTGGCGAGCGTGGATGGAACGAGTGGAAGATGCATTGCGGATTGCCCGGAAAATGAAGCGTGAGAATGTGGGAGTGACTTTTAATCTATGTCACTGGCTGAGGGTGGACGGCGATATGACGAAATTAAGGGGGCTTCTGGAAACCTCGCGGCCGTATCTTCTGCAGGTAACGATAAATGGGGCAGATACCAATACCACGGAATGGGATAAACTGATTCAGACTCTGGATAAGGGGGATTTTGACAACTATCAATTACTGAAGATTCTCAAGGGGTTAGGCTACCCCGGCCCGATCGGCCTGCAGGGCTACGGCATCAAAGGTGATGTGTATGATAATCTTAAGCGTTCGATGCAGGCCTGGCGAATGTCTCTATCCATGTCTATCTGATCGCCGTTGTGATAAACCTGAAGCGTCTGGCGGAGTTTTTGCTGTATTTTTTCCGCCATGTCACCCTATCCGGCCGGCATATCGTGACTATTTGGCTCGTAAATGCTCGTGGTAATCACAACGTGAGATTACTTGACAGGAGAATGATTACTAGACAAATAATGCTGAATGCGGCATAGAACCCGGCTTTTTCAACAGCCCCACTGTACCCAATACCAAATGGGAAATATCAGATTATAAAGCCTGTCTGAATCCGTACCGAAAGTAATTTAACACCTAACCAGAAAACAACTTATGGCAGGGGTGGGAGTGGGGAAAAAAGGAATTTGCCTTTTCTTGCAATAAGTCGATAAGCAATTACGTTATTACTAGTGAAAAGTGTCAATTTTTTAGAAATTGGTTAAGAAACGGCGTATTTAACTTCTGGAAGGAGAACAAAAATGAAAAGGTTTTATGCGACAATTGGCATGGTTTTGGTTATCGCTTTGCTGCCGGCAATGGCGCAGGCCCAAGCGGGCAGCGGTAAAGGCGGACGAGGAGACGGGCCGAGGGGGCCCGGCAGAATGCATCAGGCAGGCCCCGGCATTATGCAGCGGCAGGGCTGGGACGAAGGAGCGGGCGCGGAAATGATTTTACGCATGAAAGAAAAGCTTAATCTAAGTGACGAGCAGGTTACCCAACTGGAAGCGATAAAGGAGGAAGCCCAGGGACAGTTTAAGACAGTCAATCAGGCAGTTAGGGCAAAAAGAGAAGCATTGCATACTGCGGCAACTTCGGGAGCTGGTGAGGCAGCAATCCGCACGGCAGCGACAGAGCTGGGTAAAGCTATTGGTGACCAGGCGGTTTACGGAGCAGTCATCAAGACCAAGGTCGATGCGGTCCTGACCGACGCACAGAAAGCGCAGCTGAAAGAAATGAGACAAAAGCGTATGGAAAGAGGCGAAGCCCGCCAAGCCCAAGGCGAACAAGCAATGGGTAAAGGTAAAGGCCAAAAAGCGGGCAGAGGACCAGGCCAAGGACCAGGACCAGGCCAAGGCTTAGGCCAAGGCCCAGGACCGGAGGCGGCGTTTAAGAGGATGGATGCCGACGGCAATGGCGTTATCAGTATGGAAGAATTCAAAACTCATATGGAGCAGATGCGAGAACGCTGGGGCGGCCAGGAGCCTAATGGCAGGCGTACCCCCAGGGGCGGCAGAAGCGACAATTAAAAGCTTAGCAATTGATACCGATTAGAACTTTGCAGTTGGTTCTGCAATCAAACAGGTTCGGCAGTCAGTGCCGGGCCTGTTTTTTTATAATAATAATACTGAATGACTTAATTGATTTGAGAAAAAGATTTAGAATTTGAGAAATATAGCAGTGGATTTGTTAAATATATGGCCATGAATTGCTTTAATGATGAAGATTCAAGCGGCAGGTGAAAAATTGTCATGGACGAAGGGGGCAGGGACCGATAACTTATAAGGATCAGCCAAGGACGGTGCGCGGCGGCGGAGCCGCTTATTTTATTTATCATATTGTATAACAATAAGTTATATTCGGCAATGAAAACGATTGAACTGCCCGAAATCCACCAGCCACAAACGCCTTACACGGCTAATATCAAGGCACTTCTAAAACATACGCCGGCCTTTGCCTGTCAGATCGATATGGTCGATGAGCAGGATTTTATCCAGTGTCTGCCCACACCAAGCGGTGGTCTGACCTGTCAGGCAGCGGGAAATAAAGGCGAGCCGGTGTTTCTGCATAGTAAATATGACCCCAAACGTGAGGCGGACCGCTGGGCGGAGGGGGTAATCAAACTGGCGGAAGGGCAGCAGGATGAAGACAACAGCCGAGTGCCCATGTGCTACGTGGTGGATGGGTTCGGTCTGGGATATCACGTCAAGGCGCTTTACGACAGGCTCCTGGGTGAGGCGTTTATCCTGGTCAGTGAGCGGAATATTTCTTTGATCCGCACGGCGCTAAATCAGTTGGACTATTCCGAAATGCTCGAGAGCGGCAGGGTAATTTTCCTGGTCCGCAGCGATCGGGAGGAGATATTTAAAAAGCTACAGGCGCACTCAACCGCTATGATGCTGGGGGTGGTATATACCCGCAGCTTGCAGCAGGTGGACGGCGAGTTCCACGCCGCAATTCACAGGATGGTCAACGAATACGCGTCATTTATGCGGAGTCATCTTATCAGTCTGATCGGCAACAGCATCGTAACCATAAAAAATATCCTGCATAACCTGCCGAGCTACGTGGGGACCAGCGGCATAAATATTCTCAAGAATCGTTTCGCGTGCAAGCCGGCGGTAATCGTCTCGGCGGGGCCGTCGCTGCAGCGAAATATAACTAAACTGAAAGAAATTCGCGACAAAGTGGTGCTAATCGCGGTGCAGACGACCCTTAAGCCATTATTGGATATGGGGATCGAGCCGGATTTCGTCACCAGTCTGGATTATCACGAGGTGAGCAAACGGTTCTTCGAAGGCCTGACGGACGAACAGTTACACGAGGTACACCTGGTGGCGGAGCCGAAGGCGACCTGGCACGTGGTGGATTACGTCCGCCAAAGCGGGATTGTTTCGCTACTGGGCAATGAATTTGCCCGGCTGGTGCTGGCGGGAGAGGTCGATCCGCATGACAATCTGCCGGCGGGGGCGACGGTAGCGCATCTGGCGTTTTACCTGGCGGAGTATCTTGGGGCGGACCCGATCATATTCGTGGGGCAGGACCTGGGCTTTACCGATAATCTGTATTATGGGCCGGGGACCGCTCTGCAGGAGGCGTGGAAAGGGGAATTGAACCGTTTTTGCACCATCGAGATGAAGCAGTGGGAGCGGATCGCCCGGCACAAGAAGATACTGCGGCAAGTAGAGGATATTCACGGGCAAAAAATTTATACCGATGAGCAGATGTTTACCTACTTGCAGCAGTTTGAAAAGGATTTTGCCCATAGTTCCGCACGGGTGGTCGACGCCAGCGAAGGCGGGGTTCGCAAGCAATACTGTCAGACGATGAGTTTGCAGGCGGCGACGGATGAGTTTTGCCGCCAGCCGGTCGAGCGGGAGAAATTCGCCTATCGTAAGCAGATAAACTCCTTCAATACGCAAAAGCTTCAGCCCGCAAGGGACGCGGTGAAAAAACGGACCGAAGAAGTCGAAGAACTCAGGGGAATCTGCGTCGATACCATCGAAATAGTCAAGGAGATGCTGGACCTGGTTGACGATCAGCCGATGCTGAATAAAAAGATGGTTCGGCTGGACGAGCTGCGGACGATGGTCAAGCATCGTAACGACACCTATCGCATGGTGATGCTGGTATCGCCCACGGCGGAGATTTATCGGTTTCGGCAGGACCGGGCTTTGGGCGTGGATAATGTGCAGGGCAAGGACCGGCAGCGGCGGCAATTGCGGCGGGATATCGCCTACGTGACGGAGATTAAAAACGGCTGCGACCGGCTGCTGGAGATGCTGGGGGAGTGTGTGGTGCGATTTGATGAGGAAATAGAGAAACATAATCACACCAAGAGTTAAGGCAAGAGTACTTTCGTTTTTTTTTCTTGAGCAACATCAGCTCTTAACGTGGTGAGAAAGTGAGAAGGTAAGAAAGTGGGAAGGTAAGAAGGCATAATAATGGGCGAGATTCGATAAAAAATCGTCGAAAGTAAACAGGTAGGACTGGAAATCTATGGCGGAAGAGAATGGACATAAGATCGCCGCTCTGGTGTACGCGGATATCGAGCGGGGGGCGCTGGGGAACAGGTCGTATCTGGCAGATGAGCTGGCGGGTGAAAATATACTCCGGCGGACGGTGCGTCGGCTGGAAGGTGTGAAGCAACTGCAGGAGATAATCTTGTTTACGCCTAAAGGCCAGCGGGAAAAGGTTAAAAAACTGTTGGCGGGCACGGCGGCTATTGTAGAGGGACTGAAGGAGTCGGCGGCGTTAAGTCCGCGGGTGCGGCGGCGCAAATGGGCCCTGGAAAGCTGGCGGGGGGGGATGCACGAAGCGATGCAGGCGGATGAGATTAGCATAACGGCGGAAATGGTGCAAACGGCCAGGCAGCGGGAGGTCTATACGGCGGTGGTGGTGAACGCGGAGGCGGTATTGCTGGCCGGCGAGCTGATGGAAGGGATGCTCGAGCATCATAAAGAGCACGGCGATGAGATGCGATTTTCCTTTACCCAGTCGCCGCCGGGACTGTGCGGATGGGCGTTTCGTCTGGACCTGCTGCATGAGCTGGTGCAGGCGAAGGCGCATGTCGGCGATATCCTGGCATATAATCCCGATCAGTTGCGGCCGGATTTTATCGTGGAGGAATGCAATTACAAGATTCCGATAGAAATATACGAGCCGACGTTTCGGTATCTGGCGGATACGCGGCGGGGAGTGGAGGCTTTGGGGAAAATTCTGGTCGAAAATAAGGCGGCGGGCAGCGGCGAGCTGCGCGAGCTGGTGTCGGCGATGGCCAGGGTGCAGCGGGAGGGATTTAATCTGCCGAGGGAATTGGAGGTGGAAATTACCCCCCATCCGAGCCGGCGAATAAGTGGTTATCCGCATCGCGGGCCGGCTCACCGGCGGCAGATGATGAGTCTGGAAATATTTGAGAAAATCATTAACGATTGTCAAGAGTATGATGATATATGCCTGACAATCGGGGGATTTGGTGAGCCGATGGGGCATCCGCAGCTTCTGGAGATGATAAAAACGGCTAAGGCGGGCGGGATTTTCGGGATCAATATCGAGACCGACGGAGCTGGTCTGAAAGGAGAATTAGCGGAAAGGCTGATAGAGTCCGGGGTGGACGTGATAAGTGTTCATCTGGATGCCGACAGCAGCGAAGGGTATCGGCAGGTCAAGGGCCAAGACGGATTCGAGGAGATTGTGGGGCAGATGGAGGCCTTTATCGAAAAGGGGCGAGCGGCAAAGGGCGGGGGGCCACAATTGGCGCCGCATCTGGTAAAAACGCGCCAGACGATGGGGGAAATGGAGGCGTTTTACGAGCGGTGGATCAGAAAATGCGGCTGCGCAGTGATAGAGGGATTCAATGACTTTGCCGGCCAGATCGAGGATGGCGAGGGATTAGATATAGCCCCGCCGAGGCGACAGGGGTGCGGGCGATTATGGCGGTGCATGACGATCCTGGCGGACGGCAGCGCCACCATCTGCGGGCAGGATTTTAAGGGTAAATATAGTATCGGCAACGTAAAGGAAAAAAGCGTGGGGGAATTGTGGCAATCGCCGGCGATGAAAAAACTGCGTCAGGCGCACCAGAGCGGTGATTTTGCGGTTAATGAGCTATGTAAGAATTGTAAAGAATGGCATCGATAAAAGGTGGACGAAAATTTTAGCAACGAAAGCGGAGTTAAATGTCCTTGAAAGAGGTTTTGGCGATTATACCGGCAAGGGGCGGCAGTAAGGGGGTGCCGGGCAAGAATATCCGACTGATACTGGATAAGCCGGTGATCTGCTATACCATAGAAGCGGCCTTGGCGGCGAAGACCATCGGCAAAGCGGCGGTGACAACCGATGATCCGCAGGTGAAAGAAATCTGCGGAGCGTATAGCAATAAAATTTCGTTGATTACTCGGCCGGCGGAACTGGCTGGCGACAGCGCCCGAATCGATGATGTGATGCGGCATGCTTGCCGGGAGCTGGAAGAACATCAGGGGTATAAGGCGGATATCGTGGTCCTGCTGTACGCCAATATCCCGGTGAGGGCGGATGATATTATCGACCGGGCGGTGAATCGGCTGATCGAGACAGAAGCGGATTCGATCCAGACGCTAAGCGCGGTGGACAAGTTTCATCCGTTCTGGATGTATGAAATGAAGGGTGACCGGATCAGCAAGTATATCGCTAACGATGTCTATCGGCGGCAGGAATTGCCGGCGCTTTATGTGATCGACGGGGCGGTGGGGGCGGTAAGATACGAGACCCTGATGGCGGCGGAAGGGGCTGACGATCCACATGCCTTTTGGGGAAGGGATCGGCGGGGGATGGCGCAAGAGGGTTTGGAGACGGTGGATATCGACTGTCTGCGGGACTTTTATCTGGCGGAGGCGGCGCTGCGGCAGAAAAAAGCCACGGGAAATTTTGTCCAGGAAATTAGTTAACTAGGAAAACAAAATGCCGAATAAGAGTTATGATATTGTTTTAATCTTTCCGCCGATCCGGGTGTGGGACAGCCCGCGGAATTTTCCTGCGGGGCTGGGGCTGATCGCCTCGCGGCTGCGCAACGCCGGCTATCGGGTAGGGGTGATCGACGTCAACGGACTGCGGATCAGCGACGAGGAGGTACTGGACGAGATCCAGCGTCTTGACCCGGCGGTGATCGGCATCGGCGGGCTGATTACCACCTACGGCTGGGTAAAACGGATGAGCGGGCTGATCCGCCGGCAGCGGCCCCAGACCAAAATCATCCTGGGCGGCTCGGTGGGCACCAGTATCATCGAGACCGCCCTGAAAAATCTGAGTATCGACGTGATCGCGGTGGGCGAGGCGGATGACACTATTCTGGAATTGCTGCCGACGATGGCTAACGGCGGCGATCTGAGCGGCATCGCCGGCGTGGCATACCTGGAGGACGGCCAGGTGGTGCAAACACCGGCCCGGCCGATGATTGAGAATCTGGATGAGCTGCCCTACCCAGCCTGGGAGATGTTTCCCATGCAGGTCTATCTGGAAAATCCGGTGGTGGGGGTGGGCAGGGACGTGGATATTATCAGCTCGCGGGGGTGCCCGTTTTCCTGCCGATATTGTTATCGCATATTCGGCAGAAGGTTTCGCGGCCGAAGCGCCGAGCACGTGGTGGGGGAAATGCTGGCGCTGAAGCGCAATTTCGACGTGGATTTCATCAGCTTCCAGGACGATTGTTTCGTCGTCGATAAACAGCGGGTGTTTGCTATCTGCGATCTGATCGACCGCACCGGATTGAATAAGACGCTGCGCTGGAGCTGTACGGGCAGGGTTACCGTCTGCGATGTGGAATTACTCAAGCGGATGCGAGCCAGCGGGTGCGTATCGGTAAGTTACGGTATCGAGAGCGGCTCGGAGGCCATTTTGCGGGCGATGGGGAAAAATGTGACGCTGGAGAAGGCCCGGCAGGCGATATGCAGCACGCGGGAAGTGGGCCTGCGCTGCCCGGTGTCTTTTATGATCGGCTATCCGGGTGAGACACGGCAGAGCGTTATGGAAACCGTCGAGTTCTGCAAGGCATTGAATATTCCCCTGTCTGCGCTGATGTTTACCTGTCCTTATCCGGGTACGCAATTGTATGAGCAGGTGAAAAATGAGGATTACTTCAAAAGGCAGTTCAAGACGGAAGAAGAATTCGTGCTCAATATGGACGACGCGGTTAATCTGACGGTCAATCTCACCGGGATGACGAATGAAGAGCTGATAGCCCTGCGGGATGAGGCGTTGGCTCTGGCGAGGGAGAATTATGTACCCCCCAGCCCGGAGGAGATCGCCCAGCAGGAAAAAGAGCTTTACGGTGAAAGGCTGTACCAAAAAGCTCAAAATCAGCTACTCGATCCGAAGATGCAGGCGCACCGGCGGCGGCATGGTTTCAATGAAAACCTGGAAAACCAGCGTGCAAAAAATGATGGATGAGGGAAAAAGTCAATCTGATAAGCCCGGCTGGGTGGCCGGCAGAATTTGCCCGTATATTATCGCGGAGGCGGGGGTAAACCATAACGGCAGAGTAGATCTGGCTCTACAATTGGTGGATGCAGCAAAGGCAGCGGGGGCGGACTGCGTGAAGTTTCAGGCGTTCACCGCGGATGAGCTGGTGATGCCCGAGGCGCCCAAGGCGGAATATCAGCAGGGGTGCGGCAGCCAGGGCGAAAGCCAATGCGAGATGCTGCGGCGGTGCGAGTTAAAGGCGGAGGAATTCGCGTCGATTATGGATTATTGCCGCAAAGTTGAAATTGATTTTCTGGTTACGCCGTTTTCGACCGGTTGGGTTAAGGTGTTCGTTGATTTAAGGATAACTGCTTTCAAAGTCGGTTCGGGCAATCTTAGCGATGATTATCTAATAACAACTATCGGCAAAACCCAACTTCCCGTGATAGTTTCGACGGGGATGTCAGACCTGGAAATAATCGATAGAACCCTGGGAATACTTAAGCAGTCAGGCAGTTGTGATATTGCGATACTGCACTGCGTGAGTTTATATCCGACCAGAATCGAACAGGTGAATCTAAAGGCCATTAAAACCTTGCACGAGCACACAGGATTGCCTGCCGGATTTTCCGATCATACAGAGGAGGTTGAAACGGGGGCGTGGGCGGTGAAAATGGGAGCGATGATCCTGGAAAAACATCTCACACTGGATCAAAATCTTGATGGGCCGGACCATAAAATGAGCTTGAATCCCCAAAAAATGAAAGAATACATTAATTATGCAAGAGGCAGAATAAAACTCCAAAAAACTCATTTTAAAACCATGCCGTTAACGTGGATAGGCGATGGGATTAAAAGGCCATTGAAAGAAGAGCGAGAAATCAAAAACATTGTGGGTTTAAGCGTGGTATCCTCGATTTATATTCCTAAAGGAAGTGTTTTCACCCGCGAGATGCTGACCGCCAAGCGGCCGGGCACTGGAATACCAGCGGAAAAAATGTCCAAGATCGTCGGGGCAACCTCTACGCGGGATATCGAACCGAACCAGATGATCACACCGGAAGATGTCGAGATTCTCGGCTTTTGAGGATTGGGCTGGTTATGAAGAAAAGGAACATTGCGGTAATCACCGGCACGCGGGCGGACTATGGGATTTTGCTGCCGGTGCTGGAGGCGATAGAAAGGCACCCTCGGCTGCGATTGCAGTTGATCGTTACGGGAATGCATTTGTTGCGGCGGTTCGGCTATACGGTCCGGGAAATCGAGGCGGACGGCTGGCGGATAGAGGGGCGGATAAAACTACAGTCGGATCGTGACGATGTTATCGGACAAAGTATCGGATTAGGTCGTGCCATTACCCAAATGACGCAAGAATTTGCCCGGTTAGACAGCGAAATCGTGCTGGTGCTGGGCGACCGGTTAGAAATGTTTGCCGCGGCGGCGGCGGCGACGGCTAGCCAGCGGGTTTTGGCCCACATCCACGGCGGCGATGCCGCGATCGGCGTGCAGGATGACGCCTACCGCCATGCTATAAGCAAACTGGCCCATCTGCACTTTGCGGCCTCGGGAGCGGCAAAAAACCGGCTGAGGCGGCTGGGAGAGGATTTTTCCCATATTTATCAGACCGGCTCACCCGCTTTGGATGATTTATCGAAAAAAAAATGCAAAAATATCGCTGAGCTGAACAGGTGGGCGGGATTTGATGTAAATGAGGATTTTATCATGGTCTTACAGCATCCCGCCGGCGGTTCCGCGGCCCAGGAAGCAAAATGGATGAGCCAGACGCTGAGCGGCTGCGATCATAACAGGTTGAAAATGCTGGTCTTATATCCGAATTGCGATTCGGGGTTTTCGGGCATTATCAAAACGGCCCAGAAATTCTGCCAGGCGAAGGGCTGGCCGTTGCTGCGGCATGTGCCCCGAGGTATATACCTGGGACTTTTGGAAAAAACCAGGGCATTGGTCGGTAACAGCTCCAGCGGAATTATCGAGGCGGGGTTCCTAAATGTCGATGTTATCAACGTCGGGCATCGCCAGGAAGGGCGCGACCGGGGGAGAAATGTATGCGATGTTGCTTATGGCCAGGAAAATGTCCGACGGGCAATCGAGGTTTTGATGAAAAGAAAACGGTCGGCACGCAAACCTTGCTATATCTATGGCAGGGGCAAGAGCGGCCGATTGATCGCCTCGATATTGGCAAAGGTTAATCTGGACAATAAATTACGGCAGAAGAAAATAACCTATTAAATAAGAAGGAGAAACTGTGGCGCAATCACCCGCTATAGAGATCGCTGATCAAACCCTCGAAATCGCCACGCTGCCGGAGGTGACCCTGCGGATCGTGGAGATTCTCCAGAATCCGCGGAGCACCGCTCATGATTTACATGAAATAGTTATTCACGATCCGGCGCTGTCGGCCAGGGTGCTGCGGGTGGTGAATTCCGCTTTCTACGGGTTGCCGCGTCAGATAGGGAGCATTAATCGGGCAATCATGTTGCTGGGATTGAACGCGATAAAAAATATCGCCATCGCCGCCTCCTTGAGCAAGATGTTCCAGCGGGGCACGGTGTGGGATGACTTTTCCGGCAAGGATCTTTGGACTCACAGCGTAGCGGTGGGAGCCACCAATAAATTGATTACCGAAACGATAGATTTAGCCCTGCCTGATGAGGCTTTTCTGGCGGGATTAATCCATGATCTGGGCCTGGTGGCGGTAATGCAGTGCCATGGCAACGATATATCTCAGATAGTGCAACTGACAAAAGCGGGTTTATCTTTTTGTCAGGCGGAAGAAAAAGTTATGGGAACCAATCATCAGGAAATCGGAGCGGTGCTTACCGAGAAATGGAAATTCCCGCGTTCCTTCCAATATGTCACCGGCTACCATCATAATCCTACGGATTTGGCGCCGGAAAACCGTTTGCTGGCCATGGTAACTTACATATCGGATGTAATATGCTCACGGAAAGGACTGGGGATTACAATAACCGTGGAAACGCAGGAAGTGGCCGCGGAATATATCGAAGAAATAGGCATTTCTTATGAGCAGTTGGAGGCAATCTCCAACAATATCCAGGAAGAATTAGAGATTGTCCGGGCCATGGTCGAATAACAAATTTGATATTTAATTACCATTTTCCGGGGGAAGGTATGGCGGGGGGATTATTTCCGCCTTATCGGTAATACGCCAAAACCACCTTTTAATCGCGCGCAAAAAATATTTTTTCCTTAATTTGGGTCCAAAAATATCCGAGAAATAGTTTGTCGTAATCTTTTTACCGGGAGGCAGTTGAGAGAGTTTTATTCAGAGATTTGGGGAATAATTCAAATGATCGCAGAAAATGATCGTCGCAAGGAGAAGAGAATAAGATTTTATTGGCCGGTCTGGTTTGGTTACGTGGATAACGGCGATCTATTTTGCGGTCAGGCGGTTGATTGCAGCACGAACGGCCTAAGTTTCATCGTTGACGAAGATAAATGTCCGGCGGTCGGTCAGAATATCATTACCCGCTTTAGTTTTCCCTGCAATAACGAAGATGAATTTATGGTGGGCAGCTATCTGCATTGGTCGGAGGTAATACGCGTGGATTGTACCTGGAACGCGCGGCGACGCGTGGCTTTAAAGCTGCGTGAGCCTATCACTTTAGAGCCGGCCAGGCCCCAGCGCGAAGAAATCCTGACGCCGCAAATCTAACGTTTCCAACGCGTCTTTTGCCTGCTTAAAATAAGCCCAAATGCAGGGACGGACAATTCTTTTATCACTTCAGAACTGTAACGTAGAATGGATCCTGACAATAGTTGTCAGATAGTATTTTTCCATTTATACGCAGAGTATTTATTTTGTCGAGGACGACAAATCCGAAGGGGTCGCTTTGCTGATCGATGTTAATTTGCCCCAGGACGATGGAATCGATATTTCCGCCGGCAGCGGTTGCCGTTCCGCTTAAAATATCGCTGCTGTTATCAGGAATAACCCCTACCGCAACCGTGCTGTTGCTGAATGTACCTTTGACCTTGAAATTTCCCAGAAAGGCTAACGGTTCGATATCAGCCTGGGGGGTGGTTTGATAGTGCTGGCTGGTAGCATCACCGATTCTAACCTGGCTGTCAAAAAAGTTGCCGCTGACTTTTATCTGCTCAATGCGATTGAGCGCGAAAATCTGCGCCTGTTCGATGTTGTTTGCCTGGATCTTGCCTATCTGGGCCTGAGAATCAATCGTGCCGGTGATGTTGCCTTTGCCGAGTAAAATGCTGTCGATGGAATCATGGGCCATTAGCGCACCGGTCAGATCGCCGTTTTTGACAATAACTTTACCGATGGTTGTTTGGGAAGTGATGCGGCCCTGAAGATCGCCCTGGCGAATAAACAGTTTATTGATGCCGTTTTCGGTGGTGTTTATCTCGGCATTTAGCTGCTCAGCGATAAAAAGTTTTCTAATACTACCGCTATTAAGAGCGCCGCCGGTAAATTCGACCGCCTGGAAAGTTTTAATATCGCCGTCGATATTGATTTCGCTGCTGCCGGTAATGGAACCTGCCTGGAAAGTAACCGGTTGGCCGGCGGTAAAATTAATATCAGCGTTTTGTACTTCTGCCAGGATCAATTTGGTTATGCCGCCGTCGATATCGATTCCCGCGTTGGTCAGTATCACTGATTTGCCGTTAAGTACAGCGAGGTCGGTTTGGCCTGAAATTTCTCCCAACTGGGTGGTGCCGCCGTGGCCGACTTTAATCGTTAATTTTCCGCCGGCGGTATTATCGTGAAATTCTATCGACTTGATATCCGGCTCGCCGGCCATGCCCAGGGTAACTTCAGCTTCACCGCCGCCGGTGAGGGAGATTTTTACTTGATCTCCGCTGTGGTCCGTAAAGCTATAGGCGGATTTCCGGTTTATCAGGGCATAGGCGTCAGCGGATACATCAAGGCTTTTCGTGGTTTGTTGAATGTCATTGGCGGTGAGGCTTAGTTGTCCTTCGTGACGCCAGGCCAGCGAAGTATCGAGTTGCACGCTGACCACGCGCAACTGTTGGGCGGGGATGACGATGGTTTCCGAGCCGTCAATCGAAAACCCGCTGTTACTGGAGATGGCTAGCGATATGGTCAAGGGTATGTTTCCATGATTGGTCACTATCCAGACGGCTGTCGGATGATACGAGCCGATCTGAATACGACCTGCGTTTAGCGTACCATCTTCGGTACCGTCGGCTTCCCGGATCTCCAGCGGATCGGTTTTGCCCTCTGCCGCCAGGTAAACCATGGTTTGCGGGGATTCAATATCGTCGGTTATTATAGTCAGCGCGCCGGCAGCTTCGTCAGCCTGCAGGGGGCTGTAACCAACGTTCAGGACTAGCGATTCACCGACAGATAAGATAATATCGTTACCTGCAAAGGCAGCCGGCAGCGTAAATCCGTCGCTGATTATTAAATCGGTGATTGTCAGTGTATCGTCACCGGCGTTGACCAGGGTGATACTTTGATAGGCCTGTTCTCCCAGATACACCGTACCAAAATCTATCTGGAGATCATCGGCGATCTGGGCTGATTCATGGACGGCGAGCACCCCGCCCACTATTTGTGAAGTTAAACCGAGTGAAGCGGACGGTGTGCCGCTGACATTGCAGTCGATTTCAATCTGTCCACTTAACTGTTGGCGTGATGTGCCTGATACGCTTAGAATAATAACTTCTGACTGGCCGGGGGCAATTATCAAAGGCTGACCGCTGAAACCATCGGCGATTATAAACGGCTCAGTTACATTAATATCATTTATAATAAGGGTATCAGAGCCGGGATTTTGGATAGTAAGAATTTGCTGGCCTATTGTTCCAAGTGTAACATTGCCGAAATCCAGAACGGCATCGTTAAGGGGGATTTGGCTGCCCGCCCAGTAAAGAGAAATCTGCGGGGCCGGCTCTTCGGCACTTCCGGTCAGGCCGACTTCTATTATATTTTGATCTGCATCATTACAGACGATAGTTAAATTAGCGTTGTAAGTGCCCGGCTGATCGGGATCAAAGGTTATAACTACCTGCTGCTCGCCGCCGGGCGGAATCACCAGGTTTTCCGCACCACCGGAGCCGGCTATATCAATATTAAAGCCTCCGCCGGCGAGTATCTGGGAAATAACCAGGTCCGCCGAACCGCTGTTGCCGATGATGATCGAGGCGGAAGCACTATCATCGATTAAAAGAGAACCGAAATCGACGGTGTAGTTGTCACTGCCGCCGACGTCGCCGGCAAGATAAAGCTGCGGCGCGCTGTCCGGTATATCCAGCAGTAGTGAGTAGGTTCCGGATGACATGGCCTTGGAGCTGGAGACGTAAATTGTATAATCCGTTCCCCGCTCGACCTCAAAACTAACCTGAGAATCAGTCTGACCGTCGTAGTTGTCATTGGCGGCGATAACCGCCTGATCACGGTTGCGAATAATGTGCAGGCGAGAGTCCAGATTGCTGTAAATACTGGTATTGACGCCAATAACAGCGGTCCCACTGACAGGGGCGGTGAAGGTAAAGGCATCGACGTCGTCACGGCGTTCCAGAAGGCCGCTGACGCTGTCGAGATTGGTTATATTTCCGGCGGTTTGGATGCTGTTGCCGTAATCGTCCGGGCCGTGGGCATAACCCATGTTGGTGCCGAGCAGGGTTTGGGTATCCTGGGTGCTGTCGGAGCCGAAACAGGTGGTCCGCGGCGACAAGGCTAAATACGGATTCATGATGGCGGTGGTATCGGAAACGTGATTGGAGCCATAGGTATGGGCGGCTTCGTGGGTGATCAAGTTGGCCACGTATTCGCTGAAGTCCAATAACGATCCGCCGCTATAGCTGTAGTAAATGGATAGCTCATTCGTAAAGGCAAAACCGAAATTGCTGGGGTCGCGGTTGCCGATGTCATAGGTGGCGACGCCGATAACGCCGCTGTTCGGCCGAAACCAGTCATTAGTCCCCCCAACGTAAATGGTGGTGTATTCACCGCCGGCTGGCTCAACGTTTGTGACACTGACGTTATAAGCGGCGTAGTCCTGGCGGACGAACTCGGTGATATATTCGAGAGACTGCTGTTCCAGCCCCGACCAGCCGAATAAACCAAGATTGTAAGAGGGAATGGTTACGTAGGAGCTTCCCAGATAAAAATCGCCCGGCCGGGAGTAAACCTGCCCGCCGTCAAAATCCAGATAAAGCTGGTACACGCTGCCCGAGGTGGCAAAATCACCGAAAATATCATTCAAAGATTCGGAAAGGTCCGATGGGCCGGATCCACCATCCGTATCACTGAGAATCCAATCATCGACGGAATCGTTTTCAGCATGAAAATCATCTTCGATAGCGTCCCACGCCGCCGGGTTGCTGTAGAATGGATCAGCGACGCCGTATCCATCTTTAATGAAATCACCCGGATCAAGCCCAGGGAGCAGTTCGTTGCCGGCGCTGAGCAAAATCCGCCGATCGAGATTTTCCAGAATAAATTGCCCCCGACATTGAGGGCGACGTTTTGATGTGATATGTTTTTTGTTGCTGTGCCTGGATCGCATGGAACGTTACCTCTAAACACAAATAGTTTTGCTTAGAGCGTCCGGAACGTTCAGCCGGCCTGCCAGCCGGCACGTCCCATGCATCCCAGTGCAACGCTGCCTGTTTAATTTTTAGTAATCCAAACCTCGAAAAGGATTTGGAACTATATATATAGTATGAAAAATAAAGACCTGGCAGGCAAAGCGAGTGTAATTAAATATGAATTAAAAATTGCTTTAACCAGTGATTTAATCGGCATAATCGAAACAGATCAACCTTACTGCTCGAAAGGGGATTAGCCGCAGATTTTCGCTGGGGGCGAAGAAACATTTAAACGGATATTTAGCCTTGGCAGGCGGACAAGGATTATCAGACGCAGGGGGCTTTATTTTAACTTAAGGATAATCTCATCCAGGGGTCGTTTGGGCACATGATGCCGGTCCTGGTCGTCGCGCCAGTATTTTATACTGCCGTCCGGCCCGACTTCTTCCAGAATGACCTTTTCCGCGGGCCGGCCCAGGGCGATGACCAGCAGGATTTGCAAATGCTCTGGGATAGCCAGTTGCTTACGCAACTTCTCGCGGTCGATGGAGCCGATAATGCAGCCGCCCAGGCCGCGCTCGACTGCGCCCAGCAGGATGCTTTGGCAGGCGATGCCGTGATCGCAGTGAAAATTCTGGGTAATGGTGTTGTCGCCGAGAATGATAATATAGGCGGTGGGCCTTTCGCCCGCTGCCGGGCCGGGAAAATCCTTCAGGTACCCCGCCCAGGCCAGGTTTGGGAAAATTATCTCGTTAGTTTGCCTCTGCCAGGAAGGAATATATTTGAGCGGCTGAAGGTTGGCCGCCGAGGCCGACTGCCGGGCCAGGTTCACCAGCTCGCGCAACGTCGATTCCTCAATGGCTACTTTTTCATCAAAACGGCGAAAACTACGATTTTTGCGGATTAAATCGTCTATCATTTTTAACCTCCCGGTTTGATAATAAATTTTAAAAAATAAATAATCACCGACTCGTACTTACAAATTATACCATTTTTTCACCGTGGTATGCAATTCATCGGGAGTTTGCGCAGCCATTAAGTCAATTTGCGCCTTTTTCCGCTGGGGATGACGGCGGCAGTAGTTGATACTGAATTTGCGAAAATGAATAACTGCCTTTCGCCCTTCATATAATTGACGGACCATTTCAAAATGCCGCAGCAAGACCCGGCCCTGTTCAGCAAGGTCGGGAGCGGGCAGTTTAGGCTGGCCGGCAATTAGTGCCCTTGCCTCGCGAAATATCCAGGGATTGCCGATCGCCCCGCGGGCGATGACCACGCCGTCAACCCCGCTGCTTTTTAAACGGTACGCAATATCTTCCGCGGTAAACAGATCACCGCTGCCGATAATCGTCGTCTGGGGATAGCGCCGCTTGACCTGGGCAATGATATCCCAGTCCGCTCGATCGCGATAACGCTGCTGGACGCTTCGGCCATGCACTATCAAAGCGTCGATGCCTTCATCGCAGGTAAGTTGGCATATCTGCCAGAATTTCGCCCGCGCTTCGTCTGAGTGGTCAAGTCCAATTCGCAGCTTCATGGTCACCGGGCAGTTAACGGACCGGCGAACCTGCCGGTATATCTGGATAACCCGATCAGGATGAGAAAGCAGATACCCGCCTCTTTGGCGATTGAGCACCTTGGGTGCGGGGCAGGCGAAATTGAGATCGATTAAATCGAAACCCGCTTCCTGCAGTCGAACAGCCGCCTGGCCCATGATATCGGGCTCTGACCCCAGGAGTTGCCCGCCTATCGGGTGCTCGTCGGGTGAAATGGCATAAAGGGGTTTGGCCATGACCTTTCGATGCAGGGTCGATTTATCCAGCAGCAGTCCGCCGAAGCTCATCGGCGCGCCATATTCCCTGGATATCCGCCGCATAGCCGAATCGCTGTAGCCGCTCAAGGGCGCCTGAAAGAAAGGCGCTGTGAGTGTTATATCGCCTAATCGTAAAGGAGAAATCTTCATGTACCTGCAATTATAATTTAGTGATTATTTTAAGCCTTTTGTCAGCAGATTATCCAGATACAGCGATGATTTGCAAGGTTTGATTAAGCAGGGATTTCAATTGCCAACTAATTTGCTATCTGGTAAAGGTTAAATAAAAAATGGTAAGCCAATAATGAACGAGGCCATAGAGAAAGCAAAATATTTCCTGGAGCATGAGCGGGCGTTTCGGCTGGGAGAATTGCTCACTGAGCAGTTTCATCCCCAGACGAACCGGCTATCCCAAACCGCCGACCGGGACGTGTCAGCCGCGATCCGAATGCTGCAATCGGTTGACGAAGACATCCCGCCCGCAGCCCAGAGGGTTTTCCAACAGCCCGAATATCAACTCTTGATTGGGGGATTTACCTGCGCCCTGGAGGCCGGCCGGAAAATTTTCTTTACCGGCTGCGGCTCCACCGGCCGGCTTAGCATACTGCTGGAAGCTGCCTGGCGGCGGTTCTGGCGAAAGTTAAAAGTCGATCAGCCGGAAATCTTCCACCAATTCGCCGCTTTGGAAGACTGCGTCTGTAGCGTCATGGCCGGCGGCGATTTCGCCCTCATCAAATCGGTGGAGGGTTTTGAGGATTTTCCCGAGTTCGGCCGATTCCAATTGCAGCAGTCGCGCGTTCAGCCCGGCGACGTGGTCGTAGCTATTACCGAAGGCGGCGAGACACCTTTTGTGATCGGCACCGCCTGGCAGGGCCTGGATGCGCAGGCGAAGGTGTTTTTCGTCTATAATAATCCCTCCGATGTGCTCTCTCGCCACGTCCAGCGCTCCCGCGAGGTGATAGAAGAGCCGCGGATTCATAAGCTGGAGTTGGCCACCGGCCCGATGGCCATTACCGGCTCGACCCGTATGCAGGCTACCACTATAGAATTGTTGATTGTCGCCGCTGCCCTGGAATCGGCGCTGGTAAAGTTTCTGCGGGGGCATCTTACCCAGGAGCAATGGGAAAAACTGGCAATAACAATTCCTTCGACCGATGATTACTATCGGCGGTTCGTAAACTTGCTTCGCCGGCTCGCCCAGCTCGATGCGGTTAATGCCCTGACGGCTATGGTACAATTCGAGGAGGAAATTTATCGCCGCCGGGGACTGGTTACCTATCTCGCGGATTTTTGCATGTTGGACGTTTTGACGGATACTACGGAGCGGTCGCCCACCTTCATGCTGCCGCCTTTCCGCAAGATTAATGATAACCTTTCTCCCCGGTCCTGGGCGTTTGTCAAGAATCCCTTCCTTGCTACTAAAGACGCCTGGCACAACATGTTACAGCGGTCGCCGCGAGGCCTGGACTGGCCGGCTCAGGTTTACCGGCAATTAAACGCCCCCCAGCGATTGCGGGAAAACCCGCCCCTACTGGATAATAACCAGATTTACCAGTTCCAGATCGGCTGCGAACCTGACCCCTCCCGCACGGACGCAGCCGAATCCGCCCTGGTGATTATCGCGACAGCGGATGAGTTTGATAAGTTGGCTGCCGAGGGACAAAAAAAGTATGGTCAAACATTTTCCCAAATAGCGGCTTTGCGGATCGGATCGGCATCTGACGATAGGCTGAACGAAAAGGAATTTAACGTAATCTGCGATCTGCCGGATTCGCCGCTGTGCTTATGGCGGCATCTGGCCCTTAAGCTGATTTTGAATACCATTTCCACCGCTACCATGGTGCGAATGGGTCGAGTTATGGGTAACGCCATGATCTGGCTGTCGCCCAGTAATAAAAAGCTCATCGATCGCGGCAGTCGGCTGATCAGCCATTTGACCGGGGCCGGCTACGAGCAGGCCTGCGTCGCCCTGCATCAGGCCATGGAGGAGGTTGATCGCCGCCGTCGAAAAGCCGAGGAAGTCCCCTCGCCGGTCGCCCTGGCTATCGACCAGCTCGAAAAGAAAGGGAAAAAGTAAAAAACCCTTGCCTCGGCCAATCAAAATCCGGTAAATTGCAAGCGTTCACAGGATTAAAAGGGCGTTTTTTTGATACAAAAATTGGCATTCGAGGGTACAAAATTGGCAAATTCATGCTCTTTCGTGACATAAACCGGCGGTTTTCGCCTGAAAACTACATTTCGCGTGAACACTTACGGTAGTTTTTATATATAATGTTAATCAAAATAAGATTTATTCGCATACTTTTCCTCATTTTTATAGCTTTTTTAGCTTTACCTCTCGCCGCTGGGACCCCGCCCGCCAGGCTCGATCAGGAAAAACTTTCTCAAATCGACGCCGTAGTTAATGAAGAAATCGCCCAGCAAAATATCCCCGGCGCCGTAATCTGCGTCGGCCAGGGCGACGAGGTTCTTTATTGGAAAGCTTTTGGCGATAAAATTATCGAACCTAATAAAGAACCGATGGATAAGGAAACCATTTTCGATCTGGCCTCGCTTGCCAAACCGATCGCCACCGCCGCCGCTGTCATGGTCCTGGCGGACCAGAAAAAAATCAAGCTGGATGATTATGTCCGCACTTATCTTCCCGCCTTCGCCTGCCGCGGCAAGGAAGAAGTGCAGCTAAAACACCTGCTCACCCACACCTCCGGCCTGCCGGATTATACCGACGCCGCCGCGTTGAAAAAGCAGTTTGGTCCCATCTGTCCGGATAAAGTTATCGAACAAATATGTTCATTGGAAGCGATGAGTAAACCGGGCGAGGAGTTTCGCTATAGCTGCCTGAGTTATATTACCCTGGCCCGCATCGTCGAGACAATTACCAGAGAAAAAATAGATATCTTCACCCGCCGCCACATTTTCGAGCCTCTGGGCATGAAGCACACTACCTTTAATCCACCCGCCTCCTGGCGGGAGAATATCGCCGCTACCCAGATTGTTGACGGCCAACCCCTTCGCGGCGTCGTCCATGATCCGCTAGCCCGCTTGATGGGGGGAATATCGGGCAACGCCGGGCTTTTCTCCACCGCCGACGATTTGGCTATTTATTGCCGTATGCTCTTGCACGACGGCCAGTGGCAGGGCGTAAGGGTTCTCAGCCCTTCAGCGGTGCGCCTGCTGACCCAGGAGCAGATGCTCGGACGAGCCTATGGCTTTGACGTCAGTTCGAAGTATTCCTGGATCAAGGGTTCCTATGCTTCAGCCCAGGCATTTTGCCATACCGGTTACACTGGAACCTCAATAGTTTGCGACCCGGCGCATAAAATTTTCCTTATAATTCTTACCAATTGCGTCCATCCCCATGACAAAGGCGTCTCGAAACCACTACGGTTAAAAGTAGCGGATATTGTTTTTTCCACCTGCCCATAACACCGACACCCTGCCGCCGGCGTTCTGCTTTCAACTTTCAACTTTCAACTTTCTACTATCTCCGCCGCTTCGGCGGCGGCGGTGTTACTTGTCTTGATCCGACAGAAGCACTTGAATGAATTTATGGGCCTGGGCGTGCTCGGGATTGATGCGAAGGACTTCCTGGAATTGGCCGATGGCGGATGGTATGTCTTTTTTTCGATAGTAGGCTACCCCGAGATTCAGATGTAAGTCTGCCCAGTCGGGTTTGAGCTTGACGGCTTTGTTATAGCTGTCGATGGCTTCGTCGTATTTGCCTTCCACGGTGAGCAGATCGCCCCGGAACGCCCACGCCCTGGCTTTATCCGGTAATTGATCGATACTCTTCTCCAAAACCTGGATCTGCACCAGGCGGCATACATGCATCAGAACGGGGGCAAAGACGTTATTATCATCATCTTTATCGCTGGTCAGGTTATCGATCTGATTAGACGCGGCATACTCCGCCACGAGTTTGAGCAATCGTTCCTTTTGTTGTTGGTTGAGTTTGGTCAAATCGACCATCGACCGGAAAGGCTGATACACGGACAGGGCATATTCGGCGAAATCGACCTGCGCTTCCGGATCCTCCGCCGCCTTTTTCGCCACCGCGATTGTTTCCGGCCTCAGCCTTGGCTGAGTATGAATCCTTTCGATGTTATCCCACTCATACTTGTACATCATCTTGGGCGCGGAAAACTCCAGTCGGGGATGATCGTCGCTGTTCAGTGGGCCGGGGCCGAACAGTTCCGGTAGATTCTCCGACATGATCATGCGGTAGAGTGGTTCCGGTTGGGCCAGACGGACGTTCCGGGATTTGGCAAGGTAAGGCATGTTCTTGCGGGCATTCTCCAGATTCAAAATGTCGCCTGCCGTCTTGAAGCCCACCAGCAGGTAATCAGAACTGTAGCCCGATGGTTCCGTGGAGACCAGCATACTGTTGGGAAACACCTCCGCAAAGGATCTTCCGATCATGGCAAAGCTGTCCCAGTCGGTTTCATAGGTATAAATGAATTGGACGAACATGCCGTGATCATTAAGCCGATCCTTGACCTGATTGAAAAAATCAGTGGTAAACAGGGCAGCCAGCCCGGCCATCCAGGCGTTGGACGGCTCGGAGATGATGGCGTCGTAAGTCTGGTTGGTATGTTCCAGATGGGCACGCGCGTCCTGGATAATAAGATGAGTCCGAGGATCGGCCAGGGGATTGTTGCTCCAGGGTATGAACTCGTCACTGGCCTTGACCACCTGCGGACTGATTTCCAGGATGTCCAGTCTTTGTACCGGGTAATTGAGCACTTCCCCAGCCGTAATCCCACTGGCAAGGCCCAGGACCATCACGCTGCGGGCCTCGGGGTGAAATAGCAGCGGTAGATTGGCCAACAGCGTATTGGTGGCCTTGTCTCCCTTGGTGGAGGTATCCGGCTTGCCGCTGATGGTCAGCCAATACTCGGACGAATTGAAGATGTTCGTATTACCCTGGACGCTGACAAAGCCGCCGATACCGTCGCCATAGTATATCATTTTAGACGGATTGACCTTGGCCAGGAGTTTGGTACCCCTCCGGACTGCCTCCCACCAACCCGTTTTTGCCATATCCAATTGGATTTCGTCGAAACGGTGGTATTTGCTGCTTGCCAGCAATTCCCTGTTCCAGGCCGGGTACTGCCAACACAAGGCCAGCCCCAACGCCGCCGGGACAGCCAGCCAGGCCAGTCGCCGGCGGTTTTCTTTTCGGCTCAGGACAGCTAATAGCACCGCCGCTCCGGCCGTCAGAAACTGCGCCCCAATGACGAGGCTGAGACTACTTTCCTTGCCCAGCCAGGGTATCAACAAAAATCCGGCGCAAAAAGAGCCCAGCACCGCCCCCACGGTATTGATCATATAGGCGTATCCGATCGAGTGGCCCACCCGCGACAATGATTGCGTGTAAATCTTGCTTACCAGGGGAAACGTTGCCCCAAGGAATACTGTCGGCCAAATCATCACCGCAAACAGCGAGAGGATCTTGGCCAGGCTTAGCAAGGTGAAATTATCCTGGAATTGCGAAAGCAGCTTGGCAAAGAAGAGTTGGCTGTTACCGAAGTAATGGCTGGCTGCCAGGGCAAAAAGCGCCGCTGCTACCTGGCTCGCCACCAGCAGAGAAAAGGCCCGGCCGGTCCGGTCCGCCAGCCATCCGAAGATAATGCTTCCCAGTGCCAGCCCCACAATGAACGTAACGAGAACGATGGTAAACGAAAAAGTAGTCGGTCCGACAATCAACCCCAGAAGCTTGGTCCAGATCACCTCGTAGGACATGGCGCAAAACCCGGAGATCCCAAAAATGACCAGCGCTCCCATCCGGACGCCCGCAAAGTCCGGTTGAGCCGTTTCTTCCAAAACTGGCTCAGCCGCCGCTGCGGTCTGCTCCGTCGCCCTGGATTCGAAGCTGCCCAGGCTCAGTAACACCGCCGTGATTCCGATGAGAATGTTGATCGCCACGGCGAAAAGAAGCGTGCCGGTGATGCCCAGCCACTGGATCAACCAGAACCCAGCCGCCATCGCCCCTGCCGCCGCCCCAAAGGTATTGATCCCGTATAGTCTGCCGGCATAGGTCCCCAGTTGGGCCAGGTGTCGCACATAGAAACGGCACAGTATCGGCAGCGTTGCCCCCATACATACCACCGGCAGCACCAGCAGCACAAAGCAACCCACGAATGTCAACAGGTTGAACGTGAAGAACTGGTCCTGCAGGCGGTTGTAGAGCAGGCTGTACAGCGGCCCCGATAGGCGTGTCAAAACCGGGATGAGCAGCGCATACCCGCCCACGATCAGCTCCAGCACCCCGTACAGGCGTATCAGTTTGGCGGGTTCCTTGATTCGGTCGATCCGGCGACTGGCCAGGTAGCTGCCCAGCCCCAGACCCGCCATGAAGACGGTCAGGATGATACTGATGGCAAACGGCGCACAACCGATGATTCGCACGATCATCCGAGTCCACAGTACCTGATAGATCAGTCCCGTCATGCCGGAAAGGAAAAAACATGTGAATATCAGCCCTGAATACTTGCGCCTCCGGGGGTTGGGGATTATATTTTTGTTCATGGTATTTTCTTCCACAATAAATTGTTAACTGACACTATCACTATTATACAACGCCCCCCCGTTGCACCAAATCCTTTTTGGGATTTTTTCCTATTCCAGAGAGGAGCAAGCTGAGGACTAAGGTAATGCCCGTACCGATGACGATCAGCCAGCTCCACGCCAGGTTGATTCGCCCGGAGTGAGTCAGGTATAAAAGCACCGCCACGCAAAGGGTGCTGATGAGCATGGCGGCCACGTTGCCAAAATTGTTTCCCCGGCGGGTCAGTACCCCCAGCAGAAAAACCCCCAGCGTCGCCCCGCCCGTCAGGGAGAATATCTCGAACGCGAACCACAGGATATTCTCTACCGGCTCGCAGGCCCAGGCGATCAGGGCCAGGACGATTCCGAACCCCACCACGCTTGCCCGCGAGATTAAGAGGTAATGTTTCTCCGACGCGGCCCTTTTGATTAGCGGTCGATAGATATCGGTTACAAAAGATGACGACAGCGAGCTGAGCGGCGAATCGATACTCGCCATGACAATCGCCGCCAGCAGTATCCCCTTCAATCCCGTCGGCAGACTGTTGGCGACAAAATGGGAAAAGACCTCCTTCGCCCGCGCCGGCCCGGGAACGCCTGGGTGCTGCTGGTAAAACACGAAAAGCAGCGTCCCGATCGCCAGGTAGATACACATCACCGGAATGACGGTGATAATGGTGGAGATAATGGCATTCTGGCTGGTCCTGCGGGTCTTGACCGTCAGCAGCCGCTGCATCATCTCCTGGTCGGTCCCGAAAGCCGCCAGCCCGATGAAAAACGCGTTGGTCGCACCCGCCCACAAGGTCGTGGGGTCGTTCAGATTAAAATCCAGATTGAAAACGCTTAACCTGTCCGATTGTGCCGCGATCTGCCAGGCGCTGGCCAACCCGCCCTGCACGTGATACAAAAGGTAAACCAAGAGCACAATCCCCGCCCCGGAGAAAACTATCGCCTGATACGCTCCCGCCCAGACCACCGCTTTGATCCCGCCGAAGGCGATAAAAATAATACTGATAATGGTAAAAAGCAGCAGGGTCTGGGCCAGGTTCCACCCCATAATCAGTGCCACCCCCAGACAGGCCGCGTACAGCCTTACCCCTGAGGCGATCAGCCGCGTAACGAAGAAGAATATCGAGCCAGCCAACTGGGTGGGGGGGCCGAACCGGTGCCGCAGGAATTCATAGATGCTGGTGCAGTTGTATTTGTAAAAAACCGGGATGAATAAAAACGCCACCAGTATCCGCGCCGCCGCCGAGCCGATTAAAAATTGCACGTACTCCCAGTTTTCACTATAAGCCGTCGCCGGAATCCCCACAATGGTTAGCGCGCTGATCTCGGTAGCCACGAAGGACAGGCACGCTACGATGGCGGGAACTCGCCTGCCGCCCAGAAAAAAATCATTGGTATCTTTTTCCTCCCTGCCGAAAGCATAGGAGATGACAAACAGCAGGATCACCGCTGCCAATACGATCAGGATGTCAATCGCGTCCAATGCCCCGCTGCTATTTTCGGCAATTACTGCTATGGTCACAGCTCCTCCTCAATCGCCCGGCGGAGTTGTTGCTCGTTATCGTCGAGTATTTTTAGCGCTTGTTTGAGAGTTACCCCGCGATAGTGCATTACGATAGCTGCTTTTACCCTTCCCTGGGACTGTTGCAATAGTTTCGCTGCCTTTGCCCGCGAGAGATGTGTCATTTCCCTGACGATCCGCTGGGAGCGGTCCCGCAGTTTCTCATTGGTCGCCTTCAAATCCACCATCAGGTTGCCATACACCTTGCCCAGCTTGACCATGACGGCGGTGGTGAGGGTATTTAGTACCAGTTTGGTGGCGGTGCCTGCCTTCATCCGGGTCGAGCCGGTGATGATTTCCGGTCCGACTACCGGATTGATTACGATTTGGGCGGGAATCTGCCGGGCCACTTCCGGGGCGCAGGTGATAAAAATCGTTCCCGCACCGAGCTTGCCCGCCTCAATCAACGCACCGCGGACGTAAGGCGTCAACCCGCAGGCGGCGATGCCGATAACCACGTCCCCTTTTTTGACCTTTTTTTGGCTAATAGCCTTAGCCCCGTCGCCGGGAACATCTTCCGCTCCTTCGATCGCCCGCACCAAGGCTCGCCGACCCCCGGCGATGATTCCTTGCACCAGATTGCCACTTACGCCGAAGGTGGGGGGGCATTCTGCGGCGTCCAGCACGCCCAGCCGGCCGCTGGTGCCCGCCCCGACGTAAAACAATCGGCCGCCCCGCCGCAGCCGCTCGACAATCATGTCCACCGCGTCAGCAATCAGGCGACGCTGATGGGCGACCGCCGGTGCTACCCGCATATCCTCAGCCTGGATCAGATCGACCATCTCCTGCGTCGATAAGCGATCAATCTTTCGACTCCGCGGATTGCGTTTTTCGGTGGTGGGCAGGATTTTCGTTCTGGCGGTCACGCTGGTATTATCTTTCCTAAAATTACGGATTGCTTTGCCCCGGTAGCGGAAGGGATGTTATTGGCCCGACCCTTTATGGTGGCATAGGCTAAAATGGCGAAAGAGACCGCCTCCTTGGCGTCGCTGCTGATTCCCAGATCATCCATTATCAGGATTTTAACCTTGGGTAAATTCTCCCGCAACATCTTTACCAGGGTGTCGTTCCTGCTGCCGCCGCCGCAGAGGATCATTTCCTCCGGCTGATGAGGCAGGAACCGCTGGTAGGCCTGGGCGATGCTTATCGCGGTCAGACTGGTTGCCGTCGCCATTAAGTCTTCCGCGGTGATTTTCCTTCGCTGGGCCCAGCGGCGCAGCTCATGGCAATATTGCCAGCCGAACTCTTCCCTGCCCGTGGTCTTCGGCGGTCGCCGCTGGAAAAAGGGGTGTTTCAGCATATCTTTCAGCAGGGCGGTGTTGACCGAGCCGGCATCAGCCATCTTCCCGCCGCTATCGTAGTTCTTTCGGCCGGAACTGACCAGATAGGCGAAGCGGTCGATTACCATATTGCCCGGTCCGGTATCGAAGGCAATGATCTGGCTCGGCCGGCAGTGGGGGGGTAAATAGGTGACATTGGTGATGCCGCCGATATTCTGGATTGCTCGGCAGCGGCTACTTCGGCCAAAGAGCAGGTAATCGGCGTAAGGCACCAGCGGGGCACCCTGGCCGCCCGCCGCTATGTCACGCACCCGAAAGTCAGCTACCGTGGTTATGCCGGTCCGCTGGGCAATTACGCAAGGCTCGCCGATCTGCAGGGTGGAAGGGGCTGATTCCTGGGGCATTTTGCCCGCATTACCCCGCTGATGGCCCAGCGGATTGTGGTAAATGGTCTGGCCGTGCGAGCCGATTACATCGATTGATTTTAAAGCAATCCTGCTCTTGCGGCACAGTTTGATAACGGCGGCGGCGAAGGCCTCACCCAGCACAAAATTCAAGTGACTTAGGTCATCGACACGGGCGGTTTCCACCTGGAAAAGCTTAAAAATCCTCTCGCGGAGACTTGCGGGGTAGGAAAATGTATCAAAGGCGAGCAGGCTGACCTTGCGGTTTTCGATATCAACGATAGCCACGTCGATCCCGTCGGCGGAGGTGCCCGACATCAGGCCCGCTATCCGCAGACGTTTTTTGGTCGCGATTTTCGCAATAATATTCATTCAAAATAGCTCCATTTTTTTATTTTATTACCAAAAAGTCGGTAAATAATCAAGGTTTTCTCTTGCGTTAGTTCTTGAATGATAAAGAAATATAAAAATATACCAAACCAGGCGACCGCCGCCTTCGGCCCAGAACAGGAGAGCAGTTGAGCAGGTGAACAGTAGAGCCGAGAAAAGACGGTATTCAGTGTGGCATCATACATAATAAGGGCCTCTATCCTTACCGGCGGCGCATCAAAAATGCGCTGATTTTTTAGGGATTTTTAAGGAAGTAAGAGGCGTAAGTATATATTAAAAAAAGAGATAAAATTTTTATAAAATTCTGATTTTATGTCTGAGGTAGTATCAAAACTGCGCCGCCGAAACGGAGATAGCTACGCCCCTCTTCGCGAAAGCTACGACGGGACAAGACGAAGCGGCTAACGTGATTAACAGGAGCTATCAGAAAAATAACAGAAGTGTTAATTTAAGCGCTGAATTACAGTTCCAATAAAGCCTGGATTTTTTCCAATTCTCTTTCGTGTCTGAGCTCATCTTCATATATTTCCTGACAAACGGCCCGAATATCCTGATTTTCTATCTTCGTAAGGACCTGGAGAATTTCCGCAAAGATACCAGCCTGGGTCAATTCGAGTTTTCTCATCTCATCCAGGTTACGACGAAAATCCTGTTTTGAGGGCATCGAGGTCATAATTCCTCCCGGATGGTTTTCAAAAGATGGTCCAGGTTATCCCGGTGTTGGCGAGACTCATCCCGTAGTTGAGTAAATACCCTGATAATCTTTTCCTTTATAGAGGAGTCTAAATCCAAACACTCGGAAAAGAGCATGATATGGTTGGCGTAAATCGGCACCATTTTTTCTTCGGTTTCCTTAGCCTTTTCGACCAGGCGTAATAGTTTCCTTTTAGCCATCATATTACATCACTCCGGGAAAATCGGTGGACGTCCGCCTATTCTAAAAATTCCAGCCAATGCCAAGGATATACTTGGTATCGGTGGTACCGACATTTTCCGCAGGAGAGGCGTCATAGTCAAGTATAACCTTGAAGTTGGTAAACATGGATTTGGTAATGGAGGCCCGGATTTCGGCGTCGGCGGTGAGGAAATAATCGGAAACACTAGCTAGGCTGGGATAATAAGTCAGGTTGTGCAGAAAAATGAACTTATCGTTAATCGCCCAATCGAAGTGATAGCCCATCTGGAGGGATATTTCATCGGTTTTGGTGACCAGGTCGTGCGAGGTGTATTTTTCGCATAATTCGGCTAAACCGATATCGGTATTGAAGTTCATTTTCTCGGATTCCAGCCATTGGTAGCCGAGGCCCGTACCGACGATGATTCGCCGGTCCAGGTCGGCGATGTGGTCTTTTTTGAACGAACTATTGATAAAGCCGAATAATTTTTTCGTGAAGAAATAATCATATTTGCCGCCGATGAGGAAACTTTCTTCCGTGGTTACTTTTTCTTTTTTGCCGGCGATTTCCTCTTCGGCCCGCTGGACCAGGTAAAGGCCATAGAGCGTGGTGCGGTCTATCTCGCTGCGTCGTTTGGCGTCGAAACTAACACTGCCGCTTTCCGTAAAGGTGTTACCATGAGTGCTCGATAAACCGGCAGCGGCGCTGCCGGTCCACCTGGGTTTGGGTTTCGGAGGTGGATTGACGGCAGCCAGGTCGCCGAAAGCAAAAGTTTGAGCCGGCAGCAATTGGGTTTTTTCTGAGCTGAACTGCTCCGGCCCGGCCATGAGAATTCTGCTCCTGATGACGGTGCCATCGGTAAAGTGCAGTTCAGAAGGTTCATCGGCGCTGAACTTTTGTATTTTGGAAATGTCGAGGTCAACACTTCCGACCTCATCAGCGATGAAGGTTAATTTGCCTTTCTCCAGTTTTACCAATTTACCAGTAAGTTGATCTCCACTTTTAAATACCACCACATCGGAGAGCCCTACCGCACAGCATCCCAATATAAACGTAAGCACAAAAATCACACGAACCATTTTAAATCTCCTTTCGCTTTGACAAAAGTTACCTTGTGACTGGTTTGTTCTAAAATAATTACTTGTGTTCATAAAGATGGACATCTCTCTGGGGGAAGGGAATGCAAATGCCATCTTTGTCGAAGCGTTTTTTGACGGTTTCGGTGGTATCGAAAAATACCGCCCAGTAATCTTCGACCTTGACCCAGAGGCGCACGGCGAAATTAACGCTGCTATTGGCAAGCTCTTTAACAACGATCATGGCTGCGGGTTCCTTCAGGATACGGTTGTCACTATCGATGATACTTTGTAAGACCGATCGAACTTTATCAAGGTTATCGCCGTAACTTACACCGATTATCAACTCGATGCGGCGGGTACCTTTGGCGGTATAATTAATGATATTGTCTGAGGTCAATTTGGCGTTGGGAATAATCACCTTTTTATTGTCCGGGGTTATGAGGATGGTGGTAAAAATCTGAATGGCTTCAACGATACCGGCGGTTCCGGCGCCTTCAATATAATCGCCCTGCTTAAAGGGGCGAAAGATCAACATGAGGAAGCCGGCGGCGAAATTCGCCAGCGAGCCCTGCAGGGCCAAACCGATAGCCAGGCCCGCAGCGGCAATAACCGCGGCGAAAGATGCCGTTTGAATTCCCAGTTGCCCCAAAACAGCGATGACGACAAAAATCATCAGGGCGATATAGGTCATACTGGCGACAAAGGCAATTACCGTACCATCAACATTTTTCTTAGCGAGGAGTTTCTTGATGATATTTTCGGCAATTCGCGCTATCCAGCGGCCAATTACAAAAATGGCAATCGCCATCAGAACCTTCAAACCGTAGAAGGTTATCCATTCCTGCAATTTTGAGATAAGGTCTTCCATGATGGGCATCCTTTCTGCCTTTTTAAAAAGGACTTGTGGTCTTATCTGATATTATTATATTATACTACACAAGACGATCTCTGCGAATTTGTTTAAACTGAGATTTCCCATTTAAAGGCTTAAAAAACCTGGTTTTCTCCACATGCCAGCGATGATTTTACAAAAATCTATTGCATTATCAAGAAAATTCTTTTCCCCAGTTACTTTTTCCAAGACTGGAATTTCCATTGAAGCAACGTTAAACTAAGTCATTCCTGGCTGACGATATAGCATAGGAAAAATTGGTAAAAATTATTAATCAATAAGGTTGGAAAGAGTACTTTCGTACTTTTTTCTTGAGCAACGTTAATGGAAAGAATGACTGAGAAAACCGATTCGGGGCCAGCCGCTGGTGCGAACAAGGTGGTCCAGGCTAATCGCCGGTTGCTGATCGATGCCCGCCGGAAGGGTTGCTTATCCGGTTTGTGGGTCTTTTTGAAGCTGTCCGGGCCCGGCTGGCTGCAGGGTGGCATCACCCTGGGGGGCAGCTCGCTCTCATCCAGTTTGTATCTGGGGGTGCTGGTTGGCTTTGGCCTGATGTGGCTGCAGCCGTTGGCGATGATCCTGGGAATTATCATGCTCAGCAGCATCGCCTACGTTACCCTCTCCACCGGCCAGCGTCCCTTTCGCGCGATCAACGAGCATATCAGTCCCGTGCTGGGCTGGGGCTGGCTATTGGCGACGATTATCGCCAACCTGGTCTGGTCGATGCCGCAGTTTTCCCTGGCGACCGCTGCCGTCCAGCAAAATCTGGCAAAAAACCTCGTCACCGGCCAAATTCTGCCGGATCCGTGGGGGAAAATAGTGATTGGGTTGGTTATCTTGGCAATTTGTATCGTGGTAGTGATGTTCTATAGCGCTGGCGGCAGGGGAGTCAAGCTGTTCGACATTATCTTTAAAACCATGGTCACGATGATCGTATTGTGTTTTTTCGGCGTCGTAGTGAAGATGAGTTTCGAGGGGGTTTTGAATTGGTCCGCTATATTTCGCGGTCTGGTTCCCGATTTGAAATTGCTGACCAGCCCGGCGCCATCGTTTACCCCTTTTATCGCGGCGGTCGATTCATCCTGCCGGCAATTTTGGAACGACCTTATTGTCGGTCAGCAGCGTGATGTCATGATTAGCGCCGCCGCCACCGCGGTGGGCATCAATATGACGTTTCTCTTGCCCTACTCGATGCTCCGCAGGGGATGGGACCGGGAATTTCGCGCCTTGGCGATTTTTGACTTATCTACCGGTCTTTTTATCCCTTTTATCCTGGCTACCGGTTGTGTGGTGATCGCCTCTGCTTCGCAATTTCACGCGGTGCCTGCCCAGGGCTTTCTCGGCGAATTAAATTACCAGCAGGTACACGTCGAACCCGCCGATAATCTTGTTGGTCCCTACCATGAATTGTTGGCTGAGCGTTTAAAGTACCAGATCGGCCCAACCGCCTTTGCCCGGCTTTCGGATGCGGAAATAACCCAGCGGACAAAATCGCTGGGCGAAGCAGACCGGAAATTGGCCGCTATGCTGGTCAAGAGAGACGCCTTCAATCTGGCGGATTCTCTGGCTCCGCTGACCGGCAGGGTTTTTTCGCATTATATATTCGGCATCGGCGTGATAGCCATGGCCGTAAGCACTATTATCGTGCTCATGCTGATCAATGGCTTTGCCTTCTGCGAAATATTTAACCTGCCGCCGGAGGGCTGGCCCTACCGCATCGGCTGCCTGATGGTTTCCGTCGGCGTGCTGGGGCCTTTCTTCTGGAATGACGCCAAACTGTGGTTGGCGGTGCCCACCTCCGTATTCGGCATGATGCTGCTGCCGATCGCTTATTTCACCTTCTACCTGTTGATGAACCAAAAAAGCCTTCTGGGCGAGAATATGCCCCGGGGATGGCGGCGCTGCGTCTGGAATTTTTTGATGGCTATCGCTGCGGTATGTTCCGCCTTGGGCAGCGTTTGGAGTCTGTGGTCTAATATTAGATGGTTCGGTATTATCCTTATCGCTATTTTTGTCGGCCTGGCTTTGATCGTCCATCTCCTCCGCTGGGGAAAACGATCAGACCCACCTGCAACTTTACCCAACTAAGCTGCCTTACCACAGAATAGCATGTAGTGTCAGATGGATGTTAATTTCACGACGCTCATGATCGCTTTGGAGTTTGGCAGCATAAAATGCCGTTTCCCGCCGTTAATATGCATCAAGAAGCCGCTGTATATTCTTCCGCAGCCTCCCGAAGTTTGATCAGGGCCTTATTTTGAATCTGGCGAATTCTCTCCTTTGACAGTCCCAGCCGTTCGCCTACTCTTTTAAGGGTCATGGGCTTGCTGTTTTCTTCGCTGGATGAAAATCGCATTTTCAATACTGATTGTTCCATGGTCGATAGTATCGACATTTTATCCCGAACGACATTCGACATTTCTTCTACCATATCATAATATTTATTTTCCTGCATTCTTTTCTGATAATTGATATTTACGGAAACCGGCTCCAGTTGCATCCCGAACATAACGCGATATCTGTAGCTCTGCTTGACAACCCGAAATAAACCTCTTGATATTCCCCGATAAGCATAAGTGCTGAACCGTAGTCTCCGGCTGCAATCAAATTTTTCAATCGAGCGTAACAGGGCCATACTGCCCTCACTGACCAGGTCGGTTAAATCTATCCCGGAATGGTTAATATTTTGCGCTATGGATATGACTAACCCCATATTGGCCTGGGCGATTTGGCATTTGATTCCCTGCTGTCGGCGGTACAGATCCAGCAGCTTGAGCAGTCGCTCCCGCCCCGACGGGGCGCCGCTTAATACCCTGCGGCGTTGTTCATTCAGTTGATGGCGGGTATAATTCAACTGGAGAAAGAGTGTTTCTTCTTCCTGCTGATCCAGTATCTTGCCGGGTAGCACTTCCACCTGCCGCTGCATGAATTCCGCCATGACCGCCGGCTGAGAAAACCGCTCATCCGGCATGCAAGTGATGGGCTTGTCCAGTACCGTTTGCAATTCACGCTGCTGCCGGGGTGACAGGTTGACCGTTGCCAATATTTCAACCGTGCGCTTAGCCTTGTTTTCAGCTTTTTTCCTGGTCATGATATACTTCCCAAAATATAGTAATATGTTTATTAGATACCGGTTTATCCGTATTTATTTTTATGTGACTACGATTTTTTCGACAGCAATGATTCTACCGGGTATTTCCGCAGCAGCTTTTCCTGGCATTGCTCCCGGTTGCATTCGAATAAGACAAACAGATTGTTTTCGCGGCGGACCTGATAAGTAAACTGCATCGGCCCTTTGCAAACGGGACAAAACTCCGGAGGAATCTGATATTCATCACGGTTTAGACTTTTATTTGCGGCGTTAATCATCGAACCAACATTTTAAATATTATCCGCTATCATCACCAGATTTGGGCAGGCTGCCAAAAATCGCCTGCATTTTTATTCGCTCTTTTCTTTTTTTCTTTCTCTCTCTCTCTCTCTCTCTCTCTCTGCCCGGACCACGGCCTATCCTGATTTCGGATAAATATTATTAGTACTATTTAATACGTGAACCAGATTTATGACAATCGGGTATCCGCCTGTTTCTGGTGTGGGGGAAAAAGCTTCATGTTATGTCAGGGAAATCCCCGACATAATATTGAGGAGGGCGTCTAACTGATATTTTTGCTGACCCATTGAATGGCAAATTCGACCAGCTCCGCCGCGGTGGTCAGTTGTAGTTTTTCCTTGATCCTTCCGCGATAGGTCTCGATTGTTTTTACGCTAAGATAGAGCTTCTCGGCGATTTGACTGGTTCCCATACCTCTGCCGATTAGCTGGAGCACCTCCAGTTCGCGGTCGGTCAATTGATCGGTGGGAAATTTATTCTTGTCGTCCTTGTTACTTATAACACCGGATAACATTATGCTGGCCATTTTATGGCTTAACCAGATTTCCCCCTGCAGAACCTGGCGAATGGCGGCGAGCAGGGTGGGCGTATCCGCTTCTTTCATCACGTAGCCTTTGGCACCTGCCCGCAGGGCCCGCTCGGCAAAAATCGATTCGTCATACATGGAAAGGGCCAGGACCGGCAACTTCGGGTAATAGGTCTTGAGGTCCTTGATAAGTTCGATCCCTCCCATATCTTTATCCAGGGAAATGTCAACTATCGCTATATCGGGATGGGCCTGGGCCGCTGCTTGAAGGGCATCGCGGGCGTCTGCCGCATCCGCGCAAACGGCAAGATCATCCTGCATATTAATCAGTTGGGCAAGCCCCAGACGAACCACCGGATGATCATCCACCAGCAGAACTCGTGCTTTCTGTTTGGTATCATTAGAGGGATTTATTTTTGCCATGGTCACCTTATTCTTGGATGGTTAGGAATAGTTGTTGGGAAAAGTACATCGAACCACCGTTCCCCTTTTTGGGCCTCGGTAAATATCCAGCATGCCCGCGATCATGTCCGCCCGGTATTTCATGGTATGCAGACCCAATCCTTTGCTCTCGTCGAGTTTCTGCGGGATTCCCACGCCGTCATCCCGTACCTCCAAAACGGCGCCGTCGTTTTGGTGTTGCGTCAGGCTCATTCGAATCTGGCGGGCTTGGCCGTGTTTGACCGCGTTGTTCACCGCCTCCTGGGCAATATGGTAAACATGCGTGGCTACCGTGTTGTCTTCTATCAGGATGGGCTCCTCGCACTGAAAGCTGCAGGAAACACCAAAAAGATTTTCCATGTCGCTCGCCAGCCGCTTCAAAGCCCTCATCAACCCGTCACTGCCCAGGTCAACCGGGCATAATCCTTTTGCTAGAGAGCGGATCTCACCCAGAGCCTGCCGCGCATATTTGGCAATCTCCTCGGCGGCGGCCGCTTCCGGGGGAGATTTTTCGGCCAGGCTCTGTTTGAAGGTGTCGCACATGAAGGACACGCCGGTGAGCAGTTGGCCCACGCTGTCGTGCAGGTCCTGGCCGATGCGGTGCTGTTCGTAGGTGCTGATTTCCAGCACTTGTTTTTCCAGTCGGCGGCGTTCGGTGATATCCTGAACTGTGCCCGACATCCGGATGGGTTCGCCTGCCTCGTCGTAGGTTACCTCCGCCTGCTCATGGACGATTCGCACACTGCCGTCTTTTTTGATTATGCGATGATTGATGTTGTAGGGCTTGTTTTTCTCCAGGGCTTGCCGCACCGCCTGTTTGACGTATTCGCGGTCAGCCGGATAAACCAGCGCTAAAAATACCTCGTAAGTTACCTCGAACTCCTGATCCGCGAACCCGAAGATGCGATAGATTTCTTCCGACCAGAAAATTTGGTTATGGACAATGTCCCACTGCCAGTTGCCGATGTGAGCGATCCGCTGGGCGTGGGTCAGCCGCGACTTGCTTTCCGAAAGGGCTTTCTGCGTCCGCTGGTGAGCCGCTATTTCCTGTCGTAGATTTTCCACCGTCCGGGACAGGTCCGTGGTCCTGTCCTGCACCCGCTGCTCCAGCTCGTCACGTGAAACCCGCAGCTCCCGAAACAGCAGATTGTAGGGATCCTTCAAGCCCGTTTCGATGATCGCTTTGTAAATGTAATAAAACGAAATGATTTTCAGATAATGGCCGAAAAAATTGGTGATTCCAAAAGGATATTTATAAGCTGTGAATAGCATCTCCGAAAATATCGTGATCGACATCGCCATCGTCAGGTAACGCAAGACCTTGCCTTCGAACTGATAGCGGTGGTAATATAAGGCAAAAATCGAAGTCAACAGAATCAGACTGATCACATACTCACTGACCTTCTTAAAAGTCGTCAGCCCTTTTCCTTCGACGTAGCAGATGGGAAAAACCGGGATAATGAAAATAGTGACAATAACCAGGAAAAATATCAGTGAGAATCCCAGAAATACCGGCTGGAGGTTGATCTTTCGCCCCAGGAACCAGATCGCCGCCAGCAGCGAAATGCTTTCCAGGTACCGCGCCGCTATCCAGAGCTGCGTAGGCAGGTTGGTATTGTAACCTCTGAACACTCCCATTCCCTCGTAGGATAAGGTATGCAGCAGGTCGATAATTCCGACGAACAGGTAAGCTACCCCGATGAACAGCAGGTAATTGTTGGTCAGGAACCTGCGGGTATTCCAGGTGATGACAAAAATAACGCAGGCCACCACTATCGAAAACATCTCAGCCATCGCGTGAAAGAGCAGAAAACTATGCCGGCTGACCAGATAGAGCCCCAGCAAAGCCAGCCCCGCCAGTAAAATATCTCCCCGACCGTGCAGTGCCCTGGTTAAATTTCTCTCGCTCCCGATTGCCGGAGTTTTCGCCGCAGAATTTTCCATAACTGTCTTTACTATTACCCCGTTTATCAATCTGCCCGGTTAGAATATTATTAGATTGCCATGAAAAATGATTATACTATTACCACGCTTTAACCCGCAAGGAAAATGTTGTTGGGGAAAACTGTTGACGCCCTGCCGAAATAATGCGTAAATTACCGATTGAAATGGATGAATTTTTTCGGCGGGCTTCTAACCGGGAAGTATTTGAGGGATTTTCATGAATAACCTGGCAATCGCCGACTACGCGGTAATCTGCGGTTTTTTCGTGGTGATGGTCGCCATCGGTCTGTACTTTCACGGTCGGATGCGAAATATGAGCGACTTTTTCAGCGGCGGCAAACAGGTCCCCTGGTGGCTGGCCGGCGTCTCGTTTTACATGTGTAGTTTCAGCGCCCTGGGTTTCGTCGCCTATTCCGCCTTGGCCTATCAATACGGTTGGATCGCGGTGACCATCTACTGGCTGACCGTACCCAGCATGATTATCGGCGCCTATTTTTTCGCCGCCCGCTGGCGACGTGTCGCTCAGACCAGCCCTTTGGAATATATTGAGCAGCGGTTCGGCAACCCCATGCGACAGGCTTTGGTCTGGCTGGGCATTCCCTATCGGGTGCTGGACGACAGTTTGAAGCTCCTGGCGATCGGCACCGTAGTAGCGGTGGGATTGGGTTTTCCCATCGAGATTGCTATCATCGCTTCCGGCGTCATCATGATCAGCTACACTTTTATGGGCGGCCTGTGGGCGGCGCTCGTCGCCGATTTCATCCAGTTTATCGTCCTTTTAGCTGCCGTGATTGTCCTGCCCTTTCTGGTTTTCGAGCGGGCGGGCGGCCTCAGCGGCTTTCTCGACAATATCCCCGCCGGTTTTTTCAACCTCACCAACGAAAAATACTCCTTCAGTTACATCCTGATTTTTTTCTTTATCATTCTTCTCAATTACAGCACCTCCTGGGCCTTGGTCCAGAGGTACTATTCGGTCAGCAGCGACAAAAACGCCCGCAAGGTCGGTTATTTGGTTGCCGTCCTGAATTTGATTGGACCACCCATATTCTATATCCCCGCGATGGTCGCCCGCGTCTTTCTGCCGGACATCCCGAACACCAACAACTACAACGATGTTTACGCCATTGTTTGCAAGACCGTCCTGCCGGTGGGTATGCTGGGGATGATTATCGCCGCCATGTTCTCCGCCACCATGTCCATGCTGGCCGGCGACTTTAACGCCGTCGCCTCCGTCCTTACCAACGACGTCTTTAAACGCATGATTTCCCGCCAGGCCTCCGGCAAACTATTGCTGGTAGTCGCTCGCCTGAACACCTTGATTATCGGTGGCGTGGTCATCGGGACAACTTTTCTCATCCGCCAGGCCCAGGGCACCGATGATCTTTTTCGGGTGATGGTCAAGATTTTTGGTTTACTGTTGCCGCCCGTCGCCCTGCCCATGCTCTTGGGAATGCTCACGCGGAAAATTTCCAACGCCGGCGGCTTGCTCGGCCTGTGCAGTGGCATTACCGTTGGCCTGATTGCTTTTGGCCTGTCCTGCTGGTTCCCGATATTGCTCCAGGAGCAGGTTATCACCATCCTGACCAGCGCGACCACCATTTCGGGGATGCTTATCGGCTCCATCATTCGTCCCGGCAGCCCCGCTCAGCGGCGGCAGATTAACGATTTTTTCTTACAGGTGGATAATCCTCAGCCTGATTCCGTCGCTCCTGCGACCCAGTCAACCGGGCAAAAAGGGATTTCGCCCCTGCCGATTATCGGTTTGGGTACTATCGCTATCGGGGTGGTGCTGGCCGCCTCGGTGCTGCTGACGCAGCCCTTAGCCGATTCGCTCTTGAGTCTGATCATCGGCGGTTGTATGGTTGGGACTGGGATAATTTTCTGGGCGTTAGGCCGAAGAAATCTCTAATTATCCAAATCTCGCCAATTAGGATTCCTTCGCACTTTCTTGCTTTCTTACCATTCAACCACTAACGCAACAAAAAACCCTGGCTTTTCTGCCAATTATTTGGTAATTGATGCTTTTGAGAACAAAGTCGAAAATTCGGAGCAAATTCAGAATGAGAGATTTACTGGCGGAGTTGAAAGCAGGGAAAATACTGCTGGGCGACGGGGCGATGGGGACCAGCCTGCAGGAGATGGGCCTGGGGCCGGGCGAGTGTCCGGAAGAATGGAATCTTTCTCATCCCCGGCAGGTGGAAGAGATTATTTCCCGGTATATTGCCGCCGGTAGCGACATGGTGGAGACCAACAGTTTCGGCGGTTCTCGTCTTAAGTTGGCCAAATTCGGTCTGGAAGCACAAACGGTTCAGATAAACCGCGCCGCAGCCGAGATCGCCCGCCGGGCCGCCGGCGATGAGCGACTGGTGCTCGGTTCCGTGGGACCAACCGGCGAATTTATGGAGCCGCTGGGCAGTCAAACCGCCCAGGATATGTATGAGGTCTTCCGCCAGCAGATTATGGCTCTGGCCCAGGGGGGTGCCGATGCGATATGTATCGAAACCATGAGCGCATTGGAAGAGGCCCTGGCCGCCCTGCGGGCCGCTAAGGAAAACACCACTTTGCCGGTGATTGTTACCTTTACTTTTAATAAAACCAGCAAAGGTGAGTTTCGCACCATGATGGGAATAAGCCCCCGGCAGGCGGCCCAGGAGCTTACCAGGGCGGGGGCGGATATTATCGGCAGTAACTGCGGCACGGGGATTGAAGAGATGGTGGATATCGCCCGACAGATGCGGGATTATTCCGATAGGTATATTATGATCCAGGCTAACGCGGGGCTGCCGGTGCTGGAGGAGGGAAAAACCGTCTTCAAGGATACGCCGGAAAAGATGGCGCAGTATGTGCCGGCCTTGATCGATAGCGGGGTTAATATCATCGGCGGCTGCTGCGGAACGACAGCGGGGCATATTGGGGTAAATATCATCGGCGGCTGCTGTGGAACAACCCCGGCCCATATTGAGGCAATGAGAAAAAAAATCGATACCTTATCAGGAAATGGATGAGCTTATGGGCAGGACTATTGCATTATTGATGATTATCATTTGCAGTGCGGTTTATAGCCAGGAAAACCCTTTACCGCGGCAGGCCCCGGAGAGTAATGAATCAGCAGCGGATCAGCCGGCGCTGGAAAAATCCGTGGTAATGATTCGCTGCGTCAGCCAGGGCTATGATCCTACAACACCCTGGAAAAAACTTTCCATGAGCGGCTCGGCGGGGTCGGGATTGATTATCGCCGGCCGGCGGATCCTGACCAATGCCCATAATGTAAGTGACGCGCAGTATATCGAAGTCATAAAGCAGGATCAGGCCAAACGGTACGTGGCGCGGGTGGAATTTATCGGGCATGACTGTGATCTGGCGGTTCTGGCGATTGATGACCAGAGTTTTTTCACGGATATGACGCCGCTGGAACTGGGCGGGATTCCACGGGTGAACACCACCGTCTCCACTTACGGTTATCCGATAGGGGGAAATCAAGTATCTATAACTGAGGGGGTGGTCTCGCGGATTCAGATGGATATCTACAGCCATACGGGAGCCGATTCGCACCTGGTAGTGCAGACGGACGCGGCCATCAATCCGGGCAACAGCGGCGGACCGGTGGTGCAGAATGGCAATGTAGTAGGGGTGGCCTTTCAGGGCCTGCGGCAGGCGGAAAATATCGGTTATATGATACCGACCACGGTCATCCGTCATTTTCTGACGGATATCGAGGACGGCAAATATGACGGGTTCGGCTCGCTGGGATTTACTTTTTTCCCGGGGCTGCACAATCCCGGTTATAAGGAATATCTGCAGGCGCCGGCGGATGAAGAAGGGGTAGTGGTAATTCGCACCCTGCTTAATAGCTCAGTAGAGGAACTCCTGCAAAGCGGTGACGTGATTACGCGAGTGGATGATTATGATATTGATAATGACGGGATGGTTAGAATATATGGCCTGCGACTGCATCTGGCGGAGGTGATAGAGACCAAGCAGATCGGCCAGCCGGTGGATCTGACATATTATCGCCAGGGTAAAAAGGGCCGGGTAACGGCTACGATATTGCTGAATCGCACGGTACTGGAATATGCCCGGTTGTACGATAAACCGCCGGATTACGTCGTTTTTGCGGGTCTTACCTTTGTGCCGCTGACCCGGAATTTCCTGGAGACCTGGGGACCGCAATGGCCGGGGGCAATACCTTATTATCTGAGATACCTTTTTAACTTTTCCAGTCAGATCCACCGAGACAGGCAGCGAAAGGAATACGTGGTCCTGTCGGAAATTATGCCGGATGAGGTCAACAGCTATAGTAACGAATTTAAAGGCCAGCCGATGGAGAGTATTAATGGCTCGCCCGTCTGGTCCCTGGCCGACGTGCAGAGGGCATTGGTCCAATCCCAGGCGGATTTCTATGTGATTAAATTTATGGGCCAGTCCAAGCCCATGATCCTGGATGGCAACAAGACTCGCGGGCGGAATCAGGAGATTTTACGCCAGTATCAGATTCTCGCGGATTCGCGGTTGGAGAACCAATAATGGCAAATCAGGCAAAGCTAAAGTATATCCTCGTGGGGCTGATAATATTAGGTATCGGCGGATGGTCAAAGGCCGGCGAAACGGCTGCCGACACGGCCGGCGTAAAGGTTGGCGAAATAATCAGCGACACGTCCGGCGAAACAATCAGCGACACGTCCGGCGACACGATCAGCGAAACAGCCGGCGTAAAGGCGGGCGAAGCGGCCGGCGATATGGCGACGGCCTTGCAGGATTCGCTGGTCCTTTTGCAAGCCAGCGGTTACAGCTACGATTCGTTATATCCCTGGAAGCATGATGATTTGGAGGAAAAGATCGGCTACGGCAGCGCTGTGGGGGAATACCAGGTGCTGACAACCGCCTATTGTGTGACCGATGCGGCTTTTATCAAGGCGCTGAGGCATGGTCAGAATGAATATATTCCGGCCAAGATCAAAGTGGTCGATTATGAAAGCAAGCTGGTTCTGCTGGAACTGGATAAATCAGCGATGAGCGCGCCGCTAAAACCCATAAAATTCAGCGAGGATTTTTCCAAGGGGGCGGCGGTGGATTTCTATCGCCTGGGCAACGACGGTCAGATTTACAGTGGGCGGGGATATATCGATCGGGTGAAACTATATCAATCGACGCTTTCTTACGCGAGCTTTCTCAATTACGTTATCGGGAACATTTCGCAGCAGGCGGGGCTGGGGAATCTCTTTTGCCAGGAGGGCAAATTCATCGGGATCGGCTGCTGGTATAACAATAGCCAAAATGAATCCGGGGTAGTGCCGGCGGTGGTTATCAATCATTTTCTCGCTGATGCCGCCGAGGGCCAGTATCAGGGCTTTCCGGCGGTAGGATTCGCGGCCGATGAACTAGTGGACCCGGCGGTGCGGGCTTATTTGAAGATGCCCCAGGAGCAAAAAGACGGCATTTATGTCAGCAACGTATTTACCATCGGGACGGGCAGCGACGCACTCAAGCCACAGGATGTTATTCTGGCGATCGAGGGCGTTCCCATTAACGCGCATGGTCTTTACCGGGACGAAAAGTACGATTGGCTGGGTTTTGAGCACCTGATCAACATGAAGCAGGTGGGCCAGACGATTACCTTCGACGTCTGGCGGGACGGGACCAATCAGCGGATCCCGGCCCAGACCAAAAACTTCCCTGCGTCACAGATGCTGGTCCCCTATTACGAGTACGGCTGCCAGCCGCAATATCTGGTGACGGGGGGATTTATCTTCCAGCAGTTGACCCGCAAGTACCTGAGCCGATGGGGGGATAACTGGGACGGTAAGGTCTCGGCCCATCTATACCATTATTGTCGGGACCTGGCCTTCATGCCCAGCGGGGACCGGCGGGAGGTCGTGATTTTAAGCAGAGTCCTGCCGGCGGATATTAATTTGGGGTATCAGAATCTCGGCCAATTAGTGGTTAAGACCTTTAACGGAAAGGCGATAGGTTCAATGGCGGATATTCTCGCCGCCCAAAAACTTAGTCCCGAAGCGAAATTTGACATCGTCGAGTTCGAGAACGATAATCCCACGGTGGTCATCCCGCGTGATAAGCTGGCCCTGGCGGACGCGTTGATCGCCCGCCGGTACGGCATCGATAAGATGTTTAATGTCAATCAGTAAGGGCAAAAGCAGGCGGATTTGCCAGGGGTCGGCTTTGTCGGGGGTGCGGATTTATTAGGGGCCGGCTTTTGGTTTTTACCGTGAAACTATTGATTTTTCGCCCAAAATTCATGCGCAAAAATGTGATTTTCGGGCAATAAATGCGCATCTAAGCGACCAAAAATGGTAAAATCGGTGTAAATCTGTCTTAAAAAGCCCATTTTTAGACGCAAAGGTCTGTTTTTATTCACGAAATTTTCATTTTTAACGGCGAAATGCCGGGTTTTTAACGATAAAATGCCCGGTTTTATCCGTCAAAACTTATCTTTTGCCCCATTTTTTTCCGGGGTACTCTCGTACAATTTTCTTGTGATAAACTGGGGGAATTACCGACTCCAGCCAGTATTGCCAGAAAAGCGCCCGCGGCGCTGCGCAAGAACAGGAGAAAGTTACTCATATTAACTTGTCAAAGAGCAAAATCGGAGACGAGGTTCTTAAGGCAGACGGAGAATAAGCTCGTCCGCGAAAAACCATGTCCCTCTATATTTACCGCGGCGCATCAGAATCGCGCTGATTATTTAGGGTATTTTTAGGGGGCGACCGACGTAAGTCGTCTTTTATAAAGGAGATATAAATTTATTAAAAATTCTGATTTTATGTCGTAGGTAGTATCAAAAGTGCGCCGCCGAAGCGGAGAACCCGTCTTCGCCTGAGGCTTCGACGCGGCAAGAAGATGAGCAGGAAAAAGAAAGAAGATAAAATATATTTATATTTCAGATTTATGACGGTGTTTGTAAAATAGGCGGCTGGCACGAATGGCAGAAAAAGACTGCGAATCATAAAATAAATTATTGATATTCCAGGGACTGTCCTAACATACCTTCGAAATACTGGTGACTGTCCCAACATATTTATAACATATTCAGATTTTGGAGTGATATTTGAGTGAAGGAACTGTTTTGTGACAGTCAGATTTGGAAAGGTGCATTTTACGAGTTGGCGATTGAACTTAGCTCTCGATCTGATGAACGATTGAAGATAGCATTGAGTGCTATATGGAAATTGCCGTTCTTTTCATGGTGCCAATCAGATCTGTATAAAGAGACGAAAGAAAAAGATCAAGGCAACTTTAGTAATGTGAATATTAAGACTTATGGTCATTTACGAGGGATAGCTATCCTACCTGATAAACAAAGAATTCCTTGTGGAACAGTTTCTGTACGTGAGGAAGAAGGAATTGACTGGTTAGATTTTTATATTCCGCTTGGTGCAATTGAGAGAACATACAAGGATGTTGGTGGTTTTTTTGGAACTGACCATCCAAAGTCACGTGATTGGCGTGAACCGTTGGAAAATTGGCTTGCGGAAATAGGACGTGAAGTATTCTCGGTTGTAGAATTTCGCCTCGGCCTCATTGGATGTGAAGTTTCAGGTGTTGCATACGCATCAGAATTGGCTATTTCAGGTGTTCCGAAATCAAGAGGCATTGGGAACTTATGGCCTACTTCTGAGGGGATTCAATATTTCCCAACAAATAAGTGGTAGTATACTGTCAGCAATAATCCTGGGGACAGTTACCTAGTATTACCAATTCGCCGCCAAATATGGAAGTCAGGGTAGATGTTATAATATATTGCGGCCAAAGGGCCTTATATTAAATCTAAAGTTTGAATACTTTCGTACGTTGTTTCTTTAGCATACCTTAGGGAATAGGCGGGGGGATAACGGACTCGAGCCAGTATTCCGAGAAGAGGGCCAGGTCTTCCAGGTCAACGGTGCAATCGTAGTTCATATCGGCGTCGAGACGGTAGCCGTCGCAGGGACCCTGCTGGTCCAATATAACCCAGTACTCATCCCACAGGCCTGCGGTACCATAGGTGTACATCTGATACCTGACGTCGGGATCGCTGGTCATTTCGAAATACAGGTCGAATAGCTCGCCGGCATCCAGGCCGTTGCCGTCAGTAACAAATTGAATTCCACCCAGGGGACGGGAGTCGCCGTTGGGATCGGTATAAACGAAGGCGGGGGTCCAGTTGCCCGAGCCGGGAGGATAGCTGGTTAATAAGGGGGTAATAGCGGTGTCAACCGCTACGCTATCCGGAAAGATCGCAATCGTCGTTATCGTGTCCTTGTAAGCCATCGCGTCCGTGGCCCCGAAACTGGCGCCCTCGAGGCAGCAATATTTCAGACCGGTCTGGCAGTTATAGCAGTCGGATTTGGCTTCAATGGAAAAGGAGACGGGATTTGGGCCTTTGTTTCTGAGCTTAAGGCGTTCCCAGGCGGGCTGGGGCTTCCAACGATAGGTGTGCATGTTAAGAGAATCAATGGCGATGTCGCTTTTTCCGCCGACGCTTTTGCCGGGATGGTTTCTGTAGCTATTGGGATCATCGAATCCCTGGGGTGGAAAATCCGGTTCAAGACGACCCACGGAACCGGAGCCGCCGGTTTTTCGCAATTTCAAGACGAGAATTTTGACGGCATTGAGCCGGTGAGTGTTTTTGAAGGCGAGCCAGACGACCTGGCCGGGCTGGACGTTGTTAACCTGGGTATTGGGGTCCCAGAGATTTCCCCCCGGGGTGCCGGGCATGGACGAGGTACCATAGGGATTCTCATCGTTGGGGTCGGTAATAACATAAGGCTGCAGCGGCGCAGACCACAGGGTAAGGCAGGTAAGCAGAATAGTGCAAACAAAAAGAACGATGGGCGGAACAGCTTTCGAGAACATGACAAGTCTCCTTTTTATAAGAAAATGCATAATAAATCATTATAAGTAATATATGATTAAAATGCAAGGAACTTATATACCAGCGCAAACTGGTTTTTTTCAGGGGCGTTATCGAGAGCCGAAATGTCTTGAACGCCGCTACCGAACCAGAGCAATCAGGACCGGCCATCGATGAGCCATTCCGCCGCCATCATAGCCAGGTCCAGCAGGTCAACGCGGCAATCGCCATTGAGATCCGCCTGCGGGGGATCGATGCAGGCCTGGGAACGATAGTTGGTCAGGACAACGGAGTCGGAAAAGTATTGTACGTCAAAAGTACCAGACGGACCGACATAAACATCGTCGGGGGTATTGAGGAATCGGCCGATAACGCCCGCCGGGGCATCGATAATCGTAAAAGACTCCTCCTCGTCGGGCACATAATCGTTCAAAGTTACCTCGAGGAATCCGTCAATCGTTGCAACACCGCCTTCGGAGACAGCAAGTCTGCCATAGTAGGACTGGGGAGGATCGGTGTAGGGAACCTGAGTGATGGCTATTTCCAGCCGGCCGGCGGAGCCCTGGGTGTAATCGGACCGAATCTCAATGTCCTGAGAGGAAAGGTTGAATCCCCCGCTCGGAGCGACAACACCGTCGGGATTCAACACATTGGCAATGACTGTGCCGACGCCGGCGAGTCGGCCATGCAGCACAAGTAAATGCATCTCATCCAGCACATCCAGATTTAGCTCACCCTCACGGAGATTGATGGTACCATTGGGCCAGACGACCATATTGTTCGGGTCATATTGCCCGACGTTGAGTTTGCCGTCACGGAGGAGATTTACCACAGCGGTTCCCCCGGCAGCGGTGAGAGTTCCGCCGATGGCGGCGGAGCGCCAGATGTCAGCGGAGGACTCAGACAGCGTCAGCTCGCCGACACTGCCGGGATAGGCGGCCAGGGCGAGATTGCCTTCGTTAATGATTTTGCCGTTGTTCAGGCATGTCAGATGCGCCGAACCGAAACGGCCGATTGTCAGACTGGTTTCAGAAAAGGACCGCAGATAAAACTCGGAATTATTTTCACTGTTTTTTCCCACGATGGTCATAAAGACCTGGGCGCTGGGATTGTTCGCCATGTCACATCGGCTGACATTGACGGCGCCCTGGTTGGTGACCCGGACATCGGCAATGCCGCTATCACCCATGGCCAAAAAACCGTCCACTCGCCAGAGCGAGTCCAGACCATCAACGGTGACAAATGCCTTGCTGGGATAGTGCGTCGCCACGGACCCGGCGCCAAAATCCATCGTCCCCCCATTGGAAACATGCAGTTCTCCCCATCCGTTTCCACCGATGAACATGGAATACCAGTTAGGGTCACGTCGGACTTGCCAGAGGGTGTCCGCCCCGTCGATATTGAGAATTCCGTGGCTGCCGTATTCACGGCCGATAATAACATTGCCGGTGAAGATACTGCCGCTGTTGAAGACGGTCAGTTCGACGGCGTTACAATCACCGATAAAAACGGCGTCATCGCCCACTGTCTCCCAGGTAACGTCGTATTGATAGCCGTTGAGGTCAAAGGAAACCTGCCCGGCGTCGGCCCGCATTCTTTCGACCGCGTAATTGTTGTCGAAGGTGACCGTATAGATGTCGTCGAGTTCGAAATAGGCGTCATCAGAGGAATCGGGCGGCCCCGACGGCGACCAATTATCCGCGGTGCCGTAATCGCCGCCAGTGGATTCGATCCAGTAATAGTCGTCGGCGCCGACAACAGTCGCCATAGCTCCAAGATATAATAGCGCGACAGTCAATGTTAAGGTTTTCATTGAGTTTACTCCTTGCCTTCGTTTTTAAATTTGAAAAGAAATTAACTGAACTGGGATTTACCAGATAGCATTGCCCGGGTACGACACCGGGCGATATTAACGATATTATACCGCGCTTCCACCCAGTTGCGTCGGCCCATACAAGGAATTTAACGTCTTTCGTGGAGGTTTGCGGCTTTTTTCCGGTTCCGGTCAATAATATAATTATCTGGGCCAATTGAAATTAAAGTAAAAATCGACGGTTGCCAGCCGGGGGAGAATTTTTGAATAAAATTCCTGGAGAACACTATTGACAAGCTATGAGGACAAAGATAAAGTTTAACAAAGTGATTGAAAAGTGAATAGAAGCGCAGTTTTGGCGGCTCACCAGAGCCATAAAAGGGAAGACGGTGCAAACCCGTCACGGCCCCGCCGCTGTAATCGGGAACGAAAACCGGAATGTAGCCACTGTCCGCAGGGACGGGAAGGCCCGGCTAGTAGAGTGATCCGTAAGTCAGAAGACCTGCCAAAAATGCCTGTCTGCAAAACGACTTCGTGGATTGAGTCGGGCTGACAATGCGGCAGCGGCCGTTTGATTAATATAAGCCTTACGCTTTCCCAGGAGCGTAAGGCTTTTTTTATGGCGATAAACCAGTGGGAAAGTGAGAAGGTGGGAAAGTGAGAAGGTGGGAAAGTGAGAAGGTGAGAAAGTGAGAAGGTGGGAAAGTGAGCGTTCAAAGAACAACGTTTGATGTTTAAAGAAAAAAGAGATTGCCGCGTCGCTGCGCTCCTCGGCTTGACGGAGCTCGCCGAAGTCGCAATGATTTTTAGGGGTTGCCTTAAAAATGTGGGATTCGCCGGCGGCGGCGGATGGCAAGTTTTATTAGTCAAGAAGTAACGTAAATTTTCGACGGCAAAGGAGTCTGTTTAAGTAAATTGATATTTTCAAAAGCAGGAGAAAAAGAAAGATGAGACGGCGAGTATTAACGACAATGGTTTTTGGTGTTTTATCGGCGATGGCGCTGTTAGCTGGGCCGGCGGCGGCGGACCCGATAGAGATCGGCTCCGGCGGCAATCAGGCAGGACTTTGCATCGCATGGAAAGACGGCTTTATGCTGGAATATTTAGTGGCGTTTGAGCAGTCGAGTATCTCCGGAATGGATTTACTGGATATCGCCGAAGCTAATAGTGATCTGTTCGTTACCAAAGTTGATTACGGTTGGGGCATTATGGTTGACGGCTTAACCTACGATAGTCATAGCAACATTGGTTACGATGGGGGGGAGAACTGGTGGCACTACTGGATTCAAGACAGCGGCCAGACCGAGTGGACCAGCCCGTTCTACGGGGCGTCCGATCGGGTGCTGTATGACGGCGGGATGGACGGCTGGATTTATGGCAGCGCCGCAGACCCCGCGAGCGTTCCGGCTCCGAGCGGGCTATTACTGGCGGGTATGGCGGGAGGGTTACTGAGGTATTTCGGCGGGAAGAGACGGCGTTAGGCGGCGTATATGGAGCTTAGAATATGAATAGAAAAATAGTTTTTATAGTAATATTTCTGTTATTTTGTTTTGGGCAGGTGTATGCCTATCAATATGACCCAAATGACTTCGCGACGCAAGTAATCAGCTATATTCAAGGCACCGGAGTAGAAAAAGATCCGGTTGACGGTGTTCGGTATTTTAATGATCCCTGCACCGCCCTGGGCCGGCCTACGATCGATACTACCGGCGATGATTATGATATTGACCCGGACGAGATAGTGCCGGTGGTGTCGGTATATCAGCCGCTGCGGGCGGATGAAATCGTTACGGTAGGGACCGGCGGGTCGCTAGTCCTGAAATTCAATCATCCGGTAGCAAACGATTTAAACAACCCCTACGGAATGGATTTCATCGTTTTCAGCAATGCCGCTCACAAGATTCTTTGCTGCGAGCGATGGCTGAACGGTAATCCTAATAATACTACCGTTCGCAGCGATATGATTAAGGATATTGGCATTGTTTCGGTCAGCCAGGACGGGCAAAACTGGTATAGCTTTGCCGATGGTCCGTTTGTCGATGATTTTGCCGCCACGCTGGGCAGGGTTTATAATCCGGCAAATCCCGATCCCAATCTTGGCACCTGGAACCTGTGGTGGGGCGGGGCTACCGATCCAACGATCCCGCTGGATCCGAATATAACCGCAGCCAGTCTGGAGGGCAAAACCGTAGCTCAAGTAGCACAACTCTACGGTCAATCGGCGGGGGGCACGGCAT
>Ga0068714_10000840_pt1 | contig 51343 bp, 43 predicted proteins | sample MTBNYHSulfiMetaG_FD_62988 | JGI IMG/M metagenome (GOLD analysis project Ga0068714, IMG submission 62988) | Enrichment culture microbial communities from rom New York Harbor, USA that are MTBE-degrading - MTBE-NYH (New York Harbor Sulfidogenic)... | ecosystem: Environmental > Aquatic > Marine >... | reverse complement strand
CATTCCCGTCGACGCGGATTTCGCCATGATTCCCTCTCGCCTAGAGGAGGCGATCGCCGATGACGAGCGGAACGGCCTGCATCCCTGCGCGGTCGTGGTCACCGTGGGCACGACGTCCTCCGGGGCGGTGGACCCGCTGCGCCCCGTCGGGAACATCTGCCGCCGGCGTGGACTGCGGCTCCACGTGGACGCGGCCTACGCCGGGACGGCCGCCGTGCTGCCCGAAATGCGCTGGCTTCTCGACGGAGCGGAGCTCGCGGATTCCCTGGTCTTCAATCCCCACAAATGGATGCTGACCAACTTCGATTGCTCGGCCTATTTCGTCCGCGACCCCGGGCCGCTCATCCGCGCCTTCGAGATCCATCCCGAATATCTCAAGACCGGCCGGGACGCCGTGGTGAAAAACTACCGGGATTGGGGCATCCAGCTCGGCCGCCGTTTCCGGGCTCTGAAGCTGTGGTTCGTCCTTCGAACCTACGGCCTGGAGGGCGTCCGGGACATGGTTCGGGAGCACATCCGGCTGGCCCGGCTGTTCCAATCCTGGGTGGACGCCCGCCCCGATTTCGAGCTCCTCGCGCCCGTCCATCTGAGCTTGGTATGCTTTCGTTGGAACGACGGACGCAGGGGGGAAGACGAACTCAACGCCCTCAACAAAAAGCTCATGGATAACGTCAACGCTTCGGGAAAGGTCTTTCTGACACACACCGCGCTGAACGGGTGCTTCACCCTTCGGCTGGTCGTCGGCCAGAGGACGACGGAGGAACGCCATGTCCGTCTCGCCTGGGAGCTTCTGACTTCCGAGGCCGGAAAACTGGGGGCGTGAAGCGGATCACCCGCGAAGGCCCTTCCGACGCGAGGAGGCGCGCCGGCGCCCGGGCTTCTTATTCACGTAGGTCAGCCATTTTTCGTATTCGGGAAGCTTGCCGCGGACGGCGTCGCGGAACGTTTCGGCGAGCAGGCGCGTGATTTCGCCCTTGCGGCCCGAGCCGATCGTTCGCGTCTTGGCCGTCTTTTTGGGATTCGACCCGTCCGTGACCTGGACGATGGGAGCGATTTCCACGGCCGTGCCGCTGAAGAAGGCCTCGTCGGCGCGGAACAGATCCTTGAGGCGGATGGGCGCGACGCGCGTCGGGATCCCCCTGTCGGCGGCGATTTCAAGGAGGCTCGTCCGGGTGATGCCCTCCAGGATCGACTCCGAAAGCGCGTTCGTCTGAAGGACGCCCTTGTTGACGATGAAAATGTTTTCTCCCGGCCCCTCGGCGACGCGTCCCTCGAGGTTGAGGAATATGGCCTCGTCGCAGCCGTGCTCCCTGGCCTCCAGGCCGTTGATCGTCGACAGGACATACATGCCGCCCAGTTTGGCCCTCATGTCGAGCTGGCTGTAGTGGATGCGGCGCCAGGGGACGACATAGGCCGAGACCCCCTTCTCGGTCTTGTCCCCCAGGTAAGCCCCCCACTCCCAGGCGCCGACGAGGAGCTCCACGGGCGAGAACTTGGGCACGAGGCCCAGATTGCCATAAGAATAGAAAAGAAGGGGGCGGATGTAGGCCGACTGGAGCTTGTTCAGGCGCATGGTTTTCAAAACCGCTTCGATGATCCGCTCCCGGTCATAGGGTGATTTCATCTTCGCCGTCCGGGCGGAGAGGAGCAGGCGGTCGATGTGTTCGGGGAGGCGGAAGACGGCGGGCCCATTGGCCGTGGGGTAGGCTCGGATGCCCTCGAAGACGGAGTTGCCGTAATGAAGGGCATGGCTCATGGAGTGGACAACGGCCCGGGGCCAGTCCACGAAGCGTCCCATGGTCCAGATTTTCTTGGCTTTGAGAAAATGGGCGGGCTTGTACATTAAAGGCTCCTCGGGAAAGATGAGGCCGTCCGCCTCCGAGAACAAGGCCGGTCTGTAAGGGGAAAGAAGGCTGATTCTCCTTGAGGAGATACAATAAAATCCGTGCCGGTTTTTGTCAAGGCCGCTTCAGCCCCGGAGAGTGAATTCCCAGGCGCAAAAGCCGTCCTCGGGATGGGGATCGGGCGGGCAGTACAGGCAGCGCGTCTCGATTCGCGGGTCGATTGTCCTGGCGAAGCCGGAATATTCGACGATCCCCACTTCCTTGCAGGGAAAATCGTCAAGCCCCTGCTTTTTGCGCGCCTCCTGCACCCGGCAGGCTTTCATGCGGAACACGCAGCGCCGCTCATCCGCCTCGCTCACCTGCTGGACGTTGATCAGAGCGTAGAGGCGACCCTCCAGCGCGCCGACCAGGGCCGGAATGCCGCCCCCGGGCGGTATCGAAAGCCGCTTCATGATCCGCTTGGCCTCGATGACGGTGAAGGCCTCCCAGGCTTTCTTGTCCAGGGAGATGGCCTTTTCCATGCCGTAGAAGTCCTCGACGGCCCGGAACCACAGGCCGTCGTGGGCCAGCCAATTGAGGGCCGCGTCGCGCAGCCAGTTCCTCAGCTCGGCCGGGGACAGGCGGTCGGCGGGATGGTCTTTCATGGGAAAGCCTTTCCTTTTTTTCTGATGTTTCGGCGGCCCGGCGGCGGAAGCGCCGGCTCAAAAAAATCCTTTCCCCTGTGGCGCACGCTTCGAATGCCGCCGCTTCCCAGAAGCCGGGTGAGGATGACTTCCACGATCTTCCTGTGGAGCCCCAGCGACCTTTCAATATCGTCCGCGGTCACGGGACGGCGGCCGATCAGGGACTGGACGCGCCTCAGGTCCGCGGAGCCGGAGCGCTTGGGCGCCCGGCCGCGAAAAGCGGCCACGACCTCGCAGCCCGGTCCGAGCCGGCGGCAGATCCTTTCCAGCGCCCGGGCCGGCAAAGGCTTGACTCCTTTTTCGGCCGGAGGGCGCACCACGGTGTTGAGTTGGACTTTGTCGGGTCGGATTCGGGCGACGGCTTTTTTCAGGGCGGCGACGTGGGCCGGAGAGTCGTTGACGCCCTTGACGAGCATGATTTCGAGCCACAGAAAGCCTTTGTATTCCCGGCGGAAATCGGCCAGGCCTCGAAGAACCCGGCTGAGGCGGAGCGAGCGGTGGGGGCGATTGACGGCGCGGAACACATCCTCGGCGGCGGCGTCGAGCGAAGGCACGACCCGGTCCGCGGCCATAAGGCCGCGGCGCACGTCTCCGTTCGCCAGCAGCGAGCCGTTGGTCAGGACGGTGACCGGGATGTCGGTGAAGGCCTTGATTTCCCGGATCATCCGGCCCAGGCCGGAATGGAGCGTCGGTTCGCCCGATCCGGAAAAAGTGATGCTGTCGACCGGTCCCTTTGTGTTCAGGGCTTCCCGGACTTGGGAGACGACCTCCGCGGCGGGGACGAACGCCCCGCGGCGGATCCGGGTTTTCCGGGTCGGCCCGAGTTGGCAGTAGACGCAATTGTAAGAGCAGGTCTTGAAGGGAACGATGTCCACGCCCAACGAGAATCCCAGGCGCCGCGAGGGCACGGGCCCGTATACCCGGGAGCGGACTCTGCGGGGCGACGGTCGGGCGGCCACGACTCAAGCCTTATCCTTGTGCACGGCCAAGAAGCGCTTCAGCGAGCGGTCGTAGGTGCGCTCGACCGAGTCCGGAAAGAGGCAGGCGGGGAGCTCGTTATGGCTCCAGTGGTACTGCAGGCACTCGCAGCAGATCCCTTTCCGGCTGCAGGGCTCGTAAGTGCAGTTGCACCGCGCCAGATTCCTTTCGCTTCGGCAGTCGGTCATCGGAACGGACTCCGGCCTCAGGCCTTGTCCAGGGCCTGCTCCAGGTCGGCCTTGAGGTCCTCGATTCCTTCGCAGCCCACGGACAGGCGGATGAGGTCGTCGGTGATTCCGGCGCTTTCCCGTTCCGCCCTGGGAACGCCGGCGTGGGTCATGCTGGCCGGGTGCTGGATCAGGCTTTCGATCCCTCCCAGGGAGACGGCCAGGGCGCAGAGTTTCATGGCGTTGATCATTTTCTTCCCCGCCTCGTAGCCTTCCTTGAGGCCGAAACAGATCATCGACCCGAAACCGGACATCTGGGACTTGGCCAGTTCGTGCTGGGGATGAGAGGGGAGACCGGGGTAGTTCACCCAGGCGATCTTGGGATGGGAGGCCAGATACGGGGCCAGCTCCGAGGCGGTCCGCTGAGCCTTTTCCACGCGAAGGGCCAGCGTTTTGACGCCCCGGAGGACGAGCCAGGCCTGATGGGGATCCATGGTGCCGCCCAAGAGGCGCAGGACTTTCTGCAGCTTCTTGAACAGGGCCTCCTCTCTGGCGATGATGACTCCGCCCACGACGTCCGAATGGCCGTTGATGAACTTGGTCAGGCTGTGGAGGACGACGTCGGCGCCCAATTCCAGGGGTTTCTGGAGCATGGGGCTGGAGAAGGTGTTGTCCACGACCAGGAGAAGATTGTGTTTCTTGGCCAGACGGGCGCAGGCGCGAAGGTCGGTCAGGATCAGAGTGGGGTTGGCCGGCGTTTCGATGTACAGCACGCGGGTCTGGGGACGGATCAGGCGCTCGACCTGGGCGAGGTCCGAGGTGTCGAGGAAATCCGCGGCGACGCCGAACCGCGAGAATTCCGTTTCCATGACCGTCCGGGAGGGGCCGTAGCAGGCGGCCGTGCCGATGAGGTGGGCGTCCTTTTCGAGGAGCGCCGTGTAGACCGTGGTTACGGCGGCCATGCCCGTCGATGTGGCCAGCGCGCCGCAGCCGCCCTCCAGAAGCGCCAGATTGTCTTCGAGAGCTCTGGTCGTCGGGTTGCCGATCCGGGTGTAGACATATCCCGGATCCCGCCCGGCGAAACGGTCCGCGCCCTGGTCGGCGTCGCGGAAGGCGAACGTCGAGGTCTGGTAAATGGGTACGGACACGCCGCCGAACAAGGGATCGTGCTCCTGGCCGGCGTGAATGACGTTGGTGTGGAAGCTGCGGTACGTTTTGCCTTTCATCGTGTCTCCTTTGGTTGTTTCCCGCGCCGCGCGTGGCGGGAGAATTTTCTTCTAAGAGGGGGGCGCGGATCGAACGTCCGCCCGTCTTAGAAAATAATATGACACAAACCCGGCTGGCTTTTCCATCTTTATTTGCCCCGGGATCTTGGGCTATACTGGGAGCCGTGAAAAAGAAGAACGCTCCGGTCAGGGAAGCCCGATACGGAGACAGGGAAGCGCGAGCCGGACTGGATGCGCCTCTTCCCGCCATCGCGACCTTCGCCAATCACTTCCGGGATTATGAGATCGTCATCGACATCCCGGAGTTCACTTCGGTCTGTCCCAGAACGGGGCTTCCCGATTTCGGAACGGTGACCATCCGCTATGAGCCGCTGCGCCGCTGCCTGGAGCTCAAATCGCTCAAGGAATACATCCTGGCCTACAGAAATTTGGGGATTTTCCAGGAAAACGCCGTGAACCGCATCCTTGAGGATGTGGTCCGGGCATGCCGGCCGGCCTGGGCCGTCGTGCGCAGCGCCTTCAACCCCCGGGGCGGCATCAGATCGGAGGTCGAGGCGCGCTATCCGAGGAAGAGAAGGGCAAGAGAAAAATCCGGCTGACCGTCGAGACGCGGCGGCCCCTCAGGCTCTCCGATTCGGGAGAAAACGTTGTCCGGACCGCGGCTCAAAGAGCAAGAACCTCCATGAACAACAGCGCTCACGGGAAAAAACTGGGGCTCACCGACCTGATGATGCTCATGACGGTCGTCATCTGGGCCTTGAACTTCTCGATTCTCAAGCTCAGCCTGCCTTTCTTTTCCTCCCCTCATGCCTTCAATTTTCTGAGGCTTCTGGCCTCCACGGCGATCCTGTTCCTGATCCTTCGCCTCCGAGAGAAATCTACGGCCGTCTCCCTCCCCGATTTATGGAAGCTCGCTCTTGTCGGGGTCATGGGCAACTTTCTCTACCAGGCTCTTTTCATCCAGGGCTTGAAAGAAACGACCGCCTCGAACACATCCTTCATCCTGGCCACGACACCTGTTCTTGTCGCCCTCCTCAGCCTTTTCATGAAGCACGAGAAGCTGCCCGCGGTCGCCTGGGCGGGAATCATGATTTCCTTCAGCGGACTGTACCTCATCATCACCCGGCAGTCCGGAGCGGTTTCTCTGGGCGGCCAAAGCCTTAAGGGAGACGCGTTCGTCTTCGTCGGCAATATTTTTTGGACGCTGTACACGGTTTTTTCCAAGCCGCTGCTGGAAAGAATGTCGCCTCTCAAACTGACGGCCTGGACCATGGCTTCCGGAACCCTGGCCTATCTTCCCCTGGCCGCGCCGGACCTGGGGAGAATGAACTGGAGGCTCCCCCTGGGCGCTTGGGCCGGGCTGGCGTATTCGGCCGTTTTCGCCATCGTCATCGGCTTCGTCGCCTGGTACGGCTCGGTCAGGCGCGTGGGCAACAGCCGGACGGCGATCTACGGCAACATCACCCCGGTTCTGACGGCCGTGTCCGCACATTTCCTCCTCGGCGAGCGGCTTTCCGGGATCCAGGCCCTGGGGGCGGCCGTCATCCTCGTGGGCGTAACCCTGACGCGTTCGGGCCACAGGCTCTCTATCAGGTCGAAAATTCCCTCGAGCAACGGCGCCTAGCCGGCCCGGGCGGAATTTGCGGGGGCTGGACATTTCTTCCCCTGTTTGTGGTATAATGCGTTCCTTACGGGCGGCCTGAAGGCCGCAGTAAGACAGAGAAAGGCATAGGACAAGGACCGTGACCGGTCATGCTCCTCTCCTTGATCTGGATCATTTTTTCTTTGGGGCCGCTCGGGAGCCTGCCGGACGGCGCCCTCGTCAAAGGAGACGGGTATGAACATTTACGTAGGCAACCTTTCTTTCAGCATGACTGAGGCCGATCTGAAAGAAGCCTTCTCCGTGTACGGCACGGTCCAGAGCGCCTCCATCATCTCCGACAAGATCAGCGGCCAATCGCGGGGCTTCGGCTTTGTTGAGATGCCCAACAAAGACGAGGCGGAAAAAGCCATCGCCGCCTTGAACGGCAAGGAAGTCAAAGGTCGGGCTCTGAAAGTCAACGAGGCCAAGCCCAGGACGGACAGACCGCAGGGCGGCGGCTTCGGCCGGAAATATTAATCAGGAACATCGCCGCGACCGCGGCGTTTTCGCTTGAATGCCAGGGGGCGTCCTCAAGGGCGTTCTCTGCCGTTCAACATTCCCCGGTTGAGGGAGGAAAGTCACCCTCTTCAACCAGACTCCGGGGGAACGAAGGCAGAAGGAGGAATCATGGCCCGAAGCGCCTACAAGAGCGCCAAGCGAAGCAAAGAGCTCAAGCGTCAGAAAAAACAGGAAGAGAAACGTCTGCGGCGGCAGGGAAAGCTTAAGCCCCCGGAGGAAAACGGCGGATCCGAATCCGGCGAAAATCCCGAGCCGCAGGACGCCGCCTGATCATCTCCCGGGGCGCCCGCCCCGTCATCTCAGCCCAAGCTCTTTGTGAGCCTGGGTCATAAGCCTTATGTTCTTCCAGCCGGCCTGAAGGCCCCGTCCGAGGAGGCGGAGGCCTTTGGCCGCGCTCCATTTTCGGCGCGATTGGGGTTGAAGAACGAGCGGCGTGCGTTTCGGGAATTCCCCGCGCAGGCGCCGGACGACGTCAAAGGTCAAATTCCTGGTCACGACGATTTTCACCTCCTCGGCCCGGCGGCGGCATTCCCGGCGGACGAGGTAGGACGGCGGTTTGGGCGAGACCGTGAGCCAGTCGACGTCGAGGCGGCAGGCATGCCGCCCGTTCGTCTCGATCTGGATCTTGAGTCCCTCGCGCTTCAAGGCCGCCGCCAGAGGGCCGATGTCTTGAAGCAGAGGCTCGCCGCCCGTCAGGCAGACCCAGTCGGCGGGAAATCGCTTTCTCAGCCGGCGGAGCCTCAGGGCGACGGTCTCGACGGTCAGGCGCTTCCCGCCTTTCCAGGCTGTCTTCGTGTCGCAGAAACGGCACCGGAGGTCGCAGCCGGTCAGGCGGACGAAAAGCGTCGGCTGACCCTGGCGAAGGCCTTCGCCCTGGACCGAGGCGAAGATTTCAGAGATCTTCAGAGTAGGAGGCGGAGGCATCCTCGGATTCCCAGACCGTGACGGTCTTGACCGGATAGTGTTTTTTCATGTCTTCGAAAAACCGCCGGGCGAGGTTTTCGGCCGTGGGATTGAAGTCATAGACATCGTTGAGCAGGACGTGGTCGGGCAGGATATCCGCCAGCGTCCTCTTGATCTCGGTGAAGTCGATCCCCAGTCCGGTCGGGTCGAGTCCTCGGACTTCGATTTTGACCTCGACCTGGAAGGTGTGTCCGTGCACCCTTTCGCACTTGCCCTTGTATTCCCTCAGATAATGGGCCGCCTGAAACTTGTCCTTGACGCTCAGCAGCCAGCTCATCGTAGGCCCTCCTTTTCCAGTCTCACAATGAGGGGATCGGGTCGCCCCGCCTCCTCCCAGGCCTTTTGCCTCAACAGGCAGGCCGGACAGCGGCCGCAGGGGATTTCTCTCCCCCGGTAGCAGGACACCGAAGTGGAATAATCGGCTCCCAGCTCAAGACCCAGGCGGATGATATCGCTCTTTTTCATGCGGATGAACGGGGCGAGAATCCTCAGGGTCCGGCCGCCCATTCCGGCCTTCGTCCCGAGGCGCACGGCCCGTTCCATGGCCCGCACGAACTCCGGCTTCGTGTCCGGGTAATCGGGCGAGTCGATGATGTTGAAGCCGCAGACGATGTCGGAGATTCCTCGGGCCTCCGCCCAGGCCGCGGACAGCGCCAGGAAAATCCCGTTCCGGAAGGGAACGTAGGTCGTCGTCGGAAGGGGGCCGTCGTCGGGGAGGGCGTCGAGATCGGGCACCGGGATCGAAGGATCGGTCAGGGCGGAAGCGCCCACGGCGGCCAAATCCACGGCCAGGACGAAAGGGGTCAATCCGAGACGCGAGGCGGTGCGGCGGGCCATCTCGATTTCGATGCGGTGCCGTTGTCCGTAATCGAAGGTCAGAAGCTCGAGGCGTTCATAAGACTTCCGGGCCCAGTAGAGCGCGGTGGTCGAGTCGAGACCCCCGGAAAAAAGGACAACGCAGGCGCTCATGAAATCCGTCCCAGCCTCGGGTTGATGATAGTGCACCCGCCGTCGTATTTCAATATCATCGAGCCGTCCGCGAGCCCGTGCTTTTTGGGAGTGCGGCGGCAAGACGCCGCTTTGGATTCTGCCGACACGTCGCCGTCCCGAAAATCGCGCCCTGATTTCCTGTCGCCTGTGGCGCGGCGCAACAGGATCGGTTCAATGCCTCTATGGTGAGGTCGATTACGGAGCGCGGATTGACACGACGGGAGGATATGCTATCATTCGAACCCGGAAACGGCGAACAGCATGGCCGAACGCACGTCGGAAAAGAAAGCGGAAGTCGAGCCGGCCGAAAGATCGATTGCCCGCGGATACCGTCTTCTCGAGGACGCCGGAACGCGGGACGGGGTCACGGTTCGGGACGACCAGCACGAATTCGCCTGGCTTCTCGATGCCACGCGCCTTGCCCGCCGGAGAGGCCATCGGTTCCGTCTCGTGGATTCGGGAAAGCTCGACGCTTTCAGCCTGGAATGGCTTCTCGCCGCGGGCGCCGACCTCTACACCTCGGACGACGCCCGCCCCGTCGTCTTCGACCTTGTCCGTCTCAGGGAGGTGGGAAGGGCTTCGGGCGCGCTTGTCGTCTTTTTCCATCACGGCCATCTGGAGGAAACTGCGGACGGCGGGGAGGTGAGGCCTGGAGACCTCCGAGAGCTTCTCCACAACGGAATCGATGTCCATCTGTCCAACAGGAAAAGAGCGCGGGGAGTCGAAGTTCTGAGCAGATTGACTCTTTCGAGGCGCACGGGAGTGTCCGAGGTCGTGTATTATCATCACGGGCCCCTTGGGCCGGTAGTCGAGGCCTTGACCGATGCCGGAGCGTGGGTTCATATCGCGGATGCGGCGCTCGATCTCGAAAAGGATGCAGAGCGGATTATGGACCTCGGCCGAGCTTCCCGGAGCGCCCGGGGGGGACTCGTTCTCCGATTGGAAAAAGAAACGGACAGGCGGATCGTGGAAGATTTCCGGAGGGCAGGCGTCCACATTCTGGAAATGATACCGGCCCGTTTTCAGGAAACCGAAAAAATTCTTCCTCCGAGGGCGTATTATCTCGACACGACCTTCATGCCCTGAAACGCGCGCTTTCTTCCGGGATTGAGCGGCCGCGGCGATACAACCCGATTGATAACGCGGAAGGCGCGCGCGAAGCATTAAGCGGAATTTCCAACGGAGACGAAGCCTCAGGATTACATCTTGGGAAGGTCAGGGGCTTCCGGCCAGTCCTGTCAGGTCCGAATGCGGATTAAGGGTCGGCCTGTTCGCCACCACGGCTTGGGGTAGCAAAAAGCTTAACCCAAAAAAAAGTATAAAAATTAAAAAAAAGTATTGACATTTTATGAAATAAGTTTATAGTTTGAGTTAAGAGAAGATGGAATATTTAAGTGAAATCGGCAACAGCCGCTGAGCATCGCAAGGGGACATTCAAGAATCGTGCCATGAGAGTCGCGCTTGTGTTCAGTTCTAAAAACGGCATGGCCGAATGGCTGCGCCTGAAAAAAAATGGGGAGGTAAGGGAGGAAGACGGAGAGCCTCCACCGGATATGTTTGCCGAGTGTGATTCCGACGAAACCATCCGGGCCATCATTCACTCTCTCGAAGAGCGGCACCAGGTCATCCCCGTCGAGGCCGACAGGGATGCATACGGCCGCTTGCGGGAAACGAAGCCCGATCTCGTCTTCAATATCGCCGAGCGTCTCTTCGGCGTGAACCGCGAGTCCCACATCCCCGTCCTGTGCGAAATGCTCGACCTGCCCTACACCGGCTCCGATCCTCTGACGCTGGGCATTTGTCTCGACAAGTCCCGGGCCAAGGAAATCCTTTCTTACCACGGAATCCCCACCCCGGCGTTTTGGACGATCGGCATGGGAGAGCCCGTTCCGTCCCCGGCGGCGCTGCCGGCCATCGTCAAGCCGCTGTTCGAGGGTTCGAGCAAGGGCATCACCGACAACTGCGTCGTCCGGACGCGGTCCGAGCTCGAGGAACGCGCCGCGGAGGTCTCGGCCCGATACAACCAGCCGGTGATCATCGAGAAGTTTCTCCCCGGCCGGGAATTCACCGTCGGCCTCCTGGGCAATCCTCCGGGCTACGAGATCCTGCCCGTCGTCGAGATCGACCACGGTCTCCTTCCCGCGGGGGCCAATCCCATCTACTCTTATGAGGCCAAGTGGATCTGGGACACTCCCGAAAAGCCCCTGCCCATTTTCCGTTGTCCGGCGGATATAGACGCCGCTCTGGAGAAGAGAATCCGTGAAGTCGTCGGCCGGGCGTGCCGGATTCTCCGCATCCGGGATTGGTGCCGGGTCGATATCCGCCTCGATGAGCGGCAGGAACCGAACATCCTGGAGATCAATCCCCTGCCCGGCATCCTGCCCAACCCCGAGGAAAATTCCTGCCTGCCCAAGGCCGCGCGCACGGCCGGGTATTCCTACTCCGGGCTGATCCACCGCGTGGTGGAGGAAGCGGCCCGGCGCTGGGGGCTTCAGTCATGAACAACGGCAAATCTCTGGTCGGCGTGGTCTACGAGGTCTATATTCCCAACCCGAAGGCCGCCGACAAGGAACTGTCCGAGGAAACGGTCGAGGAAATGGCCCGTGAGGTCTATGAGGCTGTGTTGAGCCTCGGCTATCCGGCCGTCTTGATCCCGGTCAAAGAAAGCTTCCTCGGTTTCCTGAGGCGCATTCAGGAAGTCAAGCCCGACGTCGTCATCAACCTCTGCGAAAGCTTCGGCGGCACGACGCGCCTCGAGTCGAACGTCGCCGGCGTTTACGAGCTGCTGCGCGTGTCTTTCACCGGCAATGTCATGCGGGCCCTCAGCCTCTGCCAGGACAAATTCAAGGCCAAGGCCGTGCTTTCGGCGCACGGATTGCCCACGCCTCAGGCCTGCCTCGTGCATTCCGTCGACGAGGTCCCAACGCTCAAGTTTCCCCTGATCTGCAAGCCCAACGCCGAGGACGCCAGCATGGGCATCTCCCCCCGGTCGGTCGTCCGGGACGAGACGGAGCTGCGGACGGCCCTGGGCGGAATCCGGGACCGTTTCGGGCTGCCGGCCCTGGCCGAGGAGTTCATCGACGGCCGGGAGTTCAACGTGGCCGTCCTGGCCGAGGGCGGCGAGGCCAGAGCTCTGCCCGTGTCGGAGATAGACTTTTCGGCCCTGCCCAAGGACCAGCCGCGCATCATCAGCTACGAGGCCAAGTGGTTCGAGACGAGTGAGCTGTACATCAAGACCCCGCCCGTCTGCCCGGCGCCCATCGACGACGACGTCCGTATCCGCCTCCAGAATAACGCCCTCGAGGCCTTCCGCATCCTGGGATGCCGGGATTACGCCCGAGTGGATTTCCGCATGGACAAGAAGGGCCGGCTCTATATCCTCGAGGTCAACCCCAATCCGGACGTCAGCCTCAACGCCGGCTACGCGCGGGCGCTCAAGGCGGCCGGGATCGAATACAGCGACTTCTGGAAGCAGATGATCCGGAACGCCCAGAACAGGAACGGAAAGCCATGATCCGGCCCATGAACAGGTCCGACAAGGAAGGTGTCATGGACATCGTGAGGCGCACGGCCCTGTTCACGCCTCAGGAGGCCGCCGTGGCCGAAGAGGTCATCGACGCCTATCTCGACCGGCCGGGAAGCGGGGATTACGAAGTGGTCGTGTTCCAGAACGGGAAAGGGGGGCCGACCGGCTACGCCGCCTTCGGCCCGACGCCCTTGACCGAGGGAACCTATGACCTCTACTGGATCGCCGTGGCGCCCGAGCGGAAGGGCTCGGGCATCGGGCGGCGGCTCATGGCCTTCGTCGAGGAGCGCCTGCGCGCCAAGGGCGCCAGGATGCTTCTCGTAGAGACCTCTTCTCAGCCCGGGTACGAACCCACGCGCGGGTTTTACCTGGCCTTGGGCTACAAGGAAGCGGCGCGCATCGCCGGCTTCTACAAACCCGGCGACGACCGGGTGACTTACTCCAAATATTTCGGCTGAAGGGTATGGGACGGTAAAATGGAAGAATGGCAACGACAATTGAGGGACAGTCTGCGGACTCCGGAGGAGATCGCGGACCGGTTCCACCTCAACCAGGATGAGGTCCGAAAGATCTGCCGCGTTTTCCGGGCGCAGATCACGCCTCACTACGCGGGACTGATCAAAAGCAAGAAGGATCCTCTCTATCGGCAGGTCGTCCCGGACGCCGCCGAGCTCAGGGAGAACAGCGGGGCCAACGATCCGCTCGGAGAGGATCTGGATTCGCCCGTGCCGGGCATCATCCACCGCTACCCGGACCGGCTGCTGTTTCTGGTATCGCCGGCCTGCGCATCCTACTGCCGCTTCTGCACGCGCAAGAGAAAAGTCGGGCAGCCCGACAAGATCAACCCCCGGCACATCGAGGGCGGCCTGCAGTACATCCGCGAGCACCCCGAGGTGCGGGACGTCATCGTCTCGGGCGGCGACCCGCTGATGATGGTCGACGACAAGCTGGAGAGCATCCTCAGCGCTCTGCGGGCCATCCCCCACGTGGAGATCATCCGCATCGGAACGCGCATGCCTTGCTACCTCCCCCAGAGGATCACGCCCAAGCTGGCGGACATGCTGAAGAAATACCACCCCCTGTACATCAACGTCCATTTCAACCACCCCGACGAGATCGACGCCGAGGCGGCCCGGGCGCTGACGCTGCTGGCCGACGCGGGCATCCCCCTCGGCAACCAGACCGTGCTGCTCAAGGGGGTGAACGACAACCCCGAGGTGATGAGGCGGCTCATGCAGCGGCTGCTTGCCGTCCGCGTGCGGCCGTATTACATCTACCAGGCCGACTACGTCAGCGGCACGGACCATCTGAGGACCACGGTCGAGAAGGGACTGGAGGTCATGGAAGGACTGCGCGGCTGGACCTCCGGACTGGCCGTGCCGGCCTACGTCATCGACTCGCCGGGCGGCGGCGGCAAGATCCCGCTTTTGCCGAATTACATCCAGTCGATCAACGAGAAGGAAGTCGTCATGCGCAACTACGCGGGCGAGGTGTTTGTCTACCCCCAGACCAAGGCGCGCAAGCGGCCGGCCGTCCACCCCTGCCTGCCCGTGACGACGCCCATGTGACCGGTCGCCGATCCGGCGCTTCGCGCATTCGGTATCATCGACGATCGGGAGAAAGGTCGCCTGACCGGATGCCCATCCGGACCGATACTTGAGACTTCGCTTACTAATGGGAAGAGATGAAATCGGATTTTGGGTCCGTTGACGACGACGTCGGCCGTTCGCGCCTTTTCCCTGCTGTTTTTTCTTGACGGTTTTTCCGAGCCGATAATATAATGGCCGGCCAAGGGTTGGCGAACGGCTTCTCGGCGACCGGCCGCCTTCGTGCCGGCCGAGCCGAAGAGAGTGTTTCGATCACCAGAACATGTTGCAGGAGGGAACATGAAAACATCGGCTTTTTTTCGGCAAGGAGCCTTGAGTTTCGCTCTTCTAACCGCGGTTTGTATCGGCGGCCTTCAGGCTTCTCCCGGCCCCGAATGGAGCTTCTATCTCGGGCCCGCCGTTTCCACGAGCGGGATCGAAGGGTCGGACTTCGACGGCTGGACGTACGTGACCAACGAGGCCATTTTCATTTCCATCCCCAGCATCGACAGCGGCGTCGGCTTCGGTCTGGCCGTCGGGGGGCGTTGGGCGTGGTACGGCTTTGAATTCAGCTTCCTCCGCTCGCAGCACTCCGGCAGTTTCTACGATCCCCAGGACAGCGTCCAGGGCCCCGTCTCGGCCGATTTCGGGCGAAACAAGATCGGCATCGACGGCCTGGTCTATCTCCCGCTTTTCAAAGGCATCGAGGCCTACGGGATTGTGGGGTTGGGAACCGACGTCCTGCAGGTGAAAAACAATTTCTTCGAGGGGGAAACCTACCTCGTCGGAAATTATGACTTGAGATGGCGATACTACCGGCAGGGCAAGGCGTCCCTCAACGGAGTCGGCTGGAATTTCGGGCTCGGCTTGAACATCAATATCTCCCGCTCCCTCTTCGCGACGGTGCGGGCAATCTACCATATCGTCGAAATCGACAAGGCGAGCGCCGATTTCACGCTGCTGGATTTTGGAGAACGCGTCGAGCAGACTTATGATTTCGATGCGCTCAAGGGGAACGAATTTTCAATTTTGGTCGGAGTGAATTACGCCTTTCGCTTCTTCTGAGATTTTCGGTCGGCCGTCCTCTTTCGCGGGGCCGGACGTTGAAAGGCCGGGTACATTCTTCACCGCGCCCGTCCGCCGCCGCCTCGGTCTCGGCCAATGATCCTTGATTTCTCTTGACCCGCCCTTTATGCTTCTTTCCGGCTGCCGAATGACCGGCCGACATGAAGCCGGGAAAAAAGCGACGGTCGCCGCCAAAGGAGGAATCATGCGCAACGTCCTATGTCGGATCGTTATGTCCGCCGCGTTGTTGGCCGGCGTCCTGGGATCCCAGACCGACCCGCGCCTCGAGCAGGGGCCGAAACCGGAAGCCGTTGGGGACAAGGCCATGGTGGCCACGCAGCTCCCCATCGTGACCGAAGCGGCTCTCAAGGTGCTCAAAGAAGGCGGCAACGCGGTGGACGCCATGGTGACCGCCGTGTTCCTGCAGCACGTCAACGATTTCCACCAGGTGTCCCACTTCGGAGCCATGTCGGCCGTCGGCTACGACGCCCGGAGCGGCGAATACTACGCCCTCAACGCCGTTTCGGAGCGGCCGAGGGCGGACCGGGGCGGTCACGGCGACGCGGGCAAAGTCGCGATCGGCGGCGTCGTGCGCGGCCTCGAAGCTCTGGCCGAACGTTTCGGAACGCGGCCCTGGTCGAGATACCTCGAGCCCGCCATCCGGTCGGCGGAGGAAGGAGTCGTCGTGACGTCCTTCATGTACGGCGTCAACACCGGCCTCCTGGAGGCGGGAGACATTCTGGAGAACAAGGAGGCGCGGGAGGCCTACATGCCCGACGGCCACCTCGTTCCCGTCGGGCGGCGCTGGAAGAGACCGCGCCTGGCGGAAACGCTCCGCCGGGTGGCCGCGGAGGGCGCGGACTATCTCTACACCGGGGCCTGGGGGCAGAAGTTCGTGAAGGCGGCCAACGGAAAAGGATTTCGGGTCACGATCGAGGACATGGCCGCCTACGAGGCGAAATGGGACGCCCCGGTCCGCTTCTTTTACCGCGGCCATGAAATCTTCGGCTCCCCGCCTCCCGACACCGGCGGTTTGACCGTCGGCGCGAACTTGAACGTCCTGGAGCACTTCGACTTGAAGGCCATGGGTCCCTACAGCCGCTGCCCCGAGACGCTCGAGGTCATGGCCCGCGCTTTCGGTTTCGTCGGCGACAACACCCGGGGAGCGATCCGGGATCCTCTCGCCTTCCTCATTCCCTCCTCTCTTTGGCTTTCCAAAGATTTCGGGAAGATGGGCGCCGAATTCGTCAGGAACACGATGCTTCGGCCCGGCGTCAGCCTGAAGCCGCACGCGCCGCCTTCCGCCCTGACCGAGGCTCCTGCCGGCCCTCTTTTCTCTTCCGACGAGGGCGGAGACGATCCGTCCCTCGGGAGCAACCACAACGTTATCGTCGACGAAAAAGGCAACTGGATCTCGATGCTCCACACCGGACACGGCGGCGCTCCCGGCATTTTCATCGACGGCGTCAGGGCCACGGGAAGCACCGCGCGCGCCCTGACCGTCGGCCCCGGGCGCCGCCTCGTCCTGCCCATCACCGCCGTCCTGATCGCCAACGACGGCAGGCCCTGGCTGGCCATGGGCACGCCGGGTTTGCCTCCCCAGCCGATCACTGAGGTGCTGGTGAACATCCTCGACTTCGGCATGCCGCCCAAGGACGCGGCCGACGCGCCGCGCTTCTGGGCCGCGGCGGGAGGGGAGCCGACGATACGCATCGAATCCCGCATCTCCAAGGAGGTGCGGCAGGGGATGGCCGCCCGGGGATTCAAAATCCAGGACCTCGGGGACTACAACTGGCACACCGGTTCCGTGCAGATCGTGTGGCGCGATCCGGAAACGGGAAGGCTTCACGGAGCGACCGATCCGAGGCGTTTGGGCCTCGCATTGGGCTATTGACCGGACGGTGGGAGAGATGCATCCCGGCGCATAACAACGTTCCATCAGCTGCGCTGCGGGCGTCCGTTTCATTGACATCACTTTAAGGCCGAGGATATAATTTTCGAAGACCAAAAAGGCACATGAAGCGGGCCCTGAGGGGAATCCGAAATCCCATGGGGGAGCAAAGTTCCTTCGTCTGCCGGGAGCCCGTTCCGCATTCGAGGCGCCCATGATCGGACAGACCGTTTCTCATTATCGCATCCTCGAGAAGCTGGGCGGCGGCGGCATGGGCGTCGTTTACAAGGCCGAGGACACCAAGCTCAAGCGGCCCGTCGCCCTGAAGTTTCTCTCCGAAGAGTTCCTGCGCGAGCCGTATGCCCTCGAGAGGTTCGAGAGAGAGGCCCAGGCCGCCTCGGCTCTCAACCACCCCGGCATCTGCACCGTTTACGACATCGACGAACATGCCGGCCGGCGCTTCATCGCCATGGAGCACCTTGAAGGCCGGTCCCTCAAGGATCTGATCCTCGGCCTGCCCCTGCCCTTTGAAAAGATCGTCGGGCTGGCCGCCCAGGTCGCGGACGCCCTGGCCGCCGCCCACGCCAGGGGCATCGTTCACCGGGACATCAAGCCGGCCAACATCTTCGTGACCGATCACGGTCTGGCCAAGATCCTCGACTTCGGGCTGGCCAAGGATGTGGGAATGCGCGCGGACGACGCCGTCGCCGCGGGCCCGACCGTGACCGCAACGGAGCCCCTGACCGACGCCGGCGCGGCGGTCGGCACGATAGCCTACATGTCGCCCGAGCAGGCCAGGGGGGAGCCGGTCGATGTCCGCACCGATCTTTTTTCCTTCGGAGTCGTCCTCTACGAGATGGCCACGGGCCATCAGGCCTTTAAAGGGGCGACGTCGGCCGTCGTCTTCGATGCCATCCTTCATAAGGCTCCCGTCTCTCCCGTCCGTCTGAATCCAGAGCTTCCCGCCGACCTGGAGCGGATCATCAACAAGGCCCTGGAAAAAGAGCGGCGGCTTCGCTACCAGAGCGCCGCCGAGATGCGGGCCGATCTAGAGCGGCTGAAGAGGGATACTTCCTCGGCGCGAGCGGCGGTTGTCGAGGACCGGGGTCGGGAGACCGCCTCTACGGCGGCGGAGCCCGCAAGACGCCGGTGGATTCCCTGGGCTGCGGGCGCGGCTGCGGCCGCCGCGCTCGCTGTCGCGGGCCTCTTGCTCCTCGGGGGACGGAGCTCCAGACAGGGAACGCCCGTTCCGCGCCTGTCCAATGCGGTCAAGGTCACAACCGCCATCAGCGCTGAGGACAGTCCCAGCTGGTCGCCGGACGGCCGCATGTTCGCCTATCATTCGGACGCGTCGGGGAATTTCGACATCTGGGTCGCCCAGGTCGGAAGCGGCCAGGCGGTCAACAGAACGGCGGACAGTTCCGCCGGTGATCGTTATCCGAGGTGGTCTCCGGACGGACAATGGATCGTTTTCTATTCCGGACGAGAGGGAGGGGGATACTATATCATTCCCGCTGTCGGCGGGAAGGCCCGGAAAGTCGCTTCGAACTCGGAATTTGACTCTACGCTTGACTCCGCTCCCGCCGCATGGTCTCCCGACAGCAGGCGGTTGGCCTATGCCTTGTATCGAAACGGAAAACCGGGGATCGAGATTCTGACCCTGGCCGATTACGCCTCCCGGGCGATCGAACTTCCGGAGAGGGCCAGGAACAATATGGTCGTGGACATGACCTGGTCCCCGGACGGGCAGTGGCTTGCCTATGTGCGGTCCTTGAGCCAGGTGGCGGCGACATCCGAACTCTGGCTGACACGCGTTTCCGACGAGGATAATGTGCAGTTGTCGAACGGCGCCCATTGGGATCGGAGCCCTTCCTGGTCGGAGGACTCGCGCAGCCTGTATTTCGTCTCGGATCGCGGCGGGACACGGGACCTGTGGAGGCACTCCATCGGCGGCGACGGCCGATCCCTCGGCGATCCCCGGCAGGTGACGGCCGGGATCGAAATGCTCAGCGCCGTGATGAGTCCCGACGGCGGAAGAATCGCCTATTCCAGGGGCCGGAAGATCCGGAACGTTTTTCGCGCCCCGCTGCTCGAGAACCGTCCGGCCTCATGGGCGGATATCGTCCAGCTGACATTCGACGAGGCGGATTATGAGACCGTGGACGTCTTTCGCGACGGACGACTTCTCGTCGACTCCGATAGGTCTGGGAACTGGGATATCTACGTCCTGTCTGCGGAGGGGAAGGATTTGCGTCCGCTCACCACGAACCCGTCTTTGGATGCCGGTCCGCGCTGGTCGCCCGACGGACGTGAGGTGGCCTTTTACTCCAACCGGTCAGGACACCGGGAAATTTGGATCATGCCCTTCACAGGCGGGCCGGCCAGGCAATTGACCGACAGCGAGTCCGATAGACTCTATCCGGCGTGGTCTCCAAGCGGAGGGGAGATCGTGATGAGCGGAAATCCCATTTCCATCGTATCCGTTCATGACGGCCGGGTGCGTCCGTTGACGGAAGGCGGCTTTCCCGATTGGTCCCCCGACGGCCTTTGGGTGGCTTTTCACATGTCTCGCGACAGCGAGACTCGGATCTGGCGCGTGCCGGCGTCTGGCGGCCCGCCGGAAGTTTTGACCAAAAGGAAAGGCAGAGTGCCCCGCTGGTCCAGCGAAGGGAAGCGGATTTATTTCCTTGGGTCGGGGGACCCGTTGAACAACGTCTGGAGCTTGAACCTCGGCACTCGCGAGGAGAAGGCCGTCAGCGCGCTGACCGGGAGGCGGGGCCAGCTCGGCACCATGGGGCTGGATGTGGACGAGCGGTACCTTTACTTCACCTGGTTGGAACAGCGCGCCGACATCTGGATGGCCGATATCGACCGGACGCAGGAGAAATAATATTGGGAGATTGACCTCCGGGTCATGACTCGTTTTGAAATTATCGCCCGGCGTTTTTCAGTTTGATGCATAGAGAGTCGGTATCTCTACGATCTCCAAAACCTCCGGTCGGGGTTTTGCTGGGGAGAGACGGACCGAACTTTCGGTCTTATCCGGAGGAACAAGCTTGATGCGTTCTCTCCTGAAAAAAACGTCTTCCTTGCTTTTCGGCCTCGACCTATTCCGCGAATATTTCGGTGCGATCACCTCCCAGGATGCCGTGAGATCTATAACCGCGCGGCTGGGGGCACGGGCGGAATATTTCCTCAAACTGTGCCGGGACCATGTCTTTTCCTCCGCGAACCATCCCTATCGGCCTTTGTTCCGGCAGGCCGGCATGACTTATGAAGAATTAGAGAGTCTCGTCGCCAAAAAAGGGCTCGAACCGGCGCTCCGTGAGATGGCCGCCCGGGGAATCTTTCTTGAAAGCGCGGAGTTCAAAGGACGCAAAACTGTGTCCAGAGGAGGGCGAATCCTCCCTTTCGATTCATCCGGCCTGAATTCTGCCGGGCGGCGGGCGGTCGCTCTGCAGAGCAGCGGCTCGACGGGCGCCAAAACAAAGGCCTGGATGGGAATCGAGGGCATACGGCTGCAGGCTTCCCTCCTGCCCCTTGTTCTCGATTTTCTCGATGCTTGGGAGAAACCTATCGTCCTCTATTATCCTATGCCTTCCACTCCCGGGATCATCCGCCTCATCACATTTCCCCTGGCGGGAAAGGATCCGGACGCCTGGTTCTCCCAGACGCCCATCCCGCCTTGGACGAAGAACGAAGCCTGGATAAAAATGCAGGCCCTCCTCCTCGCCGCCCGGATTTCAGGCCATGCCCTGCCTCGGCCGCGCTATTCCGATATCTATCACCCCGCCCCCCTCCTGCGATGGCTGATGACGCACGCGCGCCGGGGAGCCCTGATCCCCACCTTCCCCGGGTCGGCTCTTCATCTCGTTCATGCCGCCCAGGCGGCAGGCCTGGCCCTGCCGCCCTTGACTTTTCTCCTGGGAGGGGAACCGCTCACTCCTCGAAAGCGCTCCTTTCTTGAAAACGCGGGGCATAGGGTCGTCCCCTGGTACGGATCCGTGGAAACGGCCAGGATCGCCGTGGGATGCCTCAGGCCCGAAGCGTCCGACGATATGCATTTCCTCTCCGACCGCTTGGCCGTGATCCTCGATCCGCGCACGCCACGCGGGGCGGGGAGGGGGGGTGTGCTCCTGACGACTCTCGTTCCCGGCTCCGGGACACTTCTCATCAATGTCAGCCTGGGGGATTCGGCCGTCCTCCGCATCGGCCGATGCGGCTGTCCCTGGGAGAGCCTGGGGCTCACGACCCATCTCCATTCCCTGGGAAGCTTCGACAGGTTGAATACGGAAGGCATGACCTTCGATGCGGATGTCCTGATCAGCCTGATCGAAGAAAGGCTGCCCCGGGCTTTCGGAGGAACGCCCGCGGATTTCCAGTTTTCAGAGGAAGAAGATGAACTGGGAAGGACGCGACTGGTCCTGACCGCCGGACCTTCCGTTGAGGCCGACGAGACGGAGATCGTCCGTGTTGTTCTTGCGGCTCTTTCCGAGTCCAGGCCCACGCCGACGCCCATGACCGACCTCCTCTCGCGGACGGGAGCGGTCAAGGTGCGGCGGGCATTTCCCCGTTTGACGGACAGCGGCAAGATCAACCTTTTGGCGAGATCCGGCGTCTCGTAAAGGCCATGGGCGGAATCGTCTTCAGGCCGGCCGTGATCGAGGACGAAAAAGAATTGTTGCGGCTCTGCGAAGCCGCTCAGCCCGGAGACTATTGTCAAGGAGCTTGGCCGATATGGTTGAAGACGCCGGGCGCGTTGAACCTGGTCGCGGAAACGGACGGCAGGATCGTGGCTTGCCGGCATCATGAAGAGCTCGTTTCCGGCGAAGCGTGGGCCCAGGGAGGCCGCGTCCACCCTGATTGGAGAAGAAAATCGATCGGATACGGGCTTTGGCAATACGGACTGCCGCTCTTGAAAAACAGGGGCGTTCGCGTGCTCCGAGCTTCGATCTCCCCCTCGAACTCCGCATCACTGTTCTTGGCCAAGAAAGTCGGATTCGAGGTCGTCGCGGAAGTGCTCCGGCGCAGGGCGCAAGGGAGGGCGAAGGCCCGCATCCGACCTCCTCAGTCCTCCCGGCCGGACGAGATTCTTCCTCTCATCCCAGAAAGGTCCATCATGGCCAGTCGCCGTCACTTGGCTCTTTTTCGGAGGGCCTATTTCAGCCTGAACCGCGGACACCTTGACCAGTTGTCGGAGCATGAGGCCCTAATCCGCTCGAAAGACGGGACGGCCTTCGCTTTCCTCGAGCCGTCACGCCCGCACGGTGATGAACGGATTTGGATAACGGCCCTCGGAGGTGAGGCATCCGGTGTGTTTTCTCTGTTGTCGGATTTTTTGTGGTCAATGAAAACATGCGGAAACCTGATCGTGGACAGCCCCGCGGATGCCCTTCTTCAGGAGTCGCTCGACAGGCTCGAATTCGCGCCGCCCGGCCGGGATGACCGTTATGTCATCCTCGAGTTGCGCCTATCCTGAAATCAATCGACACGCAAAAAAGACGCCGCGGCGGCCTTTTCATCCGTCGTTCGCTATAACCGGGCACCTTGGGTCATCCGATTCCGCACAGTCAACTTCGCTCCTAGTCAAAAAACCCAGTAGGAATATTGTCAGCCAGGTTCTTTGATTTTCGGTCTCATATAGAGTGAGATTAAGTAGGCAATTCCAAAGGGGACGGCACCCAATAGAAGCGCTACGAGCCCGCCAATGAGTCCCAGATTCTTGCCGCGTCCTACCAACGCTGCAAGACAAAGGAACATGCCAAACTTACCGCCTTCGTCCATAATCTTCATGGAGTCCCCGATTATCCGCAAGGTAGCGGTCGAGGCCGCGCCGGTCGATGATTTTGAGCGCCTCTTCATGGGAGAAGGACGATTTGTTTTTCAGGGATTCCAGGATGCGGACGATGGACAGGGCCACTTCGGCCGTCTGCCCCGTGCGGGCGGCGTGGTCCCGGAGGTAGGCGATCGAATCGAAAAGGACGGCGTTGGCCTCGGCGTAGGTGACGGGCTTGCGGGCGCCGCGGGCGTCCGCCCACGTCGGCCGGCCGAGGACGTCGTTGACATGGCTTTGGATGAGATACGTGGCCCGGCCGATGAGTTTGAGGTTCGAAGGGCTGACGTTGGTCATGGTGTTGCCCACGATGCGCCCCAGCTTGGCCATGACCGCCGTGGAGTGGGCGTTGAGAACCATTTTTAGGGCGATATGGGCGTTGAGCCCGAAGGGATCGTCCGCGGCACGGACGCCCAAAAAGACGCTCTGGATATTCCTCCCGGCTTTTTCGTATGAGCGGATAAACTCGGCCGCGGCCGACGATGTCTTTCCCGGACCGAGGCCGCTGATCGAGATGAACGCGGCGTTGGCCTCTCGGCCGAAGAACAGGTCGCAGAAATCCCGGAAGGGAGAATCCTCCTTTTTGAGGAGGGGCTCATCCGAAGGCAGGCAAATCGCCACACCGAGATCGCCCGGATGGGGAGCGCGGCGCGTGCGATTGGGCTCGGCGAAGGAAAAATCGTAGAGGAGGCCCTGGTCGCGCCCGGCATTTTTCAGGCTGGCCAAGGCTTTTTCCTTGAGATAGGGATCCTCGATTTCCTTCTCGAAGGGGCGGCGATAGAATTCCTCCGCCAGGCCGCGGAACGGCCGCCCGAGAAAAGCCTTCCACGCCTCCTCTTGGGACGGCGCCTCCGTCCAGACCTGGATCCAGCACTTGCGCGCGGACTCGTTCACCGTGTCCAGGGGGTAAAGACGGAAGGTCGGGCTTCTTTCCGTGGAGTCGATGAAAACCGTGATCAGCCCGTCGCGGGCGATATATGTCGAGAACCGGGCGGCGGCGTAGGTTCCGGCCTCGAGATCGGTGAAGGGAGCCAGCTGCGGAACGGCCGCCCGCGCTTCGCTGAGGATCTCTCGGAAGGATTTCAGGCGTTCCGGAAGCGGGATGTCTTCTCCGAAGCCGGCGCGCTTCACTTCGTCCGGCGTCAGGAACCGCCTCAGGGCGCGCTCCACTCCCTTCTGCAGGATGCCTCCGACGACGAAGGTCTCGATCGTCGTGGCCTGCATGCGCGTCGAGCCGGTTATGGCCTGGGGGCCGGTCGTGAGGTTGATCTTGGAGATTCCCGGCTCGTCGAGGACCGTCCGGCTGCGTTCGAAGGGACGGAGCCGGTCGTCGGGATTGTTGTAGACGAAAACGAGCTTTTTCCGGCTTTCAGCCGAATCATATCCGGACGAGGACTTCCACTGGGCAAGAGCGGCCAGAATCGTGCCGATGACCGACGAGGTCTCTCCGCCCTCGGTGACGCAGATGACGACGTCGCCCCTCCTGATCCCGCGGTCCTCGAGCTGGAGGCGGCCGATGAGCTGAAGGTCCTCGAAGCCCTCCAGGGAGCTGATGAGAGCGCGATCGCCGCCGGTCATCTCGCCGATGAGCCGTTCCTCGATGTCCGGGCCGAGATGCGGACCGAGCTTCGGCCACAACGCATCGTCTTTTTTCAGCCGGCGCCAGAACGGCCGCCAGAAGCTGCTCTCCATCTGCTTGGCCAGTCTTCCCGTGGCGCCGCAGCCGTAAACGTAGATGCGCCGCTTCTCGAGAATCGCCGACTCGACCTCCCGACTGAGGGATTCGAGCGCGGCCGGCTCGGCGGCCAGGCGGTCGATGCGGGCGGCGATGTCCTCGTCCACGGAGAAGAGCATCTCCAGACCGGCGGCGGTGCTCTTGCGGATCGCTTCGCTCAGGTTCCAGGTTTTCGGATGCCGCTGCTCGGTGAGCAGGGTGTGGAGCTGGAACTGGGTTTTGTTCGCTACATAGTCCGCCGATTCGTCGGAGACCGGGACGCCCAGAAGGCGAAGGACGCTCTCCGCCGCCGGGTCGGCGGAGGGCGCTTGCGTCCGGCCCGCTCCGCGGAGGACGTCCGGCGGCGCGGCCAGAAGCAGGGCCAGGACGAGGGCCGCCGACCCGAGCAGGGCGCGGCGCCTCCCGGCGCGAATCGGGCGATCATCCGTATTGGTGCCGGTCATCGAGGATGTCTCCTTCCCGCCAGTCCCGGATCCAGTCGTCCACGAGGAACGACCGGTGCCCGCCCTCGGCCGCGGAGCACACCACGCGCTTGAGGCCGGCGTTGATGATCATCTTTTTGCAGATGAAGCACGGCAGGGCGTCGATGTCGCGGTCTTCGTGGAGGTCGCGGCCGTAGATGTACATGTCGCCGCCCAGGAGGCTCACTCCGGCCCGGGCGGCGTTGATGATGGCGTTCTGCTCGGCATGAACGCTCCGGCAGAGCTCGTAGCGCTCGCCGTGGGGAATCTTCAGCTTGTCCCGGAGGCAGAAGCCGTGCTCGAGGCTGTCGCGCGTCTTGCGCGGCGCGCCGACATAGCCCGTGGAGATGACCTGGTCGTCGCGGATGATGAGCGCGCCGATCGATCGGCGGAAGCAGGTCGAACGCCGCGCCACTTCGCGGGCGATGCCGAGGTAATATTCATCCTTCGTGATTCGGGGGGGCGTCATAGGAGGGCCTCCAGCTTTTTATGGAAATGCTCAAGGGTCGAGTCGTTGATCACGGTCGCGTCCGCGAGACGGAGGCAAAGGTGGAGCTGCTGGGCGCCGGTGTCGCCGCTTCTCTCCTCCCGCTCCTTGGCCGCGAATTCCTCAAGCGTCAGCGCGGACTCGTCGCGACCGCGCCGCCGCGCCCTTTCGAAACGGATCGCGACGGGAGCGTCCACGGCCAGCAGGCGGAATCCCGGCCGGGTCCGGAGACGGGCGACCTCGGCGGGGTTGCGGATGCTGTCGATGATCGTGTCGCCTCGGACGCGCCTCAGGACGCGCCGGGCGAGGATGTCGGCCCCGCAGCGCCGCCGCAGGGCGTTTCCCGTGCGGATGAGATTGTCCCGGCTGGCCTCGAGGCCTCTTTTGCTCAGCTCTCCGCGAAGGACATCGCTTAGGGACAGGTAGGCGAATCCCCTCTTCATGAAAAAGGCGGCCGCTTCGCCCTTGCCTGCGGCGTTCGTCCCGGTCAAACCGAGGAGGCGCGGCGGCGGCGCGGTTCGCCGTCGCGCGCCGCCGGCCTTCGAGCCGGGTTTGGGACGGAGACGGGAAGGGGGCATGCTCAACCCGCGGGTTCGTCCCCGGTCCGGGCCGCTTTTTTCCTTCCCACCAGCCAGGCGATGAGGATGCTCAGGCCGTAGAGACCGAGCATGGGCACGGCCAGGATGACCTGGCTGATCATGTCCGGCGAGGGGGTGATGATCGCGGCGACGATGAAGATGATGAGCACGGCGTATTTGAACTTGCGGATCATTCCCCGGGCGGTGACGACGCCCAGTTTGGCAAGGAAAAAGACCAGAGTCGGCATCTCAAAAACGAGGGCGATGCCCAGGAGAAACTTGAGGGTGAAGTTCAGGAAATCGTTGATGACGATCATGGACTGGAAGTCCGAGCCGACGTTGATGAAAAATCGGCAGGCCCAGGGAAAGACGACGTGATATCCGAATAAAGCGCCGCCGCTGAAAAACAGAGTGGAGAAAAAGACGAAGGGCCAGACGTACCTCTTTTCTTTCTTGTACAGGCCAGGGGAGATGAATTTCCAGACCTGGTAAAAAAGGATGGGCGCAGTGAAGAAAATCGCGGCGAAAAAGGCGACCTTCATGTAGACCAGGAACGGCTCGGTCACCTTGGTGAAGACGAGCTTCGTGCCCTCGGGAAGATACCGGGTCAGCGGCCGGGAGAGGATGGCGTACAGCGGCTTGCTCAGAAACCAGCCGGGGATGACGCCCCCCAGGACGACCAGAAAGGAGATGAATATCCTCTTCCGCAGCTCTTCGAGATGTTCGAGGAAAGTCATCTCGTTAGGAGATTTTCTTGCTTTCCTCATCCTCCTCGAAGCCCTTCTGGAGGTCCTCCTTGGCCTGACGGAACTCGTCGGCCTTTATTTCCTCTTCGAACCGATCCTTGAGTTCGTCGGAAGTCCGGCGGAATTCGCGGATGGCCCGGCCGATCGACTTGCCGACCTCGGGCAGTTTCTTGGGGCCGAAAACGAGCAGGGCGATGGCCAGGATGACCAGCATCTCGGGGAAACCGATGCCCATCATGTTTTCGTTCTCCGGATGATACGAGGGCACTATAGCCCCCCGGGCGGCATTGTGTCAATTCTCGCGCTGAACCGCGCGGCGTCGGGGCTGATCCGGAAAGGCGTTTTTGGGCGAGGCGCGATTCCTCAGGAAGCATCGCTCCGTTTTTCGTAGGATCCGGAAAAAATTGATTGTTACGACTGAGTCGAATCATTAACGCTCAATTATCCAAGGCCGGAGCCCTCCTCTCTCCGGCCATTATCTTCTGCCGCCTCTCCTTTACATAATTTTGAGGGTCTGCTACAATCCTTTCCTGTTTCCATGAGAAAAAGTCTTTTAACTCTGCTCATCATCGGCCTCGTCCTGGCTTCTTTCCGCTTTTCCTGGAACGACGATCCGTGGGATCGCTCGGTGGACAAGATCTCCCAAATGGCCGAGATCGTGGAAAAGAGCTATATCGAGGCCCCGGACAGGGAGGAGCTGATCTATTCCTCGATCCGGGGCATGCTCCTGACCCTCGACCCGCACTCCTACTTCCTCGATCCCCAGAGCTTCTCCCGGATGAGGGAAGACCAAACGGGCAAGTACGCCGGTCTGGGAATCCAGATTCAGAAGCAGGAGGACCGTCTCATCGTCATCGCCCCCATCGAGGGCACTCCCGCCTGGCGGCTGGGCATCCAGGCCGGCGACGTGATCTCTCATATCGACGGCGAGAGCACGAAACCCTTGTCGAGCTTCGACGCCCTGCAGCGCCTGAGGGGGGAAAAGGGGACGAAGGTCACCATCACCCTCGTCCGGGAAACATTGGACAAGCCGTTCGACGTGACCATCGTCCGCGAAGAGATCACGCTTTACAGCATCCCCTACGCCTTCATGCTCGACGGCCGAACGGGCTATATCTTCATCCGCAATTTCGCCGAGACCACGGCCCGCGAGTTCCAGGAGAAGATGCGGGAGCTCGTCGGTTTGGGGATGAAGCGCCTCGTCCTCGACCTGCGTTACAACGCCGGGGGGCCGCTCTACCAGTCCCTCGAAATCTCGGATGAATTCCTTTCCCGGGGCTCGCTGATCGTCTCCATCAAGGGGCGAAACTCCAATTACAACCGCGAGTTTCGGGCCATGCGCGACGGGCAGCACGAGTCCATGCCTCTCGTGGTGCTCATCAACGAGGGCTCCGCCAGCGCCTCGGAAATCGTGGCCGGCGCCATCATGGACAACGACCGGGGATACGTTGTCGGCGAGGTGTCCTTCGGCAAGGGGCTGGTTCAGACCGTCTATCCCCTGGGGCCCAACACGGCCGTGGCCCTGACCACAGCCAAATATCTGACCCCCAGCGGGCGGTCGATTCAAAAGGATTATTCCCATCTGGAAGACTATTTCCTGGCCAGGGACAACTCCGCCGCCTCGCGGGAAGTCCGGTACACCGCCGGAGGACGAAAGGTTCTGGGGCAGGGCGGAATCACGCCCGACTTCGTCGTGGAAACGGAGTGGAAGCCGCTGCATCTAGAGATGCGGACCAAGGGGATCTTTTTTTCCTACGCCCGCAAGTTCGCCGCCCGTCAGACGCCGCTCGGGGCTTCCCTTCTCCCTCCCGGAGCGGAGGCCGACCCCGACAAGTCGTTTCGGGCGGACGAGAAAGTCATCGAGGATTTTCGGGCCTATCTGGGCGCTCTGAAGTTCGATTTCGATGACGACAAATTCGAGAAAGCGTTGTCGGAGATCCGGAGAGAACTCGACCGGGAACTGCACGCCGCCTTATGGAACGTGGAGGAGGGAGAGCGTGTGTACCGGCTGGACGACCCCGTGGTTCTGAAAGCCCTGGACGTCATGCCCTCGAAACCCTATCTTGAAATCGAGCGGGAGCTTTAGCGGGACAAGGAGCCTCCCTTCGCTTCGGGACGCCGTGCGGGGAAAGAGGCATCAGGGAGAGAAAGGGCGGACATGAAAATTGCGCTCGGATCGGACCATGCGGGTTACGGGCTGAAGAAGGAAATCGTCCCCCTCCTCAGGGAGATGGGACATGAGCCCGTGGATTTCGGCTGCGGGCCGGAGGAAAAGGCGAATTATGTCCTTTTCGCCGAAAAGGCCGCCCGGGCCGTCCAGAACGGCTCCTGTCGCCTGGCCGTCCTCTTCTGCGGCACGGGTCTGGGCATGGCCTTCGTGGCCAACAAGTTGAAGGGCATCCGGGCCACGCCCTGCTGGGACGAATACACGGCCCGGATGAGCCGGGCGCACAACAACGCCAACTGCCTTTCCCTGGGCGGCCGGGTGACGGCTCCGGAAAAAGCCCGGACCATCGTCCGGGTTTGGCTGGAGACGGAATTCGAGGGCGGCCGCCACGAAGAGCGCCTCGAGACGCTCAGGGAGCTCGAAGAGCGGGTCTGCCGCCCCCGGGGTGATCGCTCAGGAGGAGCCGATGTCGTCACTTCTTGACAAGGTCACGGACCTGGCGGCCAGGGCGGAGCGCAACAACCTCTGGCGCCAGGCCGAGTCGTTCAACCTCATCCCTTCCGAAACCACGCCCTCGCTCCTGGTCAAGATGTTTGAAATCTCCGACCCCTCCGGGCGTTACGCCGAGCACAGGACGATGAAGGGCGAGGAAGTGTACTTCTATCAGGGGGTGGACTTCATCCGCGACGTCGAGGTCGAGGCGCGCGAAGAGTTGGGCCGCTATTTCGGCTGCCGGGACGTCGAGCTGCGGCCGATCAGCGGCCAGATGGCCAACGAGGTCGTCTTCAAGGCCATGGTCAAGTTCATCAACCGCGGCCGGGCCGAAGGGCACGCGCCCCGCCGCATGCGGCTTGTCCTGAACAACGACCTGACCATGGGCGGCCATCTCAGCTCCCAGCCCATGGGCGCCCTGTTCAACTATGTCGACACCGACCTCCGGACGGGCAAGGAAAGGGTCATCCACATTCCCCAGCTCAAAGACAACCCGTACAAGCCCGACCTCGACGGCCTGGGCGCTCTTCTCGAGGAGCACAAGCCCGAGCTCGTGGTCTTCGGCAAGAGCATGTTCCTCTATCCGGAGCCGGTCGCCTTTGTCTCGGAGCTGGTTTCCGGCTGGCCGGAACGCCCGGTACTGATGTTTGATATGGCTCACGTCCTGGGGCTTTACGGCGCCTTCCAGGAGCCCCTGGCCGAGGGAGCGGACCTGGTGACGGGCAGCACGCACAAGACGTTCTTCGGACCCCAGAGGGGGGTCATCGCCGGCAACCTGCCCTCGGGCTCTCCCTTCCGTCCCTTGTGGCTGGAGATCAAGAGCCGCGCCTTTCCCGGCTCGACGAGCAACCATCACCTGGGCACGCTTTTGGCGCTCCTCATGGCCGCCTATGAGATGAACGCCTTCAAGGAGGAATATCAGAAGCAGGTCCGTTCGAACGCCAAAGCCTTCGCCCGGGCGCTCAAAAGCCACGGCGTTCCGGTCGAGGGAGATGAGGCCGACGGCTTCACCGAGACGCACCAGGTTCTCATCCGCATCCGCTCTTTCGGCCCGGGCATGGAGATCGCCCGGCGTCTGGAGGAGAACAGCATCATCGCCAATTATCAGGCCTTGCCCGACGACGAGACGTTCCTGGAGTCAAGCGGCATCCGCATGGGTGTCCAGGAAATGACCCGCTTCGGGATGACGGAAAAGGATTTCGACATTCTGGCCGGGCTGATAGCCGAAGTCGTCCTGAAAGGAAAATCCGTGCGGGACGAAGTCCGGAAATACCGGAGCCGCTTTGTGAAGATGTCGTATTGCCTGCCCGAGGAGAAGGCCGTGGAATTGGCGGCCAGGGTTTGGAAAAGCATCTTTCCTTCTCCGGGCTTCGCCGAGCGTTTCGCGAAACGCCTTCTCGGCCCCGACTCAAGGGGGGGCGGATGAAGATCCTTCTCGTCGGATCGGGCGGCCGGGAGCACGCTTTGGCGTGGAAGATTTCCCAGAGCCTGCATTGCGGGAAACTCTACTGCGCCCCGGGAAATCCGGGAACGATGAGCCTGGGGGAAAACGTTCCCATCGACCCGACCGACATAACGCGCCTCGCCGAGTTCGCGCGGGAGAATCAGATCGAACTGACCGTCGTCGGACCCGAACTGCCCCTGGCCATGGGCATCGTCGATGAATTCGAGAAGCGCCAGCTTCGCGTATTCGGGCCGACCAAGAAGGCCGCTGAAATCGAAGAAAGCAAGGTTTTCGCCAAGCAGTTCATGGCCCGGCACAAAATTCCCACCGCCCGGTACCGCACGGCGTCCTCTCCAGAGCGGGCCCGGGAAATCGTCAAGTCCGGAGAATTTTCTTTCCCCCTGGTCGTCAAGGCCGACGGCCTGGCGGCGGGCAAAGGAGTTTTCATCTGCCCCTCGCCGGACAAGGCCGACGAGGCCGTGCGCCGCATCATGGTCGAGAAAGAATTCGGGGAGTCGGGAGGCAAGGTGCTCGTCGAGGAGTATCTGACGGGCAAGGAGATGTCTTTCATCGCCCTGACCGACGGGATCAAGGTCCGGCCTCTGGTGTCGGCCATGGACCACAAGGCCTTGCTCGACGGCGACCAGGGACCGAACACCGGGGGCATGGGCGCCATTTCGCCCTCCCCCTACATGGACAAGAAACTGTTCTCCGAGATCATGGACCGCATCCTCCTGCCCACGGTCACCAGGCTTCTGGAAGAAGGGCGGAAGTTCCGGGGCGTGCTCTACTGCGGGCTGATGCTGACCGAGAAGGGCCCCAAAGTCCTGGAGTACAACTGCCGCTTCGGCGATCCGGAAACCCAGGCCCAGGTGCTCCGCTTGAAAAGCGACCTGGTCGAAGTCATCATCGACGCCCTGGAAGACAACGTCCTGGCCAGGGACATGACGTGGAGCAATCGTCCTTCCGGCTGCGTCATCCTGGCCTCGGCCGGCTATCCGGGCTCCTATGAAAAGAAAAAAATGGTCCAGGGCTTGGAAGAAGCGGCCAAGCTCTCGGGGGTGACCGTTTTCCACTCCGGCACCCGGCTCGACGGAGACCGGCTTCTGACCAACGGCGGACGGGTGCTGGCGGTCTGCGCCTCCGAGGAGACGCTGGCCGACACCATGCGCCGGATCTACAGCGCCGTGCAGGTGATCTCCTTCGAAGGGATGCATTACCGCAAGGATATCGGCGCCGCTCTCAAGGAGAAGGAGGCCTCATGAGCCGCGTGGCGATTTTCATCGGCAGTGATTCGGATTCCGACGTCATTCAGGAAGCCTGCCGGGTCCTCGAGGATTTCGGCGTGCCCTTCAGCCTGGAAGTGACCTCCGCCCACCGCTCGCCCGAGCGGACCTTGCGCTTGGTGCGCCAAGCCGAGGAAGAGGGAGCGGCCGTGTTCATCGCCGCCGCCGGCAAGGCCGCTCATCTGGCGGGAGTCGTGGCCGCCCACACCCTGAAGCCGGTCATCGGCGTTCCCGTGGAAAGCGCCGCTCTCGGCGGACTGGACGCGCTGCTGTCGACGGTCCAGATGCCCAAGGGCGTTCCCGTGTCGACAATGGGCCTGGGAAAGACGGGGGCGGCCAACGCGGCCTATCTCGCCGTCCAGGTTCTCGGACTTTCCGATCCCGCGCTTCGGGACAAGCTGGCCAGGCACAGGGAGAGCATGGCCGCCGCCGTCGAGGAGTCCTCGCGCGTCCTCCGGGAGAAAAGAAAACGGGCATGACCTCCTTCTGCATCCAGAATTTCGGATGCCGCGTCAACCAGGCTGAGGCGTTTGTTTGGTCCGAGGAATTGCAGCTCCGCGGCCTTCGTCAGGAGAGAGAACCCGGCCGAAGCGACCTGGTCGTGGTCAACACCTGCACCCTGACCGCCCGCGCCGACCGGGACGTCAAGAAATTCATCCGCCTGGTGGCCAGGAAAAACCCTTCCGCCCGGCTTGTGGTCGCGGGATGTCTCGTTGACCGGGCGCAGGAAGAGCTTGAAACGCTGCCGAACGTTTGGCGCTTCGTTCCCAACGCGGACAAAGCGGATCTCCCCCGTCTTCTATTGGGGGACGCCCCCCCGAGGCGGGAAGGACACGGCGTCGAGCCATTCCGCAGCCGCGCCCTGGTCAAAATCCAGGACGGGTGCGATTTCGCCTGCACCTTCTGCGTCATCCCGGGAGTCCGGGGTCGGAGCGTAAGCCTGCCCCCCGGGCAGGTCCTGGAACGCCTGCGCCGGTTGGCGGCCAGGGGATTCGGCGAAGCCGTTTTGACCGGGATCCATCTTTGCTCTTACGGCCGCGACCTTGTTCCGCGGACAAGCCTGGAAGGTCTTCTCCGGCGGACGGAAGAGCTTTCCCTCGCTCTGAGGCTCCGCCTGAGTTCGCTCGATCCCCGTTTTCTGGAATCCTCGCTCATCTCCGCCCTGACCGGCATCCGCGCCGTCTGCCCCCATTTCCATGTTTCGCTTCAGCACGTCTCGGCGCGGGTGTTGGAGTCCATGGGACGGAAGGGAGGAGCGGCCGCGTTCTCCCGGCTTCTCGATGAGCTGAGGGAGCGGTCGCCCGAAGCCGCCCTGGGAGCGGACATCATCACCGGCTTCCCCGGGGAAACCGATTCGGATTTCGAGGAATGCCGGCGCTTTGTCGAGAAGTCCGCCCTGACCTATGTCCATGTTTTCACTTATTCGCCCCGTCCCGGAACGCCGGCCGCCGGCCGGCCGCAGATTCCGCCCGGGATCGGCAAAAAAAGGACGGCCGAGCTGCGCAGGCTTTCGGCCGAAAAGACGCTCGCCTTCCGCGCCGCGTTCGTCGGCCGGACGGTGGAGGCGCTGGTCATTAACCGCGACCGGGGAACGGTCCGCCTGCTGACCGACAATTACCTGAGTCTGAGGGCGCCGGACGACGAGCGGCCGCTCGACCGGGCCGCCCGGGTCAGGATCACGGGCCTGGGAGACCGGGGCCTTGAAGGAAGGCTGTCGGGCTGAGCCATGAGCCCCGTTATTCTCCTTTCTCCCGAAGTGTCCAGGAAAATCGCCGCCGGAGAAGTCATCGAGCGTCCTTTTTCCGTCGTCAAGGAGCTTGTCGAAAATTCCCTGGACGCCGGCGCCGACTCGATATCGATCGAGCTTGAGCGGGGGGGGAAATCCCTCATCCGCGTCACGGACAACGGCTGCGGCATGAGCCGGGCGGACGCCGTCCTCAGTTTTGAGCGCCACTCGACCTCGAAGCTGAGCACCGAGGACGATTTGGATCGGATCGCCACCCTCGGTTTCCGAGGGGAGGCTCTGCCCAGCATCGCCGCCGTTTCGCTTCTGACGCTGAAGACATCGGACGGAGGCGAGGCGGCCGGGACGATGATCGTCCGCCGCCCGGACGCCGAAGCCGAGACCCGGGACGCCGCTCATCCCCGCGGAACAAGCGTCGAAGTCCGCGATCTTTTTTTCAACCTTCCGGCCCGCCGCAAGTTCCTCCGTTCGGAGGCGTCCGAGCTGAACCAAGCCGTCAGGTTCGTGCGCACCGCGGCCCTGGCTCACCCCCAGGTCGGATTCGTCCTGTCGCACGGGCGGAGGGAAATTTTGAGATGGCCGCCGGCCGGGAGCCTGCGGGACAGGCTGTTCCAGGCGCTGGGCGGGGACGCCGCCGACCGACTGGTCGATGTCGATTTCACCCAGGGGGAAAGCCGGCTGACGGGATTCGTTTCCCGTCCACCCCTCGGCCGGGGCGACAAGTCCGAGCAGCACTTTTTCGTCAACCGCCGTCCGGTCAGGGACCGGCTCCTCCAGGCGGCCCTCAACCAGGCCTTCCAGGGATTGCTGGAAAAAAACCTCCATCCCGAAGCTTTTCTATTTCTCAGCCATCCTCTTCATGAGGTCGATGTCAACGTCCATCCCTCCAAGGCGGAAATCCGCTTCCTGGATTCCCAGACGGTCTTCCGCCTGGTCGCGCGGGCGGTCGAGAGCGCGGTCGGAGCCGCGGGCGGCGTCAAGCGCCTGGCGCTTCCCCGCTCCGGAGCGGAGGGGCCGGAGGCGCTTTCGTCTCTTCGCGATCCGTGGCCGCCGGTCCCCTCTCCCGCCGGATCGGGCGTCCGGGAGCCGGGCTCGGCCGGTACGCTTTTCCCTGACGGGCCGGATTCTCCGCGGCGCCGGAGACGCGTGCTGGGACAGTTCCTCGAAACGTACATCATCGCCGCGGACGAAGAGGGCCTGCAGATCATCGATCAACACAACGCCCATGAGCGGATTCTGTTCGAGAGGTTCAAGGAAATCCGGGCCTCCGGACCCCTCCCCCGCCGGCAGGCTCTGGTTCCGATTCTTTTCGACCTTCCCCCGGACCGCGCTCTCCGGGTCGAAGAGAACGCCGCTCTCCTCGAGGAGGCGGGGTTCCGCGTGGAGCCGATGGGCGGCCGGACTTTCAGCCTCAGGGAATTCCCGGACATCATGGCCGTCGAGGAGGCCCTGAGGATTTTCCAGTCATTGCTCGAGGAGCTGGGGGAAGGGAGCGCAGACAAAAAACAGGAACGCGCCCTGGCCGTATTGGCCTGCCGGGCTGCGGTCAAGGCCGGACAGTCTCTGACCATGGAGAAAATGGAGGTCCTGGTCGAAGAGCTCTTTCGCCTTCCCCAGCATGCTCTCTGCCCGCACGGCCGGCCGCTCATGGTGAGGATCGACCGCTCTGAAATCGAGAAGGGCATGAAAAGGCCTTCAAATTGACAGTTTTCTCCGGCTTTTGTTAAGATGAACGGGCATTCCGGCCGGGGCGCGACAACCGTTGTTTGACAGGAGCGGGGAGTGGCGCAGCCTGGTAAGCGCGCCTGCCTTGGGAGCAGGAGGTCGTCGGTTCAAATCCGACCTCCCCGAATGGCGGCCGGGAAGCCGTCTCGCGGCGCCGGAATGGAAAGCAGGGAGCGCGCCTGTAGCTCAGCTGGACAGAGCAGCTGCCTTCTAAGCAGCGGGTCGGGAGTTCGAGTCTCTCCAGGCGCGCCAAACGATATGGAAGCGGTGCCTCGGGAGGCGAAAAGGTCCGAGAATGTTTGTCCGGTCGGAGAGAGTGTGCTAAAAAAATTCCCGGCTTCGAGGTGGAATATGAAAAAGACGAAGCGGAAAAGGTGCCCGGCCGCCGTGCTCCCCGTTCTGCTTTTCGTGCTGCCGGCGTTTCTTTTCCCCTCTGCGTCGTCCCAGGTCGATCCCTTTTATCTCAAAGCGCTGGCGGAGGGAGAACGGTTGCTCGCCGCCGAGGATTATGCGAATGCCGTTCTCAGCCTCGATATCGCCGTCTTCGGGCTTCAGAATGACCGTCCCGCCATGTCGAAAGCCTTGGGATGCCTCGCCCTGGCGGCGTATCGAGCCGGTCAGATCGATAAATCGCGCGAGGCCGCAAGGCGGTTGAAAGTCCTGGTAGGCGATGACTGGCTTTCCAGAATCGAGATCAAGGAGGAATGGAAGTCCGACCTGACAAAACTGGCGGCCTACTTCGAGGAAAAGCCCTCCGGTTCCGTCCGGCCGGAGGAAACCCGGATCACGGCCGGCGCGGGGCCGCAAGCCGGGACAAGGGCCAAAGAGGAAGCCGCCGATCTCGACAGGCTGCATCTGGCGGCCTTGGAAAAGAAGGTCAAGGAAGAGCCCGAAAACGCCGGGGCCTGGCTCGAGCTCTATGACCTCCAGAGACGGATGGATGACCCGCGGGCGGCGAAAAGAACCCTCCGGAAATTCGTGGACCGAGTCCCGGAGGATCCCCGAGGTCCCTTCCTCATGGGGAAGATCGCCTACGGGGAATGGAAGCTTAAGGACGCCGTCAAGCATTTCGAGAAGGCGCTCGCTCTGGCCGGCGGGGAAGAAGACGAAAACGTTCTGGTTCTCAGCAGTCTGGGCCACATCGTTCTTGCCCTGAACGCCTTGAGGCGCAAGGACGAACTCCGGGAAAAATGCCTCCTGTTCGTCGAGCGCGCGCCGGAGGGCTGGCTCGCGTCCATGGACATGGGCGACAGGGACAGGATCGTTCTCGAGGGCATCCTGGCGCCTTATTTCCGTCCCGCTAAAGACGAGACCGAAACAGGAGCGATCAAGGAAAGTCCTCCGGCCGGAGAAGCTCCCCGGGAAACCGCGAAAAAAACGGATCCCGGAAATCCGGCCCAGGCGGAGGCCGCCGCCAGGGCTTACGGAATATTCGACCAGCATCTCCAGGAGAACAGCATCGCCTCCGCCCGCAGGACGCTCGAAAGGCTCCTCAGGCAATTTCCCGAGGAAATCAGGGCCGTTCACTTGCTGGGCCGGCTGGATTTCCGCCAAAAGAGATATGATGACGCCCGGGAACGTTTTCAGAATGTGGTCAAGGAGGAGAGGCAGAACGGGGACAGGGAGGGGCTCCTGGCCGAGGCGGCGGCCCACCTCATCCTCTGCGCCCGGGAGCTTCGGGGGCATGAGACGGCCCTATCCCTGGCCCGCGCTTACCGGAACGACCTCGAAGGAGGAGTGCTGGACGGACTGGGGCTCGAGGGCGCGGACAAACAGCTCATCAGGGATTACCTGTCCGTGCCTGAGGGAGGATCGGTCCCGGAGCGGACGCTGGAAAGAGTGTCCGTTCAGGAAACCGGGGACGCCCTGAGAATCGAGATCGTCTGTGTTCCCCGGACCGCGTTCCGGACCTTCAATCTTGAGCGCGACAAGAAAATCGTCGTCGACCTGTTCAACGTTTCCAAGATCCGCGCCGAGCGCGTCGTTGCCATCGGCCGGCGCGGGATTCAAACCCTGCGGACCGGGCTGTTCGAGGAAAACACGGCCCGTATCGTCCTGGATATTCAGGGAGACCTTCCGGCCTACGTCGTTCGTGAGACCGATTCGGGTCTCCTCATTGTCATCCGCTGAAGGCCGCTTGGCCGGCCGTCCTTCGATCGGCGCGTCCAGAGGGGGCGCCGCGGGCGATCACTTCATCTCGGTCATTTTTTTGTAGACCTCGTAGCGGGTCTTGGCCTCTTGCGCGGCCTGGGCGAAGAGCTTCTTGGCGTTTTCCGGGAATTGCTGCTTCAGGGTGCGGTAGCGGATCTCGTTGTCCAGGAAGGCCTGGTACTCGAGCTTGGGCTCTTTGGAGTCCAGGACGAGCGGGTTCTTGCCTTCGCGGGCGAGAAGCGGATTGTGGCGGTAGAGAATCCAGTAGCCCGAGTCGACGGCCAGCTTCATCTCCGCCATGGGGCGGGTCATGTCGATGCCGTGATTGATGCAGGGCGAATAGGCGATGATGAGCGACGGCCCGTCGTAGGCTTCGGCTTCCAGGAAGGCGTTCAGGCACTGCTGGTAGTTGGCGCCCATGGCCACCGAGGCGACATAGACATTGCCGTAGGTCATGATCATCCGCCCCAGGTCTTTCTTGACCGTTTTTTTACCCGAGGCGGCGAACTTGGCTACGGCCGCCATGGGCGTGGCTTTGGAGGCCTGGCCGCCGGTGTTGGAATACACCTCGGTATCGAGAACGAGGAGATTGACGTTGCGGTTCATGGCCAGGACGTGATCCAGCCCGCCGTAGCCGATGTCATAGGCCCAGCCGTCTCCCCCGAAAGCCCAGACGCTCTTGTCGACGAAGAAATCCTGGAGAGAGAGCATCCGTTCCAGGAGAGGCCGGATCGCGGCCGGGGCTCCGGTCAGCGTTTCGGCGAGCGATCGGCGGGCGGCCTTGGCCGCGGCCATGGCCTCCTCGTCCGTCTTCGTCCACAGGGAAAGGCTCTTTTCCAGAGCCGCCTTCAGGGCGGGCGTCGTTCCCGCTGCGAGGAGCTTGCGGATGGTGTCGAAGAGCAGCCCCCGGTTTGCGTCGATTGCCAGCCGCATGCCGAACCCGTACTCGGCGTTGTCCTCGAAGAGGGAGTTGGCCCAGACCGGCCCCCGGCCCTCCTTGTCCTTGCAGTACGGAATCGTGGGAAACGTGCCGCCGTAAATCGAGGAGCAGCCCGTGGCGTTGGCGATGATCATCCGGTCGCCGAAGAGCTGGGAGGCCAGCTTGACGTAGGGCGTCTCGCCGCAGCCGGCGCAGGCGCCGCTGAATTCGAAGTAGGGCATGAGGAACTGGCTGCCCTTGATTGTTTCGCGCTTCGTCCCGTCCAGAATGTTGTCGGGCAGGCTCTCGAAGAAGGCGACCATGTCCGACTCTCCGGCGGCGCGGGCGTCCTCGATGGGCACAAGCTCGAGGGCCTTGACCTTGGCCGGGCAGACGTTGACGCAGCTCTCGCAGCCGTTGCAGTCCTCGACGTAGACCTGCAGCCTGTATTCCAGGTTCCTGTCGTTCCGGGTCTTGGACTTGACGGTCGTGAAGCCCGCAGGGGCGTTCTTCAGATCCTGGGGGGCGATCTGCTTGGGACGGATGGCGGCGTGCGGGCAGACAAGGGAGCATTGATTGCACTGGGTGCAGTGTTCCGGGATCCAGCGCGGAACGGCGACGGCGATGCCCCGTTTTTCCAGGCGGGTCGTGCCCGTCGGGATCCGGCCGTCGATCGGCATCTTGGACACGGGGATGGAGTCGCCGTCGAAATGCAGCACCGGACCGATGACCTCCTTGACGAAATCGTCCGCGTCCTCGGGGACGAGCCGGACGGGAGGCGCCGAGCGGGTGATCCGGCCGGGAACGGGGACGCGCTCCAGCGCTTCGGAGGTCCGGTCCACGGCCTTCCAGTTCATCTCCACGATGTCCATGCCCTTCTTGATGAAGGTCTTTTTGATGGCCTCCTTGGTCAGGCTCAGGGCTTCGGCCTCGGGAAGAACGCCCGAGACTTTGAAGAAGGCCGCCTGCATGATGGAATTGATGCGCACGCCCAGGCCGAGCTCCCGGGCGATTTTGAAGGCGTCGATGTTGTAGACCTTGATTTTCTTGTCGATGATCGTGCGCTGCATGTCCACGGTCAGATTGTCGAACACCTCCGCGCCGCTCCAATGGGAGTTCAAAAGGAACGTTCCGCCCTCGACGATTCCTCCCAGGATGTCGTAGCGTCCGATGTAGGACGACTTGTGCAGGGCGACGAAGTCCGCGGTGTTGAGCAGATACTGGGACTGGATCTTCTTCTTGCCGAAGCGCAGGTGGGAGATCGTCACGCCCCCCGATTTCTTGGAGTCGTACTGGAAGTAGCCCTGGATGTACATGTCGGTGGTGTCGCCGATGATCTTGATCGAGTTCTTGTTGGCCCCCACCGTTCCGTCCGAGCCGTAGCCCCAGAACTTGCACCGGACCGTGCCGGGCTGTTCGGTGTCGATCGCCGGGCCGAGCGGCAAGGAGGTGTTCGTCACGTCGTCCTCGATCCCGACCGTGAAGCCGTGAGTGGCCGGCCCGTCGAGGTGATCATAGACCGCCTGGACCTGGTTCGGCGTGAACTCTTTGGAGGACAGGCCGTAGCGCCCGCCGACGACCTTGATCGGCCGGCCGGCGAGGGCGACGGCGACGTCGAGGTAGAGCGGCTCGCCCAGCGCTCCGGGCTCCTTGGTGCGGTCGAGGACGGCGATCTTCTTGACCGATGACGGGAGGGAGGCGTTGAAGGCCGCGGCGTCAAAGGGCCGGTAGAGACGGACTTTGACCAGGCCGAGTTTGGCGCCCCGGGCGTTGAGATGGCTGATGGTTTCCTCGATGGTTTCGCAGCCCGATCCCATGGCGACGATGACCCGGTCGGCGTCGGGAGCGCCGGAGTAGTCGAAGAGGCGATAGCTCCGGCCGATATTGGCCGACAGCTTGTCCATCATCTCTTGAACGATGGCCGGCGCGGCGGTATAGAAGGCGTTGACGGTTTCGCGGCCCTGGAAATAGACGTCCGGGTTCTGTTGCCCGACCTTCAGCATCGGCCTCTCCGGGTTGAGGGCGCGATCCCTGAACTCCTTGACGGCGTCGTAGTCCGCGAGTTCGGCCAGAGTCTCGTAGGGGATGATCTCGGTTTTCTGGACTTCGTTCGAAGTCCGGAATCCGTCGAAGAAGTGGAGAAAGGGCACTTTGGACTTGAGCGTCGCCAAATGGGCCACGGCGGCCAGGTCCATGACCTCCTGGACCGAATTCGAAGCCACCAGGGCGAAACCCGTGTTGCGGGCGGACATGACGTCGGAGTGGTCGCCGAAGATCGACAGCGACTGGCAGGCCAGCGAACGGGCGGAAACGTGGAAGACCGTCGGCTGGAGCTCGCCGGCGATTTTGTGCATGTTGGGCAGCATGAGCATCAGCCCCTGGGAGGCGGTGAAGGTCGTGGTCAGCGCCCCGGCGGTCAGGCTGCCGTGCACGGACCCGGCCGCGCCGGCCTCGGACTGCATCTCGATAACATCCAGCGTCCGGCCGAAAATGTTTTTCCGGCCCTGGGCCGCCCATTCGTCGGCCAGCTCGCCCATGGTCGACGAGGGCGTGATGGGGTAAATGGCGGCCACTTCGCTGAAGGCATACGCGACGTGCGTGGCGGCCGTGTTTCCGTCGATGGGCTCGAAGTGTTTTTTCATGATGTTCGACTCCTCTGAATTCAGTCTGCTTTCGGGCCGAAAAAAGGCGTTATGATACTCCCCCCGCGCTTTTTTTTCAACAGGGGAGGCTCCGAAATGATCCTAGTCTCTGAGCTCCGTCCTGCCCTCCAGGGCTTTTTTCATGGTCACCTGGTCGGCGAAATCCATGTCCGCGCCCACGGGGAGTCCCATGGCCAGCCGCGTCAGCCGGACGGAATGCCCTTTCAGGAGGCCGGCCAGATACTGGGCCGTGGCTTCCCCCTCGACCGTGGGGTTGGTGGCCAGGATGATCTCCCGGAATCGGCCTCTCCGTATTCTGTCCAGCAGTTTTTCCGCCCCCAGGTCGTCCGGCCCCTTGCCCTTGAGGGGCGCCAAAGTGCCGAGGAGAACGTGGTAGCGGCCCCGGAAGGCGCCCGTCTTCTCGATCGAGGAAATGTTGTACGGCTCCTCGACGACGCACAGCTCGTCGTCCGACCGGTCGGCGTCGGTGCAAAGAGGACAGGGATCGACATGGGTGATGTTGTTGCACACCGAGCAATAAAAAACGCGCTGCCGGACCTGGGTGATGGCCTCGGCCAGGCTGTCGGCTTCTTCCTGGGGAAGGCCCAGAACATGGAAGGCGATCCTTTGGGCCGTTTTCGCCCCGATGCCGGGGATTTTGCGAAGCTCCTCGATGAGGCGGTTGATCGGGCGGGCGTACTCGAACATCAGCTCATTCCCGGCATTTTGAGCCCGGCGCCGAGGCCGCCCAGCTTCCGGGCCAGGATGTCGTTGGCCTTGGCGTTGGCGTCGTTGAACGCGGCGACGATCAGGTCCTGAAGCATCGCCACGTCGTCGCGGTTGACCACTTCCGGCTCCAGGCGGAGGGAGTGAAGGTTCTTTTGGCCGTCCAGAACGACGGTCACCATCCCGCCGCCGCTCGACCCCTCGACTCGAAGCTCAGCCAGTTCGCGCTGCAGTTTCTCCTGCATTTCCTGGGCGTTCTTGAGCATCTTATGAAGGTCGCCGAAGCCTTTCATCGATTTCTCCTTAGTCGTTCTCCGGCCGGCCCTTGGTCTTTTCCACGGACAGGATCTGGGCCTTGAACGTATCCATGAATTTCCGGACGCCGGCGTCCTTGAGGGCCAGGTCGGCCTCGCCCCGCCGGGATGCGGAGGCGCGCTCCTCCGGGACGATGACCTTGAGCCTGACCCGCAGCCCGCTCGCCTCCGCGGCGGCCTTTTCGATTTGACGGGCTTCGGCCCGGACGGCTTCGGCGGCGTGGCGCATGTCCGCGCCGAAGACGACCTCCAGGGTGACGGGGCTCTGGACGCTGAACCGCTTGTCGGTCGAAAACTTTATGTCCAACGGCTCGCTCTTGACGGCGGCCGATTCGGCCTTGGCCAGAAGAGCGGCCAGGGAGCTCTTCTGCGCCCGGAGACTTTCGATCGTCGCGGGCAGGATGTCTTGGGGGCGGGGCGCTCTCACGGACGGAGAGGAAGGGGGAGGGGCGGAAAAGGCTTTGGCCGGCGGCCGGGGGGAAATCCCGTGGGGATGTCCGTGAGGAGCGGCGGCCGCCGGCATGCGGACGGCCGGTCCGGCCGAGGAAGACGAGGCGGACTTGATCTCCTCGATGTCCCGGAGGAGTTCGGAGAGGGGAACGAGATCTTTGAAATGACACAGCTTGACGAGCAGGGATTCGAGATGGATTTGGGGGTGGGAAGAATACTTCATGACCGCCTCCCCGTTCTGCAGGGCGATCAGGCAACGGAGCAGCTCTTCCACGGAAGCCCGCCCGGCTTCCTCGCGGAGGCGGGACGAGTCTTCGGGCGAGAGAAAAAGCCCTTCCCCGGGCGCATCGACGGTCCGGGCGACGAGCAGGTCGCGGAAATGGCGCACGAGCTTTTTGGCGAACGTGCGGAGGTCGTAACCGAGCTCGATGACTTTCTCCACGAGCGGAAAGATGTCCTGAGGACGCCGTCCGAGGACGGCCCCGCTGAATTCCAGGAGAAGTTCGCGGCTCACGACGCCGAGGATTTCCTTCAGGTCGGCGTCGTTGACCTCGGATCCGCTGAAAGCCACGGCCTGGTCGAGAAGGCTCTGGGCGTCCCGGAGGCTGCCCTCGGCCGCTTCGGCGATCATCGCCGCGCCCTGGTCGGACAGGGAGATGTCCTCCTTTTTGGCGATGACGACGAGGTGGTTGATCAGGTCACGATAGGAAATTTTCTTGAATTCAAAATACTGGCAGCGGGAGACGATGGTCGCCGGGACCTTGGAGAATTCCGTGGTGGCGAAGATGAACACCGTGTTTTCCGGCGGCTCCTCCAGGGTTTTGAGAAGGGCGTTGAAGGCCTCCTTGGTCAGCATGTGCACTTCGTCGATGATGATGACCTTGTACCTGGCCTGGAGGGCCTTGTAGCGGAGATTTTCCCGGAGGTTCCGGACATCGTCGATGCCCCGGTTGGAGGCGCCGTCGATCTCCAGGACGTCCGTAAGGCGGTCCTCGTTGATGGCTTTGCAGAATTCGCACTCGTTGCAGGGGGTGGGCGTGGGGCCCGACTGGCAGTTGAGGGCCTTGGCCAGAATCCGGGCGGCGGACGTCTTGCCCACGCCGCGCATTCCGGAGAAGAGATAGGCCTGGGCGATGCGCTTCCCGGCCACGGCGTTCCTGAGCGTCTGGACGACCGTCTTCTGGCCGACCATCTCCTCAAAGGTCATGGGCCGGTATTTGCGGGCGATGATTTCGTAGGAATCGGTCATGAATTCGAACTCGGCCCTGCGCGCCGGAAGCCGGTTTTTCGCGAAGGACACATTATCCTACCATAAATGCGAGTATTTTAGAATTCTCAGGCAGCCCAAAGTTGCCTATGCGCTCCTTTGACATTCAGGAGTTGCCGGACCTTTCAGCAAAAGAACAATGAAAGTTGCGTACAAAGAGCCAAGGAAGGGCTTCGACGCCTGGCGGGGTTCGAATCGCTGCGGAAGCGACGCGTTTCTCAGTCGCCTGAGCGATACGCCCCCCTTCGGGGGGCTGTGCTCAGCCGGCCGGCGCAAATCTGCCGGAAACCCTTCGAAACCCGTCGCTTCCTTGCTGAATCCCGCATGTCGTCTCAACCCTCCCCTGGCCCTTTCTCGTACGATTTTCGGCAAGAAACAAGACGACATTAAAAGGGCTTGGATTATAGCCGGAGCTGGCATTAAGCCGGACTTGGCAAATTATGATGGTTTCAACTAGCGCATTATCGGGATGCTTGTTCTTGCGTCCCGCGAGGCCGAAGCCTAAAATGGGATTCCTTGCCGAGGGAAGCCATGAAAACGGACCGGGCGCTCGTCGAAATTCACCTCGCCGTGATCCTCTTCGGCCTGGCCGGGCTGTTCGGCAAATGGCTGGCTTTGTCCGCGGTCCTGATCGTTTTCGGCCGCCTCCTGTTCGCCGCCCCGGCTTTGGCCGCGGCGCTGGGCGTCCTGCGCCGGCCCCTGTTCGCCGGGGGACTCAAGGACCAGGCGATGTTCGGTCTCCTGGGCCTTCTTTTGGCCGTCCATTGGGTGAGCTTCTTCCGGTCGATCCAGGTCTCGACCGTGGCCGTCGGACTGCTCTCTTATTCCACCTTTCCGCTGTTCACCGCATTTCTCGAGCCCCTGATGCTCGGCGAAAAGTTCGAACGGCGGGCCGTTTTCCTATCCCTGGTCTGCCTGGCGGGCGTGGTGCTCATCGTTCCCCGTTTCACGGTCACGGAGTCCGTTTTCCGGGGCGTGCTGTGGGGGCTCCTGGCCGGGGCGTCCTTTTCGCTGCTGTCAATTCTCAACCGGAAATTGAGACGCTCCCACGACGGGCTGTCGATCGCTTTCCGTCAGGACGCTTTCGCTCTTCTGTTCCTCGCCCCCCTGGCCCTCCCGGCCTTGCCGGCCGCGGTCTCGCCGCGGGACATCGCTCTCCTGGCCGTGCTGGGCTGGATCTGCACGGCCGGGGCGCATACACTGTTCATCGACGGCTTGAGGTCGGTGAGCGCCCGCTCGGCGAGTTTGATCAGTTCGCTCGAGCCCGTCTACGGCATCGTTCTGGCCCTGGTCTTATTGAGGGAGATCCCGTCGCTCCGGACCATGCTGGGAGGGGCGCTCATCCTGTCCGCGGCGATGTTCGTCACCTTGTCCGGCGGAAAAACCGCCTCCCCGTCACCGCCGGTCCGCGTCTAGCGCGGCCGGGCGCTGCGCCTTTTCAAGCCAGCGACCGGAACACGGACTTGATGCGTTTCAAGGCCCAATTGAGGTCCTTGCGGCGGATGACAAGCGGGGGAGCGAAACGGATGACGTTGTCGTGGGTTTCCTTGCACAGGAGCCCCGCCTCCTTGAGGGCGACGCAGAAACGGCGCGCCCCTCCGGCCTCCGGCTTGAGCTCGACGCCGATGAGCAGGCCCCGGCCGCGGACCTCCTTGATGTGACGGCTTCGGATCTTTTTCAGCTGGTCCAGGAACCAGGCGCCCTGCTCGGCGGCGTTCTCAACCATATTCTCTTCCCGGATGATCCGGAGAGCCTCCCGGGCCACGGCGCAGGCCAGGGGGTTGCCCCCGAACGTTGAGCCGTGCTCCCCGGGCTTGAACAGGCCCAGGGTTTCGTTACCGCCGAGGACGGCCGAGACGGGGTAGAAACCGCCTCCCAGAGATTTGCCGATGACCACCAGGTCGGGGCGGACGGCCTCGTATTCGCAATCGAAGAATCGGCCCGTGCGCCCCAGTCCCGTCTGGATCTCGTCGGCGATGAACAGGACGTTGTTCCGGCGGCAGAGGTCGGCCGCTTTTTTCATGAAGCCGGCGGGGGGGATGAGGATGCCCGCTTCGGCCTGGATGGGCTCGATGAGCAGCGCGGCGGTCCGGGGATTGATCGCCGATTCCAGGGCCGCCAGGTCGCCGAAGGGGATGATCGCGAATCCCGGGGTGAACGGCCCGAAGTCTTCACGGTAGAGGCACTCCGTGGAGAAGCTGATGATGGTCACCGTCCGGCCGTGGAAGTTGTTGGCGCAGACGATGATCTCGGCCTCGTCGTGCGGGACTTTTTTGACCCGGTAGGCCCACTTGCGCGCGGTCTTGACGGCTGTCTCGACCGCCTCGGCGCCGCTGTTCATGGGCAGGACCATGTCGTAGCCGGTCATCTCGCACAGCTCGGAGGCCAGGAGCGGCCATTGATCGTTGCGGAAAGCCCGCGAGGTCAGGGTCAGCCGTCGGACCTGACTCTGAACGGTCTTGATAAGCCGCGGATGGCAGTGGCCCTGGTTGACCGCCGAGTAGGAGCTGAGGAAATCAAGATATTTACGGCCCTCGACATCCCAGACCCATATGCCTCGGGCTTTGGAGACGACCACGTCCAGAGGATGGTAGTTGTGGGCCCCGTAGCGGTCCTCGAGGTCGATGTATTGTTTGCTGTCCATGGCGGCTCCTTGGCCGGGATGTTCCCTTCCCGGAGAGATTTGCGGTCCGAACGAGAGGAACGACATGGCGGAGAGGGCGGGATTCGAACCCGCGGTACGCTTTCACGCACACACGCTTTCCAAGCGTGCTCCTTCAACCACTCGGACACCTCTCCGTGGTCCCGAAGAAAAATATCATAAAGACGGGGTCGCGTCTACACTTTCCACTCGAATTCGAAAATAGAAAACGCTCTGTCCGGTCTTTTGTTCTTACACGTGTGCTCGGTTCTCTCAAAAAAGTGGAAAGTGAAGGCGCGACCCCGCATTGCCGATATTTGTCAGGCCGTTTTTGGGCGCGTGATTAAGACTCACCTTTATGGGTGAGAGCGCATGGCCAAATATCACCTTCGGAATCCCCTTTATAGGTGATTGACTGGATGGATTATAAAAAGGCAAGATATGATTCAATCGCCGGGGGTGGAGAAAATCCCCCCTTGAGGAGCGTCATTACTAGATAACCGGATTTGTCATAATGACAATAATTGTCGAAAAGTTCAATATGAACAGGCGGGGGGGGGGAAATGGCTTCTAATCTCGGGGATCTGCTTGTCAGGGAAAAGCTGATATCGGCGGACCAATGCAAGAACGCTCTGGAATTCCAGAAAAAGAATGACGGCTCCCTGGTCAGCGCCGTCACCTCGCTGGGCTTCATAAAAGACGAGGAGCTGGCCCAGGCCTTGAGCCGGATTCTCGGCTATCCCGTCATCGACCTCGATCAATTCGAAATCTATCCTGAGGTCATCAGCCTCATCGACGCCGACGCGGCCAAAAAATATCTTCTCCTGCCCATCCATCGGATCAAAACCTTCCTCACCCTGGCTATGGTCGACCCCACGGACCAGCAGGTCATCGACGACATCCGTTTCCGGACGGGCCTGAGCATCCAGCCGGTCATCACCCCCGAGTCGTCCCTGATGAAAGCCATCAGCAAATATTACGGGGACACGGACGGACAGGACGTCGGCGGCCTGGACAATGTCGTCGACTTGCTCGACGAGGCCAAGGTGGCGATCGTCGAGGAGGAGGATTCGGGCGTCAGCATAAACGAGGCCGACGCGGGGGCCGACGAGGCGCCCATCATCAACCTGGTCAACAAGATCTTCATCGACGCCATCAAGCGCGGGGCGAGCGACGTCCACTTCGAGCCCTACGAGAACACATTCCGCCTCCGGTTCCGGATCGACGGCATCCTCTACGAAATGCAAAACCTGCCCTTGAAATTCAGAAATCCCGTCCTCTCCCGGGTGAAAATCATGTCCAATCTGAACATCGCCGAGAAGCGGCTCCCGCAGGACGGGCGGATCAAGATGCGGGTCGGCCTGGAAAAGGGGGGGCGCAAAGAAGTGGACATGCGCGTCTCGTCCATGCCGACCATCTTCGGGGAGAAGATCGTCTGCCGCATCCTGGACCGGGAGATGCTCAAGCTCGACATGACCGAGCTCGGTTTCGAGGAGGAGAGCCTGGCCATCTTCAAAAAGGCCATAACCGCTCCGTGGGGCATCGTTCTCGTTACGGGGCCCACGGGCAGCGGCAAGACGAACACGCTCTATTCGGCCATATCCAACCTCAATTCGCTTGAAAAGAACATCCTGACCGCCGAGGATCCGGTGGAGTTCTATTTTCAGGGCGTCAACCAGGTCAACATCCGCGAAGAGATCAGTCTCGATTTTCCCACCGTCATGCGCGCGTTCCTCCGCCAGGACCCGGACATCATGCTCGTCGGCGAGATGCGGGACCCGGCGACGGTGGACATCGCCATCAAGGCCGCCCTGACGGGCCATCTCGTCTTTTCCACAATCCACACCAACGACGCGGCCTCGACGATCATGCGCATGGTCAACATGGGGGTCGAATCATTTCTCATCGCCGACTCCCTTCTCCTCGTCGTCGCCCAGAGGCTCGTGCGGCGCGTGTGCAAGAAGTGCGCCGAGCACGACAAGGTCCCGCCGGCGGCCCTGATCGAAGCCGGCTTCAGCCCCGAGGAAGCCGAGACCGTCAAGGTCTTCCGGGGCAAGGGATGCGGCCAGTGCCACAACACCGGATACCGGGGCCGGATCGGCCTCTACGAAATCATGGCCGTCACGCCCGACATCCGCCAGCTCATCCTGGGCAAGGCCCAGTCGGCTGAAATCAAGAAGAAAGCCATGGAGCACGGAATGATCACTCTCCGGCGCAGCGGCCTCATCAAGGCCGCCAAAGGAATCACCTCCATGGACGAAGTCGAGCGGGAGACCGCGAAGGACGAGATCTGAGAGAGGTGACCGATGGAACTCAGCATTCATGCCCTTCTGAAGAGCGCCGTCGACCTGGACGCCAGCGACCTGCACTTGACGACGCACGTCCCCCCCCGCGTCCGGGTGAACGGCAGCCTGAGGTCTCTGGATTACGATGAGCTGTCCGCCTCCGATACGAAGAATCTCATTTATAGCATCCTGAACGACAAGCAGAAAAAGCTCTTTGAGGAAAAACTGGAGCTCGATTTTTCCTTCGGCATCAAGGACCTGGGCCGGTTCCGGGCCAACATTTTCATGCAGAAGGGCGCCGTGGCCGGGGCGTTCCGCCGGTTCCTGCCCCAGATGTGGAATTTCGCCCAGCTCGGCCTTCCGACGCGGATCGCCCAACTGTGCTTCCTGCCCCGGGGCTTGGTGTTGGTCACCGGGCCCACCGGCTGCGGCAAGTCCACCACCCTGGCCTGCATGATCGAGCACATCAACTCCGAACGGGAAGTCCACATCGTGACCGTCGAGGATCCCATCGAATATTTCTTCACCCCCCGAAAAGCGGTCGTCAACCAGCGGGAGCTTTTCCAGGATACGCTGTCCTATCATAACGCCCTCCGTTCCGTCCTTCGCGAAGATCCGGACGTGGTTCTGGTGGGGGAGATGCGAGATCTGGAGACCGTGGAGGCCACGCTGCGCGTCGCGGAGACGGGTCATTTGACCTTTTCCACCCTCCACACCAATTCCGCCGCGGAGACGATCTCCCGCATCATCGACGTTTTCCCGCCTCAATACCAGACCCAGGCGCGGGTCATCCTGTCCATGACCCTGGAGGGCGTTCTCACCCAGGCGCTCCTGCCCCGCGCCGACGGTCGGGGCCGGGTGCTGGCCTTGGAGATCCTTCTGCCCAATGTGGCCATCCGCAACCTCATCCGGGAGAACAAACTCCATCAGATCTATTCGCAGATGCAGCTCGGGCAGGAGAAATTCGGGATGTTGACTTTCAATCAGTCGCTGGCCGACCTTTATTCTCGCGGCCTGATCACCTATGAGACGGCCATGAGCGTCACGTCGTTTCCTGAAGAGCTGACCGACATCATCCAGCGGCGGCAGGCGACGACCCGGTCCGGCGGCCGCCGCGACCTGAGGAGATAGGAGGAACCATGGCCCTCTATGTCTGGACGGGAAAAAACAAGTTCGGAGACGTGGTCCACGGCGAGCGCGTGGCCCGCACGATCGAGGAGCTGAATCGCATCCTCCAGCGCGAGCAGATCCAGGTCCAGAAGATCGAGCCCATGAGGGCCGGTCTGCGTATCCCCTTCCTCAATCCGGAGCGCGTTCGGAAAAAGGAGCTGGCCGTCTACAGCCGCCAGCTGTCCGTGCTCATCGACGCCGAGTTGCCGCTCATTCAGAGTCTGAACATCCTCATCGAGCAGACCAAGAACCGGTACTTCAAGAAGGTCATCACCAGCATCCGGGAGGACGTCGAGGCCGGCGCCAGCCTGAACCAAGCCAAGCGGAAGTTCCCCAGGGTGTTCGACGACCTGTACTGCAACCTTATCGCCTCCGGCGAGCAGAGCGGGTCGCTGGACATCATGCTCCGGCGCATCTCCGAGTACATCGAGAGGATCATCAAGCTTCAATCCCAGGTGCGCCAGGCCATGATTTATCCTTCGGCCATCATCTCTTTCGCCGTTCTGGTGACCATTTTCATGATGTGGAAGGTCATCCCCGTTTTCGGCTCGATTTTCGTCGAGCTGGGCGCCGAGCTGCCTTTTCTGACCCAAATGACTCTCAGCTCCAGCCATTTTGTGGCCAACAACATCCTCTTCATTTTCTTGGGGTTGGTGGCCATCATCCTGGGAATCCGCTACGCCCGAAGGACGGCGCCCGGCCGCAAGGTCATCGACCGCATGCTGCTGCGCATTCCTCTTTTCGGCAGCCTGTTGGTCAAGGTGGCCATCTCCCGCATGACCCGGACGCTAAGCACGCTCTTGGCCGGCGGCGTGGCCATGCTCGAAAGCCTGAAGATCACCTCGACCACCACGGGCAACGTCATCATCGAGGAGGCCGTCATCGACGCCCGGCGCCAGGTGTCCGAGGGCCGGACGCTTTCGGATTCGTTCCGGGAAACGGGCCGCTTCCCCTTTCTTCTGACCCAGATGGTCAACGTCGGCGAGGCCACCGGGACCCT
>Ga0068714_10000838_pt1 | contig 51426 bp, 42 predicted proteins | sample MTBNYHSulfiMetaG_FD_62988 | JGI IMG/M metagenome (GOLD analysis project Ga0068714, IMG submission 62988) | Enrichment culture microbial communities from rom New York Harbor, USA that are MTBE-degrading - MTBE-NYH (New York Harbor Sulfidogenic)... | ecosystem: Environmental > Aquatic > Marine >... | reverse complement strand
TAAAGGTTAAAAGGAAGAATTATTATTCAACCGGCTCATGACCTGCGGTCATATCGCTGAACCTCGCTTCGCCTGAAGGCGAGGGGTTTCAACCATCCCCGATGGGGACACTAAGATGTTCCCGCAGGAACGTATTGCCATAGGGATCATACACTCATTTTATCCAACGACAGCCTCTCTTTTGGATAAGAAAAAAGAATTTTTATACGTGATACTTACAGCGACTTATTCATCTTTTTATTTTACATAATATATCAGAAGGTTACCACTAATTTAATTCATCCGCAGAGCATTCTGCAGATTCGGGGTCTGCTTTCCAAACAATGACCGATACAACAGCTGTTGACAGATTCTTTGCCTATCCATTATTAGTAATATCGGAGTCTGCTCGGGGCATCATGGTTCCTGAGGCAGGCATGCTCCGCCGAGGTTCGACCTCCCCCCTTCTACCCTGGGAGAACCGTCCCGTGAAGCTTCCAAAGTTTACCTATCATCGATCCGATCGCCTGACGGAAACATTGAATGCACTCCATCAATGGGGACCCGAGGCCAAAATTCTGGCAGGCGGCACCGATCTGATCGTGAATTTGAAACAACGCCTGCTCGCTCCGAGGGTCCTCGTCAGCCTTCGCGACCTGGATGAACTTCGGTGTATCCGGGAAGATCGGGGAGAACTCATGATCGGCGCCACGACCACCTTGCAGGACCTCATCGAATCCGAGCGTGTCGCTCTGTCCTTTCCGGCCCTGCATCAGGCGGCCCGGTCCGTGGGGAGCCGGTCGATTCAGCACGTGCGCGGCACCATCGGTGGGAACCTCTGCCAGCAGACCCGGTGCATGTACTACAACCAGTCCGAATTCTGGCGCTCCGTCCGAAATCCCTGCTACAAACTGGGGGGGCATACCTGTTTTGCCGAAGAAGGAGGGCAGAAATGCCACTCTGTATGCCGGTCCGATCTGGCCCCGGCCCTGCTCGTGTATTCGGCCATGCTGAAAATCGTGGGTAAAAACTCCGAGCGACTTTTGCCGCTGAATTCCTTCTACACGGGAGAAGGGGAACGGCCGTTCGATCTGGCGCCTCACGAGCTGCTTTCCGAAATTCGCCTTTCCGTTCCGCCGCCTCACAGCGGAGCCAACTATCAAAAGCTCCGTTTTCGAAGCTCCATCGATTACCCTATCGCGAGCGCCGCCTGCGCGCTTTGTCTGCGAAACGAGAAATTGGACACCTTCCGTCTGGCCGTGGGATCTCTGTCCCCTTCGCCTCTGCTCATCCGGGAAGCCACGACCCTTCTCCAGGGAAAAGCTCCCAATGAACAGCGTTTCCAGGATGCGGCCCGCATGGCTGAGGCCCAGGCCAAACCGCATCCCGTGGACAACGTGGGTTCCACCGCAGCGTACCGCCAGAAAATGGTCCGCGTTCTGGCTCTGCGCGCCATGGCGGAAGCCCTGAGAGCCGCTCAAAGCGCCTAACTTCCGAAAGGCCTTCCATGGATAAAGTGAAGATCCATCTGAACGTGAACGGCGATGACATGGATTTCGATGTGCAGCCCAACCGGACCCTCCTCAAGCTGCTTCGCGACCTGGCTGGTCTTACCGGAACCAAGGAGGGTTGCGGCATGGGTGTCTGCGGGTCCTGCACCGTGCTCATGAACGACAATCCCGTACGATCCTGCCTGACCCTGGCTCTGGAAGCCGAAGGATCCCGGATCATCACCGTGGAAGGACTGGCCACCGAAGACGGCCCGGACCCGCTTCAACAAGCTTTCATCGAACACAGCGCCGCGCAGTGCGGATTCTGCACCCCCGGAATGCTCATGAGCGCAAAAGCTCTGCTCAACGAAAATCCGGACCCCAGCGAAATCGAAATCCGTGAGGCCCTGTCCGGCAACACCTGCCGCTGCACCGGGTACGCCAAGATCGTCGAAGCCGTAGCCGGAGCTGCTAAGAAGAAGTAATGATGGCTTTTGTGGGATAGTCGAGAGGAACCCTTTGAAAAGGGTTCCCCTCGCACTCCCCTCCCAAACTTTTTGAGTAGCTTTTGGACGCGTAGCGCCCAAAAGCTCGGGTTTGCACGATAGAGCCGTTTGCTCCATAGCCGCTCCGCCAGAGGCGGTGCGGCTATGCTCAGGAAGTTTGAAGGGAGTCTGAGGGAAACTTTTCAAAGTTTCCCTCAGTGGGTTTCCCTCAGCAAATCAAAACAGGATCGAATATGTCCGAATACCAGATTATCGGAACGTCCGCCCAGAGGATCGATACACTGTCCAAGGTTACCGGGGACGCCCTTTTTTCGGCGGACCTGTCGTTTCCGCGGATGCTGGTCGGCAAGATCCTTCGGAGCCCGCATCCGCACGCGCGCATCCTCAATATTGACACATCGAGAGCGCGATCCCTGCCCGGCGTAAAAGCCGTCGTTGTCGGCAAGGACACGCCCGGCGAAAAATGGGGCGTTTTCCCTTATACCCGGGATCAGCAGATGCTCCAATGTGAAAAGGTGCGTTACGTTGGAGACGAAGTGGCGGCCCTCGCGGCTGTGGATGAAGATACCGCTGTCGAGGCTTTGAATCTTATACGGGTCGAGTACGAACCGCTTCTCGCGGTGTTCGATCCTGAAGCGGCCATGGCCGACGACGCGCCCCTCATCCACGAGGACCATCCCGGAAACATCAACATTCACGTACCCATCGAGGTCGGGAACGTAGAAGCGGGTTTCGCGGAATCGGTTCTCGTGGTCGAGGATACGTTCCGTGCAGCGGAAGACTCGTATTTCATGGCCGAACCGTACGCTGTCACGGCTCGCTTCGATCCTTCGGGGAATCTCGAAATCTGGTGTCCCAACGCAGGTCCTCACATGAAGTCCAAACCGCTGGCCAACGCCCTCAGACTTCCTCTGAATAAGGTCAAAGTGCGCAAAATTGCCATTGGAGGCGCTTTCGGAGGCCGATCGGAAGTGTGTCCTGCGGATTTCATCGCCGCCTTTTTGTCCATGAAAGCCAAACGGCCGGTCAAAATCGTGTACACCCGGGAAGAGAACTCCACGGCCACGCGCCAGGGGCACGCGTTGACCGCGCACATCAAGACCGGAGTGAATCAAAAGGGCGAGGTCCTGGCCCGTGAAATGACCACGTACCTGGACGGTGGAGCATACAGCAGCACGGGTCCCATAGCGGTTTCCGTACCCTTCCTCTGCATGGAGCAGGCTTACCGGATTCCCAACGTACGCTTCAACGGCTACCGGATTTACACCAATAAACCCATTCGAGGCATGATCCGTATTCACGGCCGCGCCTTTTCCTGCGGAGTGGACCAGCAACTGGATCGCATCGGCCGGGAACTGGGCATCGATCCGGTGGAGATGCGGCTCAGGAACGCCCGCGTGGCCGGAGAAACCACCCCCACCGGTTCCAAGGTTTTTTCCTGCGGCTTAAAGGAGTGCATCGAGAAAGCCGCGGAAAAAATCGGATGGAAGGACGCCTTCGGCAAGCTTCCTCCGAATCACGGTATCGGCATCGGCGTCAATTCCGTACAGACGGGATTCCCCCTAGGCATTCGCGGAGGCTCCCAGGCGGTCGTCAAGTTCAATGAGGACGGCGGTGCGACCCTGATCTCGGGAGTGGCGGACAATGGGCAGGGAAACGACACCATGCTCGTCCAGATCGCGTCCGAAGAACTAGGCATCCCCATGAACGACATCGAATTGATTTCCGCGGACACGGAGGTCACCCCCCTGGACCCGGGGTCCTATTCGATGGTCAGTACTTATGCCGGCGGCCAGGCCGTAATGCTGGCCGCACGTGACGCCCGGGAACAGCTTTTCGAACTGGCCGTCGAACAGCTTGAAGCCAATGTCCGGGATCTCAGGGCCAAAGACCGCCGGGTCTTTGTGGAAGGAAGCCCGGACAAGGGCATCCCCATCCATAAACTCGTGCGGCTCAGTCTGCTGCAAGGCAAGCCCGTACTTGGCCAGGGCGCTTTCGCCCCCAAGATCGACAATCGAAGGGAATGGGTGTCCAATCCCAGGGGTCAATTGAGCCAGGCATTCTCGTTCGGAGCCACCATGGCGTTGGTCCGAGTAGACCCCGAAACCGGCCAAGTGACCCCTCTCAAGGTGGTGGCGGCACAAGATTGCGGCTTCGCCCTGAATCCCCGCCAGGTCGAGATCCAGTTTGAAAGCGGCGTTGCCATGGGAGGCCAGGGAGGCATGCTCACCGAAGAATGCATCTGGTCCGGCGGAAACCTGATGAATCCCGACCAGTTGGAATACAAAGTGCCCCTGGCCCCGGACATGCCTCCCATCGATACCATTATCGTGCAGTCCGTGGATCCGGGAGGGCCTTACGGAGCCAAAGAGGCGGGAATGAGCATCGCCATGAGCGCGGCCCAGGCCTACATGAGCGCTATCTGTAACGCCACCGGGGTATGGTACAAAACCTTCCCCCTGACCCCCGAGCGCATCGTTGAGGGACTCGAACAAAGATACCGGAAAAAGAAATAGACCTTTTGTAAGGATGCATGGGGGGCGCTGACAAGACAATTGCCGCAGGAGTGAGCTTCCTGAGCTATTCACGGCAAGCGCGCCTTGGCCCCGGTTCTTTCCGGCGCAAGGGGTGTGTCACCATTCGTCGCATTCGTCCGGAATGACGTTTCTGAAATTGCGACACCGTCTCGCAAGCCGAAATGATTCCAATTTGGGGAGTCTTGGGAGGGGCTTGGGGAACCCAACCGAGACAGTTTCGGTTGCGACGCCTTGGCGGAGCAACCCGCTGAAAAAGTTTAGGAAGGGATCCGGGGAAACTCTTTTCAAAGGGTTTCCCCGAATATGCTCTTAATCAATAACCTGCCGTCAAATCCCGTCCGCTTTGAGTTCTTCGATGACTTGAACCACCACGTCGGACCATCCCAGGGGCATGAAATGGATACCCTGGACCATGGGCGCGATTTCTTTGGCGAGGCGATACGTGATCTCCGTGGCCTTCTTTTTACGATCCGCCTTGTCTACACGGCCCATCTCTTCGATGATCCACTCGGGCACCGTAACTCCGGATACATGTTCATTCATGTACTTGCCCATCTGGGGCGATTTCACGATAACGATGCCGTATTGCACCGGAACATTCAGGTGTTTGATTTTTTCGATAAATGTCTCGAATATCGACGGGTCATATACGGCCTGCGTCTGGAAAAAGCGCGCTCCTGCCTGGATTTTTTTCTCCATTTTCATCAATTGCAGTTCCAGGGGATCGAAGTTGGGATTGACCACGGCCCCCAGGCCGGCATCCGTATTCTTCGTAAGCCGGTTGCCCATCATGTCCCTTCCCTCGTTGAGCCCCTGGGCGATCTTCAGCAGCTGAACGGAATCGATGTCAAATACGCTCTTGGCGCTTTTGTGATCCCCCAGGCTGGTATAGTCTCCGGTCAGACACAGCACGTTGTCCACACCCAGAGAGCACGCGCTCAACATATCCGATTGCAGGGCAATGCGGTTGCGATCGCGGCAGGTCAATTGATAGATCGGTTCGATTCCCATCTGTTTCAGGCGTACGGATGCGGCCAGGGAACCCAGACGCATGACCGCGCTCTGATTGTCCGTTACGTTGACCGCATGCACGACGTCTTTGACCAGCTCCGCCTCCACCAGGCAAGGCGGCTTCGGACCGCCGTTGGAACGAACGCATCCTTTCACCGGTCCCACTTCACTCGTGAACACAAACTCGTTTTTATCGAACAGGTCCGTCAGTTTCATATCACTTTCCTTTCGGTGATGACCAGGGTGCGGGGCTTGGCCATTTTGCCGTAATCCTTGGGGGCCATGTACCTTTCCAGTTTGTCGAGTTCTCCCAAGGCCTTCATCCGGTTGTATATGAGCACCCACGCACAGTCGCGCGAGGAATCGACTTCGCACTTGCCGTCCTGGGATCCGCCGCAAGGACCGTTGAGCAGGCTCTTGGCGCACTTGGTCATGGGGCATATGCCTCCGGTCTCGTTGAGGATGCATTGGCCGCATTCCTGACACTGCTCGAGAGCCAGTTCGCCCATCACCAGGGTATCCATGTGCCCAACGGAATCGAGTCCAACTTTGATCGGTTTGATCATTCCGTAGTCTTCCAGGACTTTGCGGGTGATCTGTACGGCGCCGCCGCAGCCCAGCACCATGAGGGCGTGGGCGTCCTGTAACTCCTTCTCGTGGGGATCCAGAGCCGTGTGAGTTTTTCCCGTATAACAGGTACGTTCCGGCGTCACTTCCAGCACCACGTTTTTGCCCTGGGACCGCAGCCGCTCGGCCAATTCGGCTACCTCATCGCTGCCTCCGCTCTTACAGGCTTTCGCACACCCATCGCATCCGACAACGGCGACTTTCTCATAGCCTTCCAAGGCTTCCATCACTTCTTCAAAAGGTTTGGGAACGGTTCCAATCATTGAATCCTCCGTTATTTGCGAGGTAATCGAGGGGATTCCCTTGAAAGGGTTCCACTCGTCCCCCCCTCTTAAGTTTTGATCTTCGTTCTGGGTGCAAAAGCGCCAAAGCGCCTTCGGCTTTGCACGATCATGTCCATATCAAATATTCGATTTAGCCGATCACGTTTCAGGCGATTCGCGACGAATCGACTGAGGGTCCTTCCCGCCTTGGCTGGATGGGTCCCCACGCAGGGGGGTCCGGGGGAAAGTTGTTCCCCCGGCGCATACAAACACGGCGGCTCTGGGCGTTCATTCGTGATTGCACGATCCCTTATATGGCAAACTCGATGCCAATTTCGCCGTGTTTTTCACTGTAGGCCAAAAAGTGAAATTCAGTTGGAATACTAATGACTTGGATTGACGGATTGTCAAGGAGGCGAGTTTAGAGGTTGTCCGATGACCGTTAAAGTGTTAAAGTTGTATTTAAACAGATGTTTATAGGTTAAACAGAGGAGGCCCCCATGCTCGAACAGGAATTGGACCGGTATTGGAAGGTCGTAGTGGACACCATACAGGACGGCGTCATGATCGTGGACAAACAGGGCGTGATCGTCACGGTAAACCGGGCCCTCGAGAAAATGACCGGATTCGAACAAGGCGAATTGACCGGCAAGCCGTGTTCCATTTTTAATTGCGACACCTGTGAAATGACCCGCGAAAGCCACGGCCGTCATTGGTGCAACCTGTTCCGCTCCGGGACCGTTTCCAGGCGCAGATGTGTGTTGCGGGGCAAAGACGGCCGTTACAGGCACATACTGAAAAATGCTTCCGTGCTGAAGGACGCCTCCGGGGACGTGATGGGAGCCGTGGAGACCATGACCGATATTTCGGAAATCATCGAAAAGGACACCCAGATCGAGGCGTTTCGGCAGGAGCTTCGCTCCGAGGACGGTTTTCACGGTATCCTGGGTGCTTCGCCGGCCATGCAGAAGGTGTACGATCTCATCGCCAATGCATCCCAGTCCGAGGCCCCGGTGATCATTTTCGGCGAAAGCGGCGTGGGCAAGGAGTTGGTGGCAAGAGCCATCCACGATATGGGCCCCCGAAACAACAAGGCCTTTGTCAAAGTGAACTGCGCCGCCCTCAATGAATCGCTCCTGGAAAGCGAGCTCTTCGGTCATGTCAAGGGCGCCTTCACGGGCGCCATCCGAGATCGGGAAGGCCGTTTCGAAGCGGCCCAGGGCGGTGACCTGTTTCTGGATGAAATCGGGGACCTGCCGGTTTCCACCCAGGTGAAACTGCTCCGGGTGCTTGAGGAAAAGGTCGTCGAACGGGTGGGCGCCAACAAGCCGATCCACATCGACGCCCGTATCATTTCCGCCACGAATCAGGATCTGCGCCGCCTCGTGGACCAGGGCCGATTCCGGGAGGATCTGTTTTACCGGATCAACGTGATTCCCATCCAGGTCCCGCCTTTGAGGGAACGGGTGTGGGACATTCCATTATTGGCCGAGCATTTCTTCCGGCGCATCCGGCTGAAAAGCGGCAAAGACGTCGCCGGCGTCAGCCATGCGGCCATGGAAGCATTGACCCGTTATCACTGGCCCGGCAATGTGCGGGAGCTGAAAAGCGCGTTCGAATACGCTTTTGTCAACTGCCCGGAAGGCATGATCCAGCAGGTTCACCTGCCCCCGGTCGTGGTGGAACCCACAGCCGGCGGAACGGCGCCGATGGGCGTTGGAACGGATCGCGACAGCCTCGAGAAACAGCAACTCGTGACAACCCTCCAACAGACCGGAGGCAATCAATCCCGGGCCGCGGAACTCCTGGGCATATCCAGGGTCACCGTGTGGAACCGCATGCGCAAGTACGGCATCGACCTGAAGAAGACTGTGGCGGCGGGATGAGTATCGGCAAGGTCGAGGGAAACAATAACGTCATCGTTCAGGCTCATGGGTCCAAAGTGGATATCAAGGCGGGTTGAGGCGTCGGAATAGGGTCTTCGGACCTTCGGACCCGGAGTGTCGGCTGTCCGAGCCACCCACGGGAGTTACAATGACCCTCACCCCGACCCTCTCCCATGGGGAGAGGGAGCCCCTGTTTGGGCTTTTGGATGATTCAAAAAGCAACCTCTTGTCTATATGCTTTTTGCCGTATCTTTGTTATTGCCTTCAATCAGGAGACCTCTGATCGGATAAGAACGGAGCACGCGGAGAATGCATTCGATCGGGTGGTGGGAAAAAGTAAGAGAGACATCTAACCCGTTATTTGGCAAAAAACCTTCGAAATACTAGATTCATAGCAGCACATGGCCACCGAACCGCCAAAATATGGTCCCTCTCCCCATGGGAGAGGGCAGGGTGAGGGATATCATGGCCCCGACGTGATCCCAATGCACCTGCTGCAATTCGCCCGAGATCTCAGTAAGGACCAAACCGATGCAGAGGCGTGTCTATGGGCGATCCTTCGCAATAGGCGAATCGCAGGAAACAAATTCCGCCGTCAACACTCGATTCCTCCATACGTGGTGGACTTTTTCTGCGAAGAAGCACGCCTGGTGATCGAGGTGGACGGCGGACAACATGGAGAAAACAGGAGACACGATGACGTACGGACCGCCTTTCTGGAGGAAAAGGGATTGCGTGTCATCCGCTTCTGGAACCATGAAGTTCGCCAATCCTTCGAATCTGTTCTCGAGGTAATCTGGCGGGAGTTACGATGACCCTCACCCCGACCCCAATGGGAAAGGGAACCGAGATTTGGACGCTTTGATTGATGTAAGAGATTTCTTTATTGTCTACCTATCTTGTCGCCGTAGGTTTACTTTTTATTTTTGAGCAAGGCCTGAAGATCGGCGAAGGGTTGGTAGGTGGAGGTGGTGGCTGTTTCGCTTCCGGGAGTGGGTGCTTCCTGCCATTCCGCGTCCAGATATCTCGAGTGCTCGTTGTCGTGGCAGTAGATGCACAGCAGTTCCCAGTTGCTGCCGTCGGGCGGATTATTATCGTGGTTGTGATCCTTGTGATGGACCGTCAGTTGTCGGAGATTCTTGCCGTCGAATTCACGCCCGCATTTGCCGCAGACCCAGGGGAACAGCTTGAGCGCTCGGTCCCGGTAGGTTTTCTGCCGGCGATCGAGGTCCTCCCTGGCCCGGGCAACGACCTCATCCAATTTGCTGTCTTTGGTCGGCGTTTTATCTTGTGGCATGTACCCGCTTCTCCGCGATTCGGTTTGAAATAAACTTACATGGCGTTTGCCGGCCGGGATGGACGCCGGCAAACGCTCCGGTGTTGAACTGCAAGAATAGACACAACTTACCCACTGATGGAAATCCGTCGGAGGAAGCTCCCCTCAGGTTCCGTTCACTCGGGACGACGTCAGACTTCCGGCGCATCGCGTAAGTACCCTCAAATGTACTTACGCAACTTAACGGCAGAAGTGTAACGAACGCTCCGGTGGAATAAGTGTCGAACGCGTAAACCGCCTTTCAGGTGGATTAGTAGGAACGACGTCCGCCGCCGCCCCCTCCTCCGCCTCGTCCTCCACCACCCCCTCCCCCGGGGCCTCGTCTTCCTCCACCTCCGCCACCGCCACCGCCTCGACGTCCGCCGCCGCCTCCGCCCCGACCACCTTCAGCTCGGGGGCGAGCTTCATTGACATTCACGCTTCGGCCCTTGACTTCTTTGCCGTTTAATCCTTCGATAGCGGATCGAGCTTCCTCTGCGGAAGACATTTCAACGAATCCAAACCCTTTGGACTGCCCGGTATACTTGTCCTTTATGATATTAACTGATTCAACTTGGCCGAATTCTTCAAAGGCCAGCCGCAAATCCTCTTCGGTGACATTGTACGATAAATTCCCTACATAGATGTTCATTCCGGTCCCCTGTTGTGATACATGATAAGTTAACCTATCCAACCATATACATCATCGGTATAATCGGGTAGCAGCTCAACCGAAGAAAACCGACGACCCCCTATTGAGCGATACATAAGAAATCGACAAAGGCCTGGGGCTCTTTGGGCGCCGTCCAGAGCTGGAAGGATGGATCCCTCCGCCGGGAGGCCGGGCGCCGAAAGGGCGTCCCTGGTAGATGATGGAAATGACGTTTGGCAGCGCATGCTGCACCCCGAAGTGCGACCCCCGGAATCTCTGCGATGATCCAATGTCCCGAACGGCTCCTCATCATTGTCATTCCTGATTCCGGCAGGACCCGGAGGACTCCCGCCAATGGGAAGTCCCTCTCCGAGGAGCCTTAGTTTGAAGATTCCGCCTCTTTTTTCTCTACGGCATACTTCTCTTTGGCAATGGGGATATACATATAGGTGATCGAGCCTTGCTCCGATTCCGCGCTGTAGTCGAAAATGATGTTGACCTTGGCGTCACTGGGCGTGCCCCACGTGTATACGTTTGCTTCCTCGTTCTGTCGGTGCGCTACTCCAAACCGGCGAAACAGATGACTTTTTAAGGCTTCGAAGTTCTTTTTTCCAGAAAATTCGACCACGGCGCCACAGAAACGATCTTTGTAGAAAAGATATGAAGTACGATCCAGGTTGGCGACGCCTATCCGGTCCTCGTCCTTCATGCGAACATACAGCTTATCGTTTTCCTGGCTTTCCACAAGAACCATGTCTTTCAGGTCCTGAATGCCCGTTCCCCAGGCAATTCCGTTGAAACTCAACGGTTCGAGATTGAAGGCGTGGGACGGTGAAACGAGCACGAACAACAAGGGCAGTGCAAACCACCACATAGAACGCAACTTCATGAAAACTCCTTTGGAAAACACGGATGATTGCCGTCAGTCCGGACCAGCCCCGACACCTTCCATGCAATACTTGGAAAACTCCTCACACACCTCGATAGGATAATTTCCATCAAAACAGGCCAGGCAAAACCATTCGCGATCCATTTTCGTAGCCTTCAGAAGCCCATCGAGACTCAGGTATCCGAGGCTGTCCAGTCCAATGAATCTGCGTATCTCTTCCACGGAATGATTCGCGGCGATCAGCTCGCCCCTACTCGAAAAATCGATGCCATAGAAGCATGGGTGCCGGTGAGGAGGGCAACTCACCAGCATATGCACCTCGGAAGCGCCGGCGGTTCTCAAGGTGTTAATGCGCGTTCGTGTTGTAGTACCGCGAATAACCGAATCCTCGATAACAACAACCCTTTTGTCTTTGAGAAGGGACCGGACCGGATTCAGTTTAACACGTACGCCGAATTCCCTCATGACCTGAGACGGCTGGATAAAGGTGCGCCCTACGTAATGGTTGCGAATAACACCCATTTCCATAGGCAGCTTCGAGAATTCCGCGTATCCCAGAGCAGCGTAGTTACCCGAGTCCGGAAACGGCATAATGAAATCTACGTCCATGGGAAATTCGCCGGCCAACTGGCGCCCCTGTCGTTTGCGGACCTGGTATACGTTCTGTCCGAAAATATTGCTGTCCGGACGTGCAAAGTAGATGAATTCGAAGATGCAGTTGGCGGACCGCACTTTCTCGAAGGGCTTGATCGAGTGGATTCCGTTCTTGTCGATAAAGACGATTTCCCCCGGCTCCACATCTCTTATGTATTCCGCCTCCACAAGGTCCAACGCGCAGGTCTCGGACGCCAGGACATACGCTCCGTTCAGTCGGCCCAGGCATAAAGGTCTGAAACCGTGGGGGTCCCGAGCGCCCACGAGGGTATCTCTGGTCATGACGACGATGGAGTAGGCCCCCTTCACCTTGCCGAGAGCGCGAACCACGGCCTCTTCGAATTCCGTCCGATTTTCGAAGGGCACCATCAGGTGAAGGAACACTTCGCTGTCCATGGTCGTCTGAAAAATATGGCCGTGTTTCTCCATATCCCGGCGGATTTCCGCCGCGTTTACCAGGTTTCCGTTGTGCCCTATGGCAAGGCTCTGAAAACCATGTTGGACGAGCAGAGGCTGGGCGTTCTTGAACAACGATGATCCTGTGGTGGAGTACCGTACGTGGCCGATGGCCATGTAGCCTCCCAATTCCGACAGGTTGCCGTCGTTGAACACCTCGGAAACCAGTCCCATGCCCAGGTGCTGGCGGACTTCTTTTCCGTCGCTGGTAACAATGCCCGCGCTTTCCTGACCTCTGTGCTGGAGGGCGTACAGGCCGAAATATGTAAGCTTGGCCGCATCCTGGTGGCCGTAAATACCGAAAACTCCGCAATATTCTTTGGGTCGATCCATTAACACAGTTTTCACCAGATATATCGAACGGGTATTCCCCGCTGTTTAAGATGGTCCTTGATTTGCCGAATGGTAAAATCTCCGTAGTGCGTCATGGAAGCAATCAACGCCGCATCGGCTTTACCCTTTTCGAGTACGTCCGAGATATGCTCGCTCGTACCCGCACCGCCGGAAGCAATCACCGGAATACCCACGTTTGTTGAAATCAGGTTTGTGAGTTCCAGTTCGTAACCCTCCCGGGTACCGTCCGCATCGATGGAATTGAGGCAGATTTCGCCGGCTCCCAGCGCCTCGGCTTTTCGAGCCCATTCCAACGCGTCCATATTCATATACTTTCGTCCGCCGTTAATCACGATCTCATAACCCGACGGTATTCCTTCCCTTATTCCGACCTTCTTCACGTCCATTCCCAGCACCACGCACTGAGATCCGAACGCTTGGGCGCCTTCCTTTATAACCCCGGGATTCAGAACGGCCGCCGAATTCACGCTGACCTTCTCGGCGCCGGCCAAAAGAACGTCCCTCATGTCTTTTACGGTGCGTATTCCACCCCCAACGGAAAAAGGAATAAACACCTGGGCGGCCACCCGGCTCACCACGTCCAGAATAATGTCGCGGCCTTCCGCCGAGGCTGTAATGTCGTAGAAAACGATTTCGTCGGCGCCTTCCTCGTAGTAGAAACGAGCCATCTCCACGGGGTCGCCGATGTCGATATTGTTTTTGAACTTGATGCCTTTGGTGGTCTTACCGTCCCGTACATCCAGACACGGGATGATGCGTTTTGTAAGCATATGTGAAACTTTTCCCTTTAAAAATAACACCTATCGCGGTGTATGCAACCACGAGCGCCTCAACGAGTGATTCGTGCACTGGGAGAAAAACAACATGCGACCGTTTCCGGATGCGTTGGGCGCCGACATCCCCGGTCACACGGCCTTAAAAAAGCACAGACTCCACCCCGTTTCAATTCATTTTCGTTCCAGGCGTGGAGCCGTTTTGCGCAAAGTTTCTCCTGCTATTTTCCCAGCAAGTGCATTTATACCATTTTTGTCTTCTTACCCGCAAATTTTTTCCTTCCTCCCCGCTGAAAAGCGGTTTGCTTATCCCCCGAAGCAGGACCGGAGAATTGAAAAAGGATTTGAAACGGATGTGGGATTCATCTACATTAGATTTTTTTATACGAGAGCTGGTACAGCTCTGTGCCGCGGTATTCCTCCGACTATTTGCCGGGTTGCCCTACGGGCGAGTCGGACTAAAGATACAACCGCGCCTGAGGGGCTTCAGCATCGAACACGTGGCCCCGTCTGCCGGAAGAATGCACTTGCTCGACGATTGATGGAGTAGCCTGATGATCCTCGGACTGGATGTTGGCGGAACACATACGGATACGGTTCTTGTCTCTCCGGGCGGCGTGGCCCGCGTGATAAAAACTCCCACCACCTCCGACCTGATGCAAACGTTGACATTGGCCTTGACGAGAACTCTGGAGGCCATACCTCTGGTCAAGCTGGAACGCATGGTCTTTTCGACCACCTTGGCTACCAATGCAATAGTCCAAGATCAGCTCAAAGACGTGGGAATGATGGTTTTCGCCGGACCCGGACTGGATCCGGCCGCATTTTCAATAGGTCCTTCCTATCATATCATACCCGGGGTTGTGGACCACCGGGGCGTGGAAATCGTTCCTCCGGACGAGAAAGCCGTCGAGCGCGCCCGGCTGGAAATCACGTCCAAGGGAATCGATTATTTGGGCATCGTCGGCAAGTTCAGTGTGCGGCATCCGAAACACGAATTGCTCGTCCACTCCCAGGTCCGGGATTACTTCAAATTCGTTTCTCTGGGCCATACGGTTTCCGGTTCGCTGAACTTCCCGAGACGCATTCAAACCACATATCTCAATGCGGCAATCAGCGATATTCATGTTCGTTTTGTGGAAGCGCTGAACACCACTCTGGAATGTCTCGGCTTGACTGCTCCGAGCTTCCTCCTCAAACCGGAGGGAGGCACGATACTCATGGAACGTACGCTGGATCATCCGGCGCACACGGCTCAATCCGGTCCCGCAGCCAGTGTGGTGGGAGCCATGGCCCTGTGCGGATCCAATCATACGGCTCTTGTGCTGGACATCGGCGGAACCACTACAGACATGGCGCTTTTGCTGGATGGCCAGCCGTTGATGAATCCCAACGGCATCCAGCTTGGTCCCTACAAGACCCTTATACCCTCCCTTTGTACGAAGTCCATCGGCGCCGGAGGTGACAGCCGGATTCGAATCGACGAAAAAGGATGTTTGAGAGTCGGACCGAATCGATTGGGGCCGCCGGCCGCCATGGGCGGCCCGGCGCCTACCCCCACGGACGCCTTCATTTTTTTGGGAAGCATGCCGGCGGGGAAGCCTAGCCTTGCTCGCGAAGCTATGGAGAATCTGGCCCGACAACTCTGCAGTGATCCCCGGAGTGTAGCAGAGGCTGTTGTTCAAGAGACGGCGTGTCATATTGCGGAAAAGGCTCGGGAATTCATCAAGGAAATCAATAGCCAACCCGTGTACACCATCCATGAAGTCATACAAGGTCGTTACGTGCAGCCGGAAAAGATCATCGTTATCGGTGGTCCGGCTCCGAATCTCGCTCCCTATCTGCAAAGGGCGTTGGGGCTTCCAGCCATTGTTCCAAGTTACTACAAGGCGGCTAACGCCGTGGGCGCCGCCTGTGCAAGGGTAACCTCCGAGCTGACGCTGCACGCAGACACGGCTCTCGGTGTGGCGCTCATACCGGAAGAGGATTATCAACAAAGCATCTCCCGGACATTCTCCATCGAAGAAGCCAGAGCCCTGGCTCTCGGCCGACTACGAGCCCGCGCGCTTCGGGAAGGGGCTGATGCTGAAGGACTCAAGACAAGAATCACCGAAGAAAGCGTATTTAACATGGTGCGCGGTTTTCATAAGGTGGGCAAGAACATGCGTTTGAAAGCCCAGGTCACCCCAGGACTTTATAGGAGATATTCCTTCTGAATATAGGGTTCAATTATGCTGAGAGCCAAGAAAAAAACAGGTCTCATTTTCTTTCCCGCTTTTGATTGGGCCATCAGCCCTACCCATCCGGAGCGCGAAGAACGACTCCTCTACACCCAGGATCAGATCATAGAGGAGGGGTTGCTGGACATACCGGGTATCACGGAATACCGCGCCAGGTCCGCTACGTATGAAGACATCCGGCGCGTTCATTTTTGCTTTCCCGACGAACGGACCGTCACCACCGAGAGCCATCTGATTTCCTCGGGAGGGTGCCTGGTCGCTGCCGACGCTTTGATGAAAAAAGAGGTTGAGTGCGCCTTCGCACTGGTACGCCCGCCGGGTCACCATGCCACCCGGATCGTCTATGGGAATCGGGGGTTCTGCAATGTAAACAACGAAGCCATTATGATTGAATACATCCGGGACACTTACGGCGTGCGAAAAGTGGCCATAGTCGACACGGACTGTCATCACGGGGACGGCACCCAGGACATTTACTGGAACGATCCGGATACTCTGTTCATTTCCATACATCAGGATGGAAGGACCCTGTATCCCGGTTCCGGTTTTCCCACGGAATTCGGAGGCATCAATGCTCGAGGCACGACCCTCAACATACCCCTGCCGCCCAACACGGGAGAAGAAGGTTTTCTTTATGTTCTCGACGAGGTCGTTATACCGGCCTTGGAACGCTTCGAACCCGAGCTTGTGATAAATTCGGCAGGACAGGACAATCATTATTCGGATCCTATCACCAATATGAATTTTTCCGCCCAAGGCTACGCTACGCTCACCAGCCGGCTCAAGCCCGACATAGCCGTGCTCGAGGGAGGATACTCCATCGAAGACAGCCTGCCGTACGTGAACGTGGGAATCATACTTGCCCTGGCAGGATTGGACTACTCTCACGTTAAGGAACCCAGGTATGACGTCGAGTACAGACCTCAATCCCGGGACATCACTACCTTCATTCAGCGGCTGGCCAAAGAGCTGAATTCGTATTTTGTCGGCGAGGAACATTTGAAGCACTGTCAAAGCGACGGCACGATCATTAAGCGCAGCCGCTGCATCCATTACGATACGGACATGATCCAGGACGAACAATCAGAGTTGATTCGGGTTTGCAGACAGTGCGCCGGCGCCTGGTGCATAAATTCCCGCTCCAGTTGGGGCCATAAGACACTGGCCGTGCATAATCCCAGATATTCGTGCCCGGAATGCACGAAAATCGCTCTTGAATGGTTCGACCAGGCGGACAAGAAGACGTACCAACATGTTGTCCTGCAGGACCGCGCCAACTGTATTTATGCGATGAAGTAATTCTCATGTCCAACAGAAATCGGTTTCAGGAACTCAGAACTCGACATCCTTACTTTCTCTTCAAGAGGTTTCGCATCGAAGATAGAGCTCGAAGCATCGATGTGGCTTTCGAATTCGAACTTTCACCAAACGTGCATTTCACCCCCCGGATCTCCATTGTAAAGCCTCCGGAAGCCTTTGTTGCGGTGCCTGAAAGTGAGTTGGAAAACCTGGTTTTCCACCTCGGAATGATAGAAATGATCAGTTACTGGAAGTGCGCGTGTCCAGGTGAAATCATCATCGGGTGCGGCCGGCTCGACGAGACACAGCAGGCCTGGTGGAAAGATCTGTTCATTAACGGCCTGGGCGAATTCTTCTTTGTCAATCAAATCGATTTCAGAGACCCTCGCCTTCTGGAATTCCGCGTTCGTGAGATTTCCGCTTGCCGCACCGGAAGAAATACGGAAACGCATTATAAAGGGAGCCTGATTCCCATCGGCGGGGGGAAAGATACGGTGGTGGCCCTCGAGATACTGAAGGAAACGCTCCACCGGTCCTGGGCGTTCATGTTGAACCCCACGCCCGCTATGCTCAAGACGGCTGAGATTGCCGGTTTCCCGAGAAGTCGTTTTCTCACGATTCACCGAGCGATCCATCCTACGCTACTTCGATTGAACGATGAGGGCTACCTGAACGGGCACACTCCCTTCTCGGCGTACCTGGGATTCCTGGGCGTGCTCTGCGCGCGTCTGCTTGGATGCCGGGACATCATTGTTTCCAACGAAAGAAGCTCGGATTTCGGCAACACGCTGTACCTGGGTAAGACCATCAACCATCAATATTCCAAGAGTCTTGAATTCGAGCGAAAATTCAGCGCCTACGCGCAGATGTACCTCGATCCCGAAATCAGGTACTTCAGCCTGCTTCGCGACTTCGACGAGCTTCGAATTGCAGAGTGGTTCTCGCATTTCCCCAAATACTTCGATGCGTTCAAGAGTTGCAACGTGGGACGGAGCACGGACAGATGGTGCAGGTCCTGCTCGAAGTGTCTTTTCGTTTACACGATGCTGTCTCCTTTTCTCGCGGAAGAGGCGCTTTCGCGGATTTTCGGCGAAGACCTATTTTCCAGGACGGATCTGCTTCCCATCCTGAAACAACTCATTGGAGTGGAAGGACTGAAACCTTTCGACTGTGTGGGTACGAAACACGAGACGCGGCAGGCGCTGGCGCTCGCGTTGAAGAAAAGATCGGCCTCCGGGAAGCCGCTGCCGGCTCTTCTCGAGTACGCCAAGTCTCTTGCCTCCCTGCAAGGGGAAGAAGCGGCTTCCGATGTACCCGGAGCGGTTTTGCGAAGCGGAACCGGAAAGGCGATTCCGCAGGAATTCGCAGACTTGATGCAAACATGGATCCTTTGAGCCACATCCGGCGCTTGCTGGAAGGCAAACGCATACTGATTTTAGGACTCGGAAAGGAAGGCGGCAGCAGCTACCGGTTGTTGCGCCGCCTCTTTCCGGGAAGTCGTCTGGGAATCGCGGATAAAGACCCCGACAATCCGGCCGTTCACCGGCTGCGGGAAGATCCTGACGCGGATCTGCATCTCGGACCCGACTACCTGAGTTCACTACGCGATTACAACCTTATCCTGAAAACACCCGGAATCCCACATTCCACACCCGGCCTGGCGCATCATCTGCACAAGATCACCTCGCAGGCGGATCTGTTTCTGAAATCGTGTCCGGGAACCGTAGTCGGTATCACGGGTACGAAGGGAAAAAGCACGTGCTCCACGCTCATTCACGCGTTGCTGTCGTCCTATCATCCGGACGTGCATCTCATCGGCAACATAGGAACCCCCGCACTGGACATACTGGAAAATCTCGGCCCCCGGTCCCTGGTAGTCTTCGAGCTTTCCAGCCACCAACTGGTCAATGTGACCGCGAGCCCGGACATTTCCGTACTGCTGAACCTCTATGTGGAACATATGGACTACTATGGGAACATGGACGCCTACACCGAAGCCAAATCCAACATTGTCCGGAACGCCTCCCCCGAAAAATACCTCGTCTATAACGCCTCGTTCGAACCGTTCGTGAACATCGCGCGCAATGCGAAAGCCGAATCCATCGCCTATGCGCCGGAGAATATCAAGGCCCGCCCCTGCTGGTTGGCGGATGATCGCATCTACTACGAGGAAGGGGAAATGGTCGAGGAAGTAATTCCCGTGACGGATCTCCCTCTGCTTGGAAAATTCAATCTGAACAATGTGGTGCCCGCCATCGTCGTGGCCAAACTTCTGGGCGTCCCCATACCGAACATACGAGCGGCGCTGAGACGTTTCAAGCCGCTGGAGCATCGCCTCCAACAGATAGGGAATTTCAGGGGCATCGAATTCTATAACGATTCGATCTCCACCATCCCTGAGTGCGCCATAGCCGCTCTGGAACATTTCGGCGGGCGCGTAGGCAGTCTGATCGCCGGCGGTCACGACCGTGGCGGCGTCGATTACCGTCCGCTGGCGAGATGCATCATCCGGCACCGGCCGGACGCCCTGATTCTATTCCCCGCAACGGGCAAAGCCATTCTTCAGGCCTACCGGTTAGAAAATACGGGTCGCCAAGACGAGATACCCTCTTTTTTGGCGGAAAATATGGAACAGGCGGTGCGCATCGCCTTCGAAAGAACGCCGGCGGGAAAGGTGTGTCTACTCTCACCGGCGTCTCCCAGTTTTGGTTTGTTCAAAAACTACGGGGATAGGGGAGCTTCTTTCCGGGCTTGGGCCGCTAAGATGGCCTGCGAGTTAAATGGGCGGGAGGCCGATCACCCTCACCTTGGGCCTCTTTCACAGGGACAGGGAACATCGAGGGATAGGGGAGAATAATTATTCGCCCGTACGGTTCGCCCTGTTACCGTTTAGGGCCTTGCAATACGCCCTTTCGGATTCCGCTCATCCATGGCGCGGTTTTTTTCATCCCCCTCGAGGTCCGGTTGGATCGGCGTACAAGGGGCGGGTTTCAAACACGCACTTATGCGAACCCCGGTTCCTTCCGCCGGCGAGGGTGAGCGTCAGGATAAGGGGCATATTAAGGGGTATATATGGTCAAACGCCGCCGACTGGTAACTTTTAACGCGCTATCCGTATTACCCCATAAATGTATTTCATGAGTCCTTTACCCGGAACTGTATGGACATTCGGTCATGACTGTTGAAGAGATCGTCCTTTCTTTGGGAAATCGTGGAATGGACCGCTTGGCGGAGCGGCTGGGACCGTGTTTTATCCGTGACGCCGCCCGAGCCATTGTCTCCCTCGAGAGAGGAAATGTCATCATCACTACGGGATTCTGCGTGAACGGCTCGCCCGAGACGGACGGCCCACCGGGGGCGTACTTCATCTATCGGGCTCTGGAAGAGTTGGAGTTTCAACCTTTTCTTGCGGTGGATGAAATTGTATCGCCGCTGTTCGAATTCGAAGTTCCGGAAGATCGCCTGATTCGCTTTTCCATGAAGGACCGGCTCGGATCTGACCGGGCGCAGGCGATCCTGGATCGGACAGATCCGGTGCTGCTCATGTCCATAGAACGATGCGGGCGCACCCGAAACGGCGCCTATCTGAACATTCGAGGCGAGGACATCAGTGACCGGACCGCGCCTATCGACGCGTTGTTCCTTCTCGATTATTCCCGGCCCATGACAGTGGCTGTGGGGGACGGAGGCAACGAAATCGGGATGGGGAATCTGACTCGGGAGCTGCGGCAATTGGAGCTCATCAAGCACCCCTCCGTTGTCCCTGCCGGTCATCTCATTGTTTCCGGGGTGTCCAACTGGGGGGCCTACGGGCTACTGGCTTATTTGCAGCGTTCGACAACCCTCGACCTGCTGCCTTCACCGGAGCAGATCGAGAGTTGCATTCAGAACATGGTAAAACGCGGTGCGGTGGATGGGATCAGCGGAGCTCCGGGGCCCTCCGTGGACGGTTTTCCTATGGAAATCGAGAAAGATGTGGCGCAGCGACTGAAAGCGGCTGTGAGTCCTGTCTCATTGCCTCAATAACCGAATCGCCGGCATACCATGCAGGGGCCAGAGGCGCCGATGGGGCGAGTCGCGACTACGGCTTGGATTCCCGGGATCAAACTCCTGAAAACATCAGGACGCCATGGCTACGATACGTTGGTAGTTGGCCTCGAGCTTTCTTAGACGCCCCTCTAAATCTTGCGCCTTTGTCCGCTCTTTGGCTACCACCTGCTTGGGTGCGCGGCTCAGGAAGTCTTCATTCGCAAGTTTCTTCCGGGCGTAACCCAACTCCTTGTCGATCTTGTCCAACTCCTTTTTCAGACGCTTGCATTCGTATTCGAAGTCAATCAGTCCTTCAAGGGGAACGAAAACCTCCATATTCCGGCAAACGGCGGAAGCCGCCTTCTTTGGACGATCGCCGTCCTGCCTCCATTCGATTTGCTGCACTTTGCACAGATCTTGTATGTAGGTATCCAGTTCTTTCAGTTGCTCAAGGTCCGTCGAGTCCGTCGAGTACACGATCAGGTCCACATCCTTGGAAGGCGGGATGTGCATTTCTCCCCGGATGTTGCGAACAGAAGAAATCACGTCCATCAGCAGAGCCATTTCTTCTTCGACCCCGTTGTCGACCCATTTCTCGAATTCCGGGTATGCGGCCGTCATGATGCTGCCTTGCGTGCCTGGTACGAGATTCCAGATCTCTTCAGTTACGAACGGCATGAACGGGTGCAGCATCTTCAATACAGCCAGCAGAGTTTCATAAAGGGTCTGTTGACTGGCGGCCCTGCTCTCTGAGCGATACTTACCGTAAAAAACCAGCTTCGCCTCTTCGAGATACCAATCACAGAACTCGTGCCAGACGAACTGATACAGCTCCATAGCCGCGTCATTGAAACGATATTCTTCCAGTGCCAGAGCGGCCTGAGAAGCCACCTTTCCGGCACGGCTCAGAATCCATCGGTCCGCAAGAGTCCTTTCAGCGTCTTTGACGGCGCCGTTTAAATCCATGTCTTCGAGATTCATAAGAGCGAATCTCGAAGCATTCCATACTTTGTTTACAAAATGGCGATAACCTTCGACACGATCTTCGCTCATCAGGACATCCCTGCCCTGGGCCGCGAACGCGGCCAGGGTAAACCGGAAAGCGTCCGTACCGTATTTGTCCATAATGATGAGCGGATCGATGACATTGCCTTTGGACTTGCTCATCTTCTGCCCTTCGGCGTCGCGCACCAGTGCATGGATGTAAACATCGCGAAAGGGAACGTCTTTCATAAAGTGAATGCCCATCATCATCATGCGGGCCACCCAGAAAAACAGGATGTCGAATCCGGTGACCAGGACGGAAGTAGGGTAAAAAATCGCCAGTTCAGGCGTTTTATCCGGCCATCCCATCGTGGAAAATGGCCAGAGCGCCGAGCTGAACCAGGTGTCCAGCACGTCCGTCTCCTGCACCAGTTCCCCGCCGCATTTAGGACAGGTTTCGGGCTCTTCCATGTCCACAACGATTTCAGGACAATTCTTGCAGTACCAGGCAGGTATGCGGTGTCCCCACCAGATCTGGCGGGACACACACCAGTCCCGTATGTTATCCATCCAATCAAAGTAAGTATTTTCCCACATTTTGGGGACAATCGACGTTTTTCCCTCCCTAACGGCCCTGGATGCGTCGCGGGCCAGAGGTGACACCTTGACGAACCACTGTTTGGACAAAATCGGTTCGATCATAGTCCTGCAACGGTAGCAGTGTCCAACGTTGTGCTGGTAAGGTTCGATCTTCTCGAGAAGTCCCAACTTCTCCAGATCTTCGACGACTCTTTCCCGCGCCTCGAACCGGTCAAGCCCTTTATATGCTCCCGCGTTTTCGTTCATCCGCCCGGACTCGTCCATGATCACGATGGACTCGAGTCCGTGCTGTTCTCCAATGAGGAAGTCGTTCGCATCGTGGGCAGGCGTTATTTTCAGGACACCGGTTCCGAACTCCACATCGACGTACTTATCCCGGATAATAGGCAGCACCCGGTTCATTAACGGAAGGATCAAGTCCTCGCGATCCAAGTCTTTGAATCTCGGGTCCTCGGGATTAATGGCCACCGCAGTATCCCCCAGCATGGTCTCGGGTCGTGTTGTTGCGATGACAAGACCTTTATCTGAATCCGGGCACAGGTACTTGATGTGGTAGAGTTTACCTTCCTGCTCGTGATGTTCCACCTCGAGATCGGCCAGGGCGGTACGGCATCGCGGGCACCAGTTGATGATATAATCCCCCCGATAGATGAGGCCTTCTCTATACAACGTTACGAAGACCTTTCTTACTGCCATCGAGAGACCCTCGTCCATGGTAAACCGTTCCCGACTCCAGTCACAGGATGCGCCCAGGCGTTTGAGCTGGTTGATGATCACGCCCCCGTATTTCGAACGCCATTGCCATACCCTCTCGATGAACTGTTCCCTTCCCAGTTCGTGCCGGTCCTTGCCCTCCCGAGCCAGTTCCTTCTCGACCACGTTTTGCGTGGCAATACCCGCGTGGTCCGTACCCGGCATCCAGAGTACGTTGAAGCCTTTAAGCCGCTTGTATCGGCAGAGGATATCCTGCAACGTGTTGTTGAGCGCATGGCCCATATGAAGGGAACCCGTAACGTTCGGTGGCGGAATGACTATGGAGTAGGGCTTCTCATTCCGGGTCTCATCGGCGCGGAAAAGTCCGTTTTCTTCCCAATACCGGTACCATTTCAGCTCGACGTTCTTGAAATCGTAAGATTTTGAAATGTCCGTGGCTTTCATCCTGCTCTCCGCATTCTCTGGACGGTGATCGCTCCTGTTGCCGGCGATACCGTAAAATAACGGGGGATTACAGCATCGAATCCCCCGTGTGTGTTCTGTGGTCCTATCTATACTAATCTCGGTTCGATAACCGGTTGATCTCTGCCTTTATGCGTTCGATCTCTTCTTTGAGAACCCGTTCGGCCACTTCGGTAAATATCCGCTCGGCCTTTTCACCCAAGACTTCCCGAGCCACCCGTTCGAGAATGGCTTCCACCTTCTCCGGCCCCACCGTTCCCATAAAATTCTCCGGGGACACGGGTTCGGTGGATGGGGCCCTTCCATCATCCTCCGATGACAACGAGGTTTCCGAAAGTTCGGCCGGTTGACTCCCAGCCGCTTCCTTCACATCTTCGGGGACGGACTCCGGAAGGGAAACTTCAATCTTGAAATCCTCGAGTTCTCCGAATTCGTCATCAACGTCCTCACGAGCGATCGCCTCAGCCCCAAGTCCCTCTGTCGAAACTTCCGATGAGGACTCCTCGAATTCGAACCTCTTTTCAAGGTCTTCCGGTTCAGTCTCCGGCAGGTCTTCGAGATCGACAACGTCCTCGGACAGTTCTTCCTCAGAACGTTCGTCGACATCGGGACCCGCGTCCTGATCCTCCTCACCGCTGTCGAAGAGCTCATCTAAGAAGTCATCGTCTCCAGCAAGGCTTTCCTCGTCGGGCCCCTCTCCTTCGGCATGATCCGAAGGACCTTCCACTTCCTCGATTTTGGAGAAGAAATCGTCCTCTTCGAAAGCCCTACGTATGGCCTCTTCGTCCGGACCTTCGGTAGCTCCGTCCGGCTCCTCGACAATCTCCGTAAGCTCGATGATGTCTTCGGCGTCGTTTTCCGTCATGGATTCAGTAAACCACTTTTACTGTTCGCGGTTCGTAATCGGTCGACTTCCTCATGGCACAAATGATGGCCTTCGTAGCGTCACCGGACAATGGGCACTGAAAAAACTATGTTGTCGCTCGAGCCAACCATTCAAACTTGTTTCAAAAAATGCCTCTACCACAGTGGACGAGTCGAGTCAAGAAAAGGGAAAAGAGATCAAAACACACCCCAGGGCTTGGGCAAAAAGATCCTTTCGTACAAATCCAGCGCGTACCGATCCGTCATTCCGGCAATGAAGTCGCACACAGCCCTTTCTCTCGAAACCCGGGAACTTGTCTGTCCAATTTCATTCTCAAACAGAGCGTCATCCCGGAGAAAGTACTCATATAGTTCCGTCAGCACCTTCGAGGCGCGTATGAAGCTGCTCCGCACCCACGGATCCTCATAGACCTGTTCATACAGAAAGTCCCGTAGGTCCGACATCGCTTCTATTACCGACAAGCTCATATGGAGGATCCCGTCGTCGGATTTTCGGGTACGGGTTACCACATCTCGAACCATGGAACCTATACGTTCCGAACTGGTGCTTCCGAGTATTTTTTCACATATAGAAGGGAGGAATCCCGGTTTCACAACCCCACCCCGTTCCGCATCTTCCAGATCATGGCAGATGTAAGCCGAGATGTCCGCAACCCGAACAACTTCCCCTTCAAGGGTAATAGGCCCGTCCTCACCCGGGTCGCGCAAAATCGGGCCCCTTCCCTTGGAATGCTTCAATATACCGTCACGGACTTCAAAGGTCAGGTTCAACCCACGTCCTCCCATTTCCAGCTCGTCCACTACCCGAAGGCTCTGCTTGTGATGCGAAAAACCCCCTTTTACAATCCGGTTCAAAACATCCTCACCGGCGTGGCCGAAGGGAGTGTGGCCCAAATCATGACCCAGGGCAATAGCCTCTGTGAGGGATTCGTTCAGTCTCAGACATCGGGCAATGGTTCGAGCAATCTGGGAAACCTCGAGCGTGTGCGTCAGACGCGTACGGTAGTGATCGCCCGCAGGGGATAGGAAGACCTGTGTCTTGTGTTTAAGACGCCGGAAGGCCTTCGAGTGCACTATGCGGTCCCGGTCGTGTTGAAACGCCGGCCGCAAATCGCATTCCGGCTCCGGCCGCGCGCGACCTCGAGTTTCCGCGCTTTTGGCCGCATAGCGCGAAAGTTCCCTGAGCTCTAGTTCCTCCAATTCATTCCTGATCAACATACCGTTTCCGTCAATCCCACACTCGTACCTAATTCACCTAAGAAGTACCGTAGAAATACCGGCGCCCGTCAAAGCCATTCGGATGATTTGGTGTCCGCATTTATTCGTGGTATAGTTCAGAACCCCGGAGGAGAGTCGCTGTGAATACGATCAGCAGGTATTTAGTTCAGGAGTTCTTGAAAACCTTCCTTTTATGCCTGGCCTCGTTTGTCTGCATTTATATCATTGTGGACTTTTTCGAGAGAGTGGACAACTTTCTGGAAGCCAAGGTTTCCCTTTGGGTCATGGCCGAGTATATAGCCTTCAAGACCCCCCTCATGGTCCAACAGGTCTTGCCGGCCGCCGTTCTGATGGGCACGACGCTCTCCATGGGCCTAATGGCGAGAAATCGGGAGTTCACCATGTTTCGGGCCAATGGACTGAGCTTTCACAGACTATTGGTTCCGCTGCTTCTCTTCAGCGTTTGTATTTCGTTGTTTCTGTTTTTTTTGAATGAAACCATTCTCCCTTTGGCCAACCAAAAGACGAACTACATCTATCGTATCCAGGTCCAGAAACGTCCCCTAAACACGCTGTATCGCAACGAACGATTCTGGTATCGGGGCAATGAGGTCATATACCATGTGGTGCTTTACGACGCTCCTTCACAGAGTCTAAAAGGGGTCACACTGTACCGTTTTGCGGAACACCACGGACTGAAACAGCGGATTGACGCCCATGAAGCCCGCTGGAATAATGGTGAATGGCAGTTCATAGATGGCCTTAATCAGGAGTTGCTTCCCAACAACCAAATTAAATCAGAGAGGTTCGAAACCCTTAACATCCCACTCGAAGAAAAACCAAGCGACTTCAGCCACATCATACGCGATCCCGAAGAAATGTCCTTCGCCGAGCTTAAAAACTACATTCGGAAGATCAAGAGTGAAGGCTATGATTCAGTAGGCTACCGGGCGGATCTTTATCACAAGATCGCCTTCCCGTTTGTTTGTGTGATCATGGCTCTGGTCGGTTACCCACTGGCCTTACGAACCAGAAGCAGTGGCACCGTGGCCGCCGGCGTGGGCATGAGCATTGGACTGGCGTTTCTTTACTGGGTCCTGTTGAGCCTCAGTCTGTCATTCGGGCATTCGGGTTTACTACCTCCCCTTCTCTCCGCCTGGATAGCAAACCTCACTTTTCTCTCCGGAGGCTTTCTGATGTTGGCCAGTCTACGGCAATGAGTCCTCGTTTTTCTGAATGCCGGCTTCCAAAGCTCGCTTTATGAGCTGCTTCAGTTCGGTCAGGTCGAACGATTTCACCACGTAATAGTCCGCTGCAACGCTCTTGATATCCTCCTTAAAGGCGTCATAGGCGGTACACAAAACTACCGGAAGCTCGTAGTACTGATTTCTGATATCCTGCAACAAATCCAGACCATTGTACTCGACCATTTTGATGTCCAGCACCACCAGGTCCGGCTTCTCTTGCTCGATGCGTTCCAGAAGTTTGTGACCGCCGTCCGCTGTAATAACTTCGTATCCCTCGTCCGCCAGTTCCTCGGCATACAGAAGTCGGATATGTTCTTCATCATCCACAACGAGTATTTTTGCCATTTATTCTCCCTTCCAACGCTTTATCAGGTGCGTTTTGGTTTTTTCAAAAATCGCACATTCATTCTCGACGTACATTTCCGCCTGGGCTGCAGTCATTATCCGTGTCTCTTTCAGATACGAGTGTATTCTACCCTGATACGCATGCAAAAGGAAATCCACTAGACTGCGCCGAAGTTCTTTGGCATCCCGATAAGCAACTGCCGTGTCGAAGAGAATTTTGGCCCAAAGTTCGGTAGAAATTCCGAACTCCTCCTGATTCTCGGACAGAGCTGCGGTCAGTTGTTCATACACGCTTGTACTGAAAACCGATTTCAAGAGAGATAAGTTTCTGCGACATCCCTGTTCAAATTCAAGGTAAAGTTCTTTCAGCGCAACCTGCGGACCATTCGGCAACAGCACCGGTTCCCGAACATCTTTGTTCGGCCGTACGGCCGTAGGTTTACTCCACTTGATCTTCAACCAAAAAGACTCGCAACGAATCATAAGGTCAAAAAGCGTGCGCACGATTTCCCGAAAGAGATGATGCGAGCCAAGTCCATTATGTTGAAAGCTGTGCGGGAACGGTCTCCGCACAAAGGATTGACACACGGATAGATTGTTGCTGAGCGCGAGTGTCGTCATCCAAAGGTCGATCCCCAAGAGTGATATAACCCCCCTATCGTCCCCTCCATTCCCGGCCAAACTCGCCAGCCGGCCACTGAATCCAAACTCTCCGGAGATGGCGTTTCGCACTCTGCGGCCATAGAGTGATCGAATCATGGGATATGCCAGGTTGTTGTTTAGAAGGCCTTCCCATTTGTGCCGCAAATACAATGGCGATACGTAGTCAAACGACTCAAACAACGGTGCCCCCAAAGAAAATACCCTGTCAGGAACGACCATCCTACGGTCGGGATTTATCATGACCGCGGCTTTTGCCCCCCAGTCGCATATCTTTCGGAACATACGCCGAAAGCCGTTCTTCTGGTGCAGCGTATCAGCCTCTGCCCGTATGTACAGTTTCGGGACATCGGTGGGGGTCTCTCGGAACAGATCCAGATCCTCGGCGGTTCCGATTCCCATGACAATAATTACGCCTGCCTTTTCACTAAAATACCGGGAGAGGCTCTCCGACGCAGCGCGCATAGCATGAGCCATGGTTTCCGCTTTGCCGAAACACGGCATACAAACCGCAAGATCCGCTTTTTTGACAGTGTTCGGGTTAATCTCCACGTTTGCTCACCGCATCCGTTCGTCGGGCGTTAATGACGTTTCGGATGAACCCATTCAGACCCAGCCCTCCGTCAGGCGAGGCTGGGATATGTTTTCAGAGCGCAATATCGAGCTCCCGATGGATTCACTTTATTTTCAAAAGCGTTAAAACGCCCCTAATTGACATGAACCGATCTTGATCTGCAATCGTTCGCATAGTGCCGACACTTCCATTTTCGGAACACGGCAAATCTCCGCAATCTTCCAGGCTTCGGCACAGGAAAGACGGCCGTCTTCGAGTGCGTTCCTCACCAGGCCTTCGAGATCTGATCGGATCTCGGCTGCGGGCAAGACCACCTTTTTCTTATCACCGTAGCCGAAAAGTCCCAGCTGGCAATGAGTGATTCGAAGCTCCCGCAGGTCAGCGGCGCGACCGACTTCAAGCGGACTCACGAGCAATTCGGCAACGACGTGAAACGCCTGGATGCATTTTATTTTCCCATTATTCGACCCGGCCAGAACAGCTTCAGTAAGCCTCGCGTCAACTTGCGTTTCCGATCCCCATTTGGCCGAATACCCGCCTCTGCTTTCTTTACCCATCCTAATCGTCCATTGCATCTTCAAGTTGAAACGTGCACGCCAGAAATTCGGCCAACGCATCGACATCGTCTATATGAAAACAGGGAACCCCCACGTGCAGTTCCTCATCGCTCATCACGGCAATCAGGCCATCGTCCACGCCGCTGATCAGATTTCTTCGGAGTTCTTTTCGATGCACTTCCACCTTGGGCCACTTCTCGCGTTTGTATCCTTCAGTCAGAACTAAATCCACGTCCGGGAAATACCGGTCCACCAGTTCTTCGATTCGATGGTCATGGTCAACATCCCGAACCATTCCGATTTGATGAGGAGACGATATCACGGTGACCAGAGCCCCGGCTTTCTTGTGTCTGTAGCTATCCTTGCCCTCCCGGTCCATCTGAAAACCATGTACATCATGTTTGATCGTGCCTACCCGGATGCCTCTTTCGACAAGGCGGGGAAGGAGTTTCTCTATCATCGTGGTTTTTCCGGAATCGGATTTTCCTACGATGGATACCACTGAAGGACCGGCTTTCGGTCTCATCGTCTTCGCCGCTTTCTTCGACTACCAAGGACGGCTTCGAGTTCAGAGGACGAACCACAGTACTCGTTTTCGGAATGGAAGTTCAAGACCGTTTCCGAATCTCTCATCCCGGCTCTATTCAAAGTTGAAGATAGCTATGTTATTCAAACGCTCCCTTTCCCCGCGGGAATTGGAGACCATTCCGAACACGCCCGAAAGACTATACATTCAGTTGTTCCCGTAAAATTTGAACGGAAATATGACTCCCCTCCTCGAGCGATTCTCTACCTTCATGAATCCGGATTACGGCACGGGCGCAAGCTTGACTGCGGAGCCGACTCTTGAGACGAAGAGGTGCAGCCCATCTCTCGCCTCCTTTTTCCACCAGATCGGCATAGATGAACCGGGTCCACGCCTCGTCACCGGTCACACGATCCGCCAGTCGCACCACTTCATAACGAAAAGGGGCTTTTGACCGACCACCCATGATCATCAAACCCGGCAACACGATCTGAAGGAAAGCCATCTCATTGGAAGGGGGGCCACCCGGTAGACAGAATACGGGAACTCCGTCCAATAGTCCGAACGTCACTCCCTTACCCGGCCCCATGCGAATACCACGAAATCCGGGCTTCCACCCCATTCCTTCCAGGACCCGTATCGTGAGATCTCTTTCGCTTTTCCAGGCGCCTCCGCTTGTGAGCAACACATCCACGTCTCTCAATACGGATTCAATCGCCGTCCGGATATCCGCCTCACGATCCCGAGCCGAAGCGAAACGGCTCTGCATGCGGAAGTGCTTCAGCCAACATATCAGTGTAACCAGGTTGCTGGCATACAATTCGCCGGGCCGTAGCGGACCGCCGGGCATGACCACTTCTCCTCCTGTGGCGACGACGCCTACCTTGGGCAGTGGGATCACTCGCGCCCGCTCTATGCCTGCAGCGGCCATAAAGCCGGTGACTGCAGGAGCCAAAAACGCTCCCTTCCGGACCACCGGCTCTCCCACATTGACATCGCTTCCTCGAAGAAGAACATTCCTTCCAGCCTCCGCTTCACGGAAACAGAGGACCGTTTCGCCCTCTACCAGCGCGTATTCCTCTGAAAGCACGGCATCCGCCCCCTCGGGGAGAGGGGCCCCTGTCATGATTCTTACCGCGGTTCCAGACCTCACTTCACAGGGACATTGACTACCCGCCGCCAACATCCCTGTGACCAAAAGCCTTTTGGGTGCGTCTTTCCGAGCATCTCTAAGATCACCGGAGACAACGGCAAACCCATCTTTCATGGACGAGGAAAGGGAGGGGCAGTCCACGCGCGCTACCATGTCTTCGTAAGCGGTTAATTCGCTCGCATCGAAGATAGAAACTTCCAACGGGCTCAAAGGTGAGAGGGTATCCCGGACAATGGACCGAGCTTCTTCAAAACCGATATGAGGTCGATGTGCCATGATCTTCCCGATACGTAGGGATGGATATACTAACGAGTGAATGTGCTGGAATGTCAAGAAAAAAAAGGCGTCGGTGTGATGGCGGGGGAGTCTCGTTCTCGCTTTTCCTTCTGTGGGCGGAGCCGAATGCTTCCGGCAAAGACATCGCCTCCAATACCGAACACTCCGGGTTCCATCAGCCTTTTCCGTGTAGCTCGCTTTTCTGACTTTTGCTCCACGGTGAATAGGTCGGATGGCAGGAGTTCACCTCTCAGAGAAAGATGTCACAGCCTACAGCCGTGCGACGGATTTCGCCTGTCTGGTCCGAAGCGACCGATCAACCGGCCGAATCCGGATAGACTCTCAGGCGTCACTGCCGGCTGCAGCCACCTCCAGTGGGAGAAAAACCTGTCCGCAAGTGCATCTGAACTGCTCGATGTCGCTGCGACAGAAAAGGATTTTCGCACCACAGCGCGGGCATTCGACGTGTTTTCTCACGAGAATGTCTTGTTGTTTGGGCATTATTAACTTTTCAGAAAGCTCCGCTGATTGAAACATAGCCTACATCTCGCAACGACTTAAGGTAGTTAGAAAAACCAACCGCTTCCCCGAGCGGAAACAAAAACAACGAAAAACGGGGAGGCTTCACTGGAACCCGATTTCAGGCTGCATTACCAAATGGATAACGCACGTGGTTTCTTGTTTGTCTTGCCGGCTCGATGACGTTCAATGCAACTAATATGCCATGCGACTTGAGCGAAACCGAGTATCCGGCTACGTGGTCACTCTTAACCCGATCCATCGCCTCAAAGAAGCCTGCAACAGTCTCCACCATCGTGGGTCAAGTCGAGAGGTGGTATGGATATTACGGCAACCCGTGAAAGTCCACTTCCGAAAGAACCTTTCCTTTTAAAATGCAAAGAACAACATCTCACTCTTAAGTTTCAGTTTTGTACTGCTATAGACAAAAAAATGAAAGCAAAAACCGTTACCTTACAAGGCGAGGCGTTGTGAATTCCCGAACTCCGTCGGCAATCGAACTTCCGGTGGTCCGTTTCAATCCGATAGAGTTCGCGATCCGTCTCGGTGAGATCGAGGAGTCTCTGATGCTCCCCATGACCAGCCGAAATGCGCCTTTCAACATGACCCCTCTGTTCGAGTTTCCCCCGAACCCGATCGGGGAGCCGAACAGCGCGGCATGTTTCGAGACCGAGACCCGGCAGCATCAGATGCCCATGGAAGCACCCAACAGTTCACTGATATCGAGAACTTCGATCTCGTCTTCCTTACCCGTGTTCTTCCGACTATCTTCAAGCATGCTTATACAATAGGGACAGGCCGTGGCCAGTATCTGAGCGCCGCACTCCAAAGCCTCATGGATGCGCAGATCCGAAAAACGTTGTTCCGGAGCGGTTTCCATCCATAGACGGCCTCCGCCGGCGCCGCAGCAGAGACTATTGTGTCTGTTGCGTTTCAACTCAACAAGTTCAGCGCCGGGAATGGCGTCAATGATGCTTCGGGGTGCATCGTAGATGTCGCTGTGGCGTCCCAGATAACATGGATCGTGAAAGGCAATTTTTTTCTCGATGGCCTTTTCCGGTTTTATGGCTCCCGATTCGATGAGACTCGCAAGGACTTGAGAATGGTGACTGGTTTCGAATTCGGCGCCCATCTCCGGATATTCCTTGGTGTAGGTGTAGAAACAGTGGGGAGAGTTGACAATCAGTTTCTTAACGCCCTTACTTTCCAGCAGTTGCGAGTTCTTCTCGACCAATTTGGCGAACAGGTTTTCATCCCCGATCTTCCGCACAGATTCACCGCAGCAGTTTTCTTCATTGCCGAGTATACCGTAGCTGACCTCGGCTTTGGTCAGAATCCCGGCCAATGTTTTGGCGATTTTCTGGGAACGTACGTCATAGGCGGATGTACAACAGATAGACAGAAAATACTCGGTCCCTTCCTGGAAAAGGGGCACATCAAGCCCCTGAGTCCATTGTACGCGTTTCTCGCGCTCCTCGGACCAGGGATTTCCTTTACCATGCACACTGCCGAGCACGGTCTTGAGTACTCCCGGTATGGCTCCGGCCTCCGCGATCATGCTTCGCATGGATCGCATGATTTCCACGATTTTCACGCCTCTCGGACACCTTTGAGGGCAGAGGCCGCAAGTGGTACAGCCGTAAAGAATATCGTCGGATTCGTAGCCTTCGAGGCCGAGTTGCCCCATACGAATCATCTGTCTGACAAAAAATTCCCCGTCAACCAGCCGCCAGGGGCAAGAGCCGGAACACAAACCGCACTGCATGCATAGGTTCAAGTCCTCTCCACCCATGGCCACTATGGCCTCGTTCACTTCGTAAAACGGTATCTGCGACATGCGGGACTCCTTTCAGCAACTTCGACGTCAGCGACGCCCGGCACTAGAACCTGCAAAATGAATGCTCGTTCATTAGTGAAACCTTTAACATTCGATCCCACCGATGTCAAGCACCGCTTGTTCGGGCGTCCCGTCTCACGGCCTAATACATGCGTTCAAGCGGTATTTGCTCGCTGCCCTCCACCCCCCGGCCGCCCCCCCTATTTGATGGTATTCCCCGATCGCTCATAATCTTGTCGAAGTCTTCCAAGGTCCATATCACGATCGAAGCCCCCAGATCATTGACGACGATCCAAGAGATCATTAAGTTTAAAATTGAGATTTAAGAGAGGAGGTAACCCTTATGAAGACAACGAGAAAGTCGATTGTTTTTTTGTCGGTTGCGCTGTTTCTGCTCGTATCCATACCCTCATCGGCCGAGGAATCCACAGTTGATAAAAGAGTGGAAAACGCCACCCAGGTATTGATGGAATTCATGCAGAGTCCGGACAAAGAGGTGCCCTCTCAACTATTCCGGAACAGTGCCGCTGTCGCTGTGTTTCCCCGAGTTCTCCAAGGCGCTTTTTTTGTGGGCGGAAAGTTCGGACGTGGGTTGATCTCCGCCTATGACGCCGAGAGTCAGTCCTGGAGCGCCCCTGCGTTCTTTACCATCGGAGGTGGAAGTATCGGCTTCCAGTTTGGAGGCAAATCCGTAGACCTTATTCTGTTCATTATGAATAAACGAGGACTCGAGAGCTTGCTGTCCGGCAAGGTCACCCTGGGGGGAGACGTTTCCGTCACAGCGGGTCCGGTGGGAAGGACGATGGCCGCTGATACGGATATTCTCTTGACTGCGGAAATCTATTCCTATTCGAGAACCAAAGGACTGTTTGCCGGCATTTCGTTGAAGGGAGCGGTTGTGGCCTCGGATATTGAGTCCAATGAGGCTTTCTACGGGGAGGCAATAAACGCGAAAGACATTCTGCTGGAACGTAAGGCTCAACCGATCAAAGAGGCGGAAGAGCTGGTGAAAACGCTCAAGCAGTTTTCGGGCAAGTAACGGAGGCCGGTATTCGGCGTAGGTTCCCATGTGGCTCGTGGCTATGCATACTTGTGCTTCCGAATCTTTTCGCTGATGCGCCGGACACGGTCCATTATCTCTCCACAATCCAGATGGAGGACCCGCCGGTCTTCGACAAGGACCTCTCCGTCCACGATGACCGTATCGACATCCGACCCTTTCACCGCATAGACCAAGTGCGAGTAGTAGTCATAAATTGGAGTGAGATGGGGCTTGTCCAGATTTATAATAATCAGATCCGCCCTTTTTCCCGCTTCTATGGATCCCACCTCGTTCTCCATTCCCAATACCTTGGCTCCGCCCGACGTAGCCATCCAAACAGTCTCTCGCGCGGAGGCGCATGTCGGATCTAAGTTGTGGACCTTCTGAAGTTTTGCGGAAACGTCCATCTCCGTGAACATGTCCATGTCATTGTTGCTGGCCGGGCCGTCCGTTCCCAAAGAGACGACCACGCCCCTTCGAATCAACTCGGGTATCGGAGACACGCCGGAGGCCAGTTTCATCTCGCTCTCGGGGGTGTAAGATACGCGCATATCCCTTCGCGCCATAAGGTCCATGTCTTCATCCGTCAACCACACGCAGTGAACGCCGACGGTGCGCTGGTCCATGATTCCCAATTCCTCGAGATGGCGCACGGGTGTACATCCGAACCGTTCTCCTATCTGCTTGATTTCGTCCAGCGTTTCGGAAAGATGGATGAAGAGAAGCGCCTCGTATCCATTCGCCGCCGTTTTAGCGCGGCGCAGTGTTTCGGGCGAACACGTGTAGGTGGAATGAGCGAAAATGCCGCATCTGAGGCGGCTGTTTCGTGCACCCCACTCGCGAATCAATTGAACGGCCCGATGTACATTTTCGCCCGGATCGGGCACGCCGGGAGCGGGAAAATCGATCACCCCTTGGCAAACAACAGCCCGCAGACCGGAATCCAAGACCGCCTGCGCCACACTCTCTTCGAAAAAGTACCCGTCCGCAAACGTGGTGGTCCCTGAAAGCATCATTTCCAGACAGGACAGCATGGAACCCCAATAAGCCAGATCGCTGTTGACGAATAAGCCCTCCGCCGGGAAGATGTGTTTTTCGAGCCACTCCCTAAGGGGGAGGTCATCCGAAAGCCCTCGGAAACAGGACATGGGCACATGCGTATGGGTGTTTACCAGGCCCGGCATTACAAGTTTGCCTTTTGCATCGATCACCTTGCGGGCAGGAAGATCTTCCGCCCCTGACGTCACGCTGTGGATCATCCCATTGTGAACGGCCACGGCTCCCCTGTTTAGAATCTCTCCGGCCGTCGACATGGTCAAAACGGTCCCATTCACTATTTTGAGGTCCACGAGACCGGAAATCTCTGTCACTTTGCCCAACATATGCCCTGAATGACCTTGAATAATTTCGAATAATTATGTTAGTAATTAGAGGATTGAGTTTTCTAGCATAAACAGCTCCGAATAACAAGTGGAAGGCCACGGAACGTCCGTGAACGAAATCTACGATGTCGTTGTTGTCGGTCTGGGTCCGGCAGGGTCGGTCTTATCCAAGCAACTGGCCGAAAAAGGACTTAAAGTCCTGGCATTGGAGAGAAAGGTGCACCCGCGCGTGAAGCCATGCGCCGGATGCATTTCACAACGGATCGATCGCATTTTTGACCTGTCGACCCTTGATGTGGTCGAAGGATCCATATACGGCGCCACGCTTTCCTATCTAGGCAGGGAGCCCATTACCCATTACAGCACGAAAACATTGGCCTACATGGTCAGGAGAGAACATTTCGACCAGAAACTCGTCCAGCAAGCACAATCCGCCGGTGTGGAAATCCTTGAGAACGTCCCGGTGAAGAGAGTGACTCGTGATAACGGCCTGATCGAGGTGCATTCTCCCGCCGGTACTTTTCGGTCTAGGATGGTGGCTGGAGCGGATGGTTCTCTGAGCATGGTGCGGCGGTGTTTGATGCCGAACAATGAATCATGGCAATACGCGACGCTCGAACGACGTATCAACAACGGAGATGTGGCGCTGTCCATACGTGATCGCGTGCATATCGACCTGGGATGGGTGACCTTCGGCTACGGATGGATTTTTCCTCACGCGAACGCAGTGTCTGCAGGACTTGCCGTTCTTCTAAAGAAAAAACGTACGTTCGGTAAGCGCTTTTCCGCTTTTCTTCGAAATCTGGATCTTGAAACAACGATGTCACAGAGGAACGGCAAGACACTCGCCCACCCCATCGTCAGCTTTGCGAGGAGCAGGCCTACGGTGGCGGTTCCGGGAGCCATACTTCTGGGCGATGCCGCAGGACTGACGGACCCTCTCACCGGAGAAGGTATTTACTTTGCCGTATACAGCGCCCAACTGGCCGCCACCGCAATTTTCGACGTGTTTCGGGGAAAGCCCGACGCTTTGTCTCAATACGAGCGTCGAATGGACGAAGAGTTCTATAGCGAGTTTCGCCAGGCGGCTTGGGCCACCCGATGGATATACCGATTTCCCAAATATTTCGTTCACAAGGTGCGGCGTCATCCGGAAATCATGGATGTCTTTTTTCGAATTTTGCGGGGAGAGGAGAGCTATCGAAGAGTCTCCTCCGAACTCAAGAAGCATTTCTTGAGAAGGATTTGGTTTTGGCGAAAGTAACCTCCTTTGTCCGAAGTTTTTTCGCGCTCGGAATCCTCGCCGTTGTTCTCGGCTGGGTACTCCTTTACGGGGACAGAGGTTTGATCAACTATTTAAACCTGTACAAGGAGAAGGAACGCCTTGTTCTTCTCAAACAGGAACTTCGCGAGGAAAATCGGGAATTGCTCAAAGGGGTCAAAGGGCTTCGAAACGATCTTAAGTACATTGAAAGGACGGCCCGACAAGAGTTGGGACTGGTTCGCGAAGGTGAAATCGTTTATCGATTCAAGAAACCGCTGTCCTCGAATGAGGACCGCCACCCGGACACATATCCCAAAACCCTCCATGCCGCCAAGTAGTTTGAACCGTACGGGAACCTGGGGAGCGTAAGACGCAGGTATGTCCAGAGAATTGCTAAAATGGGTGGAGGAACTCCCGAGACATGCTCGATCACCTTCCCTTTACATCAGTATCTCCAGACTGCTGCTGGAACGGGGTCTAGGAATCGAGGCCCAGGAGGTGCTGAAAGCAGGCTTTCGGGAATTCCCGGAGAGTCCGGATCTGGCATTGACAATGGGCGGGTTGTTCCTGGACGCCGGCCGGCCGGCGGAAGCCATGGAACAGTTCAGAGTAGTGGCTAAACAGATTCGCCACTACATGAACGCGTTCGAGCGAATGGCCAGAATTTTCAAACAGCGGGGCGAAAATGAGCGAGCCGTTCTGGCGTACAAGGTTTTTCTGGCGCATAAAGCCTTTATGACGCATGCTTTCGGAGTGGAAACAGGCGGGAAAGAGGCAGCGATCAGGGATTCGGCCCAGGTAAAGTCGGGAGTCATCGAAGGCACCGAAACAGAGACCATGGCCGACCTGTACCTGCAACAGGGCCAACTGGTACAGGCCGAAAGCATTTATCAGCACCTAAGCGAAAAATTTCCTGAAAATAGCCAATATGCGGATAAACTTGACGAAATAAAAGCATTAAAAGAAAAAGAACTGGAAAAACAAAAAACATCGTTGGATGTCATGGTCCGGATTCTGGACGGAATTCAACCTGGATCCAGCTCGTAAAGGTCTGTAGGTTTCTTGGAAGGGAGGAGTTTCGAGTGTATACAACCGCCGATTTTCGAAAGGGGCTTAAGATTGAACTTGATGGCAAGCCTTTTATTATAGTGGATTTTCTGCATGTAAAGCCTGGAAAAGGCGGCGCATTCGTTCGCACGAAGATCAAAAATATGGATACCGGTCAGGTGTTGGAAAAAACCTTTCGTGCGGGTGAGAAGGTAGCCAAGCCCGATCTGCAGGAAAGAAACATGCAATACCTGTATAAAGACAACGATCAGTTCTGCATGATGGACAATGAAACATTCGAGCAGATCTTCTTCAGCGTCGAGCATGCCGGGGACGCCGCTTTGTACATGAAAGAAAACGTGAGCGTGGATGTGCTCTTCTTCAAAGGCGCTCCCATCGCCATCGAGTTGCCGAACTTCGTGGAATTGGTGATATCCGAGACGGAACCGGGGGTGCGGGGAGACACGGCGAGCGGTGGCGGCAAACCGGCCACCCTGGAAACAGGAGCGGTTGTTCAGGTGCCCCTCTTTCTCGAGGAGGGAGATCTCATCAAAGTAGATACACGCAGTGGGGAGTATATTGAACGAGTGAAATCGTGATGCCGCACAGGCGTTCTCCTATTTCTCCGGCATTTTACTCTTTATCCTTTGGAGCAGACTCTCCGCTTCGGGAAAGCTGACGCTCTCGAGTTTGCGTTTCAGTTTTACGGCCCGGTCGAGCAGTTTCACCGCCAGCGGAGTGTCGCCCAGTTTCACACAGGCAATGGCCAGATTGTAGTAGAGATGAGGGTCGTACGGATTGACCCTGATCGCCCTTTTGTACGATTCCGCGGCGCAATCGTACATGGACATCTGCCTCAGATTGATGCCGTATTCGTTGAACAGATGCTTGTGCTCTTCGAGGTAGAGTTCAGGATTCTCGGATAATTCGTCGAAAATCTCCTTGGCTTCCTCGTATCTTTCCATTTTAAACAGCGTTTTCCCCTTGCCGAGATTGGCTTCGACATTTTGTTTGTCGATTTTCAAAGCATTGTCATATTCGTACTCGGCGCTGTGATACTCGCCTTGCTCGAGATGCCGTTCCGCTGTCTTCACATGGGACTTGAGCATGTTGACTTTGTCGAGTATTTTAGGCAAGTCCCCCAGATTGTCACTGATCAGGCGCATCTTGTACACTTCGGAAGGCCTCAACCGGTCGAACATCTGTAGTGGTTTGCCCGTATAGTCCACGATCTGGGCGTTAAACAGCCCGGACTCATCCGGATCGAGTCCCTCAAAGTAGTAATCAATGATCTGAATCTTGCGTTTGGCCGTGGAGCCGGTTCCTATGGTGGTCCATGAGGTGTGGCGATACACGCCGGAGCTCATGGACCTCACCTTGTCCGTGACTTCCAAGTCCTCCGGAGTAAGCTCTAAGCTTAACTCCTCAGGTTTATCTTTCCGCTTTTCGGTCATATTTCGATTTTCCGACCAATCCCTGCTTGTTGCCGGTTTGCCGCGGCCGCCCTGCCTCATGTCGTCCTTCCTGACGGGCTCTGACCTCTCGACCCGCAAGAATGAAGGACGGATCCCGCGCATTCGATAGGCGCTTCAGCGCTCGAATCGGCTTTCGTTATTAACGATCGAGTCCCGTCAGTTCGAATACGTATTCTTTCCGCTCCGGAATCCGCAAGATTATATCTCAGCACGTTTCTCTTTTGAACAAAAAAAGTGTTAGCCGCTTTTTTGATGACGGCGCAGCCGCCCGCAGGGACCGAATGTTGTTGCACTGGCGCCTGAAGACTTTAGGACATTCGTAGACGCAGACCCAAAAGTCATTTTCTGCTGAAAAATCGCTAAAGTTGATCCGAAATAGCGCCGATATGTAAAAAGGGGTTTTTTCGGGGCAGGCTGAAGCGCCTATCGAGAGATACACGCAACGGTGTTTTTCGTATTTCAGATGGAATCGGGCATGGAGCGTCGGATGGCGGGCGGTAACAAGACGAATCGCCTCTGACCGGCTTGGTCGGTCCTAAAAAGCCGATTCAATTCACACTGCGCCTTGGTTCAGCATGTCCGCGGCACTCGCTCCACGCTTGGTGCTTTGAGCACATTTCTTTGGCCCCGTCCATCTCCGGGTCTGAAGGGATCAGACATGAGTTCCACTCACGATAATCCGTTCTAGATCTCTCTCATTTCAGAATTCATGAGGTGGATGTTGGAAAACTACGTCCCGGTTCAGCCGAATCTTATCAATGCCTACAAAGACTTCCCAGTGTTCATCATTCACCCTGACACCGGTGAATTGGTTCGGTTTCTGCCCAGAAGCGGCACCTATTCGGATACGGCGATCCGACGGTTGCTGGAACAAGGGATCAGGGTTTTCGTCACTCTTTTGAATGAACGGGAACATAGGGAAAAATTCGAGCAAAGCCTACTGCTGAGTCTGGCAGGACCCTTCGACCAGCAAAAAGCCGCCATTGTAAGGGATTTCACTCTGATGCTGGTACACGAGACTTTGACTCGCCAGGAACTTGCGCACAACCCCCAGGGAGATGTCTCGGATATCCTCCTCAAACTGCAGGAACTTGCCGAATATTACGTGGCTCTTGTGGATCTGGACAGCGGTGAAGACATCCTACGGCTGATGCACCGGGTTATGTCCAAGGATCTCACAACGGCCACACATTCCGTGAATGTCATGATCCTCACTCTAAGGTATCTCGAGAAAGAACGCAAAGAGGGCCGAAGTGAATGGCTCCAGTGCGTAACGCCTTCCGAAGACCGCTCCACTACTGTGACGGCCGAACGCTATGCCTTACGGCAATGGGCCCTGGCGGCTTTATTGCACGACATCGGGAAAGTGATGGTCCCGGACCAGATTCTCAAAGCCAGAAGGAGGCTCTCCTCTCTGGAATACAGGACAATGAAAATGCACGTCGAGCACGGCTGGAAAATCATCAACCGGGCGGTCCCTCAATTCTCGAGTCAGAGAGTGATCGTAAGAGGTATTCTCGATCACCACGAACGCATGGACGGCTCCGGGTATCCGCTGCAGCTCGCCGACGTGAGCCTCCCTGGACAGATCATAGGCATGCTGGATTGCTATGAGGCCCTCACCACGGATAAACGTCCTTACCGGTCGGCCGCTTCGCCCCCGGAAGCTCTGAGGGTCCTCAAAGAAGACACGATGAACGCCAAATTTTCACCGGATGTCTACATGAACCTGGTCCGGTTGGTGGCGGACCTGTGAAATCAGCGTGTCTTGCAGTGTTCCGGTGCGTAACCCTCTTTGAGGCCGACCCAATCTCTCGACCAACCCTATTAATTTAATTCAGGTCCGCCTGATTGTGGGCTTCCCGGATAGGCGCCGGGAAATCAGGGTATTCTATTCCCGTAGAGGATCTTCCCTCCACGCCAAGAGAGATCCCCGTCGGCTTTCCCGCGAAGGAGGTTTTCAAGCTGTTTCCGCGCCGGGTTTTGCTTTACCTTTACGTCAAAATGTGATTATTGCTGTTCACCAAGACGGTTCCTCTAACCTGCGGCAAATCGGTAATTCTCAAGTGGGTCATTCGTTTTCTCATAACAGAGTTGAGATCGACCTCGCGGCTATCGAGCAGAATCTCAACGAAATTCGTTCGTGCGCTTCCACGGCCCATCGGGTGATGGCCGTAGTCAAGGCGGACGCCTACGGTCACGGAATGCTGCCCGTTTCCAAAAAACTGGCCCAACTGGGGTGCGAATATCTGGCGGTTTTCCGGTTGGAAGAAGCAATCCGACTCCAAGAAGGCGGGATCGATCTCCCCGTGGTCGTTTTGATGGGATTTCTCGATCAGGAGCGCGAATACGGAATCGAGTGCGGTGCGATCCCCTTGCTGCATGACGTCCGGGAAATTCCCGAACTCGATGCCATCGCTTGCCGCAAGGATCGGGTCATAAAGGTCCATTTGAAGTTCGATACCGGCATGGGCCGCATGGGCATACTTGAGAATCAGGCTGAAACCGCCCTCGATCTCCTCCGCTCCTGCACGCATCTGAAGCTGGACGGGCTTCTTACGCACTTGTCCGCTGCGGAAGACCCCTTGGAAGAAGCATACACCCTCGAGCAGGTAAAGAGATTCAGACACATCGTCGATCTGGCGAATAAAATGGGGCTTCATCCGGCGAACAACCAGGTCTCCAACAGTGCGGCATGTATATATGGATTGAACACCGGATCCGACCTGGTGCGGACCGGCCTGGCCCTTTATGGATCAACCCCGTCCGCTGAACTCGGTAAGCGAATCCGGCTGAAACCGGTGATGTCTTTTCATTCCAGTGTTGTGCAGATCAAACAGGTGCCCGCCGGATCGAGTATTTCATACGGACGGACCTTCATCACGGACCGGCCCACCACACTCGCCGCCGTGCCGGTGGGATATGTGGACGGATATTTTCGCAGGTTTTCCAACCGCTCAGAGGTGCTCATTCGGGGACAACGAGCACCTGTGCGAGGCCGAGTGTGCATGAACGTCACTATGGTGGATGTAACTACCATCCAAGCTGTGCGGGTGGGCGATCCTGCCGTTTTTCTCGGACGACAGGGTGAGGAAACCATCACTGCGGAAGAACTGGCGAACCACGCGGACACGATACCCTACGAAGTATTTACCGCCATAGGTGGACAAAACCCCAAGATCTATCTAAATAACCATTCCCCCGGGACCCCGAGCCTGCGGCACGGATGAATCCGGAGCATCGAGGCCGGCAACAAGGTTGGCTCCGGCCTGCGGTCCGGCCCAGCCGCTCCGGCTGAAGTCTCTGAATCGTTAGGATAAAAATGCTTTTAAAGGACGAACTCAAACAGCTTCTGGACAAGACTTTGCTGCGCCTGGTCGATTCCGGTACGCTAAAGCCGACGGAAATACCCAATTATAAGATCGAAACCCCCAAGTCGGATCAGCATGGAGATCTGGCCACCAATCTGGCCATGGTGCTGGCCTCATCTCAGAAGTCCTCGCCTCGAAACATCGCTCAGACCATTCTCGACGGCTTTGAAAACGCTGGAGGACTCGTGGCGAATTCCGAAATCGCGGGACCCGGTTTCATCAATTTCACCATCACCGACGCCCGCTGGCGGGAAATCATCCGCACCGTGGAATTGGAAGGAGATCGTTTCGGTACGTGTGACCTGGGACGCGGCAAAAAAGTGCAAGTGGAATTCGTAAGCGCCAATCCCACCGGCCCCCTCCATGTGGGTCATGGAAGAGGCGCCGCCCTGGGCGACGTTCTCGCCAACCTGCTGCAAGCTACAGGTCACGACGTTCAGCGTGAATATTATATCAATGACGCCGGGACCCAGATGGAGACACTGGGACGTTCCGTCTGGCTCCGCATGAAGGAGCAAGGCGGTGAAAAGATCGACTACCCGGAGAACTGTTATCAGGGTGACTACATCAGCGACATTGCCCGGGAATTGAACAGAGAGCGCCCTTTGACCTCGTTCTCCACGGATGAGGAAGCCGTCGCCGCCTGTTCCGCATATGCCGCGGATAAAATCCTTCAAGGCATACGGGACGATCTCGAAGATTTCGGCGTGGTTTTCGACCGATGGTTCAGCGAGAAAACACTGAAAGCGGAAAACCGTCTCGAAGATATATTCGAGGAACTCGCAAAAAAGGACTTGACCTACTCGCACGAGGGGGCTCTCTGGTTCCGATCGAGCCGTTTCGGAGACGAAAAAGATCGGGTACTCGTAAGGCAATCAGGCGAAGTGACCTACTTTGCCTCGGACATAGCCTACCACTGGGACAAGGTCAAACGGGGTTTCGAGATGATGGTCGATATATGGGGAGCGGACCACCACGGGTACGTTCCCCGAATTAAAGCCGTCATGGAAGCATTGAAACCCAATGGATCGGACCGGCTTCAGGTGATTCTCGTGCAACTGGTGAACCTGCTGCGAGGCGGCCAACCGGTGTCCATGAGCACTCGGGCCGGCGCCTTCGTCACACTCCGGGAGGTCATGGATGAAGTGGGCTCGGACGCAGCCCGTTTTATCTTCCTTACCCGCAGAGGGGACAGTTCTCTGGACTTCGATCTAGAGGTGGCCAAAGCGCAAACCAATGACAACCCCGTGTTCTACGTGCAATACGCCCACGCCCGCATTTGCAGCGTGCTGGCCCTGGCCAAGGAAAAGAACTTCGCGCTCCGGCCCTTGGAAACGGTGGATCTAAACCTGCTCACCGAGAAAGAAGAGATGCAGATCCTCAAGCGGATGAACGCCTTTCCCGAACTGGTTCAGACTTCGGCCGCGAGCCTCGAAACCCATCGGTTGACCTACTATCTGACCGAACTGGTGAGCGACTTTCATCGCTTTTACAAGGAACATCGAATTATTGGAGACGACCCTGAACGTTCACAGGCCAGGCTCCATTTCGTTACCTCCATTCGTACGGTTATTCGAAACGGACTGCGCCTCCTCGGAGTCACCGCCCCTGAACGGATGTAATGTACACACATGGCGCGCAATCGAAAGAACATAAGCACTTCGGTTTTCCGGCCCTCCCTGTTCCGGGTGGTGCTGTGGATCCTGGTTTTTTTCGGCTGGTCGAGTTGGATGTTCATGCTGGGAATCATGGCAGGCAAGGGAATGATCCCCGATTCCCTGAAACTGGAAAACATCGTTTCCAGCCTGCCGGGGATCGGATTCAAGGCTGAAAAACCGCCGGCGGCCGAGCACCCGGAAGACGTTGAACTGGACAACCCCAAATTCGACTTTTTCGAGAACCTGACAGGCGAGCCGGCCGCTCCGAAGGAAGACAAAGCCCCGGTTTTCCGGTATACGGTGCAACTGGCTTCCCTCGAGGAACCGGAGCATGCAAACGCCTTTATCCGGCGGCTCCAAAAAAAAGGCGTCTCAGGCACCTCCCACCGGGTCCAGTCCGCCAACGGCACCTGGTACGTAGTGCGCAGCGGTGAATTCGACAGCCTTGCGGAAGCCGAAAGTTTCGCGCATGAAATCACGAGGCGGCTGAAGTTCAAACCACTGGTGACCAAACTGCCGGACTGATCTTCCGGCCATTTCGGGTGAGTCCCGACCCCTCCCCCGAGGACCCCGTTTTCATCCTGGAGGGGCGGGTTTGTCGCAGATCCTGAGCCTGCCCGCTGTGAGCCGGTCGAATCGGTCGATGGAAAACCCGCCCCTTCGTCATTCATTCCTTGACCCCTTACCTATCCTATGTTCCGCGGAACGCCTCCAGGTGGCGAGAGCAACTCGCCTGTCCCGTTGCGAAGCAACAAGAAGCCACTCCCCGAATTTAATCACACCACCGCCGGCCAAGAGGCATCATTGTTTCCCTCATCCGAAACCGCCGGAGCTTTCTCATCATTGCGGCGGACACCGAAGTCTACACAGAGAATAATTCAATTCTGTATCATGATACAGTTTCGTATCAATCTCAGTGTCCCTCTCCCGAACGTCCTCGTTTCATCTTTTTGATAAAATACCGTCATATCAACATATTAGATAGACATGGCGGCATTGGCATTCTTATTGCCCTATTCGGATGTCGGCATATGCCGAACATTACCCTTTTGTAGGAGGAGAAGTAGATGAATTCCGGCGACACTTCATTTATGCTTTTAGCCAGCGCATTGGTCATGTTTATGACCCCCGGTCTGGCCCTGTTCTACGGCGGACTCGTACGGGCAAAAAACGTCCTCGCCACCATGATGCAAAGCTTTATCTGCCTTGGGCTGGTTTCCCTGGTCTGGGTCGTTTACGGTTACAGTTTGGCCTTCGGACCCGACGCGGGCGGCATTATCGGCACCCTGAAGTATGTAGGCCTCAGCGGCGTAACGCTGCAGCCGGGACCGTACTCGGAAACCATTCCCGATCTGCTGTTTTGTTCGTTTCAACTGATGTTCGCTGTGATCACTCCCGCCCTGATCACCGGAGCGTTCGCGGAGCGGATGAGGTTTTCCGCATTTGTGTGGTTTACCATACTCTGGAGCACCCTGGTCTATTCCCCGGTGTGTCACTGGGTATGGGGAGGCGGATGGATCGGAGAACTCGGCGCACTGGATTTCGCAGGAGGCACCGTCATTCACATCAACTCCGGAGTCGCAGCCCTGGCCGCAGCTCTTATTATCGGCCGGCGTAAAGGATGGCGCAAGGAACCCATGCTCCCCCACAACCTGCCCACCACCATTCTGGGCGCGGGTATTCTGTGGTTCGGATGGTTCGGATTTAACGCAGGAAGCGCCATTGCCGCCGGCGAGCTGGCCGCCCTGGCTTTCTTCAACACGCAGGTGGCTTCCGGTGCGGCAGCCGTGTCGTGGATTGCGGCGGAACGTTTGGTCCGCGGAAACGCGACTACGTTGGGGGCCGTATCCGGCGCCGTGGCCGGACTGGTGGCCATTACGCCCGCTGCAGGTTTTGTGGGCCCCGTCTCGGCTGTTGTAATCGGGCTCGTAGCCGGTATAGTATGTTATATGTTCGTACTGGTGAAAGAACGAGCGGGTTACGACGACGCCCTCGACGTGGTCGCCATTCACGGTTTCGGTGGTTTCTGGGGCGCCTTGGCCACGGGTCTGTTCGCGTCCACCGCAGTAAACCCGGGTGGAGCCGACGGTCTTTTCTTCGGAAATCCGGGACAATTTGTAACCCAGTTCATCGCTGCCGCTGCGGTTATGGTATATTCGTTCGCAGTTTCGGGTATTCTTCTCAAGATCATAGACAAGACCGTTGGGCTGCGGGTACCTGAAGAAAGCGAAAGGACGGGACTCGATCTGACCGAACACAGTGAAACCGGTTACACCTTCGGATAGAAGAGTGCATTCCGACATCGATCCGTGCATATCCCAAGCTGGAACCAAAGGAGCGTCGAATGAAAAAAATTGAAGCTATTATCAAACCCTTCAAACTGGAAGAGGTGAAAGACGCCCTAGCCGAAATCGGCATCCAGGGCATGACCGTCTCGGAAGTAAAAGGTTTCGGACGGCAGAAAGGACACAAGGAGATCTACCGGGGCGCTGAATACGTCGTCGAATTCGTCCCTAAAGTGAAGCTCGAGATCGCCGTGCCGGCGGACATGGCCGACAAGATCGTGGAAACCATCATGACGTCCGCCAGGACCGGCAAAATCGGCGACGGTAAGATCTTTGTCACCTCATTGGAGAGCGCCGTGCGTATACGAACCGGCGAAACGGGCCGCGAAGCCCTCTAGCAAAAATGGAACTCATTTCATTCTATCGAGGGAAACGCTGAAAAGTTTCCCTCATAATCCCTTAAAATGTTTTAAGCATGGTCGCACCGCCCTTGGCGGAGCGGTTGAATGACTGGAGAACCATCCGGATTACCCGGAAACACTTCCCAAGACCTCACGAATCGGGGCCATCCTACAGGGTGGCGTCGGTCTGAAAAGTCCGGGAAGGAAGGCATGGGAAAATCGTTTTCGCCCGTTTTCCCTTATGAATGAGTATAATGAGTGTACCTATGCACGAAGCCATGAATGCCGACACCCAACTGAAAAACATTTTGGACAGGTCCTCCGTGAGTGGGAGACCCGCGCCTTTTCCCGGCTGGCGCGAGGTACGTTCGAGAAGCCGGACGACCGATGAACGGATCGGCGATTTGTATCGCAGCAAGCTGGGAGAGCATTCCCAAGGCGTGGCTCTACTCGCACTGGGAGGTTACGGACGGCGCGAGCTGTGTCCTCGCTCCGATATCGACCTGATGTTTCTGATCGACCGGAAGCTTTCTGAAAACAAAATCAGGGACACCATTGCGGAGGTCGTTTACCCGCTCTGGGATGATAAGCTGGACATTTCCTACAGCGTGCGAACGCCGAAACAGGCCCTGAGCGACGCCAAAGACGATTTCCTCTTGCTGACCGCCTTGCTCGATGCCCGTCTGCTGTGCGGAGATGAAGAAAGCTACCGGGACTGGAAGACACGATTCAATAAAGATATCCTTGTGGGCCGCCACAAACAGATCGTCGAAAACCTGGTCGCACACGCTACTCTGAGGCACGAGCACTGCGGAGACGATACTTACAGCCAGGAACCGGACATCAAGGATGGCCGGGGAGGCCTCAGAGACTATCACACCATGCTCTGGACCGCAAAAACGCTCGCCGGCGAAACAGACCTTCCCCGAATCCGGATCGACGAAATGTTCGGCGATCGGGATCGGGCGGAATTGGAAGAAGCCGTCAACTTTTTATTATATACCCGCTGTATCCTGCACGCACTTTCCAAACGCAAGAACGACCGGTTGCTCTTCGAGTATCTGGGAGCTCTGGCCGACACCCTGGGTTTCAAGGGAGAATCGCCCGAGCGGACCATTGAAAGCTTCATGCTCGAATTTCACCACCAGGTGTTCTGTATCAAGGTTCAGAACGAAGCCTTCCTCGATCGGGCCAAAGACAAGCTGAATATTTTCAGGGACGGCGCCCGGTTTCGAATCGATTCCTCCTTCGAAGTCCTTAGCGGTCGTGTGGCTTTCTCCACCCCCGAATTGCTACCGTCCGACCCTCAACTGATGATCACCCTGTTCGAGCACATGGCCCGATTCGATCGGCCCATGCACCCTTCCGCCAGGGAGATCATCCGCAACCACCTGAACCTGGCGGAATCATCGAGAACCTCCCCTCTCGCAAAGCGAGCTTTTCGACGAACCGTAGCCGCCAAAGGCGCCCAGAGGGCCCTGGTGGCCATGTTGGAAACAGGCGTCCTCGAGCGGTTTCTGCCCGAGTTCGCGCGGCTCAGGGGTCGCATGCAGTTCGACGTGTACCACACGTCCACAGTGGATTATCACAGCATTCGCACGGTTCAGGAACTCATGAACCTGGAACATTCCCACGCCGAAACATTCCAGCGCATCAAGGATAAAGAGCTGCTGTTTTTTATCGCCCTCCTGCACGACATCGGCAAAGGCTATGGGTCCCCGCATTCCGAAATCGGCGCGGACATGGCTTTCGACACGATCCGTAATTTCGGGTTTTCCGAGAAACAGGCCGAGACGGCCAGGACAATCATTCGAAAACACCTCGTGCTGAGCGAAACCGCTACCCGGAGAGACATTACGGAGGAAAAGACGGTCATTGGATTCGCGGAGAATATCGGCAACGTGGAAGCGCTTTGTATGCTGTATCTGCTCACCCTCGCCGACGCCACGGCCACCGGTCCGACGGCCCTCGGCTCATGGAAAGAACTGCTCATCCGCGAGCTGTTTTTCAAGAGCCTGAAGATGATGGAAAAAGGCGCTTTAGGCGATCCGGGGGCAGCCGAAGAATTCGAAGAGCGCCGCGCCGCGATTTGCGCCCACGCGCCCAACATATTGGCCGATGAAACCGATGCGCGTCTGAAAGCATTGCCTCACCATTACATCATGTCCTACGACGTATCGGCCGTTCTCAAACACCTCGAGATGTCGAAAACAGTCAAGACTCCCTCCGATGTGGCCGTGATGGTGGAACCGAGAGGTTCGAATTTCGATGTCACCATCCTGGCCCAGGACCGGATCGGCCTGTTTGCCAAGCTCGCCGGCGTGTTTGCGCTGAACCATCTGGACATACGCGGAGCCAAGGTCTTTACCTGGCACAACCGATTAGCAGTGGACGTGTTCGAAGTGGTTCCTCCATGGAGCGAGTATGATCGGTGGGACAAGGTGGTTTCCGACTTCAAGCGGACCGTGGGGGGAAAAATGGCGCTTGCAGCCCAAATATCCGGCGTGCGGCCTCCTCTCAACGGAACCCGGAAGCCGAAACTGGAAAAGAAACCCAGGGTCGTGACCGACAACAGCGCCTCCGATTTTTTTACCGTCATCGAGGTTTACGCCCGGGACCAGGTGGGGCTCCTCTATCGAATCGCCAGGGCCATCAGCGAGCTGGATCTCGACATCTTCAGAGCTCTCATCTCCAACAAAGGCGATCTGTCCGCGGACGTATTCTATGTGTCCAATCTGCAAGGAGAAAAGATCGAAGACCCCGATCAACTGAAAGCCGTCGAGGAAGCGATCTTGTACTCATTGAAGGAGTAGCATTTCTTTTGATGAAAGAGCGGAAGGAACCTTTCTTGAAAGAAAGGTTCCCTCCGAACCTCCCTCCAAAGAACTTCAAGTGTGTATCGAAGAGCACCCGTACTGTTTCCATTCATGGCTCGCACCGAGCCCCTCGCGCGCAATCATGAACTGGGGGGCACAGAGACGGCTTTTTTCAAAAAAGGACTCCCCGGGAACATGCTTCGGTGTTTCGCGGTTCCGAAATCCATTCCTCCCCCGGCCTCTCCGCCGATGGCGGTGAGGCCTGCTCGATGGGGGCTCGGGGGAAACTTTCTCGAAAGTTTTCCCCCGCGATTGATTACGGATCCTCCTTATTCAATCCGTTTCGTAAAATGAATCATGCCGTTTGATTCGTGCTTGTCCATCTTGTAACCGGCCTTTTCCGCAAAGGCGCGGCTACGCGCGTTGTCCTTCCGGACCCGGACCGTTACCAGTTCCACACCCAAGGCGCCCGAAAGAAACGGCTCGATCAGATGAAGAGCCCGCATGCCCAAGCCCTGACCCCGGTACGGAGGATCGACTTCCATGCCGATTTCAACCTGCCTCGCATCCTGCGTGTCCAAAAGCACTTCCATGTGTCCCACCCGTTGACGACCGCGCTGCTGCCGTATCTCGAATTCCAGCGTGAAACAACCCTGGGAGAGCGGCGTCAGCAAGAGCCGCCACAGAGGCCTCGGACGCGCCGCCAGACAGACGCCCTGCCCTTCGATGCGCTTGGGCAAGCGAAAAACCTGTAGAAAACGCATAAGGTTCGTCTTTCCCGGCTAATAAATAGGTGTGGATGATATACCCATACCTTCTCAAACCTACGAACACACCCCCCATCCCTGGAGGCTGTCGAAAAATCGGATTTTGGCAAATTGAAGCGTACCAGTGTGGATAAACTTCTACGAAGTCGAAACCAGCCCTTTTCCGCCGTTCCGGCGAAAGAGGTTGTGTCGTACCTTAGAAACGTCATTCCGGACGAACGCAATGACTCTTTGCCCCTTTGCCATACCATAGGCGTCGATCCAATGAACAGCCACGTTTTTCGACTTGAAAATTCGTTGGTTCGGTTCTAAAAGGGAACTCAAGCGCCCGTAGCTCAGTTGGATAGAGCAGCGGACTTCTAATCCGCAGGTCACAGGTTCGAATCCTGTCGGGCGTGCCA
>Ga0068714_10000834_pt1 | contig 51525 bp, 49 predicted proteins | sample MTBNYHSulfiMetaG_FD_62988 | JGI IMG/M metagenome (GOLD analysis project Ga0068714, IMG submission 62988) | Enrichment culture microbial communities from rom New York Harbor, USA that are MTBE-degrading - MTBE-NYH (New York Harbor Sulfidogenic)... | ecosystem: Environmental > Aquatic > Marine >... | reverse complement strand
AGGCCGCGCACCGAGATGACGCTCTCGAGCCTGTCGAAGTCCTCGTCCATGGCCGCGGACCGTCCGGCCGCGACCTCGGTCGGCGGGGCGACGAGGATCTCCCCGCCTTGATCCAGGGTCTCGCTCACTGTGGTCCCTACCATTCCTTGCCTCGCTGGAAGATGAGCCGCATCACGACGTTGAGCCCGAGGACGGCGACGATGATCACGAGGGCGCCGCCCCAGGCCAGCTCCTGCATGCGCTCGTAAGGCATGCCGGAGAAGTCGTACACGGTCTTGGTCAGGTTGGCGGTCGGCCCGCCGAAGAAGCCCTCCGGCCCGAAGAGTCCCTGCAGCCAGTACGGGCTGCTCAACGCCGTGAAGAGCAGCGGCGCGGTCTCCCCGGCGACGCGCACGGTGGCCAGCACGGCGCCGGTGATCAGGCCGCTGCGCGCGGCACGGATGACCACGCCGAGCGTGACACGCCAGCGCGGCGCCCCCATGGCCAGGCCGGACTCGCGCAGTTCGTTGGGCACCAGGTTGAGGATGTCCTCGGTGGTGCGCGCCATCACCGGCAGCATGATGAACGCCAGGGCGATCGACCCGGCGAACCCCGAGTAGTGCTGCAGGGGCCGCACGAGGGCGGCGAAGACGAACACGCCGACCACGATCGACGGGATCCCCATGTTGACGTTGGCGACCATGCGTATGCCGGTGGCGACACGACCGTTGCGCCCGAACTCGGCCAGCCAGATGCCGCCGAAGAAGCCCATCGGCAGGGCGATGAGCGCGGCCACGAAGGTGATGACCAGCGTGCCGAGGATCGCGTTGCCGAGCCCGCCGCCGTCCTCGCCGACGACCGGCGGCAGCTCCGTGAAGAAGCCCCAGTCGATGGCGCTGAAGCCGCGCTGGACGACCTCCCAGACGATCAGGAACATGACCGCGATGCCGGCCGTGGCCGAGACCCAGGCGAAGACCCGGATCGCCGCATCCACGGCCTTGCGGCGGCCGTGCGAGCGCGGCCGCAGGGCCTTGAGCGGCGCAGGGGCCGGGCCGGCGCCGTTCTGCGACGTCGCCGGCGCGCTCATGCCCGGCCTCCCGTCGTGCGCCGCGCCCGCCGCAGCCAGATCTGCGCCAGCACCTGGAACACCATGGTGATGACGAACAGGATCAGCCCCATGTAGATCAGGGCGCTGATGTCGAGCTTCGTCGTCGCCTCGTTGAACTGCAGGGCGATCAGCGAGGCGATGGTGGTGCCGGGGTCGAAGAGCGAGCGCGGCACCTCGAGGAACGAACCGCCGACGAGGTAGGCCACGGCCATCGTCTCGCCGAGCGCCCGCCCGAGGCCGATGAAGGTCGCCCCGACGATGCCGCTCAGCGCGTAGCGCAGGCTGATCTTGCGGAGCACCTCCCACGTGGTCGACCCCATGCCGTAGCCTGCCTCCTTGGTGACGCGCGGCACCATGAGCAACACGTCGCGCGAGAAGGCGGTGATGAACGGCAGCACCATCACCGCCAGCACGAGCCCGGCAGTGAGGATCGAGAACCCGCCGCCCTGGAACATCGGGCCGGGGCGCAGCAGCGGGAGCTCGCCCAGCCAGCTGTCCATGACCAGCGGGGCGACGCGCTCCTGCATGAAGGGCACGAGGACGAACAGGCCCCACATGCCGAAGATGATGCTCGGGATCGCCGCCAGCATCTCGATGCCCGTGCCGATGACGCGCGCGACACGCGGCGGCACGAGCTCGGTCAGCAGCAGGGCGATGACCAGGGCGAGCGGCACGGCGATGACCATGGCGACCACGGTCGTCATCGCCGTGCCGGCGAGCGCCGCGAGGGCGCCGTAGCTCCCGCCGTTCGGCGACCAGGCGACGGTGGTCAGGAAGCTGAGACCCAGCTCGCCGATCGCCGTCCAGGAGTTGTAGATGAGGACCCCGGCCAGGGTGAACATGGCGATCGCCACGGACAACCCGCAGACGAGGGCGACGACGCGGAAGACCGGGTCGCCGAAGCGGTGGTGGCCGCGCGGCGCCGCCTTGGCGGCGCCGCGCGGTGGACCTGACTGTGGTCGTACGTCGATGTCGAGTGTGCTCAAGTTCCTGCCCCCATGTGCGTCTCGGTCCTACCCGATGGGGTTCAGAGCGGCCAGACCGGCGAGCCGCCGGACATGAGGTTCTCGCTCCACTTGCTCTGGATCAGCTCGTAGACGTTCGCGGGGATCGGCACGTAGTCGAGACCCTCGGCGGTGCCGGCGCCCTCACGGAAGGCCCAGTCGAAGAACTCGAGCATGGCCTGGGCGCGGGCGACGTCCGACTGCTCCCTCTGGACCATGATGAACGAGGCGCCGGTGATCGGCCACGTGGTCGGGCCGGGCTGGTCGACGAGCACGAGGTAGAACTCCTCGGCGCCCGCCCAGTCGGCCTGCGCGGCCGCCTGGCCGAAGGTCTCGAGGCTCGGCTCGACCCACTCGCCGTCGGCGTTCTTGAGCTGCGTGCTTACGAGCCCGGTCTCCTTGGCGTAGGCGTACTCGACGTAGCCGATCGAGCCCTTGAGCTGCTGCACGCTCGCGGCCACGCCCTCGTTGCCCTTGCCGCCGACGCCGGTCGGCCAGGCGATCTCCTTGTCGCCGCCCAGCGTCCAGACGTCGCCGGCCGCGGCGGCGAGGTAGTTCGTGAAGATCCAGGTCGTGCCCGAGCTGTCCGCGCGGTGCACGACGTTGATCTTGGTGTCGGGGAGCGCGAGACCGTCGTTCTCGGCGGCCAGCGCGGGATCGCTCCACCTGTCGACCTCGCCGGTGTACATCTTGGCGACGAGCTCGGCGGTGAGCTTGAGCTCGTTGTTCTCGACGCCGTCGAGATTCACGACGAGGACGACGCCGCCCACGCACTGCGGCCACTGCATGAGGCCGGCGGCCTGGAGCTCGGACGGCTCGAGGGGCGCATCGGAGCCGCCGAAGTCGACCGTCTTGGCCGAGATAGCCGAGATGCCGCCCCCCGAGCCGATCGACTGGTAGTTCAGCTTCACGCCGTTGAGGTCGTTGTACTCACTCCCCCACGCCGAGTACAGCGGATAGGGGAAGCTCGCCCCGGCGCCGACGATCGTGTTCGCCGTCCCCGAACCCGGGATCCCGCTGCCGTCGCTCGCCTCGCCATCGCCGCCGCACGCCGCGAGCGCCGGCACGAAGACCGCGAGGAGCACTGCGAGGGCGGCGGTCGCGATGGCGCGCCACCGGCGACTGGACTTCCTCATCCTGACCTTCCTTTCTCCACGTTCCATGACCCGGCGTGACGGCGGGCGCCGCACTCCGGAGGGCAACGCTAACGCCGCCGCGTTAGGGTTCGGTTAGCGCGCGGTCAGCGGCGGGCGAGACGTGGCGCGACTCCGCGAAGCCCTCGGACGGGCGTGCAGCCCAGACCGCTCTGCGAGGCAGGCGATGCCGTCGGGTGGCGTGCTACGAAGCGGGGTGACGTCGCGGCAGGTGGATCCTGAAGGTGCTGCCGCGGCCGACGATACTGTCGACCGAGACGCGGCCGCCGTGCACCTGCGTGACGTGTTTGACGATCGAGAGGCCGAGACCGGTGCCGCCCAGGTCACGGCTGCGTGCCTTGTCGACCCGGTAGAAGCGCTCGAACAGGCGTGGCAGGTGCTCGCGCGACACGCCCTGCCCCTCGTCGCTGACGGCGATCACGACCTCGCCGTCGTCGGGCGCCGCGGTGACGCGCACCGTGGTGCCGCCGGGGCTGTACTTCACGGCGTTGTCGAGCAGGTTCACCACCGCCTGCTCGAGGAGCGGCGGGTTGGCGTCGACGTACATGCCCTGGGGGCACTCGACGAGTAGAGTGATGCCCTTCGCCTCCGCCTTGGGCGCACAGACGTCGGCGGCGACCGAGAGCACGTCACCGAGCCGCGTCTCCTGAAGGTCCATACCCGCTCCCCTGCCCTCCTCGAGCGAGGAGAGGGCGAGGAGGTCCTCGATGATCGAGTTAAGGCGGTCCGCCTGCCCGGCGATGATCTTGAGGAAGCGCCGCGCCGCGGCGGGATCGTCGATGGCGCCGTCGACCAGGGTCTCGGCGAACCCCTTGATCGAGGTGACCGGCGTCTTGAGCTCGTGCGAGACGTTGGCCACGAAGTCGCGGCGCACCGCCTCGAGGCGCCGCAGGCGGGTCACGTCGTTCAGCACGACGACCGCGCCCACGACCTCGCCTCCCTGCGCGTGCAGGAGCGCCCCGCTCGCCTGGAGGTACTGTTCGCGGCCGCCGACGTGGACGGTCAGATCGACCTCGACCGGGCCCTGGCCGGAGACGGCGGCCGCGACCACGCGCTGCAGGTCCGGGTTGCGCACCGCCTCCTCGATGGCCGCTCCCTGCACCTCGACGAGGTCGACGCCGAGCAGCTCGGCGGCCGCTGTGTTCAGTGTGAGGATACGAAGGTCGGGGTCGACCGCCAGCACGCCCTCGACCATGCTCTCGAGCACCGCCTCGCGCTCGTTGCGCTCACGGGTGATGGCGCCCAGCCTCTCGTCGAGCTCCTCGGCCATGCGGTTGAGGCTCTCGGCCACGCCGGCGAACTCTTCGGTCGCCGGCACCGCGAGCTTGCGCGTGAAGTCGCCGGCGGCGAAGCGCTCGGCTCCCTCGCGCACCTCGCGCATCGGGAGCGCGATGCGACGCGAGACGTACCAGCCGATGGCGGCGGCGACCAGGGCGACGAGGACGGCCGTGAGCAGGATGGAGCGGGAGAGGCCGTCGACGGCTTCGTCGACGCGGCTCAGGCTCATCGCCGTGCGCACCACGGCCACCACCCTGCCGGCGTCCTCCACGGGCACGGCCACGTACATCATGTCTGTGCCCAGGGTGGCGCTCTCGCGTGTCGCGCGTCCCACCTCGCCGCTCGCCGCCGCCTTGAACTCGGGGCGGTCGCTGTGGCGCTCGAGCTCCTCGGGAGCCGCCCGCGACTCGGCGACGACCTCGCCGACCGGGGTCCCGGACAGTCCATTCGAGATGACCGTGATCCGCGTCTCCGAGACATCCCCCAGCCGGCGGACGGTCAGCTGCACGGCGGCCTCGTCCCCTGCCTCGAGGAGCGGCTCGATCTCGTCGCGCACCAGCGCGGCCCGCGCCTCGAGCTCGCGCGCCGTCTGGTCGCGATGGAAGTCGCTGACACTGCGCAGGGCGAAGAAGCCGACGCCCGCCGTGCAGAGCACGACGATGATCAGGTAGGTCAGGTAGATGCGCCAGAAGAGATGGCGCATGCTCAGTCGTCCCGCAGCCGATACCCCACGCCGCGCACCGTCTCGATGTAGGCGCCGCACGGGCCGAGCTTGCGTCGCAGGGAGACGATGTGGACGTCGACCGAGCGGTCGGTGACGAAGCGGTCGGCCACGTAGACGTCGTCGCCTTGCGCGGCATCGACGATCTGCTGGCGCGTGAAGACCCATCCCGGCCGCCGGGCGAGGAAGACGAGGATGCGGAACTCGGTCGCCGTCAGACTGACGGGCACGTCGCCGGCGAGGACCTCGTGCCGGCCCGGGTGGATGGTCAGCTGCCGCACGCGCAGCACGCCGCCCTCGTCGGTCGACTCGGCGTCGCGCCGCAGCGCCGCCTTGACGCGGGCCGTGAGCACGCGCGGGCTGAACGGCTTGGTGACGTAGTCGGAGGCGCCGAGCTCCAGCCCCGTGACGATGTCTGCCTCGGTGCCCTTGGCGGTCAGCATGACGATGGGGATGTGGCGCATCGTCGGGTCGCTCTTCATGCGCCGGCAGACCTCGAGGCCGTCGACGCCGGGGAGCATCAGATCGAGGACGACCGCGTCGGGCAGCTTCGTCCGCGACGCGGCCAGCGCGTCCTCGCCGGAGGCGACCGCCACGACCGTGTAGCCCTCCTTGGCGAGGTTGTACTTGACCAGTTCGAGGATGTCCTCCTCGTCGTCGACGACGAGCACGGTCTCGCGTGCCATCCTTCAGCTCCTTGACGCCCGGTGGTGGTCGGAGCGAGCCTATCCGCGACAGGTTAGCGTTTCGTGAGCGTCGTGGCGACAGGCGACCTTCGCCGCCACCCGTATCGAGCGGGGACGAGCGGCGCCCGGCGGGAGGACGCGTCGATGAGGGAGAAGAGATGAGCGAGCGCAGCGACGTGGTGGTCGTGGGCGGCGGCGTGATCGGCGCCTGCGTGGCGCAGGCGTTGGCGGCGAAGGGCGCCGCCGTGACTCTGCTCGAGCGCGAGTCCGAGGTCTGCCCCCCGGCCAGCGCCGTGTACGCGAACTGCGGGCTGCTCGTGCCCAGTGAGATCGAGCCGCTCGCTCACCCGGGAGCTCTCGGCCAGGGGCTGCGCTGGCTGCTCGACGGGTCGAGCCCGTTCTACGTGAAGCCACGGGCGAGCCTCGGGCTGGCGCGCTGGCTCTGGCTGTTCCGCCGCGCCTGCGCGCCCGAGGTGGCGCGGAGGCACGCGCCGCTGCTGCACGAGCTCGGCGACAACAGCGCCGCGCTGCACGACGAACTCGCGGGTGGCAGTGGTGCCGAGGGCGCGGGCGGCGGTGCAGCATGGCACTACCGCCGCAACGGCTGGCTGTTCGTCTACGAGACCGCCGCCGGGATGGCCGCCGCCGAGGCGGCGGCGAGGAAGGCCCGCGCCCTCGGGGTGGCGGTGCAGGTCCTTGCGGCGGACGAGGTGTGCGAGCGCGCGCCCCAGGTGCGCCCCGGCAGCGTGGTGGGCGGCGTGCTGACCCCCGACGACGGACACATGGACCCCGCCGCGTTCACGCGCGCGATGGTCGCGCGGGCGCAGCGCGACGGGGCCACCGTCGTGACCGGCGCCGAGGTCTACGGCTTCGAGGCCGGCGGCGGTCCGGCGGCGGCGGTCCGCCGAGGACGCGCGGGCGGCGGACACGTCCACGCCGTGCGCACCACACGCGGCGCCTTCACCGCCGGCCAGGTCGTGGTCGCCGCGGGGGCCTGGACGTCGCTGCTGCTGCGCGAGCTCGGCCTGCGCCTGCCCATCGAGCCCGCCAAGGGCTACAGCATCGATGTCGCGCGGCCCGAGGGCACGTCCGAGCTGCCGCTCTGCGTGGGCGAGGCGCACGTCGTCCTCACCCCGCTCGGCGACGCGCTGCGCCTCGGCAGCACCCTCGAGCTGGCCGGATGGGACCTGCGCCTGCGCCCCAGACGGCTGGCCGGCCTGCGCCGCGCGGCGGCCCGCGTCGTCGGCCTCCCCGAGGACGGACCCGTGCGCCAGGTCTGGCGCGGGCCGCGCCCGCTGACCCCCGACGGCCTGCCCGTCGTCGGGCGCAGCCCGCGCCACCAGAACGTGGTGGTGGCCACGGGTCACTGCATGCTTGGACTGTCGCTGGGGCCGGTCACCGGCCGGCTGGTCGCCGAGTTGTGCGCCGGCGAGCCGCCGTCGCTCGACATCGCCGCCCTCGCCCCGGCGCGCTTCGGCCGTTAGGCGGCCCAGCGGCCGCGGGCGCTCACGCGAGGATCGCGGCCAAGGCACGCCGCCAGTCCGAGAAGTCCTCGAAGACGTGGTCGGGAGCGTACGCCGCGAGCTCCGCGACCGAGTGCCGTCCCGTCGCCACGGCGATGGCCTTGACCCCGAGCGTTGCCCCGCACTCGATGTCCGCCGGCGTGTCGCCGATGACGACGATGTCTTTGCCCGTGAAACGCCGCCCCGTGAGCTCTTCGGCGCGCCGCACGGCGACCGCCGGCAGCTCCGGGCGCAGACCCGAGTCGGACCCGTAGGCGCCGACCGCGAAGTGCTCCCTGAGCCCGGTCGGCGCCAGCTTGATCGCCGCCCCGTCGGCGACGTTGCCGGTCAGCAGCCCGAGCACGACGCGGGGCTCGGCCGCCAGAGCGGCGACCAGCTCGACCACGCCGGGCAGCGTGTCGGTCCGTCCCGCCCCGACCTCGTGGGCGAGAAGCCCGACGTACACCTCGAGGCACTCCTCGAGTCGGGCGTCGACCTCGTCTGCACCGACGCCCCAGCGGGTCGCCAGATCGCGGATGATGGCGGGGTCCGTGCGGCCGTGGAATGTGTAGCCGTCGAGGTCGCCGCTCACCCCGTACACACGCTCCAGGGCCGCGTAGATGGCGCGGCCGCCGGCGCCGTGGGCGTCGACGAGCGTGCAGTCGATGTCGAAGAGGACGAGACGATCCATGCGCTGAGACAGTAGAGCCGCCCCGTCGCCGAGCGTCAACCCGTCAGGGCGGCGCGCGTCGCGACCGCCGCCCAGCAGAACGCCGACGCAGCGGTGGAGGAGGAGCCGGGGAGCGGTCTGCTGGGGCCGGCAACGGCTCCGGGCGCGCTGCGGCTCCCGCGTTCCGCTCCGATAGACTCTGGACCGTGCGACGGGAAGACCTCAACCGTTTGGCCGACATCGACGACGCGTTCGAGAGCCTCCTCGAGGGCGGACCCCTCGACGGCGCCGACGCACTGCTGCGCCGCGTCGGTGACCCGCACGCGATCGACACTGCCGCCGCGCTGCGCACCGCGCTGGAGGCGCCGACGGGGGTGCCGCCCTTGCGCGCCCTCGCCGTGGGGCGCTCCTCGGCAGCGATAGTCACGAGCGACGCGACCAGAGCGGTGCCGAATCGTCTGCTGTTGCCCGACATGCTCGATGAGCTCGCCGCGGCAGGGGTCGCCGCCGACACCGTCACAGTGATCGTCGGGGGTGGCGCCCACCGGCCCGCCAGCGCGGCGGAACTGCGCGGCCTGTTCGGGGAAGACCTGCTTCGCCGGGTGCGCGTGGCGACCCACGACGCGCGCCGCAGCGAGTGTCTCGAGGTCGGGGTGACCCCCGCCGGCACGCCGGTCCGCATCAACCGGGCAGTGGCGAAGGCCGATCTGCGTATCGCGCTCGGCGTCGTCGAGCCGCACGAGTTCGCCGGGTTCACCGGCGGGCGCAAGGCCTTACTGCCCGGCATCGCCGCGTACGAGACCATCGCGCACAACCACGCTCCCGAGGCCGTCGCGCACGAGCGTGCACGCCCGGGGAGGCTCAACGGCAACCCCGTCCACGAGGACATGCTGGCGGCCCTGCGCCTCGCGCCGCTCGACTTCATCGTCAACGTGGCGCTCGACCGACGGCTGCGACCGACCGCCGTGGCGGCCGGAGACCCAGAAGCGGCGCACGACGAGCTCGTCGACTTCGTGCGCCGCACGGCCGCGGTCGAGACCCCGGCCGCACCCGATCTCATCGTGACCGGGCCGGGCACGCCGCTCGACCTCAACCTCTATCAGGCGCTCAAAGCACTCATCGCCGTCGAGCCGCTCGTCGGACCGCAGACCGTCGTCGTGCTCGCCGCCGGCTGCGCCGACGGCCTCGGCAGCGACGAGATGCTCGAGCCCTTCGACGGGGCAGGCGGCCCGGACGAGGCGTACGCCCGCGCCGTCGCGGCCTACACCATCGAGAGGGACCACTCCTGCCTGCTGGCCCGCTTCCTCGCCCGCTGCCCCAACGTCGTCGCCTGCTGCCCCGGTGTCGCCGACGCCGACCTGCGCCGGCTCTGGTTCACGCCTGCGACCACGCTCGGGACGGCGGTCGAGGAGGCCGTGGGGCGGGCCCGGCGGCTCAGCCGCCGGGCCCGCCCCACGGCCCTTCTCCTGCCGCGCCCCCAGCGTGCCCTGTTCACCGTCGTCCCGCCGGCGCCCGCGTGGCGCACGGCACCCGGGGCGAGGGCATGAGATCTCCCGTCCGCACCGCCGCTCCCATCTGTACCGACACTCCTGCCTCCGGAGGACGCCCATGAGCTCCGCGATCACCGCCGTCCACGCCCGCCAGATCCTCGACTGCCGCGGCTACCCGACCGTCCAGGTCGACGTCTGGGCCGGGGCCGCGCCCGGCGAGCCCGGCGCCTTCCGCGGCCGCGCCGCCGTGCCGTCCGGCCGCTCGACCGGCGCCGCCGAGGCCGTCGAGTTGCGCGACGGCGGCGCCGAGTACCGGGGCTTCGGCGTGACCCGCGCCGTCGGCAACGTGAACGACGTGATCGCGCCGGCGGTGGCCGGCCGCGACGTCCAGGACCAGGCCGGCCTCGACGCCTTCCTCTGCGACCTCGACGGCACGCCCCGCAAGGCCCGCCTCGGCGCCAACGCCCTCGCCGGCGTGTCGCTGGCCGCGGCGCACTGCGCCGCGGCCGTCCGCGGCCTGCCGCTGCACCGCTCGCTGAACGGGCGCTCGCGCATCCTCCCCGTCCCCCTCATCAACCTCGTCGGCGGGGGCCGTCTTACCTCCAACGACCTCGCCTTCCAGGAGTTCATCATGATGCCGGTCGGGGCGCGCTCCTTCGCCGAGGCGATCCGCATGGCCAGCGAGTGCCACATGGCCCTCGAGGAGATCGTCGTCTCGCGCTACGGCAAGCTCTCCGCCAACACCGGGGACGAAGGCGACTTCGCGACGCCCATCGTCGACGTACGCGAGGCGCTCGGCGTCGTGCATGAGGGCGTCGCGGCCGCGGGCTACGCCGCCGACGCCGTCTACGCCCTCGACTGCGCCGCGACCCACCTCTGGGACCCGGCGACCGAGACCTACGCCGTGGGCGGGGAGCGGCTCTCCACCGCGGCGATGATCGACCTCTACCGCGAGCTCGTGCGCGACTTCGGCATCGCCAGCATCGAGGACCCGCTGCACGAGGAGGACTGGGAGGGCTGGGCGGAGCTCATAGCAGCGCTGCCCGACACCCAGTTCGTCGGCGACGACCTTCTGGTCACCGACCCGGCGCGCGTGCGCCGCGGCGTCGAGGCGGGTGCCGGCAACGCGCTGCTCTGGAAGTTCAACCAGATCGGCACCTTGACCGAGGCCTTCGAGGCCGCGCGCATCGCCGTGGGATCCGGATGGGGCGTGTGCGTCAGCGAGCGCTCGGGCGAGACCGAGGACGCGAGCATCGCCGACCTCGTCGTGGCCCTCGACGCCGGGCAGATCAAGACCGGCTCCCCGGTGCGCGGCGAGCGCACGGCCAAGTACAACCGCCTGCTCGAGATCGAGGAGTGGCTCGGCGCTGACGCCGTGTACCCCGGACGCGAGTTCCGGCAGGCGCCGCAGACGGCGGCCCCGGCCGGCGCCTGACGTGGTCGCGTTCGCGGACGCCGCGGGGCTGACCGGGCACGGCCGCGAGGGCCTGCGCCGCGACGCGCTGGCGATCGCGGCACAGGCCCTCGCCGCGGTCGACCCGGTGGCGGCGGCGCGTCGTCTGCTGCGCTTCGAGGACGACGTCCTGCACATCGGCGACGACGCCTACGACCTCGCCGGCCGTCACGTCTACGTGCTCGGCGCGGGCAAGGCGACGATCGGGCTCGCGGCGTTGCTCGACGGTCTCCTCGGGGCGCGCCTGCGCGCCGGCGCCGTCGTCGTCAAGCGCGGCCAGGGCCGCCCGCTCCGCCACATCGAGGTGATGGAAGCGTCGCACCCGGTACCCGACGAGGACAGCCTGCGTGCCGGCGAGCGCCTGCTCGAGCTCGCCCGGCAGGCGCGACCCGAGGACCTGGTGATCGCCATCGTCACGGGGGGCAGCTCGGCGCTCGCCGTCGTGCCGGCCGAGGGGCTGACCCTCGAGGACAAGGTATCGACGAACCGACTGCTCCTCGCCTCCGGCCTCGACATCGTGCGCATGAACGACGTGCGCAAGCACATCTCGCGCCTGAAGGGAGGACGCCTCGCGGCCGCCTGCGGGTGCGAGATCGTGAACCTCACCGTGTCGGACGTCGTCGGCGACCCGCCCGACTACTTCACCGACCTGACGGCCACCGACCGCTCGACGTTCGCCGACGCGGCCACCGCGTGCGACGCCGCCGGCCTCTGGGAGCGGCTGCCGGCGGCCGTCGCGGCTCACCTGCGCCGCGCCGACCCGGCGGCCGAGACGGTCAAGGTCTTGCCTCGCGTCCACGACCACATCGTCGCCACCTCCGGGGTCATGTGCCAAGCGGCCGCAGCGGCCGCACGCGCCCTCGGCTACCGCGCCGAGGTGCTCACGCTGGAGCTCGAGGGCGAGAGCGCCGCGGCTGGGCGCTGGATGGCCGATCGGCTCCGCGTGGCCGGCGCCGGCGCCGCCCTGATCGCCGGCGGCGAGACGACGGTGACCATCGATGATGAGACCGGCCCGTCGGCATGGTGGTCGAAGGAGACCGCGATGGTCGACCCGGGCCAGGAGACCGCCCTGGGCGGTCCGAGCCAGGAGGCCGCCCTGGCCGGCGCCCTGGCACTGGAGGGCGGCCCGCCGGCCTGTCTGCTCTGCCTCGACTCGGACGGCAGCGACGGGCCTACCGACGCCGCCGGCGGCCTGGTGGACGACCTGACGGCGAGGGCGGCGGGCAGTGACCTCCCCGCCGCCCTCGCCGCCCACCACGCGGGCCCTGCCCTGCGAGCGCTCGGCGACCTCGTCGTCACGGGGCCGACCGGGACGAACGTGAACGACCTCAGGATCGGCCTCACGGGCACGGACTGACCGCGGCCTTCTCGGCGCCGGCGCGCGAGCGGCGGACTGCGGCGTTGCGCCCACCCGTCATTCCAGCGGAGGTGACAGACCCGTCGCCTGACCCCCGGCCGGGCCAGCGTCAGTACGCGACCTCGCTCGCTTCGGACGTCTCTACGGCCTCGTACAGGACCTCGAACGGCCCGCTCGTGAGGATCGACTGCAAGGTCTCGTAGCAGCGTTGCACGCCGTCGCTGCTGAAGAAGGCATCGTGGGCCTCGAGCGACTCCCACTCGCTCTCGAAGACGAAGTGCACGTCGCCGAGCGCCGCCTCGCGGCCTTCGTCACACAGGGCGCTGGCCAGCGGCGACATGCCGAACGAACGCAGGACGCGGTGACCGAGGTGGCCCGGCGCCTGGCGCTGAAGGCTCGAGAGCTCGTGAAGTACCCGGTCGCTGCGGTGCTCGGTGCCCTTGCGTACGCTGAACATGGTCTGCCCGATGATCATCCCGCCCGCTCCTTTGATGGCATCGTGTCTAGCGTTTTCCCGCCACGGGACGGAATGACACGGAGAGAGCGGCGGCAGGCGTGCTCAGGGCCGACAGCGTCGGCGGGGACGCCGACCGGTCGGACTCCGGCTTCAGAAGACCCTGCCAGGCTTGCTGACCGCGCTCAGCGCGCGATCGAGCGCAGGGCGCCGAGCAGCGCCGCCGGTTTGAGGTCGTCGTCGCCCTCGCCCATCCAGACGACCTTGCCGGCGCGGTCGACGATGACGGCGAGCGGCGGCGCCTGGCCGGCGACGGCGCGAGCGGCCCCGTAGCCGGCCGCAGTGGAGCCGTCGTCGCGGACGATGGGGAACGGCAGACCCGCGACGGCCGCCGCGAACGCCTCGGCGTCGGCGATCTCGCCGGCGGTCACGCCGATCAGCTGCCCACGCAGGCCCCAGAAGCCGGACGCCTGCCTGGCCAGCGCCTTGAGCTGCGCCGACGCCGCTACCGAGTCGGCGGAGAAGAACACCAGCACCGGGAACCAGTCGCCCCGGTACTCGTGCAGGTCGATGACGGTGCCGTCGAGCGCGGCGAGCGCGAGGGTCGGCGCTTGACGGCCGACGCCGAAGTCGTAGCCCACGAGGACCTCCTGCCGGCGTGCGGCCGGCCTCCGGATTGCACGGTCGAGTCTATCAAAGCCCTTGGCCAGCGGCCCGACTCGCGTCAGAACGTCCTGTAGTACTCCTTCGCCGCCGCGCACACAGGGCACGTGTCGGGCAGTTCGCCGATCACCGTGTGGCCGCAGATGAGGCAGACGCTCACGGGCTCGTCGGCGATGTCTTCGCCTTGGAGCGCCCGCTCGCGCGCCTGCTCGTACATCCACTTGTGGTCCATCTCGGCCTTGAGTGCGAACCTGATGCTGCGCTTGGCCTGCGCATTCTCCTGCGTGACCGCGATCTCCCGATACGCCGGGTACATCTCGTCGACCTCGAACGACTCGCCGTCGAACGCCGTCTTCAGGTTGTCGGCCGTGCTCGCGATGCCGCCCATCACGCGCAGGTGGTTGCGGGCGTGCCGCGTCTCGGCGAACGAGATGGCGCGGAACAACTTCGCGATCTGCGCAAGACCTTCGTCCTCGGCCTGCTCGGCGAAGACGAGGTACTTCTCCGCCGCCTGGCTCTCGCCAGCGAACGCCGCCGCCAGGCTCTGGCGGGTCATCTCCTTGAGGTCCTCCGCTTTGGGGAGGCGCTTCTCGGTCTCGGCGTCCATCAGAACTCCCTGAAGTACGAGCCGTCCGTGTAGCACTGCGAGCAGTAGCCGGGCCGCTTGCCGATCACCGTGTGGCCGCAGACGGGGCACACGTAGACCACGCTCTCGTCGAAGTCCTTCTTGCCCTCGACGCCTCTGAGCGTGCTGTCGTAGATGTCCTGATGGTCCATCTCCGCCTTGAGGGCGAAGCGGATGGTCAGCTGCGCCGAGTCGTTGCCCTGCAGCTTGGCGACCGCCGCGTAGGCCGGGTACATCTCATCGATCTCGAAGGTCTCCCCGCCCCAGGCAGCCTTGAGATTCTGCGCCGTCGTGCCGATCTGGCCGAGCACGCTGAGGTGGTTGCGGGCGTGCGTGCTCTCGGCGTAGGCGACCGCCTCGAAGAGCCGCGCCACGTTCGGGTAGCCCTCTTCGCGGGCGACGGCGGCAAAGGCGAGGTACTTCTGCGACGCCTGACTCTCGCCGGCGAGCGCCGCCTCGATGTTGCCCCGCGTCATCGCGCCGAGCTCCTCGGGCGGCGGGGGCGTGTTGAGGTAGGGGGCTTCCATCGTGCTGTGCTCCTCCTTTCGAGGGGGCGCGGCCGTCAGCGCGCGACGGACCCGGCCCCGCCGTCGTCGTGCACGCGGGTGCGGGCACCCATCGTAGCAGCGGTCTTACGGTCGACCAGGCGGCGATGCGCCGGCGGCCTCAGGCTTCGCGGCCGTGCGACGGCAGCGCGGGGATCAGGCGGTGCAGGACCTCGTGGAGCCGGTGCGGGCTGGCGTGGTCGAACAGCGCGTAGTAGACCCCTGGCGTCGACTCGCTGCGCGTCAGTTGCGCGAGGTCCACCAGCACCCCGGCGTCGGCCAACTCGCGAGCCTGCTCACGGTCGATGGCGAGCAGGGCGGATGTCGCCGGGTAGGCGGCGTCGCCGCAGAGCTCGGCGATGTCCGCGGCCAGACTCCAGAGGGAGAGGGCGATCGGTACGCCCCCGGCCTGGCTGAGGACCAGGCGCACGCCCGGAGCGACCTCGTCACTGAAGTCGAAGTGGCGGCGCTCCTGCCCGCGGGCCACGTCGACCGCCCGCTGCACGAGACGCAGCTTGTCCTGGAATCTGACGGGGACGTGACGCGCCATCGATCCCTCCTCGCCTTCGCCGCCGCCGTGCGGAGCCCGAGGGGGCTCGCCCGCCGCGTGCGGCCGCAACCTTCCCGCCCCGACGGGCGGGCAAACGGCGCGGCCGCACGGACAAGTGCAGGCAGGCCGCCTGCCGGCCTGGCCGGCCCCGCCGAGCGAAGACCCCGGACAGGTGCCACCCTCAGGTCGGCAGCACAGGAAACGCGTACGTGCGGATCTCGATGTCGCGCCGGCCGAGCGGTCCGTCGCAGCCGCCGAGATGATCGACGTGGGTGACCACCAGGCGGGCGGGCCGCCCCGAGGCGGCGGTCACGCCGTCGAATGCGCGCTCGATCTGTCGTTGCGCCAACTCCCGCCCCAAGGGTGTCGCCGGGTAGAGGAACGCTGTCGGGAAATCCCCCGTGGCCCCCTCCCGACGTTGCTTGTCGATCTTGACGGCGAGGAGAGCCCAGCCACGGCTGTCGGCCGCCGCCCAAGCCCGCTCTACGGCGGCGACCGCGCCGGCGCCGTCATCGGCCGCCCCCAGGATGAGCGTCTCCGGCAGGCGCACCCCTTTGGGCAGCCCCGAGCCGAGGGCTTCCGGCGTGGCGAGCTCCTTGCTCGCGGCTATTCCATGGACGGCGCTGTCGACGAGCGTCACACCGGCCTCATCGAGCGCCGCGAGCACGTCAGGGTCGGCCTCGGGGGCGATTCGGCAGGAGTAGAAGACGATCAGATCGGGTGTCCCCTCCCAAGCGCCCGCGAAGAGCACGGGAGCGCCTTGCCTGTGCGCGATCGTCGCGAGGCCCGGCGCGTCGATGACGGCGATATCGGCGACGGGAGCACCCGCCTCCTCGAGTTGTCGCCGGAACTCGGCCGTGAGCCCAGCGATGTCGGCCGTCTCCCACTGCCGGAACATCTCCTCGTCGAGCACACAGAGCGCGACGCGACGCGGCAGGCTTCCGTGCTGGAGGCGATAGCGCGCAAGCACAGCCGCGACCAGCCGTGGCGTAATGCGCTCCGGGACGGCCGCGAGCTCCGGGGACCGGTCGAGCAGCAGGTCGTCGAACCAGGCGCCGACGAGACCGGCGTTCACATCGACGATCACGAGATCGCCTTGACGGTCGAGTTTGTAGTCGATCTTGAGGAGCGACTTGACTTCGTGCGGGTAGGCGAAGCGCGGCCGCAGCACGCTCTCGTTCCTCATCCGCGCCGCGATGTCGGCGACCGCCCCGCTCGAGCTTCTGCATGCGGACGCGTTCAGGCGGCCGACGAGACGCTCGTACACCCACGCGTTGGCGACCGCAGTCGCGGCCGCGGCGGGCTCCGAGAGAGCGACACGCGGCACGCCGGCGTCCCCTGCGTCCACGCAGGCCGGGCCATGGACGCCCCGGGCCGCCGCCCAAGGCGCAAAGGTCATCGTGGCCCGTCCCGCCGTCTTGTGCTGGGCGTTCAGCAGCCAGGTGAGTACCGCGGCAAGGTCGGCGTTCATGCGCGTGAGGCGAGCGGCGCGCTCGAGCACCCTGCGCAGCGTCGCGGCCATGTCGCCGAGCCCGTCGGCCGCCAGAGCGGCGGCGTAGTCGTCGAGCGTGCCGCTGTTCGTGGCGAGGACCGCGGCGACCGTCTCGACGTCAGGCGCTTCGACAAGCTCACGAAGACAGGGCAGGCGCGGCACCTTCGCGCTGCCCACAGCCAGCGTCTCGACTCCGCGCAACGCCGGATAGTCGAGCGGCACCACGAGCGCGTTATCGTTCATCAGCCCTGAGTATGGCTTGCCCTCCGGATTCTCAATCGCCGCGCGGTCGGGCGGCGTGCCTGCGACGGGCGGGCACTGGGCCAGGGCGTTGGGGCGGAGCTCAGCCGGCCCCGCCGCCGCCCCCGCCACCTCCGCCGCCTCCGCCGCCGGAGAACCCGCCGCCTCCGCCGCTGCCGCTCGAGGCGGTCCCGGCGGCGACGGCCCCCGACAGACCCGAGCTCAGCGACGACAGCGGCGAGCTGCCGTGAGCCGCCGTCACGAGGAAGGCCGTGGAGCCGAGGCGGTCGTCCCGGAGCACCTCGGGAGCGACCAGCTTGAGGTCGTCGACGACCTGGTCGGCGATGCCGAAGACCACGGCCAGCACCAGGTAGTACCGCCAGAGCACGACGGAGTCCGGCGGCTTCTCACCCATGCGGCCGAAGTCCTTCATGTAGTTGCGGATGCCGCGGTACTTGGCGTAGAGCTCAGCCGCCTCGGGCGAGCGCCGTTTGACCGCGCGAGCGCCGAGCAGGATCCCCGCGCCGACCGCGGCGCCGACGGCGTAGCGCAGCTGCTCGGAGACGAGGACCGCCGCGACCGAGCCCCCGATCGACAGCCCGCCGAGCGCCAGTGTCCAGCCGTAGGCAGTAGTGCTGCTCTTCTCCAGCAGCCCGCGGGCGCCGGCCTCTCTCGTCACCGCGGCACGCCACCCGGCCCACGCCACGGCGAACTCGCTGCGATTCTTCTTGGCGAGATCCTTCATCTCCTCGACGTCCAGCGTGTCGCCGTCCGCCAGCACGCCGAAGAGGACCTTGAGCAGCTGCGCCTCGAAGCCGGATGCCTCGGCCCGGCGCTCGGCGCGCAGTCGCAGCAGATAGCCCGTCTCCTGGCGCGTGCCGAAGAGGCTGCGCTTCTCCGAGGTCGTCCGCTCGAGCTCGACGACGCCGCGGTCGATCAGGTCCATCAGGGTCGCGACCGCGTCTTCGTCCTTCACCGCGCCCATACGCCAGAGAGAGCCGACGAGGGCCGGCGGCAGGGCCGGCTCGGGGAGTTCGCGGTAGTACTCGCCGGCGAAGCTCGGCCGGTGCTCGCGCCCGTACCGGCGGTACGTCCAGATGAAGACGACGAGCGCGGCCAGCGGCACGCCGACACCGATCAGGAGGCCCGCCGCCCGCCGCAGCCACAGGGTGCGTCGCTCGGCGTTGGCCTCGTCGGCCCACTGCTGCTCCTCAGCGAGGACCTCGTCGACGCGAGCTCCCGCCGTCGCAGGTGCATCGGGGAGCGCCTCGCGCGAGAAGAGGACCCGGGCCTCGACGAAGCGCAGCGGCGGGAGGTCCTCGACCGTCAGGCTGACCGACCCGTCGGGCTCCCGCGTCACGACACCGTTGAGCGGGCCGTGACCCCAGGCGCGGACCTCGTCTTGCTCGACGCCCGAGGGTAGCGCGATGCGGATGTCCGCCCGGCCGACGCCGTGGTCCCACGCGCCGCCGATGAACTTCCAGTACAGCTCGGCGGTGTCGTCCCACTTGGTCGCGGCGTCGCGGACGACGTACTCGATCGTGATCGGCACGAGCGCGTCGGCCTGCCGGAAGTAGACCTCGAGGCGCACGCCGGCGCCGCCCTCGCCGGCCGCCCACCAGGTCTGCGGCGGGCGGCTCCCGGGGTCGTCGGTGCGTGCGTACTCACCCTCGGGACCGCTCACGCGACGCACCTCGATGCCCGACGAGCCGGTCCCCTCGAGGTCCCAGTAGACGAAGCTGAAGTCGCCGTCGAAGTCGAAGGTGCGGGTCTCGCGCACGATCATGTCTCCGTCGGGGCGCACCGTCGCCTCGATGGCGACCTCCGGCATGGTGTACGACTTCGCCGAGGCCGTCGCCGGCAGGCCGAACGAGACCAGGGCGACTGCGGCAGCAACGACCGCGATGAAGAGGGTGCGCGGGCGGATCCGCGGGCGGTGACCGCGTGGCCGGGGCGCAGCGGGCGGCAGCCAGATCGTCCGATCGGGTCCGATGGCCGGGGACCCGATCGGCCTCGCCGGCATCACGACTCCCTCCCGTTCGGGCCAGTCACGCCGCCGATCGTCTGAGCGCCGGCGGCGAGCCCGAGGCGCGCCAGCTCGGCCGCGGCCAGCCCGCCATCGTCGCCGGCCTCCAGCGCGGCCCAAGGGTCGGGCTCGACGGCGCGCAACCGGTCGTACGGGAGCGAGACGACCGCCCGCAGGGCGAGTACGTGCCGCAGGGCGGGCGTCGCACCGCCGCTACGTAGAGCCTCGCGTACCGCGGCGACATCGCCGCGCCACGCGAGGCGCATCGGCAGGTAAAGCGGAACGAGGACCAGGGTCGGGAGCAGGCCGACGGCGATCGCGACCAGCAGGCTCATCTCGCCGATCGCGTCGGTGCTCGCCCGGCCGCTCGCCTCGACCTCGGTGCCGGCCGTGACCACGCGCTCGGCGACGGTACCGATGTCGTCACCGACGAACGGGATCGCCGAGAGGGCCTCGAAGCCCTCGCCGGTGGCCCGCAGCGTAGCCCCCACGCGGACCACCTGGTCGGCCAGGTCGACCTGCTGGGCGATATCGCGACCGATCGCGATGCCCAGCGCCGCCCAGGCGACGACGTAGACGATGATGACGATGTCGAGGACGCGCACCGCGCGCGCGCTCGGGAACTGCCACCCCATGCGGCCCATCGCTCCTCCCGGGTCTCGGCGCCTCCGGCGCCGCCGTGTCGCAGAGCCCTCGGCGGCGTGCCTCCGGGTACTTTAGCAGCACGCCGCGCGACCTTCCGACCAGACCTTCGCGTATGCTTCGGGCGTGGCCCGCTCCGACTCTTCAAGCGTGACTCCCGCGGCCCCGCGCCCACTCCGCATGCCGGCCGAGTGGGAGCGGCACGCGGCCTGCTGGATGGCCTGGCCTTGTCGCGAGGAGAACTGGGCGGACATCGAGGCGGCGCGCGCGACGTACGTCGCCGTCGCGCGCCGCATCGCCGACTTCGAGCCCGTGCGGATGATCGCCCGGCCGGAGCACGCCGAGCACGCCGGCCGCGCTCTCGGGCCGGGTATCGAGGTCGTTCCGCTGCCGACCGACGACAGCTGGACGCGGGACACGGCCCCGACCTTCGTCATCGATGCCGAAGGCACGCTCGCCGGGGTCTGCTGGCGCTTCAACGCCTATGGCGGCATCTACGCGCACTATGAGGACACCGCCGCCCTGGCGCGCCGGGTGTGCGCCCTGCTCGGCGTCCCCGCCGTCGACGCGCCCATCGTCCTCGAGGGCGGCGCCGTGCACACCGACGGCGAGGGCACACTGCTGGCGACCACGGAGGTCATCCTCGACCCGCGTCGCAACCCGGGCCTGACGCGCGCCGAAGCCGAGGCCATCCTCTGCGATCATCTCGGCGGCGAGCGCGTCATCTGGCTGACCGGGGCGCTCGACCACGACAACACCAACGGACACGTCGACAACCTCGCCTGCTTCGCCGCGCCGGGCGTCGTCCTCGCGCTGAGCGAGAACGACCCCACCGACACCCAGTACGACGCGCTGCGGGAGAACCTCCGCCGTCTCCGCGACGAACGCGACGCCCGCGGCCGTCCGCTGCGCGTGATCGAGGTCCCGCAGCCCCGCCTGCGCACGCGCGACGGCGTCCGCTACTCGCCGTCGTACCTCAACTTCTACCTCGCGAACGGCGCCGTCGTCATGCCGCTCTTCGACGACCCCGGGGATGCGCAGGCGCGGGACACCCTGGCCCACGCCTTCCCGGGCCGCGCGGTCGTCGGCGTCCCCGGGTGGACCCTCGCCCGCTCCGACGGCGGCGTCCACTGCATCACGCAGCAGCAGCCAGCCCCGACGTCTCCCGACGCCGGAGTCACCGACCCCGGCTGAGCCGGTCGTGACGCCGCGCGACAGCGTTCGCGTCGGCTTCACGGCAGCGGACGGGTATGAACCGCTCGACAGGTCAGCCGGCTCGGGCCGCGCCCGCGGCCCGCCACGTCCTTGGAGGGAGACCGTGGCGCACGAACTCCGCACGGAACCGATCGACGTCGCCTACCCCGCCGTCGATCCCGTCACCCTGGTCCTCACGCTGAAGGCGCCCGGGGACGTCACCGCACAGCCCGGCACGGGTGAGCAGCTCCTGGCCGGCGCCCTCGAGTGCGACGCGCCGGAGTGCGCGCCGGCCGTCGAGGTGCAGGGCGGCGAGGTCCGCTTCACGCATCCGGAGGGCTGGCGCATCGACGGCCTGCTGGGCCGCGACCGGGTGAACCGGCTCAGCCTCGAGCTCGGCACGGCGAAGCCGTACGCCCTCCACGTCAAGGGCGGTATCGGCCACGCCTCGTACGAGCTCGGCGGGCTGCCGATCACCGAGCTGCTGGTACAGGCCGGGGCGGCCGAGTCCACGATCGGCTTCGCGCGGCCGGTCCTCACGCCCATGTCGACCCTGCGGGTGCTGACCGGGGCCGGCTCGCTGCGCCTCGAGGGACTCCTCAACGCCAGCGCCGAGCGCTTCGAGATCAAGGGCGCCGCCGGCAGCGCCCGCCTGCACTTCACCGGCGACACGCTCAACCGTGACGCCAGAGCGGAGGTCACGGCGGCGCTCGGTTCGTGCGCGATCCTCATCAGCTCGGGCGTGCCGGCGCGGGTCAAGGTGAGCGGTGCCATCGCGCAGATGACGATCGGCCCCGGCTTCGTGCGCAAGGACACCGGGGCGACCTTCTGGGGCGGCGAGTACGCGACGCCCGAGTACGAAGCGGGCGCCCGCCCCAGCCTCGAGATCGACGTGACGACGGCGCTCGGCATGCTGAGCATCGAGACGGTCTGACGGAGGCGGCGTGCGACCCACTCACGCAGCGCCACGCCCATGGCCGGCCGAGCCCAGGGCATCTCACCTGGAGGCCGTGCCCCCGGTGTCGGCGTGAGGATCGCCTTCTACGGCGACAGCCTGACCGAGGGCTGGCCCGGGGCCGGTTTCATGCCCCTGCTGGAGCGGCGCCTGCCGCGGCACACCCTGCTCAACCGCGGCAGGGCGGGTGACACGACCGTCGACCTCCTCGCTCGCTTGCGCCGCGACGGCGTCGATCGCGCCGACCTCGCCGTCGTCTGGATCGGCACCAACGACGCCTTCAGCGCCGCCACCGGGGACTGGCTGCCCGAGGACGGCGACTGGCTGCTCGCCGGCGGTCCGCCGCCCGACGGGGGCGTCGTCTCTGCCGCCGCGGCCCATGCGCTCGGCCTCGTGCTCGATCTGGTGGGGCCCAGTGCGCCAAGGCTGCTGCTCCTGCCCCCGGTGGCCCCGGACGGCGATCTCGGCGAGCCGTTCACGACGCGGCTCGACGGGCTCGCGCAGGTCGTCGAGAGGGCGGCTGGGAGCCGGCCGCAGGCGCGCTTCGTCGACCTGCGGGCGGCTTTCGCCGGCGGCGGCAGACCCTTCACCACCGACGGCGTGCACCTCAACGAGGCCGGAGCCGCCGTCGTCGCCGAGGCCCTCGCCGCCGCCATCGGCCGGGAAGAGGGGTGTGCAGCCACGTGAGCCGCCACGCACGGCCATCGCCGTCCTCGCTGCGAGGATCCGGCTCGGCGCGACCCGGTGCTCCCGCTCGAGCCGGTGCACGTCATCGAGGAGCACTCTGAGGCGCCCGGGCGCGAGCCGAGCGCGAGTCACGGGCCCGCTGGACAGCCCCGCGACGGGCCGGGCCTCAGCGCCCGTGGGGCGATCCGGGGCCTGGCGGGCAGGGCACCTCAGCGGCCCGCGCCCGCCCGGGCGAGTGCCCGGCCGACGAGCAGGGCGAGCACCCCGACCGGGACTGTGAGCGCGCCGCTCGCCACGGAGAGCGGCCCCGCCGCCGATACCCCGAGCGCGTGGAGAGCGAAGGCGACGATCGAGCTCGCGCCGCTGGCCAGCAAAGCCCAGGCGAGCAGCCTCCGGGCACCTCGCTGCGCGAGCAATGGCCAGGCGAGCAGGATCGCGCCCGTCCCCCAGATCGCGTAGGCCAGCAGGTCGAAGGTGATGACCGCGCCGTGGTCGTTGCCGAAGTACCACGCTGCCGCCGCCGGCAGGTCGCGGTCGAGCAGCCAGGCGAACACGGTGTACTGGGACGCGTAGGCGGCAGCCGAGAGCGGCGCGTAGGCGGCGACGAGCAGAGCGCCCGTCACGGCGTACGGCCGCGCCACAGGGCCGCCGCGATCGGCGGCCACGGCGATCAACGCCATGAGCGGCACCATGGTGGCGGGGACCAGCGAGGCGAAGAAGAAGCCCAGCCGGTACACGGTGTCCTCGCGAGCGAGAGCGGCGAGGCGCGCCGCGACTGTGTCGCCCTCGGGCGCGCCCAGCGCGCTCAGCACCGTCATCAATACGAGCACGACGAGGAAGGCGACGGACGCCGGCACGAGCAGCCGGCCGAGACTCCTCTCCGCCTCACGCACCTCGTTCATGGACCCTCCCCCGGACGTCCCTCGCCCGCGGACCCCGTTCGGGTCACGGGCACCCCGTTCGTGCACTCGCGCATCGCGACGTCATCGAGACGGGACCACGCACGCGCTACGCGAAGTCGCGCAGGTCGACGTCGGCGCCGGGCTCCAGCTCGATCTCGCCGCGCGCCACCCGGACGATCACCTCGGCGACGCGGGCGGGGTCCATCCCCTTGAAGTCGTTCATGCGCGTCGCCGTCACGGCCGGGTGCACATTGTACAGGCGCACCTCGGGATGCTCCTTGGCCAGCGCCTTGGTGAAGCCGCGAAGCCCCCACTTGCTGGCGCCGTACGGGGCGAGAGTCGCCGAGCCGTGCAGCGACGCCGTGCTGACGACCTCGATCACGGCGTCGCGCACGTGGGGCAGGAGGAGCCGGGTGAGCATCAGCGTGCCGAGCAGGTTGACCCGTACCTGGGCCTCGATCTCGTCGAGCTCCTGCTCGACGAAGCGGCGCCAGACGACGATGCCGGCGTTGTTCACGAGTATGTCGATCCCCTCGAAGCGCTCGAGGACGGCGGCCGCGAAGGCGCGGACGCTGCCCTCGTCGCCCAGGTCGAGCGGCGCGGTCACGACCTCGGCCGCGCCGAGCTCGCCGCACCGCTCGGCCACCGCACGGGCCTCCCCTTCGTGCTCGTGGTACGAGAGCACGAGGCGGGCGCCCTCGGCCGCGAAGCCGCAGGCAGTCTCGCGGCCGATGCCGAGGCTCGCTCCGGTGACGACCACCACCTTGTCCCGCAGGTCGATGCTCACGCCGACCCCATCCCTCGGGTCACCCTCGCACCCTCGTGCGGTCACAGACGCACGGCCGGCCGGCCGGCCCCGCACCGGCGGCTCGACTCGGCCGGGGCCACGCTCTCGACGTCGGCCGCACGATGACCGTCACCGGCCCAGCTCGAAGCGCAGGGCCGCCTCGAGGTCGGGGAAGAGCCAGTGGAAGCCGGCCTCCGTGAGGCGGGCCGGCCTGACGCGCTGGCTCGTGAGCAGCAGCTCGCGACCCATGTCGCCGAGACCGCGCTCGAGCAGCCCCGGCGGCGCCGCGAACGGCGCCGGCCGCCGCACCACCTTGGCCAGGGTGCGCGTGAAGTCGCGGTTGGTGACCGGCTTGGGTGCGGTCACGTTCACGGGCCCCGAGAGCCCCTCGTCGTGGAGCGCCAGCAGCGCCGCGCCGAGGAGGTCGTCGATGGCGATCCAGCTCATCCACTGCTCGCCGTCGCCGAGGCGCGTACCCAGCGCCGCCTTGAAGGGCCACGCCATCAGCGGCAGCATCCCGCCGGCGCCGCCCCAGACGAGGCCGAAGCGCAGCGAGACCGTCCGGATACCCGCCGTGTGCGCCGGCTCGAGGGCGTCCTCCCAGACCCGGCAGACCTCGGGGAGGAACCCTTGGCCGGCGGGGCTCTCCTCGGTCAGCTCCTCGGCGCCGCGACTGCCGTAGAACCCGACGGCGGAGGCCGAGACGACGACGCGCGGCGGCCGCGTCAGCCCAGCCGCCGCGGTCGCGACGAGACCCGTGGTCTGGCGGCGACTCTCGAGGATGTCCCGCCGGCGCGCCGGCGTCCACAACGCCGCGAGCGACGTGCCGGCCAGGTTCACGAGAGCGTCCACACCCTCGAGTGCGGCCTGATCGACGGTGCCCGACGCCGGGTCCCAGTGCACCCATCCCGGCCCGGCGTCCCGCCGCCGCGTCAGGCGCACGACCTCGTGACCTCCGGTGGTGAGGAAGGCGGCGAGGTGCGACCCGACGAAGCCGCTCGCCCCGGCGATCGCGACCCGCAGACGCGGCCGGTCGGCGAAGGCGAGGTGACGCTCGAGATCGTCCCGCGTCCGCTCGTGCCGGAAGGCGAACAGCCGCTCGAGCCGCCGCTGCGCGGCGCCCGCCCCCGCCCGAGTCGCCGCCGGCGGACCCGGAAGCTCGTACTCGACCGAGTCGTGCAGCGTGCTCTGCCGCTCACCGTCCGGCTCGAACGCGTGCCGGTGACGCCAGAGGGCGAAGGGTCCCTTCTCCTGCACGTCCACGAACTGGCGCGCGCGGACGTGCTCGCGGTGCACGGCGACCCAGCGCACGTGCGCCGGCCCGACGGCGACCTCCATCACCAGCCGGTCACCGTCCTCGATCGTCCCGCTGCGCTCGACCACGCGCAAGCGCTGCCAGGGGGGTGCGAGGCGCTCGAAGGCGCCCGGGCTCGCGTGCCACGCATACAGCTCGTCGGCCGATACCGGCATCGTGCTGCGACGCTCGTAGATGGGCACCTCGGCCACCCCCTCGCCACGGACCGCCGGGCAGCTCCACGCGACCGGGCGGGAGCTCGCGGCATCGGACGGCTGCCTTCTACCCGGGTGCGCGGGCGTGGAACCGCATCGGGCCTCCCCGCGCAGGACCGTGCAGGGCCTGCCGGCGGCATGCCGCCGGCACCCGCGCGCGGAGGATCGCGGAGAGCCCGCCGATGCAGGACCGCGTGACATAATCCGACTACGCAGCGGCCGCGCCCGCGAGGCGCACCGCGACATCGCCCCGGGAGGTCACATGAGCGCTCCAGCGTCTGCCAAACCCCAGGCCGGCACCCTCACCCCCGAGCAGCTCGATCTCGTGCTGCGCCACGTGCCCGTCGACGTCTCGTTCGCCGACGAGCATGGCACCCTGCTCTACTGGCACGGCGGCATCTTCGCCGACTGCGACGCGGCGTTCGTCGGACGGCACATGAACGACTGCCACGCGCCGAAGTCGCGCGCCACGATCGACCGGATGGAGGCGGCCTTCCGCGACGGCAGCCGCGACGAGGCCGTCTTCTGGCACCCCGAGGACGACGGCCGGCTCTACCTGTACCGTTACTCGGCGGTCAGGGACGCGGACGGCGCTTATCGCGGCCTGCTCGAGACGGTGCAGGACATCACCGACGTCGTCGGCCTCGAGGGCGAGCGCCTCGAACTCGACTGGTGAGGAGGGGACACGATGACTGACCGCGACGCGGGCTGGGATCTGCCGTTCACACGCGAGGAGTATGCGGAGCGCCTTCGACGCACGCGCGAGGACATGGCGCGTAAGGGTGTCGAGCTGCTGTACGTCACCTCGCCGCCCAACCTCTACTACCTGCTGGGGCACCAGTCGGTCTGGTGGGACGGCCGCAACGTGACCGGGCTGGCCGTCCCCCTCGACGCCGCCATCCAGCCGATCATGTTCGACACCTGGGACCACGCCCCCGGCTGGTCGCCGGTGGTCGAGGACGGCGTCACCTACGGCGAAGAGGGCTTCTACTACCCGGAGGGCCCCGGGGTCGTGGCGGCCACGCTCCGCGACAGGGGGCTGCTCAAGGGGCGCGTGGGGCTCGAGTACTGGAGCTGGGCGCCGGGCGGGCCGGCCCTGCAGGAGCTGGCCGGCCGGCTGGCCGGCGCCGGCGCCGCCGAGGTCGTCGACGGTTCGTGGATCGTCGACCACGCGCGCCTCGTCAAGTCGTCGAAGGAGATCGAGTACACGCGCAAGGCGCTCGCGATCGCCGACGCCGCCTACGAGGTCCTCGCCGCCACGCTCGCACCCGGGATGACGGAGAAGGAGATCATGGGTCTCCTCTACTACGAGTGCGCCAAACGCGGCGGCGACGAGCCCGGCATCCGCATGATGGTGCGCACCGGGCCCAACACGTTCAACTTCCACCACCCCGCGACCGAGCGGCGCATCGAGCAGGGCGAGCTGTTGATGATCGACATGTCGGCGGCCTACCACCACTACCACGGCAACACGGCGCGTGCGCTCTCGCTGGGCGAGAACCCGTTCTGGGCGGAGAAGCTGGCCAAGCTCGCCGCGGCGCGCGACGAGACCGTGGCCATGCTGCGGCCGGGCGACCCGACGCAGAGGCTCCAGGAGCTGATGGATGCGGCCGTCGACGCCGGCGGCGGCCTGCGCGACTACGTCTGGTGGGTCGGCGGCTACGTCCTCGGCGCGACGATGCCGCCAGACTGGGTCGGCCACGTCTACCTGAGCGACGAGGAGGGCTTCGAGAAGGGCGTCTTCGACCCCGGCTTCGTCGCCAACTGGGAGGTCCAGATCTGGGATATCCCGCGCAAGGAGGGTGTCGGGGTCATCGACACGATGATCGCGACCGAGACCGGGGTCGAGATCCCGGCCCGGTTCCCGGCGACGCTGACGGTGGTCTGATGGCGGGGGACGAGGTCGATCGTGCGGCAGACGGTAGCCCCGGGAGGCGCGGCGCCGACGTGCATCCGCCCCGCGCCGGCGGCACGCCGCCGGCGGCGCTGAACGCCTTGCAGGAGCGCGTCGTCGCGGCCGTGCACGAAGGGCGCGACGAGCTGGTCGCGCTGGCGCGCGAGCTCGTCGCGCTCGACACCACGGCCCGCGAGGCCGGCGACCCGCCGCGCGACGAGGAGCGCCTGCAGCGCCTGCTCGAGGCCCGTCTGCGGGCGATCGGCGCCGAGACCGACCTCTGGGAGCCCGAGAGCACCGGGAGCGGCAACCGGCACGTGCCGGATGGGCTGACGTTCGAGGGGCGGCCGCAGCTCGCGGCCCGCCTCGCGGGCCGGGGTGGCGGCCGCAGCCTGCTCCTCAACGGGCACATCGACGCGGTCTCGGCCGAGCCGACTGAGCTGTGGTCGAGCGACCCCTTCGCCGCCGAGGTCCGTGACGGACGCATCTACGGGCGCGGCATCGCCGACATGAAGGGCGGGCTCGCCGGCATGCTCTTCGCTCTCGAGGTCATGCGTCGACTCGACGTGCGTCTCGCCGGCGACGTCGTCTACTGCACCGTGACCGACGAGGAGTCCTCGGGAGCCGGCGGCTGGGCGGCAGTGAAGCGCGGCGTCAGGGCGGACGCCGGGGTAGTCGCCGAGCCGACCGACTTCGACGTCTGGGTCGCCTGCCGTGGGTCGCTCACGCCGACGATCACCGTCGAGGGCCGCCCCGGCCACGCCGAGATGCGCCAGCCGCACTGGCGGGCGGGCGGGGCCGTGAACGCGATCGAGAAGATGAAGCTCGTGCTCGACGCGATCGACCGGCTGCGCGAGGAGTGGCGCGGTCGCCCCGACATGCAGCACCCGTACGTGAGCGCCGGCGACATCGTGCCGACGGTCATCGCCGGCGGCGAGTGGGAGGTCACCTACCCGGCGAGCTGCCGCCTCACCTGTGAGGTCGTCTATCCGCCGGGTCAGGTCGGTGACGACGGCACGGCGCGCCACCTCGAGCGTGAGATCACGGAGGCGATCGAGAACGCCGTCCGCGTCGACCCCTGGCTGCGCGAGCACCCGCTGCGCTGGTTCTGGGACTGCGATGTCGTGCCGGCCGAGGTCGACCCCGGGCACCCCGTCGTCGCGACGGCGCTGGCGGCCGGCGCGGCCGTCGGCCGCGCCGGCCGCATCACCGGCTTCGACAGCTGGCACGACGGCGCGACGTTCACCAACTTCGGCGCCACGCCGAGCGTCTGCTTCGGCCCCGGTCCCGCCGACACGCTGCACACCATCGACGAGTGGGCGGGCATCGACGACCTCGTCGACTTCGCCGCCGCGACGGCCCTCCTCACGATGCGCTGGTGCGGCGTCGCGGGGTGACGGGACGCAGATGTGACTGAGGGGGCGGGCGGCTCGCCGCGCCGCCCGCCCCCTCCTCCCCAAACGTCAGGCGGTCGTCGCCCCACGCCGGCGGCGTGCCTGCTTCGCGTCCTCGATCACCCACGAGATCACGCTGATCGCGGCGATGGCCCCGGGGATCGCGTACCAGACCAGCCAGTGCGGCCAGTCGAACAGCCAGTCGCACACGGCGACCACGAGGACGATTCAGACGACCACGCCGACGACCCGTCCGATCCAGGTTCTCACGCCACCCTCCTTCGCTCCGCCCAGACTCCGGAGCGAGACTACACCCGCGCGCGCCGCCGCGACCCGGTCGCCGTAGCGTCCAAGCGTGCTCCGGCTGGGCGGCTTCTCCGGCGACCCGCCCGGGTCCCACTCGCGGAGCCGGCCCCGCAGGCCCCTGGAGTCGCCGTGTAGACTCGGGCAATGGACGACGGTCCCTCGCGCTTCAGCCTGCGCGGCGCCCGCCTCGGTGTGCTGCGCCTGCCCGACTTCCGCAACCTGTTCGCCGCCCAGACCGTCTCCGTCATCGGCGACGGCATCACCCCCGTCGCGCTGACCTTCGCGGTGCTCGAGCTGACCAGATCGGGGACCGACCTCGGCCTGGTCCTCGCCGCCCAGAGCCTGCCGCTGGCACTCCTCTCGCTGGTCGGCGGCGTCTGGGCCGACCGGCTCCGCCGTGAGCGCGTCATGATCGCCAGCGACCTCGTCCGGGCGGCCGTCCAGCTCACGGCGGCGGCCCTCCTCGTGTCGGGCACTGCCCGTATCTGGCAGCTCGCCCTGCTCGCCGCCTGCCACGGCTCGGCCGAGGCCTTCTTCCGCCCGGCCGCGGGAGGTCTCATGCCGCAGATCGTGCCGGCGCCCAAGCTCCAGCCGGCCAACGCGTTGATGGGCATGAGCGACAACTTCGGGTGGTTCGTCGGGCCGATGTTCGCCGGCCTCCTGGTCGCCGCGGTCGGCACCGGCGGGGCGATCGCCGTCGACGGCGTGACCTTCCTCGTCAGCGCGGCGTTCCTCACCCGCCTCGCCGTACCGGCCCTCGTGCGCAGCCGGGCGCCCGAGCGGTTCGCCAAGGAGCTCCACGACGGATGGCGCGAGGTGCGCTCGCGCACCTGGCTCTCGGTGATGCTGTTGCGGGCGATGCTCGTGCTCTGTCTCGTCATCGCCCCCTTCCAGGTGCTCGGGCCCATCGCCCTGCGTGACCAGGGCTACAGCCCGCTGGCCTGGGGCATCGTCTCGGGGGTCTTGAGCGGCGGCATGCTGCTCGGGGCGGGCGTCGCCCTCCGCTACCGTCCGCGACGGCCCATGGTGACGGTGACGCTCACCGGCAGCCTCGCCGTGTTCGCGCCGCTGACGCTGGCCCTCGGCGGCGGCCCGCTGGCCCTCGCCGTGGTCCAGGGCCTGCGCGGCATCGGCGTCGGCGTCCTCGTCGCCGTGTGGAACACGACGATCCAGTCCCAGGTCCCCCGCGAGGCACTCGGCCGCGTGACGGCCTGGGACTGGATGGCCTCACTCGCTCTCTGGCCGGCGGGCCTGGCGGTCGCCGGCCCCGCCAGCGAGATCCTCGGCGTGACGGCGGCGAGCTGGCTCTCGGCCGGCCTCGGCGTCATCGCCTCGCTCTGGGTACTCCTCGTGCGCGACGTCTGGCGCCTCCGGCCGGCAGTCGCCCTGCGCCCGGCCGATCACGAGCCGAGCTCGGCGGGGCCGCCCGGACGGGGCACAGCGCAGGTTTGACCGCCGCCGGCACGGGGCGCGCCGCCCGCACGGGGCGCGCCGCCGGCGCCGGACGCGGCGCCGGCCTGACGACCGCCGAGTGGCTCCCTCATCGTCCGCTCACGTGCGCGTGGGAGACTGACGGCGCCAGGAACGACCTGCACCTCCGGCAGTGACAGCGACTCCGCCAGGCTTCTCTGGACGCCGGCGGCCGCGACGAGCTCGTGAGGGACGCGCGCGACACTCCCCCGCCAGCCGCAGGCACCCCCTCGGCCCGCAGACCCGCGGCACATCCCTGCCGAGGCCCTGAAGTGAGAGTGCCCCCGACGACTCTCCCTGCGACCGGACGCTCCGCCGGGGACGCACCCCCGCGCCCTGGGCAACGGCGCAGCGGCCGCGCCCCGCGCGGTGTCACGGCTCAGGGCGCCGCCTGAGTCGAGTCCCCGCGTGGTTCAGTGCGCAGCGCGGCGGCCGCCGCCAGTGTAGGCCAGCACGTCCCCCGCGACGCCGAGCGCGAACCACAGGGTGCCGAAGCCCTCGAGGCCGTCGTACCAGTTGGCCGCCACCATGTAGCCGAGCGTCGTCCAGGGCAGCAGCAGGAAGCCGAGGAAGGGCCAGATGAAGGTGTCGTAGGCCCGCCCCAGCCAGTCGCTGAAGATCCAGATGACGAACAAGGCGAAGCGCGGCCCTATCAGGCCCAGCGCCAGAAGCGCACAGCACGGCATCGAGTACCTCCCGGGACGATCGGCGTCAGGTCGTCAACCTACCACGGCGTATGCATGAAGGCGTTGTCGCGACGGGACAAGGACGTCCGCAGGCCGGCAGCGAGCGCGGCGACCCGGCCGACGGCGGCTTCCGCCGGCCGCGGCGAGTCAGCCGGTGGCGGCCTCCGCCGGCCGGCCGGCGGAGCGCTCGGCCTGCCCGGGGAAGTGCAACGCCTTGTAGCCGACGCCGCGCACAGTACGGATCGCACCGGGGCGGCCGAGCTTGCGTCGTACCTGGGCGATGTGGACGTCCACCGTCCGCGTCCCCCCGGGGAACTCCATGCCCCACACGTCGGCGAGCAGCCGCTGTCGCGTCACGACCTGGCCGGCGCGCTCCGCCAGGTAGCGCAGCACCTCGAACTCCCGCGCGGTGAGCTCGACGTGGCGGCCTGCGACCACGACGTCGTGCTCGGCCACGTGGATCTCTACGTCCTGAAGGACGAGATCGCGCCAGGCCCGGCCGCAAGTCCTGCGCAACACGGCATCGACGCGCGCCACGACTTCGCGGGCGGTGAACGGCGACCGTACGTGGTCGTCCGCGCCCGCCTCCAGACCGGCCACGCGTTCGGCCTCGTCGTCGCCCGGGCTCACGACGATCACCGGCACGGTGGCCCGTGCCCTGATCGCGCGACAGACATCGACACCCGAGCCCTCGGTCAGGGCGAGAAGCACGAGGTCGTAGGGCCCACGCAGGGCCGCGGCGATGCCCTCGTCGGCCCCGCGCACGCGCTCGACCGAGAAGCCCTTCGCCCCCAGCGCCCGCGCCAGCGTCGTCGACGCGAGCGCGCCGTCCTCGACCAGCAACACGGCTCCGGCGTGCCCGGGAGCGCGCTCCCCTTCGGTTCGCCGGCTCCAGCGTCCGCGTCGTCCGGGAGCGACCATGGGACCACCTCCTCTCACGTGCACGCCTTCAGGACCGGTGTCGCCGGCGTCTCTCGACGTGTTCCTTCCGTAAGGACGACGAAAACCGTTGACGCCTCGGCAGGCTCGGCACGGAGGGCAGCGACGGTAATGAAGCCGGGGCCGCCCTGAGGCGGCCCCGGCTGTCCACTCGGCGGGCTCATACGGGCCGCACAGGAGGCCCGCTGACGGCCGGTGCTCGGTGGGGCCGCACCGACGTTCGAGACCGGCCCGGCGATCTGGGGGGTGACCGCCGCCGCCTTCTCATGCCCCCCGTTGTGGGGCGCCTCAACAGCTTGCCCGTTCGATATGAACGCGCCGTGAAGCGGCGTTGCGTTTGGTCGAGTGCGAGTTAAGCCGCCGCCGCCGGCCTGAGGCGCCGTCAGCCCTCGGCGTCGTCCTCGAACAGCGCGAGGTACTCGCCGTAGCCCTCGCGCTCGAGGTCTTCGCGCGGGATGAAGCGGAGGGCGGCGGAGTTCATGCAGTAGCGCTGTCCCGTCGGCGCGGGTCCGTCGCTGAAGACGTGGCCGAGATGCGAATCGGCGACGGCGCTGCGGACTTCGACCCGTGGGAGCACCAGCCTCCAGTCCCTCCGGGTGACGACGGCAGAGGGGTCGATCGGGCGGGTAAAGCTCGGCCATCCCGTCCCCGAGTCGTACTTGTCCTTCGAGCTGAACAACGGTCGACCGGAGACGACGTCGACGTACAGCCCGTCCCGATGCTCGTCCCAGTACTCGTTCTCGAACGCCGGCTCGGTGCTCTCGCGCTGCGTCACCTCGTACTGGCGCGGCGTGAGCCGGGCGCGGAGCTCGGTCTCGTCCTTGATGAAGGTGGTCGGCCCGGCGGGTCCTGCGCCGGCACGGGTCGAGGGTGCGTCGTCGATCACGGGTCACTCCTTGGTGGCACGGCAGGCCATGCATCCATGGTGCCCGGGTGCCCGCGGCGGTACGCATCCGGTGCCGCGGGCCGCAGCCGGCGGCGCCCCCCGACAAGGCGCCGACGGTCGATGACGAGGAGGCGTACGCCTGCCCCGAAGTGGCCTTACTCCGGCGGCGCCAGTGCCCGGGCGCTGAACGCCGCGAAGACGGCCTCGTCGTCCTCAGCCTCGAGGTAGCCGGCAAGCTCGTCGAGCACACCCGCGAGGTCGGGCTGCATCCCCGCCGCCTGATCGACCGTGAGGCCCGCCTGGCGAGCAGCCTCCTCGAGCAACGCGTAGCGGCGGTGCAGCGTGCGGGCCCTCTCGAGGAAGGCACCCCAAGCCGCCGCATACTCGGCACTGTACTCTTCGTCGTCGGCCGGCTCGGCCTCGCGGGGAACGTCGGTGTCATCGGCAGCGCCGGTCTCACCGGCGGCTTCGGCCTCATCGCTTGCTTCCGCCTCATCGGCGGCGCTGGTCAGATCCGCAACGCCGATCTCGTCGGCGGCGGCGTCATCCGCCGGAACGGCCTCGTCGGCATGTCGAGTCGCATCTGATGCTGCGACCACGTCGGCCGTCTCGGCCCGCGCGCCGACCTCCAGGCGTTCGTACTCGTCGGCCGAGGCCCGCCTGAACTCGTTCTCGGCACTGAGGAACTCCTGCATCGCTGCGCTGAGCCCGGCGGCGGCCTGTCCGACGGCCATCATCGCGGCGATCGGCTGCGGGACGTCGGCGGCCGCCGGCGGCTGCGCGCAGCGCGGGCAGCCGCCGGCCGCCTCGACGAGCCCCCCACAGCCTTCGCAACGCTTGAGCACGCCCGGCATCGGCATGCCGGCGAACGACGGCAGCACCGGGAGCCGGCGCACGACGAGCGTCCCCCCGGCGATGTCTCCGAGCCTCTGCCGCCGCCGCGTGACCATGACCACGAGCGCGCCCGGCATGCCGGCGAAGATGAGATCGAACGGCTTGAGCACGTTGCGGACGATCGCGCCCCGCCAGCCGCACGGGTTGCCGTCGGCGACGCCCACGACCTCGAGACCGAGGACGTACTTGCCCAGCGTGCGGCTCCAGAGCGCCTCGGCCAGCGTGCCGTAGACGATGAGCCCCCCTTGGGCGGCGAGCTGCAGCCTGAAACCGAAGTCCGTGGCCAGATAGTCGCTCAGCGCCGTCCAGTCGAGGACGCTCGGTGGGTCCGGCACCTCGGCGCCGGCTATGGTGAAGAGCGCGAACGCCGCCGCCGCTACGAGGAACGAGTCGATGAGGTAGGCGATGGCGCGCAGGATCACACCCTGCGGCAGCAGGTAGGGCCGTGCGAGTGTTCTGTCCTCTGTGCCCGCCATGAGTCCGTGCGCGCCCCGGGGCGCCGGCCCATCGTACCGCAGGCGCATGGCAGGGCGCTCACGCGCCCTGCCGGGTGGCGGCGAGCGGGCGAGCGCCACGGGTGGTGGCGGCCGGCCGGGCGCGACGGGCGCCGACGGCCGAGAGGTGAGGCGACCCGCGGCGGCTACCGAAGCGTCAGGCGCCCGACTCGCGCTCGAAGCGCTCGAGGAAGGCGCGATACTCGGCCTCGAGGACATCCTCGTGCGGGCCGAGGGGCCGCGCCGGTCCCACAGCCGACTCGCCGGCGGGCGCCGCCCACGAGCCGTCGGTCGGCGGGCGTTCGTCGGTCAGCGGCGGCGGCCCGTCGGTCGGAGAGCGTTCGTCGGCCGGCGGCGACGAGTCGTCGGTCCCGGGCGGCGGCCCGTCGGCGGGCGCCGCTGCGGAGGCGTCGGCGCCCGCGAGCGTCTCATCGTGGAGGGGCGCGGGTGCGCTGCCGGCACCCTGGCGGCCGGTCTCCGCCTCGACCGCGTCCCGCACGAGCTCGGAGGCCCACGGGTCGTCGAAGGCGTCTTGCAAGCGTGAGGCGCCGGCGTGCCCGAGTGCCACCAACTCGTCGGCCGCCGTCCGTCGCAGGTCCTCCGGGCCGCGACCGGCGAGCACGTCGTAGAGACCGTCGGCCTTGTCGTGGCCGTCCATCCGGTCGAGGGCGTCGAGGGCGCGCGAAGCCGCCGGCTCGAGACCCGTCAGAGCGACGTCGAGCAGGCGCTCGACGACCCGCGGCCCCGTATCGGCGAGCATGCTGATGACGTCGTCGACCAGAGGAGCCGTGAGCTCGGTCTCCGGCAGGTCGAGCAGCGCGACCAGCGCCTCGTCGTCGCTGTCGTCATCGAGAGTGTCGAGGAGGTCGTCTATCGCCTCCGCGGCGTACTCCTCATCCTCGAGGGTGGGGGCGTCCCGGTAGATGCCGACCAGCTCGGCGGCGAGCGCTCTGAGAGGGACGACGTCGTCCATGTGCCTCCCGCGTGACGCGACCGGCCGGCCGTGACGGCCGACGGCGCCATCGTACTGCAGGCAGCGGGGGCCGCGACAGGCGGCGGCGACAGACGACGGGGGTCGCGACCCGCCGCGGCGCTCACCGGCCCGGCGATCAGCCGGACGCGTCGGCCGCCCGGGCGGCGGCCAGCAGGCCCTCGATGTCGAGCGGGTCGACCGTCATGAGGACCTCGCCCTCGGCGCCGCGCGGCCACTCCGCCTCGGGCCGGTCCCAGTACAGCTCGATGCCGTTGCCGTCCGGGTCCCTCAGGTAGACCGCCTCGCTGACCGCGTGGTCGGCTCCCCCGTCGATCGGGTGCCCGTGCTCCCTCAAGCGCATCAGGGCACGCCCCAGAGCGACGCGGGTCGGGTAGCGGATGGCGACGTGGTACAGGCCTGTCGAGTCGCGCGGCGGCGGCGCGCCGCCGCGCGACTCCCACGTGTTCAGCCCGATGTGGTGGTGGTAGCCGCCGGCCGAGAGGAAGGCGGCCTGCCCGCCGAGCCGCGCCGTCACGTCGAAGCCGAGCACGTCGCGGTAGAAGACCACGGCGCGCTCGAGGTCGGCCACCTTGAGATGGACGTGGCCGATGTCGGTGCGCGGGTCGAGCTTCCACTGGTCGTCGCGCGCCATGCGCGCCTCCGCCGGTCGGAAACGACGTCCCTCTCTGTATTCCCGCCGCTCAGAGCTCCCAGAACACCTCGTAGCCCGGCGCCGGGACGGACCCCGCGGCGGCGCCGGCCACGGCCCAGGCGTCGCCCAGATCGAGGAGCAGGTCGTCCCTGAAGCGCGGCGCTGTGAACTGGAGGCCGAAGGGCACGCCGTTGGGTGCGACACCTGCGGGCACGGTCAGCGCCGGGTGACCGGTCAGGTTCTGGACCTGGGTGTTGTAGGCGTCGTCGGAGGTACGCTCCGCCTCGATGCCGGGCCGGCTGCCGTCGGCGAAGAAGCCCTCGCTCGGCATCGTCGGGCTGACGAGGATGGTGTCCGTGCCCAGAAGGACGTCGAGCGCGCGCACGTAGGCGAAGCGGCGACGGCGCGCCGCGAGGTACTCCTCCAGCGTGATCTTGAGGCCATGCTTCATCGCGGCGTGGAAGGCCGGGTGCAGCCGGTCACCCTCACGCTCGATCCATTCCCTGCCGAACTGATGAGCCTGCTCGCAGGTCGCGATCGTCGCCCAGTCGTCGTCGGCGTTGGCGTCGCCGACGTCGGCGGCGGCCAGCACCTCCACGGCGGCGAGCGGCTCGACGTCGAAGCCGAGATCGCGCTCGAGCCGCTCGACGGCGGCGGCGAAGAGGTCGGCGATGGCGCTCGGCAGCGGGCCCCATTCGACGAGCCGCGGCGCGGCGAGGACGCGCGAGGGCCGGGCCTTCGTGCGGGCGGCGATCGCCGGCGGCGCGGGCAGCCCCGTCGGGTCGCCGGGCGCCGGCCCGGCCATGACCGCGAGCAGCAGGCGCACGTCGTCGGGCTCCACCCCCATGGGGCCGTGGGTGGAGAAATCGATCCAGCCCGGTATGGGGTCGCGGGCGATGACGCCGTTGGTCGGCTTGAGGCCGTAGAGCCCGCAGTACGCGGCGGGGATGCGCACCGAGCCGCCGCCGTCGGTGGCCGTGGCGAAGGGGACCATGCCGGCGGCCATGGCGGCGGCGGAGCCGCCGCTCGAGCCGCCGGGCGACCACTCGAGGGCCCACGGGTTGTGCGTCGCCCCGAAGAGCCGGTTGGCGGTGAACCCCTCGAAGCAGAACTCGGGGATGTTCGTCTTGCCGACGGCGATCGCGCCGGCGGCCCGGAACCGCCCGACGACCATGTCGTCGCGTGTCGCCGGCGGCGCGTCGGCGAGCACGAGCGAGCCCTCGGTGGTCGAGAGCCCGGCGAGGTCGCTGGTCTCCTTGACGAGGAAGGGGACGCCGGCCAGCGGTCCGAGGCGCTCGCCCCGGCGCGCGCGCCCGTCGAGGGCGCGCGCCTCCGCGAGCGCCTCCTCCGCGCGCAGCTTCACGACCGCGTTGATCCGCCCGTCGTGGCGCTCGATCTGCGCCAGCGCCCGCTCGACCAGCGCGACCGTCGACAGGCGCCCGTCGCGGACCCGTTCGCTGAGTTCACGGATCATGTGCACTCCTCTCGGTCCTGCCCCCACCCCTGGCTACGCGCCCGCCGTCGGGCCGCCCGCCTGCGTGTCCTCGCCGGCGCAGTCGCCATACGGGTGAACGTCTTGCCCGTGACCGTACGTCACCGGCGGACGCACCGCCAGCCCGCGAATGGGCGTCGAGGCTCCGCCGCCGCGGGTCTCGCCGCCGCGGGTCTGGCCGGCGCGGGTCTCGCCGATGCGGGAAACTCGCGGCGCCCTGCGATCGCCCGCTCGACGCCGGTGCGCTTCGTCGACCTCTACGGTCAGGGCCCGAACGGCAGGTGCAGCGGCCAGACGCCCTGGAGCAGGAGCGCCAAGCGGAGGAAGACGAACATGATCGCCGTGCCGACGATGATGAGGTAGAGACGGTCGGCCCACGGGCCCGGTTCGCGGCCGTGCCAGAACAGCATGACGAGGAGTCTTCGCATCGCGCGCCGGGTCCAGCAGAGCGCAGCGCTGAGAAGCGGCGGCCACGGGTACACAGCGCGTGACCCGAGGAGGCAGCCGTGGACGAGCACCCCATCATCGTGATCGGCGCCGGCACAGCCGGCAGCCAGGCGGCGCGCGCGCTCGGCCGGGCCGGCCGCCCCGTCGTCCTCGCCGAGCGCGACCTCGCCGGCGGGACCTGTCTGTGGCGCGGCTGCGTCCCCAAGAAGGCGCTCTACGCTGCAGGCCGCGTGCTGCACCAGTTGGATGGCTCCAGCATCGTGAGCCTCAAGGCGCCGCGGGCGACGCGTCAGACGACCGGCCGCGAGGGGAGTCTCGCGCCGGCCCTGGAGCAGCTCGACTGGACCCGCACTCGTGAGCGGCAGACCGAGGTGATGCGCACGTACGCCGGCGACCAGGAGGGCATCCTGCGTGACGCCGGTGTCGAGGTCGTGCACGGAGCAGCGCGCTTCACGGCGCCGGACGCCGTCGAGATCGGGGGTGACGTACGGCGCGCCGGGAACATCCTGGTCGCCACCGGCGCGCGCCCCGTTCTCCCGTCGATCCCCGGCGGGGAGCTCATGGACACGAGCGCCGACGCCCTGTTCTACGACGAGCTGCCCGCGACCCTCGTCGTCGTCGGCGGCGGGTACGTCGCCATGGAGATGGCGGCGATCTACGCCGCCTTCGGCACGAAGGTGCGCGTGCTCGTGCGCGGAGAGCGCGTGCTGACGGGCTTCGACCCCGAGTGTGCGCAGTTCGTCGTCGACGGCCTGCGCGCCCGCGGCGTCGACGTCCGCTTCCGCACCGAGGTGCGCGAGGTGCGCGGCGCGCCGGGCGCGCTCACCGTCGTCGCCGTCGACGGCGAGGGGCGCGAGCGCGCCTTCGCGACCGAACGCGCGCTCGCCGCCACCGGAAGGCGGCCGGACCTCGTCGACCTCGACCTCGCCGCCGGCGGGGTCGAGGTCGACGACCGCGGCCGCCCGCTCCTCGACGATGGCCTGCGCAGTACGAGCAACCCCCGCGTGTGGTTCGCCGGCGACGCGGCGGGGGGCGTCCAGCTGACCCCCGTGGCCGGCCACGAGGGTCGGCGGGTCGCGGAGAGCATCCTCAGCGGGCGCTCCCCGGGCGACATGCGCGGCGCCGGCCCGAGTGAAGACGGCCCTCCCCCGGTGATCCCGTCGACCTGCTTCACCGTCCCCGAGGTGGCGCGCGTCGGCCTGCTCGAGTCGGAGCTCGCCGCGCGCGGCGCCCCCTACACGGTCGCCCGCGGGGCCTTCGAGTACACGGCCCAGGCCATCATCCGCGACGAGCGGCAAGGGCTCGTCAAGCTCCTCTTCGACGGCGACGACCGGCTCGTCGGCGGCCACCTCGCCGGGCCGTCGGCGGGCGAGCTCATCTACGCGCTCTCGATCGCCGTCCAAGCCCGAGCCACGGTCGCCGACCTGCAGCGCGCGCGAGCCGTGCACCCGACCCTCGCCGAGGCGATCTCGTGGGCGGCGGCGTCGCCGGAGACGATCGAGCCGGGCGGCGAAACGCCCGGCTGACGCATCGCTCTACTCGACGAGGTCGGCGTACTCCTCGTGCCGCTGGACGTACTTGGCCATGTACGAGCACCGGGGCACGACGCGCAGCCCCTCCTCCCTGGCATCGTCGAGGGCCCGCTTCGCGAGCAGACCGGCCAGACCGCGACCGCCGAAGTCGGGATCGACCTCGGTGTGGGTGAGGACGCGGCGGCCGTCCTCGTCCCGATACCCGGCGAGACCGGCACGACGGTCGCCCACGTACACCTCGTACTGCCGCGCGGTGACGTCGCGCTCGACCCGCACCACTTCCTCGCTCATGCGCTCCCCCCGTCGTCTTCGTCGGACGGCGCACCCGCCCCCGGCGCACTCAGCGCCGCGAGCGCCGTGACCGTTCGCCAGTTTCTGGTCGTGGCAACGGTGCCGAGCTTACGCTCGAAGTACGCGTTCGTCAGCTTGCTGCGGCCGTAGCCGCACGGCAGATGGAGGTAGACGACGGGTGCGGCGAGCGGGGGCGAGCCGACGAAGACCGCGCGCTCGCCCTCCCCGGCCGGCAGCTGGAGCCCCCGGAAGGCCGCCCCGTAGACCGCACCGTAGGACGCCGTGGTCGCCGCGCCAGAGTCGTCCTCGCCGGCCGGCGTGAACAGGAACGTCGCGTGGAGCGACCCCTGGTCGACGCCGGGCTCGGAGAGGAACGGGTTCGCCGCCAGGCCCTCGAGGCAGCGCCGCAGGTCCGCCATCGGCAACGTGCGGCCACCGACGTTCACGGCTCTCAGCAAGGCGACGTGGGTGGTCATGCGCACTCTGTACCCCGCCGTGCGCGAACGGCGGCGACATCCAGTGCAGAGTCTGCGCGCGGCGCGAGGGCACGGGCTGCCCCGGCGCCAGGTCGCCGCCGAGAGTCCGCGCGCCCGCGGCGGATGGTCCGCGGGCGCGCCGGCGGCGTAGGATACCGGCCGTGAGTGAAGCCGACCTCATCCTCGCCCTCGACCAGGGCACGACCAGCTCGCGCGCGGTGCTCGTCGACCGCGAGGGCGCCATCGTCGCCTCCGCCCAGCAGGAACTGACCCAGCACTACCCGCAACCGGGGTGGGTCGAGCAGGACCCGCACGAGATCTGGGTGACGCAGCGCGACACAGCACGGGCCGCGCTGGCGCAGGCCGAGGCGGGGCCGGAGCGCATCGCCGCGATCGGCATCACCAACCAGCGCGAGACGACCATCGTCTGGGACCGCGCGACCGGGGAGCCGGTGGCGCCGGCGATCGTCTGGCAGGACCGGCGGACCGCCGACGCCTGTGACGAGTTGCGCCGCGCCGGGCACGAGCCGCTCGTGCGGCGCACCACGGGGTTGCTCTTCGACCCCTACTTCTCGGCCACCAAGCTGCGCTGGACCCTCGACGCGGTGCCCGGCGGCATTCGCCGGGCGCAGGCGGGCGAGCTCGCCTTCGGTACCGTCGACTCCTGGCTCATCTGGCAGCTGACCGGGGGGCGCAGCCACCTCACCGACGCGACCAACGCCTCGCGCACGCTGCTCTACGACATCGCGCGCGGCGCCTGGAGCGACCAGATGCTCTCGCTGTTCGGCGTGCCCCACGAGGTGTTGCCCGAGGTCTGCGACAGCAGCGGCGTGATCGCCGAGACGGAGCCCGGCGTGCTCGGGGCGGCCGTCCCCGTCGCCGGCGTCGCCGGCGACCAGCAGGCCGCGCTCTTCGGCCAGGCCTGCACGTCGCCCGGCCTCGCCAAGGTGACCTACGGCACCGGCTGCTTCCTCCTGCTCCACGTCGGCGACGGCCCGGTCGTGGCGCCGGACGGGCTCGTCGCCACGGTGGCGCTCCAGCGTGCCGGCCGGCGCACGTACGCGCTCGAGGGTTCGGTCTTCGTCGGGGGTGCGGTCGTGCAGTGGTTGCGTGACGGCCTCGGGTTGATCGCGAGCGCCAAGGATGTCGGGGCCCTGGCCGAGTCGGTCGACTCGAGCGCCGGCGTGTGCTTCGTCCCCGCGCTCACCGGCCTCGGCGCCCCGCACTGGGACCCGCAGGCGCGGGGCGCGATCTTCGGCCTCACCCGCGGCACGACCGCGGCCCACGTCGCTCGCGCCGCGCTCGAGGGCATCTCTTTCCAGGTCGCCGACCTCGTGTCGGCCATCGAGGAGGGCTCGCACCTCAAGCCCCTGGAGGTGCGAGCCGACGGCGGCGCCAGCGGCTCCGACCTGCTGCTGCAGGCGCAGGCCGACCTCCTCGGCGTGCCGGTCCGGCGCGCGGCGCAGCCCGAGTCCACCGCGCTCGGCGCCGCCTACCTCGCCGGCCTCGCCGTCGGCCTCTGGCGCGACGAGGCCGAAGTGGCCGGGCTGTGGCGGGCCGCGCGGCGCTTCGAGCCGCGGCCCGCCACCGACGTCGTCCGCCGCCGCGACGACTGGCGGCGCGCCGTCGAGTGCGTGCGCGCCTTCGGCAGCCCGACCGCCGCCGGCTGACCGCGGGCCCGGAGTCACCGCAGTGCGCATAGTGCGGCGAAGAGCTCCGGCGACGACCGTCATCCGCTCCGTACGCCACGGCGACGCGACCATCTCGTTCCAGCTGGTCAGATCCGACCGGAGGACGCTCGGCTTCACGGTCCACGGCGACGGCAGCGTCGTCGTGCGGGCGCCGCGACGTGCGGGCGAGGCGGACGTGCTGCGGTCGGTCGCCGGTCGCGCCGACTGGATCGTGCGCAAGCAGCGTGAGTTCGCTGCGTCCGCGGCGCGTACCCCGCCGCTCCGCTACGTGGAGGGCGAGACCCACCTCTATCTCGGCCGGCCGTACCCTCTGACGGTCGAGCAGGGCGATCGCGAGACGGTGCGTCTCGCCGGTGACGCTTTGCGCGTCACGGTGCGTCCCGACGCCCCGGCGGGGCACGTCAGGGAGCTGCTGGACGCGTGGTACGTGCGCCGCGCGCGACGCCACCTGCCCGCGAGGCTGGACGCGTGCTGGGCGAACTTCCCCACAGACGGCCACCACCGGCCCACGCTGCGGCTCAAGCACATGCGCACCCGGTGGGGCAGCATGTCGCCCAAAGGCAACATGTCGCTGCGGCTCGACCTCATTCGCGCCCCGGACGAGTGCATCGACTACGTGATCCTCCACGAGCTCTGCCACCTCGTGCACCCGAACCACGGGCCCGAGTTCTGGGCGCTCGTCGAGCGGCTCGTCCCGGACTGGAGGCGCCGCAAGCGCCTCCTCGAGTCGCTCCTCTCCTGACGGGGAAGAGCGGAGGCATGGAGACCACCGACAGCCCGCACGATCCCGAGAGCGACGTGTCCGCACCGCGTTCGCGATCCGGCGCCTCGGCCCCGGCGACGAGCCCGTGCTGACACTGCTGGCCGAGCAGGCCGACGACTTCGACCTCGCGGGACGCACCACGCCAGAAGACCCGCTGTCTGAGAACGAGGCCGCGGCCTACCTCGCCGATCCGATGGTCTTGCACTGGGTCGCCGAGGAGGACGGTCGCATCGTCGGCGAGATCCTCTGTCACCTCCTGCGTCTGCCCTCAGGTGAGGGCCGCGAGCTGCTGCTCTACGCCATCGGTGTCCGCGCCGGCGACCGCCGGCGGAGCGCCGGCACGGCACTCATCCGGGAGATGCTCTGCTGGATGGAGGACGCAGGGGTCCCGCTGGCCTGGGTGCTCGCCGACAACCCTGGAGCCGAGGCCTTCTACGCCGCCTCCAGCTTCCGACACGGCGGCGACGGCGAACAGGGCGTCCTCATGCTGCTCGAGACCATGGCGGGCGGCGACCGCACCTCTGACGGCGGCCGCACCTGAGCACGGGACCACGCTGCTACACTCCACCGGCACGGTCGGAAGCGGCGAGGAGGCGGAAGTGGGCACTGAGCACAAGGGCGCGTCCTGGAGAGTGGCGCACATCGACGAGATCCCGTTCGAGGAGGGCTCCTCACCGGGCACCGAGTGGAAGCCGGTCCGGCGCTTCTTCGACATCGCCTCCTTCGGGACCAACCTGTCACGGGCCACGTACGCCGGCGACGTCCTCACCCACGACCACGACGAGACGAAGGCGAACCACGAGGAGCTCTTCCTCATCGTCAGCGGGCACGCGACCTATCGAGTGGACGGCGAGGATATCGACGCGCCGGCCGGCAGCTTCCTCTGGGTACCCGACCCGGCCACCGTCCGCGGCGTCGTGGCCAAGGAGCCGGGCACGGTCATGTTCGTCGTCGGCGCCGAGGTCGGCGCGGCGTTCGAGCCGTCGGGCTGGGACACGGAGCCGCTGCCGGAGTGACCGGCACCGCGCGGCCGGGCTGAGCGCGTCGGACCGCGGCGGCCACGAGACACCGCTCGCCTCCTGCCGCCGCGGGCTGCAGCGCTCGTCAGGCGCGACCCCGCATCGCGAGGAGCCGGCGTCGCCTGTCTCGGGGTGCGACGCTCGTCAGGCGTCGGGCCTCTCGGCGCCCTCGAAGAGCACCGCGGGCAACCCGCGGGCCCAATCACGCACCGCGTCCCAGTGGCGGCCGTCGCCGGGGGTCGCGCCGATGACCAGCATCACGAAGAGCTTCTCGAAGAGGTTCATCTTCGTGAGGTCGAGGGCGCCGGCGAAGAACGCCGCCTGTCGCGGGCGCACGGGCGCCGTCGCCTTGAACACGTCGCCCAGGTAGTGCGACGGCAGGGCGTACCGCTGCCGGTAGCTCAGCTTCTCAGGACGCACCGGCTCCTTGGCCAGCCAAGAGTCTTTGACGACGGGCACGCCGTCGACGGCGTCCGTCCCGTCGTCGGTCAGCGCGGCGGCGGTGATGAAGTAGGCGACGGGCACGGCGGCCAGCACGTCGCGCCGTGCCTTCACGTACTTCACCGCCTCCTTGTGCCAGCCCAAGATCATCGGGCCGCCGACCACGACGGCGTCGAAGCCCGCCGTTGACGCAGCGTCGACCACACTCCGCGCCTCGGCATCACAGCCGACCGCGCGCAGCTCCTCCGCCACCGTCTCGGCTACCTTGGCCGTCGACCCGTACTTCGTCGCGTAGGCCACGAGCACGCGCCGGCCAGTCGCCGCCTCCGCCTGTGCTTTCACTCCCTGTCCTCCGCGTCGTTGACCCACCATCCGGCGACACCCTAGTCCGATTCCCGCCGGCTGTCTCGTTGGCGAGATGCGAGATCGGCGGCGCGGCCTGCGCCGGCAGTCCCGTCGCACAGGTACGAGCAGCGCGCTGCGAGCATCACGGGCCGTCTCGTGAGACGGGTTCGAGAGGAGTGCCCGCGATCGGCACGAGCAGAACGGGACTGCCCGACCCACACTCCGGGCACCTGCACACCAAGGCCAGGCACCCACAAGGAGAGACGCCATGGCGACCATAAAGCAGACCATCGTGCCGCACCTCTGGTTCGACAAGGAGGCCAAAGAGGCGGCCGAGTTCTACACCTCGATCTTCAAGGACTCACGGATCACGAACGTCACGACGATCCACGACACCCCGTCGGGGACGGTGGACACCGTGAGCTTCGAGCTGCTGGGCCAGGAGTTCATGGCCATCAGCGCGGGGCCGCTGTTCACGTTCAACGAGTCGATCTCGTTCATGGTCAAGTGCGAGACGCAGGAAGAGATCGACTACTACTGGGAGAAGCTGACCGCCGGCGGCGGGCAGGAGGGCCAGTGCGGCTGGCTCAAGGACAAGTACGGCCTGTCGTGGCAGGTCGTCCCCGCCGCCATGGACGAGATGATGGACGCGAACGACCCCGAGGCGGTGGCGCGCGTCACGCAGGCGTTCCTCAAGATGACCAAGTTCGATATCGCTGCGCTGCAGCGCGCGCACGACGGGGAGTAGAAGGACGGCGGCGGGGCGGCGGGCGCACCCGACGAAGGCGCGCGGCGGACGCAGCGACACCGGCGCCCGCCGGGCGCACCCGCGCCGCGCCCTCGGGCGGTCGCCCATCGCCTGACCCTGCCTCCGCCGCTTCGGCCAACGTCACGCTCATGCAGCGGGTGTACCATGAGCGTCCCACCGACCGCGGAGGCCCGGTCATGGTCAAGAAGAGCGAATCCAGGAAGCGTGACGCCGCCGGGGCAGCGAAACCCAAGCATCCCGCGAAGCCGGAGGCACCGGTCGCGCCCGCCAAAGCCGCCCAACCGTCTCCGGTCGCCGCGTCATCTTCAGTATCCGAGCCGTCGCCGGCCGCCCGCCCGGCCCGACGCCCTCGACGCGCCGCTGCCGTACGCATCGGCGTGCTCTCCGACACCCACGGCTACCTCGACCCACAGGTGCTCGAGGTGTTCGCCGGCGTCCGCCATATCATCCACGCCGGCGACGTCATGGACCCGGCGATCCTGCGCGAGCTCGAGACCATCGCCACAGTCACCGCGGTGGCGGGCAACCTCGACCGGCCCGACGTCGTCGGCGACCTGCCGCGGCAGGTCGCGGGCGAGGTCGACGGCATCCGCTTCGTGGTCGGCCACAAGCCCAAGCGGCTGCAGAAGCGCATCGCGCGGGGCAAGCTCTCCCTCGACGAGCTCGACCTCGTGGTCGCGGGTCACGATCACGTGCCGTCGGCCGTGTGGATCGACGGCGTGCTGCACCTGAACCCGGGCACCGCCAGCTCCCCCGAGGAGGAGGACGACGGGCCCACGGTCGCCGTGGTCGAGAAGCTCCCTGCGGGTCTGAGCGTGCGCTTCGTGCCGCTCGGCCCGCGCCGCGAGCCGGCCGGCGACTGACGGCGGCCGGCACTCCGGCGTCTGCTCGCAGATCGCAGAAGGGGCGGGGCGTGCGATGCACGCCCCGCCCCTTCGCCCTTGCGGCGCCGGGCACGACTCACGGCCCTTGCGTCGAGCTACTTCTCCGGCGGGGGCATCTCCGGCGGCTTGTGCACGCCGATGCGGTTGCCCTCCGAGTCCTTGAAGAACCCGAGGCTGCCGACCATCTCGCCCATGTACTCGACCGGGGCGAGGATCTCGCCGCCGGCCGCGGCCGCGCGCTCGAGCATGCCCTCGGCGTCGCCGTGGCTGTTCAGGTAGATCGTGGTGCCGTCCATGCTCGGCTTGTGATCCGGCATCAGTGCCAGGTCGAACGCGACCGGGAAGGGCGGCTCCATGCTCGAGGGGTCGAAGTCTTCGGGCGGCACCTCGAGAGCGATGCCGTCCATGCCCTCCGCCGGGGCGAACCTGGTCTGCAGGACGGCGCCGTAGAACTTCATGGCGCGATCGAGATCGGTGACTGGGATGTCTGCCCAGACTATGGTGTTGTCCATTGTCGTCTCCTTGACTCAGTGACTCTCCTGCAGTTCCCGATACGGGGCCGGCGCACTCCGTCGCACCTGCCGGCCCCGCGGGATCGGTGGCTACGAGGTCCGGCTCAGCTCCTCGGTCCGTGCACGCAGCCGGTCCTCCCGCTCCCTGAGCTCGGGGGTCATGGCGTGGCCGAAGTCCTCGGCCTCGAAGACCTGGCGGATCTCGACCTCGGCGCCGCCGTCGAAGGGCGCGCGCTTCAGCCACTCGATCGCCTCGTCCAGCGAGCCGACCTGCCAGATCCAGAACCCGGCGATGAGGTCGTTCGCGCCGGAGAACGGCCCCTCGATCACGGTCGGCGGCCCGCCTTCGAAGCGGACGCGCGCGCCCTTGGCGCTCGGATGCAGCCCCTCGCCGGCGAGCATCACGCCGGCCTCGACCAACCGCTCGTTGAACTCGTTCATCGCGGCCAGGTCGCTCTCCGTCGGCATGGCGCCGGCCTCGGTCGCGGCGTCTGACTTGACCAGGATCATGAATCGCATGGCGGTATCTCCTCTACGCACTCGTCGCGAGCGCGATGCGCCCGCGTGTCAAATCGCCTGAGTCTGGGCCGGTCGTCGCTTCAAGCCTCACCGACTCCGGCCCGGCGCTCGGATGAGCCTTCTGTTCCCCGCCGGCACACGACCGGCCGCCTCGGTCCGTTGGCGCCCGCGGCCGTGCTCGGGTCGTCGGGGCCCCGGCGGCCCCGGGTCGCTCGCGCGCCCCAGCGACGACCCGGTGGTGGTATACCATCGCCCCAGGGGCATCACGAGACGGGGGCCGCCTCGCACGTCCGTGCGCCGGGCTTCCCCACCGACACAGCGAACGGAGGCCGCGCATGACCGGCATGCTCCCCGACGACGTCTACGCGCTGACCGGCGTCGCCGACCCCCGCATCTCCCCCGACGGCACGACCGTCGCCTACGTCGTCAGGGCCGTCGACCGCGAAGCGAACGGGTACCGCAGTGCGATCTGGCTCGCGGCGCTCGACGGCACCTCGGAGCCGCGGCGGCTCACCTCGGGCGAGAAGCGCGATGCCGAGCCCCGCTGGTCACCCGATGGCACGCGGCTCGCGTTCACCTCGAACCGCGGAGGCAAGGTCTCGCAGCTCTACGTGATGCCGGTCGACGGCGGCGAGGCACGCAAGTTGACGAGCCTCAAGGAGGACATCGAGCACCCCGCGTGGTCGCCCGACGGCTCGGCCGTCGCCTTCGTCTCCCGAGTCCGCGACGCTGCCTACGACGAGGAGAAGGACGAGCGTCGAGCCCCCCGCCGCATCACCCGCCTGCAGTACAAGCTCGAGCACGTCGGCTGGACCGTCGACCGCCCGCAGCACCTCTTCGCCGTCAGGGCCGACGGGTCGAGCGCGCCCGTGCAGATCACGGCCGGCGACTTCGAGGACACGGCACCGTCCTGGTCGCCGGATGGCTCGACCATCGCCTTCGTCTCGGCCCGTCACGACGACTGGGACATCGAGCTGGTGAGCGACGTGTACCTGATCGACGCGCCGGAGCTCGGCGCGACGGAGGCCGCGGCGGAGAGTCCCTCGGTCGCATCCCCGGCTGCCGGCACGCTCGACCTGTCGGAGCCGCGCCGGCTGACGCACGGCGGCGGTCAGGCCGACGGCCCCGTGTGGTCGCCCGACGGGAGCCGGCTCGCCGTCCTGCGCTACCCGGGGATGCTCGACGACCCCAAGCACACCCAGGTCGCTGTCGTCGACGCCGTCACGGGCGACATGGCACTGCTCACGGGGGCGCTCGACCGCAACTGCAACCCGTACCCGACGCCCCGCGAGCCGGCGTGGGTCGGCGAGCACCTCGTCTTCCTCGTCGAGGACGGCGGCAGCACCCATGTCTACCGCGTTGCCGCCGACGGCTCGAAGGCGCCGGAGCTGCTCGTCGGCGGCGAACGCGCCGTCACGGGCTTTGACTCCACCGCCGGCCGTCTCGTCTACACGGCGACGGAGCCGACCATGCTGCCCGAGCTCTTCGTCGCGCCGCCAGCTGCCGCGGCGCCCGCTCGACCGGGCGGGGCGACCGAAGACCCCGTCCCGACCGGCGCCGCCCCCGCAGACCCTGTCCGGACGGCGGCGCACGCAGACCCCGTCCAGCCGGCCGCAGCGGCCGCCGAGGCGGCACGCCGCCTCACGCGCGTCGGCGAGCCCTTTGCCGCGACCCGAGAGCTCGCCGCCGCCGAGCGTTTCACCGCGGTGTCGACCGACGGCAGCGAGGTCGACGCCTGGGTCATGCGGCCCGCCGGCTTCGAGCCGGGCCGCACGTACCCGGCCCTGCTCAACATCCACGGCGGGCCCTACGGCCAGTACGGCAACGAGTTCTTCGACGAGTTCCAGGTCTACACCGGCGGCGGCTACGTCGTCCTTTTCTCCAACCCGCGCGGCTCGTCGGGCTACTCCGAGGAGTGGGGCCGCGCCATCCGCGGCCCCGGCGAGCACGGTCCCGGCTGGGGCTCCGTCGACTACGAGGACTGCATGGCGGTCGTCGACGAGGCCCTTCGCCGCTTCGACTTCATCGACCCCGACCGCCTCGGCGTCATCGGCGGCTCCTACGGCGGCTACATGACCTCGTGGATCGTCGCCCACACCGACCGCTTCAAGGCCGCGATCAGCGAGCGCGCCGTCAACCAGTTCGTCTCCGAATGGGGGTCGAGCGACTTCGGCTTCGACTTCAAGGGCTACCTCGGCGCCTTCATCTACGAGGACATCGAGAGTTACCTCAAGGTCTCGCCGACCACCTACGCCGAGAACATCCGAACACCACTCATGATCCTGCACTCGGAGGACGACCTGCGCTGCCCGGTCGAACAGGCGGAGCAGCTCTTCGTCACCCTCCGCCTGCTCAAGCGCCCCGTCGAGATGGTCCGCTTCCCCGCCGAGTCGCACGAGCTCACGCGCTCCGGCAGCCCGGTGCACCGCGTGCAGCGCTTCGAGCTCGTGCTCGAGTGGTTCGACCGCTACCTGAAGGACTGAGGCCGGGCTGACGGTGTCGTGGCGACGTCGGCGGGCGCCGGACCGCCAGCGTCCGTGAGCGCCTGGCCGGCAGCGTCGGCGGGAGCCGGACCGGCGGCGCCGATGCCCTCCGGGTCGATGATACGAGGGCCGGACCGGCGGCGCCGGTGGCCTCCGGTTCGACCGCACGAGCCCCCGCGTCGTCGTGCGACGGTACGAGCCCCCACGCCGGCGCGCGATGGTACCAGCCCCCGCGTCGTCGTGCGACGGTACGAGCTTGGCCACTCGGGGGCAGCTGGTTTTCGGGCGTCGCTTGAACGTGCGCAGACGACTGGATCCGCCGGGGTTCCCGGTGGACGATCGCGGATCCCGCCACATCCCCGGGTGGACGATCGCGCTTTCGATGACTCCCCCGCATGGTCCCGCGACTCTCCGCCTCGCGCCGCACCGCCCCGCGCGCCCACACGCCGCACCGCCCCGCGCGCCCACACGCCGCACCGGTCCACCGAGACTCAAGCGCCGCCGCTCCCCGTCACCACACCGCGGGCGACCCGCACCCTCGACCCGGACTGCGGGTCCACAGCAAAGCTCCAGCGGCCTGACGGAAGGGGGCGGGGAGGTCCTTCGACCTCCCCGCCCCCTCGGGCCTCGGCGAATCCGGTCGGCATCAGTCGCGGGCGCCGACCAGCTCCTTCTCGCCCTCCTCGGCCGCGGAGGCGATTCGCTTCTTGCGGACCTTGCCGTTGCCGTTTCCGTAGCCCTTGCCGTTGGCGTTCCGCCCGGCGTCACCCTTGAGGTAGGCGATCAGGTCGTCGGTGACCAGGGGCACGACGTCGTCGATCATGTGCGGCATGAGGTTGTCCATGACCCGGGGCATGAGCTCGGGCATCAGGTCCTCCATCGACTGCGGCATCGGCATGATCGCCTTGATGCGCTCGAGCATGGTCGGCAGCAAGGCCGGCATCATCTGCGGCAACAGCCGTGGGAAGAGCGTGGGGAACATCGGCTTCATCGCCTCGAGCGCGCCCGGCACCCGCGCCATCTTGCGCATCATGCCGCCCATGCCCATCGGCATGGCGTCGACGACCTCCGGCCACATGGTCTTCATGAGGTCGGCGAACCCCTGCGGCGTCATCAGCTTGATCATGCCTTCGAAGACCGACCAGAGGAACTGCACGTCCTCGTTCGGGTCAGGCAGGTCGTAGCCGAGGGCGTCGGCGCAGAAGTGGGCGAGGTCGACGACCTCGACCGTCTTGCCCTTCGCGTCGGCGCTGACTCGCAGCTGGAACTGGCAGCAGGGGCAGGCGGCGAGGATCTTCTCGGCGCCGACCATCTCCGCCTCTTCGAGGCGCGCGCCGCCGATGTTGGCCGCCGCCGCGGGGTTCTCGAGCAGGGTGAGGACCGAGCCGCAGCAGTGCGCCTCTTCGCGGTTGTACGGCAGCTCGACGTACTCGGCGTTGGGGTTGGCCTTGATGAGCTCGCGGGGCGGCTCGTAGACGCCGCTCGCGCGCCCGAGGTGGCACGAGTCGTGGAAGGCCACGCGGACCTTCTTCTCGCCGTTCGTGCGCTCGCTGCGGATGCCGTCGGCCTCGACCCTCTCCGGGTACTTGAACTCGCCCGA